>WNFD01006543.1_pt1 | contig 12120 bp, 5 predicted proteins | sample 5400491 | NCBI WGS metagenome assembly WNFD01 (sample SAMN13153343, study PRJNA577476) | soil metagenome | isolation source: 120 cm saprolite under Douglas fir tree site 2 hole 2 replicate 2 | place: USA:California | collected 2015-04-18 | reverse complement strand
CGCCCGCGTGGAATCTAAATTTCGATACTTCTGGATGGTTTAGCTGATTTAGATTCAGGTATGCGTAGAGGCTAAGCCGCTGGAATTCTGGGAAATGGCTGTTTTCCCGAAAGAATATACAAAATAAAGAGAGCCGATTCTCTAAATCAGCGCTGGCGCCGGACTCTCGCGCAGGAGAGGCGAATCAATCCGTGAACTTTTTTTGCTTCGCCATTTCGGCGCATGCGGCTGGCAGGAAATACGCAAACTACTCTGTCCGAACGGCGAGGATTTTCTTACCGTCAACCTGGATTTCGATGCCGAGGGGCGGGCGCAGATCGGATCCCTGCACGATGGCACCGCGCACCCAAACGCTCCCCGGTAGATTGCTCAATTTGAGGGGGTCAAACACCGTGCGGCTGCAGGGGTTTCCGACCATGGGATGTTTCGGTGAGCGGAAGCCGTAATCGGTTTTCAACTTTTCCGAGGTATTCGAGCTGGCAATTGCCGTATGGAGATTTTTGCGCGAAGGCCCAGTAGCCACTCGATTGGGAGGGAGAGCCAGCCGGCAAGCGGATCAGCAACGCGGGGATGTTCTCGCCGGTGAGGCGGTTGCGAATATAGAACTCTTTCGAGGACCACGGCTTGGCCATTTCCGCCACGTCGGCGACCCCGGGCTCCGCATCGGTCGCATGGGGGAGCAGTGTGCTCGGATCGGGCGCGGGCGAGGGAACTTCGATCTGTGGTTGCTGTTCGCCGCGTTGCGGCTCGGCATGCTTCGGGCGAAGAGCCCAGCGCGCTCCCAGAAAAACTACGAGGAGCACAGCGAGAAGTCCGATGACAAGTTTGACGGCGGGATTCGACGCGGCGGACGATCGCGAGCCGGGACCGGAAACGCCTGGAATTTGCGGCATTTCCGACTTGAAGCGGTCCGATGGGGGCTGGTCGGTCATGTGGCTTCGCTTCGATTCTATACTTAAAGAGGAGCAGGTTAACAGTTGACAGTTGAAAGTTGAAGGGGAAGAGACAAGCCGCGCATTCCGATGTGAACGGAGCAGGGGAGGGGTCGCTGGAACGGTTGAGATCTCCGAGCGGGTCGGAATCTTCCCTCCCGATCGGGTCGGGGTCTCCGATTGGAAGTTGAAACAGAGGAATAATGCGACTCGTGGTTGGTGACTCGTGACTGGCAATGAGAAACAGCCAGGACTCGGCTGGGATTGTTCGACTGGAGGGAAGTGCTTCCAGGTATTCCTAGTTAACAATTTCTGGCTGGCCCCCCGGGGGGTGTCGTATGTGTGGCAAACACAGGGGTTAGAAACACGCATTTTCGGAAGTGTGGCAATACTTGGACTTACGGGCGATTTTGCGGATGTGTGGCAAGGAAAGGACTTAGGGGATAGGGGGCAGGGAATAGGGGTTAGGCCAGAGAAAGAATCAAGAGATCGGCGAGGCGGAGTGGCGACAAACATGTGGAAGGATAGCATGCGGGTATCAACTTGTTAAGTGTTTTGCAGGGAATGGTCAAAATTGAGGGCTCAACGGCAATTCTGGAGATTGGAAATTAGAAATTAGAAACTAGAAATTTGAATTCAGAGAGAAGGAAAGATGGCGTGACGGGAGATCCGGATAGGAGGCGGGGTGAACGGTTTCCGCGGACGCGAGAAGCGCGAGAAGAAAGCAAAGTCAAAGGCCCCACACGTAAACCCGACGTGTTGGGCACCCACATTCGTATTAGGATTTATCGTCCGGGCCACCCGTCCCGCGGCGGGCTCGGCTCCTTTCTTCCGAGCCTTGGTTGTCGAACAGCAACCAAGTTTACTCGGTCGAAGGAGCCGACGCCGTCATCCAATCAGTCCAGCAATCAGAACCGCGATTTGTTTTCTCATGTCATCGCTCCTGCACGAAATTTCTCAGTTGAAACTCAACTCTTCTGGTGCACAGCCGCTCTGAGCGCTCAGCAATCGCTGCGCATCGCGCTTGAGGAAAAACCAAAACGGACCCGGCCCCGACGTTGCGGCTAGTCCTGTTCCGCGAAACAGACCTGGCCGCGATACCGGAGTACTAACTGTCCCGTGCTCAGGTCGGCTTCTCCGATGTTCGTGAGATCACCTGTCGCCCCAGCGAATCTGCCTGTCCCGCCGGAAAGGTGTGCGGAATAGTTGACAATGGCGAACAGGCCTGGGGCTACCTGCGTGCTCGTAGCGGTCGCCTGATCAAGGGAGAGGGTGTCGCCCGATTCAGTGACCCAATGATGTTGGACAGCGAACAGAGTGGTGTTTCCCGAACCTTGAGACACACTTAGGATATTGACGCCAACGGCGCCTCTCAAGTCTCCCGTCGCCGTTCCCAGGGTGGTGTTTGGACCGAAGCCGCCGAAGTTGGTCATGAGCATTCCCCCTATGGGAACGCAATGACCTTCGTTGACACTTGAACGTGGGGCAGCCTTTGGTATGGGTGAAGGTCTGCTAAACAGGGCAACCGCGGGGACAAAGACGGCGAGGGTGATCAGCGCTGCCCGAGGCAAGGCTCCGGCAATAGTAATCTTGCTCTTCATGATATTTCCTCCATGAGCTCGAAGAAGCCACGCATTGCTCCTCCGGGCGAACTTTGCTAGCATCGAGCCAGAATCGCCAAGTATCCGAATAGCGACGCGGCCAGCCAGCGTCGTCCCGCAAGCTAGTCGCAAGCCGTGTCTGAAGTCTTTGGGAAAAGTTGAAGAAAACTTAGGGATTTTCTGAAGGCTCCTAACATGCCGGAAGAAAAGCACTTCTATGAGTTCGGGCCCTTCCGGCTGGACCCTGCCGAGCGCCTGCTTCTGCGAAACAATCAGACCGTACCCTTGGCGCCGAAGGCGTTCGACACTCTGCTTTTGCTCGTCGAAAACAGCGGACATCTGTTGACCAAAAATGAGTTGATGAAGCGCTTATGGCCGGAGACGTTCGTCGAAGAGGTCAACCTGGCACAGAATATCTCTGCGATCCGGCGGGCGGTGGACGACAAGAACCGTGGAACGCAATACATCGAGACCGTGCCGAAGGGCGGTTACCGGTTCACGGCTGAAACTCGGAAGATTGTTCGCGAGCCGCCAAGAATGGTGGCTCAAGACCCCAAGCCGGCCGTCGTCCCTGTGCCGGAGCCCGTTCTCCGACGTTGGTCCGCGACCCGGCTTGCGGTCACGGCCTCCGCAACGATTCTGGTGATCAGTGTTCTGTTTTTCTTTCCGCGAATTAGGAAGTTCCGCGCGATAGGGACGCCGGCAACTCCTGCTGCGACGGCGATTCGTTCCATTGCCGTCTTGCCCTTGGTCAATCTCTCTTCCGATCCGGCGCAGGAGTATTTCAGCGATGGCATGACCGACGAGTTGATCACCGATCTTGCCAAGTTCGGCGAGCTTCGGGTGATTTCCCACACCTCCGTCGAACGGTACAAGGAAACGAAACGCCCTCTGCCAGAAATTGCCCGAGAGCTCGGCGTGGATGCAGTTGTCGAAGGCAGGGTAATGCGTTCAGGGAATCGTGTTCGCATTACGGCGCAGTTGATCGAGGCCCGCTCGGACCGGCACCTTTGGGCGGAGAGCTACGAACGCGATTTTCGGGATGTGCTGGCGTTACAGGACGAGGTGTCGCGTGACATAGCCACCATGATTCAGATCAAAGTGACCACCCTGGAAAGAACTCGTTTGGCGATCGCCGCCCCTGTCAACCCCGAGGCCCACGAGGCTTACTTGAAGGGTCGTTATTTCTGGAACAAGAGGACTGAAGAGGGCGTGAGAAAGGGTATCGAATACTTCGAGGAAGCCACTCGGCTCGACCCGAGCTACGCCGTCGCGTACGCAGGACTGGCGCAATCTCATATTGTGTTGAACGGGTATCGGTTCCTTCCCCCGACTCAAGCCTTTCCCAAAGTGAGAGAGGCAGCGCTGAAGGCCTTAGAGTTCGACGAAAGCCTTGCCGAAGCCCACACGGCGCTGGGCGCCCTCAAGTGGGAATATGAGTGGGATAAGTCAGGCGGGGAGAAAGAATACGGGCGGGCCATCGAGTTAAACCCGAGTTACGCGACAGCTCATCAGTGGTACGCCGAAGAATTGGCGGCAGTGGGACGCGAGGATGAAGCTCTAGCAGAGATAAAACGAGCTCAGGAACTGGATCCACTCTCGCTCCCCATAAGCACGGTTGCAGGCTGGATTCTTTATCTCGGGCGGCACTATGACCAAGCCATCGACCAGTACCGGAGAACTCTTGAGATGGACTCGAATTTCCCGGTAGCGCACGCTTACCTCGGGCGGGCGCACGTCCGGAAGGGTAATTTCGAACAAGCCATCATCGAATGTCAAACAGCAAACAGGCTGTCGGAAAGCCATCCGTTTTATATGGCCTGGCTCGGGTATGCGTACGCGATGGCCGGTAACAGGGATGAGGCGTTACGCATACTGCATGATCTAGAGGTGCTCTCGCGACGCAAATATGTGGCGTCTCACGATATCGCCGCCATCTACGCTGGACTGGACGAGCGATCCAAGGCACTCGCGTGGCTTAATAAAGCTTACGATGAGCGGTCTTATACCGTTCTCCAGCTCGAGGTCGAACCCGAATTTGACTCCCTGCGCTCCGATCCTCGGTTTCAAGACCTGATGCACCGTATCGGCCTGAAGCAATGAGACTAGCTGCTCCCTAAAGTGGAGCGGCCTACGGTGCTGATGCCTGCTGTATGAGAACGATTCGCGGGCAGATGGGGAGAAAGAACGGACGTTGGAGTTTCACAACCTAGGATTTCAGCACCATTAAAGCATCACTAGCCGGCAACAATGTTTCCAAAAGGATACGGGAATCTGTTATTGAGAAGGGTACAGGGGGCGGCGGGGGGCTTGTCTCTGGGCGAGGGTGAATCTACTGTAAGGGAAGTGTGAGGAGGGGCAGAGTCCAGCGCCGAGAGCCATGATTCAGGAACAACGAGGCGGGGCGCGGGCGTTTGTCCGCAGCCTGAACATTCTGCTGAAATTCGCGCGCCTGTACGAGTTTGGGCACGTGAAGACGATGCAGCAGTTTGAAACGGCGTGGAAAGAACTGCGCGGGGCGCTGGATGACAGCAGCGGCGGCGGCGTGCTTCTAGGGGCGTCGGGAACACAGATTTTGCTGGACGGCGTGCCACTGGGATCGGCTGCGGGCGAACGAAGCTTCGCGCAGCTATTGACTTCCTCGGGAATCGCGAGCATTCATTTTTCCCCAACACTCACGCAGCCGCAATTCGCGCGATTTGTGCGCGCCTTTCCCAGTGGAAATGCCAAGCCTTCTTCTCTGGCCGAACAACTGAAAAGCGCGCTGGCGGGGGATACGAGCATCAAGGTGAATGAAATCCGCTACGTGGCGGAAGATTCTTCGGTGGCGGGCATCAAGGTGGCGGCGCAACTTACGCAGAAGGTGCTTGGCGCGGCGGGCGACAAATTTAGAGACTTCTTCGAAGACCCGAACAAGATGCTGCAAATGATCCTGGCCGCGGAGAGTATGCGCTCCAGCGGCGGTGGCGGCGGGATGGGAGGACCGGGGCACGGCTCCGGCGGTCCAGGCCCGGGATTCGGCATGGGCAGTGGCGGTGGAACCGGCGGCTCTGGCGTGCCGGGAAGCGGCGGGGCCGGTGGTTCCAGCTTGTGGGAATCGGGTGGTGTGTCGGGCGGAGGTGGTGGAAGTGGATCCGGCGGCGGAAGCGGGACGGGCGGTGGCGTCGGAGTTGGAGGTGGCGGTGGTGCCGGCGGTGCAGGTGGCGGTGGATTTGGAAGTGGTGGAGGCGGGACAGGAGCCGGCGGCGGCGTTGCAACGGCAGGCGCAGAAGGCGCTACGCCGGGAAAATGGCTGACGGCGTCGGCATTATTGCGCGGCGGCGCGGCTGGAGGAGTTGCCGGTGTGCCCGGAGGAGGAGCTGGGACGGGAACGGGCGGCGGCGGATTCAGCGTCGAGGAAGAAGACGTTCGATCGATGCTGGGATTGTTTGCACAACTGGGCAAATCGCGGAAAGATTCTGAACACCGCATGGACGTGCCGACGTTCCAATCGCGCTTGAGCGCGATGCCGGTGCGGGCGCAATACACGCTGCAGCAAGCTCTGGCGGGACTCGCGGCGCAGGCGCCAGATGCCAAGCCAGACAAGCCGATGCTGCTTAAACTGGCGGAACACGTGGCGATTCGCTTCGCGCTGGACAGCTACGAAAAAGGCGAACTGCGCGTCAACGCGGTGAAACAACTGCTGGACCGCATGAATACGGAAATTGAAGGGCTGCGCAAAATCCTATCGACGCAGGAAGAGATGATGTCGCAAGCGGGGCTCTCCGTGCAGTCGTACACGGAGTTGCTGGACCAGGAATTCTGGGAGCAGGTACCCGAAGAGAACAAGAAAGAAGTGCTGGTTTCGGACGAGGCGTGGTGCGTGCCGCCGCGCAACGTGCGGGCGTTCCTGGAAGACATGCTGCGGCGCGGAGAGCTGAAGACCGTCAATGAAATTCTGATGAAGTACGCTTCGTGCGTGGGGCTGGAAGCACCGGAAGCGCGGCGAACGACGGCGATCGGGCTTTCGGACTTGGGCGAATTGTACGGCAGCGGAGATGGCAGTGCGTTGATGGACGCAATCCGCCGGCTGGGCAACCAACTGGCGATCGAGCGTGAGCCGGAATTGCAAACGCTGGTCAGCGCCGCGTTCGTGCGCTTAAGCCAGGAAGCGGCCTCCAAGCGCTGCTACCCGGCGATGCAGCAAGCACTCTCTTCGCTGGAGAACGTGGAGGCCCAGAGGCCGGGATCGACGCAGAGCCTGCGGCCACGCATCGGCGCGGAAGAACGACTGCCGGAATTCATCGAGGAAGCGATGCGCAGCGGGCAGATCGCGGACGGCATGATGGATATCCTCAACCTGATGCCCAAGGCCACGATCCACTATGTAACCAACCGCTTCGGACATTGCGGATTCCGCGACGATTGCGATCTGCTCACCACGATTATCCGCAACCTGGGAGAGGATGCCACGCAACGGCTTCTCGAGACGTTGCAGACGGCTCCCGCAACCGAGTCGGTGGAAGCCGTCGGCCTGGTGAGCCAGCTTTCGCCGGAGAACGTGGAGAAGATTCTGCCTGCGCGGCTCTCGCAATGGCCGCGTTCCTCGCATGACCGTGCTGTTCGGCAAATTTCCGCGGCACCACCGGCGGAGCGGGCGCGGCTGCTTCTTGCCATCTACGATTCGCTAGATACGCTGATTCGTCCGCTGGCCATCGACGAAATGGGGATGAGCGGGGAGGCTACCTGCATTCCAAAGCTGATCGAACTGGTGCAGAACGACGAGACGCCCGGGTTCACGAGAGTGAAAGCGGCTGAGGCGCTCGGCCGATTGCGCGCTTCGGCGTCCAGCGCGCTTTTCCAGCACATCCTGGATACCCGGCAAGTTTGGCGCTGGGTGTATCCAAACGAATTGAGAATCGCCGCGGCACAGGCGCTGCTGCGTGTCGATGCGAGGGTGGGTATGGAAAAGGTTGCCGCCAGCGGAATCGAGCGCAAGGAATTGACGCTCGAACCCTCGGATCCCGAGCCCAAAGCTTCCGTGATCCGGCAGCGGCGCTACGCGCGCTTAAAGCTTGCGCGCAGCCTCATTGCGGTGACAACGAATTTGCGGGAAAACTTTAGGCTCTCCATCCCGGAGTTAAACCTGGGCGGCGGAATCGGTTCCGGGGAGCGCCATCTGGCCCCGGGCTCGTTGCTATCGCTGAAATTCTCGCATGGGGTGCGCCACATCAAGGCGCAGGCGATCGTTCGCGGAGCGCGGCCTCAGGCGATGGCTTTCGAATTCGTGGACATGGATCTGGATGAACGCTACCGCTTGCGGAAATTATTGCTGGAGCTGGGTGGACTGCCGATGGTTGCGCAAGTCACGAATCGCACGCGTCGCCGCGGGCGCGTGGCGCTCTCGAAGAGCTAGAGCCGGCGCGATTCGATTTTTTCACGACGGGAACATCCCCTTCTCACCTGTCCTCTCCCTCCGGCCACCCGTCCGTTCGGTCAGGGACCCTGCCCGTCCTCATGGTGGCTTGACCTCGGGGACACATGGGACTGCTGTACCATTGCGGCAGACAGCGCCTGACCCTACGGTACTAGTGAGGAAGTCCTAGAGAGGGACCACGCGGCGCGGGATGAAAGCAGACCCAAAAACAGCGGCCGGACGCGCTTTCGTAAGAAGCCTGAACATCCTCTTGAAGTTTGCCCGCCTGTACGGTTACGAACACGTTCGCACCATCGAACAGCTCCAGATCGCCTGGCAGGAGCTGCGCAGCGCCATCCCCATGGGGACGGACGCGGGGCTATTGCTCGGAGCGACGAATTCGCAGCTGTTGCTGGATGGCGTGCCGCTGGAAGGATCGCCCGCTGAAAAGCAATTTGCGCAGTTGCTTTCGGCGGCGGGTGTGGCCAGCATACAGTTTTTTGCTTCCGTCACGGAAGAGGAGATTGGCCGATTCGCGCGCGCCTTTCCCACCGGCAAAGCGAAACCAGCCGAGCTGGCGCTGCAACTGAAAGCCGCCCTCGCCGGCGCGCAGGGAATTCGCATCAATGAGATTTGCTTCGTGGCCACGGATTCGCGGCTGAAAGACGCGAGCATCGCGGCGCAGATTGCCGCGGCTTCGCTCGGCGGTGAACAGGATGAATTCAAGAAGTGGCTGAACGATCCGCAGAAGCTGCTGGAATTGATTGCGGCGGCGCAAGGATCGAAGGACGGAGGAGTTGCCGGGGCCGGCCCGGGTGGGCCAGTGCCTGCCAGAGGTTCTGGTGAAGCAGGAAGTATTGGAGGCGGAGCAGGCATCGGCGGCGGCGCAAGCTCGGGCGGTGGACCTAGTTATGGCGGTGGAGCCGTCGGCGGCGTAGCGGTTGTTGGCGGAGGTGGACCCGGCCAAGCAGCGGAATCGGGTGCGAGCTTCTGGGCTGGCGGTGGAAAAGAGAGTGTGCCGATTTCCGGTGTGGTAGCGGGACTGGCGGGCGCCGGAAGCGTCGCGGCGGCACTTGAGGGCGGGAGCGGAGCCGGAAGAGGCGGGAACGGACGCGGCGAGCCGAGTGAAGAGGAGATCTATGGAATTCTCCACGCGCTGACGAGTTTTGGGCACGTCGGCACGGGGCAGGGCGGGGTGGCCGCTGCGGGTGCGTTTCAGCAGCAGATGGCGGAGTTGCCGGGGCGCGCGCAAGACACGTTGAAACAAGCGCTGGCAAGTTTGGCGGCTCAAGCGCCGAACACCAAGCCGGACGAATCTGTTATCGTGCAGCTGGCCGAACACCTTGCGATCCGGTTCGCGCTGGAGCGTTTCGAACGCGGCGAAGTGAAGGTCAACGCCGTTCGCCAGATGCTCGATCGCATGAACCAGGAGATCGAAAACCTGCGAAAGATTCTCGGTGCTCATGAAGACAAAATGAGCGAAGCGGGCATCCTGGCGGAGTCGCACCGCGAAATCCTGGACCGACAGTTCTGGGCGGTGGTGCCGGAAAGCGGCAAGCGCGCCGTGCTGCTTTCTAAAGAGGCCTGGTGCATTCCGCCGCGCAACGTGCAGTCCTACGTCGGCGAGCTGATCGAGCACGGCAACATCGCCGAAGCCATCAGCATTCTTCAGAATTATGCGGCTTGCGCGGATAGCGAAGAAGCCGATGCGCGGAAGAGGACCGCGGTCGGGCTTTCCGAGATGGCCGAACTGTATGCGAAGGCCGATCCAAAGCTGCTCAGCGAAGCGCTGCGCCACATGGGATTACGGATCAGCGTGGAGCAGGACTCGGAACTCCAGGGCTTAGTGAGCGCGGCTTTCGTACGGCTGAGCCAGGAAGCGGCCACCAGCCGCTATTTTCCGGCGATGGAGCAGGCACTCGATCTCGTTGCAGGCGTCGAGTCGCAGCGGCCGGGAATCGCGCGCAGCCTGCGCGGAAAAATGGGAATCGAGGAGCGCGTACCGGACTTTGTCGAGGAAGCGCTGAAGGCGCGCCAGGTGGCTGCGGGTCTGACCGATGTTTTGAAGTTGCTGCCGCAAACGACCATGGAGCAGCTCTCTGCGCGTTTCAATCGTTGCAGCCTGCGGGATGATTCCGAACATGTGGCGAATCTGGCGGCAGACCTCGGCGAAGAGGCGGTGCAGTATCTCCGGAGCACGGTGCGCGGCGGGCCGGTCGCCGAGGCCGTGGAGATGGCCGGGCTGTTGAGCAGGCTCGATCCGCAATCGGTCATGGTATTTCTGCCGGGCCGGATGAAAGATTTTCCGCGGTCGTCGCAGGACCGCATCGTGCGGCAGATTTCCGCCAGTGGAGCGGCCAGGCGGTGCCATATCCTGCTCGAATTGCTCGATCACGTGGACCCGCTGGTGACTCCCCTGGTGATCGACGAGATCGGCGTTACGGCGGACCGCGAGGCGCTCGGCAAACTGCTGACCATCGCGGATGGCGACTTGCCCACCGGTGGCGGACCATATCTGCGCGTCAAAGCCATCGAAGCATTGGGGAGAATTCAGGCTCCCGAATCGGCCAGCACCTTGAAGCGCCTGGTCGAGGCGAAGAAAGTGTTTGGCTGGGTTCAGCCGCAGGAGTTGCGCATTGCAGCGTTGCAGGCGATCGAGAAGCTAGACCCGGACTGGGTTCGCGATTATCTGCCCAAGAGCGGAATTGACAAGGAAGACCTCACGCTCGCACCGCTGGAGATTCCTGCCACATCTAAATTTGTGCGGCAGCGACGGCATGCGCGCGTGCGTCTGAGAAAGACGGTCAGGGCGGTATGCACGAACCTCAAAGAGGGTTGTTCGATGGAGATCAAGACTGCCAGCCTGACGGGCGGCGTGGCGACCCTCAGCCGGCATCTGACGCCCGGGACGCAGGTGCAATTGAAGCTGCAGATTGGCATGAGGAATTTGCAAGCTACGGCGCTGATGCGCGATTCCCGCGCGCAGGACATGGCCTTCGAGATCGTGGATATGAATCTAGACGAGCGCAGCAAGTACCGGCGCATGCTGGCCGGAAACCTCTCTAACAGTTCCAACAGTCAGGGCGCCGCCGAAAACGACCTCATTCCAGTGCCCACTGGCGTTGCTGGTTCCAAGTAACGTCCCATTCTTCCGCACAGATAGCGATTCTCCTTTTCGGCGAGAGCCCAGGTCGTGTTTCTTGGCGCTGGCGCATCCAACCAGTTAGAATAAGATGTTTGCACTGGCGGCATTGCGCTGCCCAGTGTAAACGAGCACGCAAAGAACCTTCAGGAAACGGCGACACCCTAAATGGAAGCAGCCCAAATACTCGACCGCGTCGTCGCTCGGTTTATCGGCACCAAGCACGAGCGCGACATCAAGAAATTGCAGCCGGTTATTGCAGCCATCAACGCCCGCGAGGCCGAAGTGCGGTCACTCGGCGATGAAGGCCTCAGGACGCGTTTTGCGGAACTTCGCGCCCAGGTGCAGGAGCAGTTGAAGGACGCCGAACCCGCGGAACCTGCCTACAAAGAGCAATTGCAGAAGGCGCTGGAGCCCGCGATTGTGCCGGCATTCGCACTGGTCCGCGAAGCCGGTCGCCGATTCCTGAACATGCGGCATTTCGATGTGCAGCTCATCGGCGGCGTTGTTCTGCACGAGGGCAAAATCTCGGAAATGAAGACGGGCGAAGGCAAGACGCTCGTCGCGACGCTTCCCGCGGTTCTAAATGCGCTGGCCGGACGCGGTGTTCATATTGTCACCGTGAACGATTACCTGGCGCGCCGCGACGCGGAATGGATGAGCCCGCTGTACCGCGCGCTGGGATTGAGCGTCGGCGTGATTGTGCACGATCTCGACGACGACCAGCGTCGCGCGGCGTATGGCGCGGACATCACCTACGGTACGAACAACGAGTTCGGCTTTGACTATCTCCGCGACAACATGAAGTACGACCTCGCGCAATGCGTCCAGCGCGGACACCAGTTCGCCATCGTCGACGAAGTGGACTCCATCCTCATCGACGAAGCACGCACGCCACTGATCATTTCCGGGCCGTCGGAAGAGTCCACCGACAAGTACGCCAAGATCGACAAAATCATCCCCAAGCTGATTCAGGACATCGACTACACGCTCGACGAAAAGCACCGCACCGCGACGCTCACGGAAGAAGGGTTTGCCAAGTGCGAACGC
>WNFD01006035.1_pt1 | contig 12120 bp, 11 predicted proteins | sample 5400491 | NCBI WGS metagenome assembly WNFD01 (sample SAMN13153343, study PRJNA577476) | soil metagenome | isolation source: 120 cm saprolite under Douglas fir tree site 2 hole 2 replicate 2 | place: USA:California | collected 2015-04-18 | reverse complement strand
CGTTCGAGAATCCACGTCGGGACGCTACGTGCAATGGCGTCGAGCGCTTGTTATCCCGGGCATCAACCTTTGCACCAGACTGTAACAGTAACTCGACGACCTCGAAGGCTCCATTGTCCGATGCAGAATGCAATGGTGACCAGTGCTTGTTGTCCTGAGCATTTACGTCCGCATGGTGCTTGACGAGCAGAGATACAAGATCAAAGTCTCCGCTCAGTGACGCCTGGTGTAATGGGGTCGACAGCTTGTTGTCTTGTGCATTCACATCCGCGCCACAGCCAATAAGAAATTCCACGATCTTCCGGTTCCCGTTGGTCAATGCGAGATGTAGGGGGGTCAATTGCTTCTCGTCCTTGGAATCAACGAAAGCGCCACGTTGGATCAACAATTCGACGACCTCGAGGTTCCCTTTGGCTGAGGCAAGATGCAGTGAGGTTGAGCCTGTGTTGTCTTGGGTAGTCACCTTCGCGCCGTGTTCTAGTAGTACTTGAACAATGCTGGAGTCGCCATCGACCGATGCCATATGGAGTGGAGTCCGACGTTCGACATCCTCGACATCCACCTCCGCACGCTTTTCAAGTAGTAGTTGAACAGCGTTAAGGTGGCCATTGTGTGATGCAATGTGCAAAGGGGTCCAATCTTTGTCGTCCTTGGTGTTTACATCCACCTCTTGCCCAAGTAATGCTTGTACGACTTCGAAATATCCGCAGTGCAATGCCATGCGCAATGGGGTCGAATCCTCGTCGTCCCGGGCGTTCACCTCAGCACCATGCTCAATCAGCAAGAGAGCAATCGCGATGTGTCCCATATATAGTGATGCATGGAGTGGTGTTGCGTAGTGACCACCCCGGGCATTAACATCCATGTTACGGTCAACGATAAGGTGTTTCACCACCGCATGGAGGCCGCAAAGTGAGGAATAGTACAGGGGGGCGGTCAGAGGTCGCGTTCGCGTTGCATTTATCGAGGGCGACCCGAGGCTGTCGTCCAAGTCATATATCTTGACCCAGTTGGTGAAATGTGGCATCTCCGGATCAAAGAGTAACGCCATTCCATCTTGTATATGAGAGGCCACGTTCTCGAACAGGGCATGGTCGATCCAGTGTCGAGCGGCGTATTCGGCTAGGGGGCAACCCTCGATACTGTCTTCATCGACCCGGTCATTCAGGCGAAACAAGGCGATGAGGCAAGCTTTGGCGAGGATCGTATGCGCAGGCTCGAGTAGAATATGATAGAACGAGATACGTTCACTTGATGTAGCGAGGCGATGCGACATCAAGAACTCCTTTACGGAAGGGTGGGAAAATTGTACCACTCTGGTACCGTTGATGTTTACGACGCCAACCAAACTGGAGCAAGCGGACAGTACTGCTTGTTCTTGGTCCTCCCACCGCCAATCCAGGTCGTATTTTGGGATCGTTCCTTCGGAATCAAAACCAACTTCAAGAACCTCCGCGAGCTCCTCGACACGAAGTGGACGAATGGCAGCTGCGAGACATTGCAAGAGACGACGAGCATGCTTCCCATTCGTATTGTTGATTTCCATCAGTATGCGCTCGTATGTCTCGTCCAAACTTTCGGGTAATTCATCTAGGATACGGCGCACATTCGGTGGGAAACAATGCCGTAGGGTATCCAGCTGGCATGACACCCATCGAAACCTGGATAATAGAGAATATGAACAAGGGGAATATGCGTACAACGGGGCACTGACATTCCGTTGGCTCGTCCTGAGAGCGTATTAACAACCAGCTCCTTGTCCTCCTCTCTCCATCTTTGAATCCTATGGTCTAAATAGACGACAGACCTGATGTAGTCCACGATATCTTGTTTTTGTCCGGTTTCGTCATGTAGAGATAACCGGGAAGATGGCAACGGTTCAAGGACTGCACGAATGTCGACCTCGGGGCGGCTGGTAACGCAGAGCCGCAAATTTGGAAGGCGGGTCTCGAGAAGTTCTTTCACAAGTTCCAGGATCTCTTCACGCGGCGATGGTACTCCAGGAATATTAGGACATTCATCAATGGCGTCCATGATAATATAAACCGGGCTTTTGCGTGGGTGTGAGAGTATATCTTTCAAGCACTGTGCCAAAATGCCACTAGTAGGCATCTGTGCGCCGTGGTTGTGTACCGAGTAGAGGCGGGAGAGTATATCGCAATATCGATTGGACTGAGTGGATAGCTGGGTAAGGAGAGAAGTGATCATATCGAGACGGCTTTGCTTTTGGTGGTCTCTATAGTCGAAAAAAAAGTATGCCATAGAAACTGGCTCGGATCTGCGCATGGCTTTGATGTCCTCGATGATGGCGGAGCTGAGGAGTGACATGAGTTCCCTTTAACAATAGTAGCTTAGGGATAACGAACCAGAGGACGCTTTTGCCAGAGCCCGCTATGAAAACGAGAGGCCATCAGCGGTCAAATGACCAAGGCAGAAAAACAATCATACGCTTTCCATGGATCCATAGGAGTGAGCCAGCGGTCTTCCATTCTGAGTAGATATTGCCCTCGAGGAACCATTGGGCTGTTCCTTCAAGGCGAGCCTGGTGCGCCATATTGTGATTCGTTGATGGATCAGGTGGTGAAAGCCATCTTCGGACTTGTAAAGGTTGGTGTCGTAGGAGGCTCAAGCATCCATCAGCGACGGTGGTGGTGGCCGTAGGAGAATGGTTCGTGTTTCCTACGCCATTCGCCAATCGTGGGATCGCGTTTTGTGATTCATGGCCGTCTGGAAATCAAAAGTCAGCACGATACAGGCCAGTAGCGAAACAGGGAGACGTACTGTGAGGGCCCTTCGTCCCGCCGATGACACCGTCACTGATATTCGGGACTCCTGCAGCTGCCAACCGGGATTGCTCCTCTACTAGTAGTAACCATTTTTCCAGCGTCTGCAACGCATCCTCAACGTCACTTCTCCCTACCAGTTTCTTGAAATACTTTTCTGATTAACAGTGAGCGGAGAATGAAGTATATGTATGTCTCTGGGATCAACTCACTCGCTGGTCCTTGTTTGATTTCCTCCGTCAGGATGGCGAGGACAGGGAGTACTGCAAGTATGACCTTTCCGTTCATGTCCTTCGTAGAATTAATCGCCGACGTCCCAGCGTACGTCTCGAGTCGTTGAAAGAGATGGCCAATGCGTGTAAAGACATCGATGAGCTTGTCCCGGTTCGAGCCAATCGCTCGAGTCGCCTGAAGGACTTAGGTGTTACAATGGTCGGGCGCAGGAATCAAGGCAGACACTTACTGAGAGGAGGACACCGATGCCAACGAAGATGACTTTAGCAGGTGATAATATCTAAAATGGGGAGTTAAAGCATCGCAGTCGGAATAAACAAAACCCCGATAATTACCAGGCCCGCATCCCCAAGGCTCGAAGAAAGTGCAGAAAGGACATTTACGGCCGGGCTAAGCCATTTCATCAACCTCTCATCGTTGCTTGCTTGCTCTTGTAATACAGAAAGAGTCGCAGGAGTAGAGTCGCATGATTGTAGCCTGGCTGCTAGAGGATGCAAAAGAAGGTCTTCCTTCGCCCGCTTCTTGTACCGGCGCAGTGCGTAGCTGAATGTAGATTGAAAGTTCGAGGGGGACACCATGGGGAGAGTCTGGAATATAGGGTTAGTAGGAGGGAGGCGATAGTGAGGTGGTTGGAAAGGTTTGGGGGGAAATGTGGCCAACCTAGTTCTGACCAAGTTCTGACCTAAGGCTACAAGCACTGGATGTACAACCTTGTGGAATCCGGAATCGTCATGTCACAAAGTGTTGGTTGCGAACCGAGGATTTGGTCCAGTTTTTCACATCGGGAGCTCGCTGTAACTGTAACCTGATAGAATTTACATCCCCTTGGAAATCGTGATCTCGCTCTGTTTGGCGCCTTGTGATTTGGAACCGTACTGTGTGTGACATAGTGTGACAGTTTTTTCAAATGGCCCATGTTTGGCGCTCATAGGACTCAACCACGTGATATTACTACATGATGATGGTCGCACCGAACAGCATACAGCACCATACTGTAGTGACCGCGGTTGCGTGGACAAAGTTTTTTCGTCTCACCATCTGAAATAGATGCATGTAGACACACCAATAGACAGCCTGTGCGTGGACAACACGGCTCTATCGTGCATTTATGCTTAACACGGTAAGTTTTCCAGTACACTGCCAGGAATGGGTAGACATCCTTTTAGCTCCTGCCAGCCCCTTCACCACTACCACCACATATATCAGCGACTGACAGCCGTGGAAAGGGAGATAGCACATATATAAGCTGTCTCAATTTCAGGCTGCATCATGTCAACCTGCATAGTAGCCTCGTAGGCATATCTTAACGCTCTTTCTCTACCACGGTGTCCTTTGCGACTCCACTTCCTCCGAGTCCGCGTTCCTTTTCCTGCGAGTAGTGACGACCATGCAGCAAGATTTCGACATCGAAGCTCACCCCATGTTACAAGGTACATCGTGTACTGTCACGTCACTGTTCCTAGAGCAGAAGTGCTCATCCTTCTTAGATCACGAGCAGGCAGGGGATGAAATTCCCAGGACAAACCAGCCTAGCCGCGAGGATATATTGGCAGGACAGGAACCCCAGCCTGACGAGACATCACCTCAGGCACAACGTGAGGCAGCGTTCTGTTTTTGTGAAGGTGCCAAAAGTCTGACAAGTTGCAATGAGATAGACACAGACAACACACCTGACGATGGTGCTATTCATCGGGACTGCTCTTCCAGAGAACCACGAAAAAATCCTATGGTTGAGGATTTCGATGATAGCGCCAATGCGCTGTGGACTCTTTATGGAAAAGAGGCCAAAGGTTACGACGAGGCCACAATAGAAACCGTAAAAGGTGATATGGATGGCGTCCTCATATTTGTGAGTTTATCTACTTCTACTCTACTGCGGTTTGGTTGTATTAATGGATGGATGGATCTATAAGGCGGGCTTGTTTTCTGCTGTCCTCACCGCATTTATCATCGATCGTACTCAGGATATTCAACGGACTCCGAGCCCCGCACAACAGTCGGCGTTCTTCCAGGAACAGTCAGTTGTATTGCTTAACCAAATCTCACAGCAACTGTCCTCTCTCGGCGCACAAGTTCCTATCACTTCCAATTTGTCGCTCTCGGGTCCCACTGTTAATACGTCAGCGTCTGACGTCCGGGTGAATATCTGCTACTTTACCAGCCTTGTGTTTAGCCTTTCCGCTGCACTCCTCGCCACCCTCGTCCAGCGGTGGGCCCGGGACCACATGTACATATTCCAACGTTACAGTCACCCTTTGAAGATTGCGCGGATCCGACAATATCTCCATGAAGGTGCCAAGAACTGGCACATGCGAGCAACAGCAGAAGCAGTGCCTGGGCTCGTCCACATCTCCCTCTTCCTCTTCCTTGTTGGGCTTGCCGACTTCCTCTGGAATACCTACACGATTGTGGGTAAATTCACCGTTATCCCAATATCCCTCTGTGCCGCCCTCTACGTCTTCAGTACGATTGCCCCAGTCATAAACCCGAAATCACCCTATCGCACCGCATTCTCTGGCCTCGTCTGGTATTTGACCCGGAGGGTGCATAAACGATGGTGCAATAATCGATTTGGCGTAGATCCGAAGCCATTGAGCTTGAACATGGCAGACGGACAGATGCAACTGGCGATGGAGAAGAACGATGCGCGCAAGGGCCGTGATGAACGGGCAATTCGATGGGTGGTTGATAACCTCACCGAGGACATCGAGGTGGAATCACTTGCGTCAGGGATTCCCGGTTCCTTCGATGCGAAATGGGGCGTAGAAGTGTGGAAAAGCGACTCTTCCAGTAGAATCAAGAAGGACGAGAGCGTAACCGGCAGCCCAGCTAGACCAGAAGCAGTACTCCCCCATTCCCCTCCACTCCCGCATCGCCGCAGCAAATTCGGCAGCTTTCTTTTCAACATCAATACGTTTTTCAGCGGGCGCCACCAAGGTGATTCTCAGGCCCCCATTAATCTCATAGACTTGCCACCAGCACATCCCGATGCCAATCCTATCCCTCAATCATCCACCCCCCTACCTGTCTGTGGAGAGTTCGTCGACGAGCTTTGCCAACGCATTCAGCGATTGTCCGAAACATGCAACCACCGTGGCTCTTTCGTGAACGAAGATGAATGGCGCAGGCGTTCACGGGCATGCGTCGAAACCGCGGCGTCATTTGTGTTGTGTATGAATGCCGATATCCTCTCATTTGGGGAATTAGGGAAACTGCTTAGCGATCTTGGCACTGCAGAAAAGACCCGCGAGGCGTCAGCAACAAGCATGAACTGGTCGTTTATCACACGTTGGACATGTCTCTCGCTCGTGGCAGTCCGGAAGATGCTGAACTCCCCAGAGGTACAGGAGTGTGCGGATGGCACTATCCTCACACTTGGGACATTCCGTCACGTGAATAGCTTTACTCCCTTTGAAACGGTGGCACTCAGGAACGCCCAGAGGATAGACGAACAACTTGCGGCTGCATGGGGCGTTGTGGAACGGCTACATCAGGCATTCAACGTCTTAGGTGACGGAGACAGGAGAGGAGAAAGAGTCGAGGAAATCCTACGTCTCTACGAATCCGACCTGCGACAAATCCAACGCGAAGCCGATAGCATGAAACGAGTGGATAAATGCATTTTCGACCTCCAAAACCAGATCGATAAAGTCACTCACAATTTGACCCGACAGTTGCCGGGCATAACCTTTGACGATCTCACAGGAACCACACCCATAGGACAAGTTTTCGAGTTCCTAGCCGATCCCGACCGGCCCCAATTGATATACATGTCACAACGAGTCCTGGGGCTGTGCACCCTCAGACATAAGCGGAGCAGTCAAGGATACCAGGAGACGGCCAAACTCGTCAAAACCATAGAGAAAGACCTTCCTTTTCTCCGCTCAGTTGCAAAAGAGCATCATCTCATGGAACGACAACAATGGCGTATCCAAGACCTAAGCATCGGCGGTGCTTTTGGCTTTACCCTCGAACTTTACTTCCTTTCCCTCAAACAAATCCTGTCAACGTTTCCATCCCCGCCCCGAGAGGTTCATATTACCTTTTACATCAGCGCTTTCAAGGCCATCACGTCCGACTGGGATGATTTCAAAGATTCACTCGCGACTCAGCAAATAATCCTCAATATGGTCTGCGACATGGCCGTGCAGGATCGCGGCATCTTTTCAAATTTTACGTATCCCGAATACATCACGAAGGAGCTCCTGGAATTGTTAGGAAAGATGATCGAAGGACAGACGAACCCCTATGTCGATGCTGCGAAGGAGGAGCTTCGGGACGTCGAAAATTGGAGACTTGGGAACGAACTTCTACGGAAGAGCGCATATAGTATTATTCTAGGCCACTGCGGCGCGCCTTCAGGCTCTTCATAGCTTTCCGGATGAGATGTTTATAGCAACGTTGCGGCGCGCGGCTATCCCGCACTTTCTCTACTACTGTATGTATCTGTGATATTGCAACCATACTGTACTGGACGTGATTAATATGCGTGATTTGTTGTCTTTACTAGTTTTCCAATTACTACTCATTGCTGGTTGCCTCAGCGACAACGGTACGCCGTGACCTCGGATGGAATCATCAAGCAGCAACTGGCGCGCCTTTCATTTAACAAGTACTGTACCGTACGTTTTCATTTCAGGTGATTCATCTCCGGCGAACTCGGAATTCAATTGGGCTAGGGCCTGGCCGCCAGTGGCTGATGGATGGGCGGACATGTCCAGTGGAATCTACGGCCCGGAATGATGGTTGGTTCGAGCCACCCGGCGGTCACGGTCCCGGGCCTGTTAACCTCTCATCGATTCTCATCGCTGCCGCTTAGCGCTTAGAGACTGATTGTGTTCCTGGACTTGTTGTTGAAACACGAGAAGAATGGCGCTGGGAGAGTTGCAGGCCTGGAGCCGGGCGGCGAGTGAATGGTAATAAGATGATCTATCCGTTTTTCGTATAGCCTGACTTGGAGTACTGTTGGGCTGTAGGCCCACTGTCAGTGGCAAGAGGCAAGAGAGAGCCAAGAGCCAAGGCGGTCCTTGATGGCCCGGCTGTTGCCGTGGCGCGGCGACTGCGCGGCGTGTGGCGGCTAGCGACCTCCAACACGCTGGAGAGCTAACATCGATGAAGGGACAGATCAAACCCTCGCTCTGGGAGAGACAACGTTCTCTTCCATGGTGGAGCTACCTCAATAAGCCTTTCTTTGGGAAGTTTGTCAAGTCATTCATAGGCTACCGCCCACTTTCGATATATTGATTACAAGTCACTGCCGTGTGAACAATCTGTGCGTACACAAGCCTGAGGCAATGCATTGGCAGTGCCAGTGAGCTATTTGAACTGACGAACCCACTATCACCCTCCTCGTACAGTACCACGAAAAAACACCCTCCTCACCTGTCACTATGTCTCACGCTCACTCTACACCCACCTCATTCCCGAACTTCCAACTGATTTTCAATAATACCTTGAAAGCATACGAAAAACGCACAAAGAAAGATCTCCTTGCACATCCACTCGCTGCCCAACTTCAGGCGTGCGACTCTCCGGGCGCCATTCTCACCATCCTTCACCAACAAGTCCAGGAACTCGATCAGTCCGGGAGCAGCGATGGCAGGTGGACAAAATGGCTCGACCCAATAGTGAATGTCCTTTATGCGTTCTCCTCGGCCCTCGGAGAGGGTGTTGGGTTGGTATGTCTCGTGACATGAACTCGCAAAGATCTAGTCTCTCATATTTACTTTACAGGTATTTTCGCCCGCAAAAGTGATCTTTGCCGGAGTTGGCGTCCTCCTTTTGGTGCGTGTCCTCTTATTATCTTCCCGCGCACCCTTGTAACTCCTCCATCTCTCAGACAGCGAAGGGTGTCCATGCAAGCCAAGACACTCGTCGACATCTTCGAGCGCATCGAGGATTTTTTCCGACGTCTCGAAACTTATATCGAGGTGCCGACGACGACTGAAATGATGGATATCATCGTAAAGATAATGGTGGTGGTCCTTACTATTCTTGCCATTGCAACGAAGGAGATTAGACAAAGTCGAACAAGTGAGTCATCGATGTACGAATATATGCCACCGTTGACTGAAGGATGTTGAGAAAAATACCTGAAGAAGCTGGTAGGACGGACCGACATGGAAGATGCGCTTCAGAGGCTAGACAAGTTGACACATGAGGAGGCTCGGATGGCCACCGCTCAAGTCCTGAAGGTCACGCATATTGTTGACGACCGAGTAAGGGGAGTCGATGATAAGGTGGGTGGCGTAGATGATAAGGTGGCGGATGTCGACAACAAGGTGGCCGGCGTCGATAACAGAGTGAAGGCTGTCGATAATAGGGTCGCCAGCGTGGATGACAGAGTAAGGGCAGTCGATGACTAGGTTGTGGAGGTCATCGAAGGTGCGTAAGCCATTTTCAGCTAGTCCTTGAGAAAGTGTTTCGCTCACCTGATGGGCCTAGATGGGAAGGAAGTAAAAGTAGCCGTACAACAAGTGATATGTTCGTCATCGCCAAACCTCATCATTGCTAACTGTCCGGCCTTATGGATTCTTTCAGGGACCCAATTGTGGGAAAAAATTTATAGCTGGCTCTCCCCACCAGACCCGTCCGCCAACCATAACGTTGCCTGTGATGCCCATCATGAGGGGACAGCAACATGGTTCTTTCAAGGCAGCTTCTTTAAGGAATGGATGTCAATGGGTTCACTTCTTTGGATCCATGGAAAATGTGCGCCCATCTCACTTCCCGCCTGATCCCACCTGATCATTTTTGTATTCGTAGCTGGCTCAGGCAAGAGTGTTCTCTGGTTTGTCATTCTTAACTATTTCTGTTGAACGTTACCGACGTCTGCCAGTTCCTCAATTATAGATGATATTAAAGCCATGTACGATGCCGGACAAGCCTCGATCAGTTATTTCTATTTCGACTTTCGGAGCTCCAATAAACAACACTTGCACGACTTACTTCCTTCCCTTCTCACACAATTGTCCACCAACTCAAGCCCTCGTTGTGACATCCTATTACATCTTTATGAAACTCATGACGGCGGCAAGACACAACCCAGTGATCGTGCTTTGGCAGAATGCCTTAAAGAGATGCTCATACTCCCAGATCAACCACCAATCTACCTTATCATGGACGCCCTCGACGAGTGTCCCACCACTTCTGGTATCCCATCTGATCGCGAACGTGTTCTTCAGCTTGTGAAGGAGCTCACCGACCTAGGCCTTCCAAATCTCCATATATGTGTCACCAGCTGCCCGGAAATCGACATACTGCATATCCTTGAACCTCCCACCACTCTCCGTGTATCTCTTCACGATCAAAGTGGACAAAAGAAAGACATCGTGGAATATATAAAGTCGGTTGTTTACTCGGATCCGGAGCCCATTATGCGGAGATGGAGGAAGGAGGATAAGGAACTTGTTATCAAGACGCTTGCTGAAAGGGCTGACGGGATGTAAGTGGTTCGTTTTATGCTCGAAGTACGTGTCAAATTATCAAACAGGTTCCGTTGGGTATTTTGTCAGTTGGAAACCCTACGACACTGTCTCCCCGCAAGTGTTTGTCGTACCCTGGGTGAATTGCCGGAGTCGTTGGACGAGACGTACGAGCGTATACTGAAGGAGATCAAGAAACCGAACCGAGATCACGCCCGACGTCTTTTGCAATTCCTAGTTGTGGCTGTCCGGCCGCTTCGAATCGAGGAGCTTGCGGAAGTCCTCGCAGTTGACTTTGATGATGCAGAAGGAATTCCGAGGTTGAACGCAAGTTGGTGCTGGGAGGACCAGGAACAAGCTCTTCTCTCCTCATGTTCCAGTTTAATTGCGATTGTCGACTCCGATTATTCGCGAGTTGTGCAGTTTTCGCACTTCTCGGTCAAAGAATACCTCGCGTCGCGTCGCCTTCTACTTCAAGTGAAGATATCTCCCGCTATCATGTCTCCCTCGAACTTGCACATACGATCCTTGTGCAAGCTTGCTTGGGTGTTTTGCTGCATTCAGATGGTTGTAGTATACACGGCAGTATCGGAAACAACTCTCCTCCTGCTCGGTATGCCGCCCGACATTGGGTTGACCATGCCCACGGCGAGAACACGTCGTGGCGCCTTCGAAAGGCGATGGAATATCTATTTGACCCACATAAACCGCAATTTGGGGCATGGCTCCAGTTGTACGACATAGATTTCCGAGTCAAACACTCTTCCCCCTTTTTCATGTTCGTGGATCCTCCACCGGAATCTGTCGCAACTCCGCTATACTACGCAGCACTCTGTGGATTTCACGATCTCGCGAAACACCTAATTGACAAGCATCCTCAACACATTAATATGCATTAATGCTAGGGGCGGTCGGTATAGGACACCTATTGTGGCTGCATTGGCGAGGAGACACTTCCAACTGGCCGAGATGCTCTATCAGCGTGGCGCGGGCATAGATGTCCGGGGCGCTTACGAGCGAACTCCTCTGAACGCCGTATCGAACCACGGAGATCCCGAAATTGCTCAGTGGTTACTCAGCCGCGGTGCGGATCCAAATAGCAGAGACGGACTGAACGAATGGACTCCACTGCATTCGGCGGCTTGCATTGGACACCTCGAGATCGCGCGGATATTACTCCAGTTCAATGCGGATAAAAATGCTCAGGATAGAACGGGCCATACTCCCTTACATTATACATTGGCATGGGGGCGCCACGACGTCGCTCGATTTTTGCTCGAACATGGTGTCGATGTGAATGCCCGGGGTGAGCACGGCTGGACGTCGCTGCATCTGGCATCACTCCGCGGGCGCGGGACGCTCAAGACGGTACCCCTGCTGATTGAACACGGTGCAAATGTAGATGCAGAGGACAACGAAGGCAGGACCGCACTTCAGATTGCGTTGAAGGCAGGACATCACGATATAGCGAAGATGTTGTTGAATTACGGTTCCAAGTGAGAGAAAATAGTTGTATTTACGGCTCTGTTAACTACATGTATTTAAGTGTGTAGGAGGCCCGCTTAAAATGCGATACGCGATAATATGCGCAAAGTCGGACCTCTCTACGCCGTTTTTTTATCATTATTAAAGGGATGCACAAGGTCAAGGAACTCTTCTTCGAACAGAGCGGGAATGTC
>WNFD01017085.1_pt1 | contig 12121 bp, 11 predicted proteins | sample 5400491 | NCBI WGS metagenome assembly WNFD01 (sample SAMN13153343, study PRJNA577476) | soil metagenome | isolation source: 120 cm saprolite under Douglas fir tree site 2 hole 2 replicate 2 | place: USA:California | collected 2015-04-18 | reverse complement strand
GTGTCACCTCGCTTGGATTGACAGGCAAGGCCAAATGTGGCATTATTACCATAGACCTTTCGCCTGTCCTGACAGTACAAAAGCAGCATGACGCTCCTCTTGTACTGCCGCAGTGTACAAGCTGCACTACAGGGACAGTAGTTTTTATGTTTTGTACTGCGGACTTTGCGATGGTACGGCAGTACGCAACATCGGAAGAATAAGGTCTAACGGGGAACGCTTGGGGTTTTACTCAAGCGTTTCTTGGCATCACCACCTTTCGCGAGGGAGCACTACGCTATTTCTTCTCTTCGTCCTCTGCCAGTTTTTGCACTGACGCCACGTCTGAGGAAAGAAAGCTCCGTGGTATTCTCCACTGCCCGCCGATTTTACGGGCACCCGGGATTTTCCCCTCTCGGCATAGCCGGCGCATGGTTTCGACGTTAACTTTGAAATAGGTTCCTGCCTCCTCCGGTGTAACATAGGCTTCCTGCATTGTAAAATACCTCAACACGTTTAATAATCTTATAGTACATGGTAAAACGTTGAAAAAGCAATAGCTTAAACGACGAAAATTGGTGATTTCATGGTAGCCGGAAGAAATTTTAATGTTTCTCCAAATGCTATAGAAAGCATGTTCTATTTTGCCGCGTTGCCATACTGGTGGCAATGATGGCGGGGGTGGTGTAATGATGGTGGCATTGATGGTGGCCGATTTTGTACCTTTGCGGGGGCGTACCCTGTTTGCTCCTCCATTTATTTGATGGTATAGTTGCAGCAGGATTTGTAACCTCTCACAAAAAGGACAAACCGCTTATTTCTTCTCGTACACTCATGTAGTGAGTGCGCTACGTGTTAGTTTTCGTTTTTCTGAAACGATAGGAGTCCTTCTATCGCTGTGCAAACAAAACGATGGTGTGAACCATCAGGAGGGATCATCATGCCAAGAATATTTGTGTACTATTGCCCACGAGGGATCACGCCTACGGATATGTTGGTGAGCGTCACAGGCACTGACATACAACTAAGTCCCAAAGGCCTTCAGTTGCTTGATGCGATGGCACAGGCTGCTGATCTTCCAAATTACACTCTGGCGCAGGAGACCATAACAATCGCCTACCACGTTTCCCAAATATTGCCAATCGGATAAGAGTGGTGTGAAAGCTCAACGTAATCGTTAATTTACTATGCAATTGAATTTACTGGATAATTATATGCTAGATAAAAAAAATTCGCATTCAGAACGATATGATTGTACATAACTATTTTTTTATCTACAGCATAGCTCATCCTCTTAATATCAAATACTGGATTGTTACGGATAATTTTAAGTTGTTTCTGTTCATCTCTTGTAGGCAGTCGAGCGACAATCTCATCATAACCATCTGTAATACCTTCTCCCATTTGTTCTCGAACATCAGGAAGCGCATCAAAAAAAGGGTCTTCCATGTCTTTTAAAGTAGTATCGGGGACAAATATTTTGGGAAAGTATACTTCCGATATACGGTAAGGTACATTTGAAACAATATATTTTCGGAAACGACGGACCACAAGCGATCCATTCGGTAAATTCATGCTCTTGGCAATTTCAATTGGGGGTTCCATAACCTTCACGTTTTCTATGTTCTCTACGCTAGCTTGAAGTCCTTGTTCTGTCAAATGTCGATAGGGATCAGGAGTAAGTCCTGGCAAACGGACGCGCTGCCTGTTAACAAAGAGACCCTTAGAATCAAGTGATAAAATCCAACTTTCCGCTAGCAAAAGGGCTTCATTCATAACTTCTTCTGAGGCTTGGTTGTCAGTTGCCAAACTATACAAAGCAGGCCACTCGCGGCCATTTGTTCCTGCGTATTTCTGTCTGAATTCATCAAGATCAATAGCTGTTGATGACGGTCTTGAGATTTGCTGTGATTGCTTGTCAACCTTATAGTCAGCCAATGCCAATGCCTCTGCTTGTTCGTCCTGGTCCATATGGAGAACCTCAGCTAGGCGTTCCAGGATATCTTTGGATGGACGGGAGGGTTTGCCTGTTTGGGGACTCTTTCCCCTCTCAAGTATCCAGAGCGTGGATCGGCCTATCCCTGCCTTATGTGCTGCTTTGGCAAGCGGTATCCCTACTTCTTCTCGCTTATTGTGAATGAGTGTGCCAAGTTTCTCTAAATTCACGTATTATCTTTTCCTTCGTGAATATTTTGTTGAAAGTCAACTACTAAGGGGCATCTTTGCCTTCGGGGGCGGTCAAAATACATGACTTGAATATTTGTCTGTATTTAGATAATACTATTCGATAATCTCTCTTTTGTCAAGGCTATTAAGTGTACATAATAAACAAATTTGTTGTGTTATTTCAAATAAACCTACTGCTCTCTATACAAATGTGTAGAGTTTGGCAAGGTTATGGATTACTCCGAGGGGGGGGTGAGGCAACTCCCGTGCTATCTTTGGCAGCCTGTGTTTTCGGTTCCATCGCTTAGAGGCTTCGTTATATACTTTCTTCCCTTTCTCGGACTTACGATAGTGTTCCGATCTCTCTTTGCCTTTCTCCGATTGATTATAGCGTTGATCTGACATTCTTGACGTTCTTCTTTTGGATTTTGTTGCTTCTTGCGGTGTTGATACAGGAGAAACTTCCCCGGCATGGTGTTGGGTGACAGATGATGGAAGAGGGGCCCTCTCGCTCATAGCGGAGCGAGTATAACAAAAGAGGCACGAACAGGCAATGGGCAAAAATTTGACCCTGGTTTCGGGCTTCCGAAAAGCCACTATCAATAAGCTTGATTATCCGCTTTCTATGTGTTATTGTTTATGTACGAGACGAAATTGTTTCAAAAACGTTTTGTAGTAAATACGATTATGTTGATGCTGTAGACATATCACGTAGAGGAGAGAGAAATCGTAAGCTTCTCGTCTATACACCCCGCCTTCCGCGTAGGGTTGTTGTAGTACGTCCTTGTAAGCAGGCACTCTAGCTCTGAGAATGAGATGAAATCTCGACCGGAAAGTTCCGCTTGAGCCTATCGTCACGGGTAGTTTGTATCATTAGCAAAACTTCGGTTTCGTAAGCAGCACTTCAAAATGGTTTCGTGACACAACAGGTTTTTCCAAAAGGAGATGACCGGTGCTTATAAACCCTAATACTCAGCAACTATCCAGAGAAGGTCTCTCAAAGACAACTGTCGTTCCTTCTGTTCCAGAGGAGTTAAGCAATCTGCTCAACGCTATCCTTGAGCGGCTTCTCCATCCGCAATTTACAACCCAAGTCTTTTCAGACACCCTTTTACTCAATAGCCTCACAAGGGAACACCTGTCGGAAGAGAAGGGCACACCGCTGGCCTATGCTCAGCGAAGACTCGCGGTGCTTGAACTGGGGCTGCAAGCTATGCTCGTGTGTTCTGACTTTGAACGGGAGGAAAGAAATAGCTTGTTTGAAAAAATTGACCGTGAACGCGCCGCATGGGATGAGCGTGTCTGGGAATTACTCAGAGATTTAGGTGAATACACACACCACCCCGTAGGGTTTTACCAACCAAAGATGTGAAACAGACCGTTGTCAATACCTCCCTTTCCTTGAGGAGAGAGCGGAACTGTGCGTTTTTGTAGCTTTGTTGCTATTCGTTCCTTTACTTCGTGATTAAAAACCAGCATCAGGAGGATAACCAAGATGCAAGAAAGTACCACCCGCTACACGATAGACAAACAGGCAGGAAGACATCGACTATTCGTCTGTCTCCTCCTGCTCCCGCTTGTCCTGTTCACTCTGAGTGGCTTTACCTTTAGTCCGAATACAGCACATACGCCAAACCGGGTAACGGAGCCTCCCCTGCCGCTTGCCTTACACCCTGGGTATGCAGCAGATGACGGTTGCTCGGATGCGATCTCCCTTGTAGAGTTCAGTTGGTCAGAGATTAAACTGTACATCAATGATTGTGCATTACAGCATTTGAGCGCATGGATCACGAGCGTCGGTGCCGGTGCCGCATTCGTTGGTTTTGTCTCGCTGTGGTGTGAAGGGTGTGCGCCAATCGCTGCCGTGCTGACATTCATAGCAGGAGGGTTCATGAGCAACATTGATTTCCTTCAGTATGCTTCGCAGGGTTGTGGAGGCGCGTTCCTCGACATCAGTTGGTTCGGCGGGATACAATTCGAGCCGGCCTGCTCTCCCCAGGACAACGGATCGTAATAACTCGTCACCAGTGACAGGCTTCCATGTCGGTAATGGAGTCGTGAAAAGTAAGCTGAGCGGGCGCAGGGTTTTGCGCCCGTTTCACGGAGGCATATGAAGCAATGAACAGTAATGAAGAGCTTCCAAGCGACCACTTTTGGAACTCAGACGAAGCTGAGCAGGAGTATTACGCAGTCGGGCAGGCCATTACGGATACGGAAGAGAAACTGAAGCATGCGCAGGCCCAGTTGCACACTGTCCAGGCTGTCTACGACCATTTCTCAGGCGTACCGGGTGTTGCGGTTGTGCTAAGAGAAAGCAATCCGTCAAGGAGCCGGGAATGGGAAGACGAAGACCTAAACCAGGCGCTCAACCCGTACTGGCTTCCGGCGGGTGGGAGAATTAGCCCTGAGCAACCACCGGATCAGTGGCAAGGCAGCCTGGTCGTTCAGAAAGTGGAGACTGAAACCTGTCAAGGCGAGGCCATCTTTCGCGGGGATTTTTGGGAAGGTACAGAGCGCGGGATGCCATACACCTACGAGAAGCGGGTGGAGTGGTATACGCCAACCAGAGAAGTGGGAATGAGTAGACTGAGGCATTCGCTCTTGCAGGGGTTATCACCTGATATGCCCCCCGGCGCAGGCTACGACAAGCCGCTTTTTAACAGGCTCCTGGAAAAGCTGATAGATGAGGTGTCTGGGGACATCAGACGGCTTGAAGAACAGGTCGTACTAAAGTTTATCCCAGACCTTGCGCCAACGAACCTTGAAGAAGTGCGCTTCCGCTACTTCCTCGCCAGGGGTGCTAAGTGGAACAAGTCGCTTCTTTCGTCTCTTTCCTGGCCTCCCCTGACAAAGTATGCTGCGCCCAAGGCTGAGGAGCGGTACGGTCTTGCCTCGTATAAAGGCATCTGCTGGGTCTGTCATGGCCGGTGGGAGCCGTATCAGTTTGCGAAGGCGACGCTTCAGACCACATGGGAACAGATTGAACGGATAGCAGACCGCCTCCCGGCACTACCCACAGCTCGTGTACAAGGAGTTCTGGTCAGCGTTACAGAACACAGGACGGCAGGATAGTGCGTAACGCGACACAAGCAAGAAAGCGATAAAGAAGGAGGGACTACATGACTTCCTCAGTGCTGGGGATTGAGACAACCCAGGTAAAAGAGACTGATCCGCGAACCGGCAGGGAGAAATTGTTCTACCTGCCAAAGATAAATCCGCAGACAGGAAAAGTGGAACTTGTCAAAATTCCCAAATCCTCCCGGCGGCAAGGAACGTATATCATCGGCGCAACCGGCGCGGGCAAAAGCGGCCTGGTTAAGAACCTCTTTATGCAGGACGTCAACCAGCAGACCGGCGTGTTTGTCTTAGACCCGCACGGCGATTTGACGAATGATATAATTGCAGGGCTTACTGACGATCAACTGGAAAGGGTAATTCTCCTTGACATTGAGGATACTAATTTTCAGGGAACTGACTACTATCCTGGACTGAATATCTACCAGTGCGCTGATCCGGCAGACGATGATTTGGTCACAGAGACGCATGCACGAATAGAACACCTGTTTGATGTGGTAACGCTTGAGAACAGCGAAGAAAAACTTGGGGTTCGTGTCTCGCAAGGGATACGAAATAGCGCGTACACCCTCATTGACAGCTCCCCTTTCTATGGCTGCACTATGCTTGAGCTTCCCATGTTGTTTCAAGAAGACATTGTACGCACAAAGCTGGCTTCTCAACTCACAGAAACAGATGCGTACGTGGAAGGCTATTGGAAAAATTATGAGAGATTTGACCGCTTTGAAAAAGCAAGCAGGGCAGATATGGTGGTCAACAAAATTGAAGGGTATATCATCAACAGAAAGCTGCGCCGGATCATCGGCCAGAGTAGGACAACCATTAATTTCCGTGAGGTGATGGATTGCAAACCGGGGAAGATCGTGCTGGTCAGGCTACCTAGCGACAATGAGGGAATGACGGAACTGTTGGGGAAAATGCTGATTGCCCAACTCCTGGCTGCCGCGTTCTCCCGCAGAACCATACCGCTTTGGCAGCGGAAACAAGTTCATATCTACTGCGACGAGTTTGAGTTATACGCCTCGGATGATATCACCCGTTTGCTAAAAGAGTGCCGTAAGTATGGCATGGCCGTCACAATTGCGCACCAGTCGCGGGATTTCATTGATCTGAAGAATAAGGCAGCTTCCCTGCAAGTTGCCAACCTGATTGTGCTGCGGATTACCCGCAAGGATGCCGATGAAGTGGCAGGAAATTTTGACTGCACGCCGGTCCGAACCAAGAAAATGCTCAAACGGCGCACCAAGCCGATTTTCAGAGAATGGGATGAAACCGTGTGGATCGAAGACGGGGAAGCGCAGTTCAAGGAAGCTCAAACACGGTACGAAACGCAGTACAAAGCACGGTTGAATAAGTTGACACAGCGGCTTGCCGAAGCTGAGAAACAGGAGCGGGACGCGCTGGCCCGGCGGGATGGCGCGATTGAAGCCAAAAGTATCCTCTCGTCTGCGTCTCTAGTTGACTTAGATATGCCGTCCCGCGCCTACTCTGGTAGCCCCCACCCTGAGTACCGCTACCTGCCATTTCACCCTGCGTGGTACTGCTACCGGGATAGCTGGTCTGGCATAGTAACGGTCAGGAGCTATTGGGCGCAACCGGATATGAAATATCCGGAGTGGTCAAAGATAAAAAATTGGACTGATGAGAAGGTTGAGAAGACGATTACCGGCTTGCTTGAGATGAAAAGCACGTCCTTTACTGACTCCTTTGAGTATGAGTATCCTACTGTCCTCTTCGGGTGGGAAACAAAGCGTGTTGAATACACCTATATCGAGCGGGAAGAGCGGTATGCGCTCTCGGAAACAACGCTGACAGGGCTGCAAGCAAACCTGCAAGAGCGGATGGCAACGGCACGTTATGAGGCCAGGCGCATTCTCAGCGATTTGTACGATGAGCTAAACGAGACCGTCAAGCCGCTGCTACAGAAAGGGGTGTGGTTTAAGCCGGAACTGAAGCCTTTTCCGCTTCAGAGGAGGTCTGAGGAGGGCATGCTCCGGTGGCCGCTTCTTGCACAGCAGCCGCACCCGGCAATCGGCGAGAAGCGAACTCTCAAGGGATGGGCGCATCACGGTGAATGGCATGTCCAGGAGTTTCCCCGCGTGGTAGCCTGGTTTGACGAACGGGAGCAAGCCTTGCACGCACTCTGCGAGCAGAGAGAAGATGAACTGCGGGTGTGCCAGGAACGGGTGAGCAGCATCAAACTGCTGCTCAATGAGCTGAAGCTCATCGATCAGAAGATCAGGCCAGAGATCAAGGCGCAGTATCAGAAAATAGAGCACCACAAAGAGTATCTCGGCGAGCAGCCGGAGGTAGACAAGCAAGAGCGCATCTCCCATTCCTATTCACACGGATCGTCGGAAACAGAAAGCTTAAGTTGGCCGGGGAGAAATGTGAGTCATGGTGCCTCTGCCTCTCATTCTACCTCGTACAGCACTGCCGATGTCCAGTGGTACGACCTGGTAGACGAGCTTGACCAGACGCATGCACAGAGACAGGACGAGATCGCCAGCGAGATAGCTCTGTTCCCTGATTATGTCGCGCGGGTGAAAATAAAGGATGAAAACGACGAACTTGTGGAGTATACCATCAGAACGCTTGCGCCGGAAAGAGGACTGCCAGAGAACGCCCTCAAAGAGCGGATAGCACAGATAAAAGCAGCGATGATAAGGCAGAATATCATCCGGCCAAAGCTCGTTATCGATGAAGAGATTACAAAACGGCAGCAGGTGCTTCGGCTGCCGCCACGAAAGCCGTCAGAAACGCAAGCGTCTTCGCTGCCGGAGGATGAACCGCCTATTACCCGAAGGGGGTAATTCAGGCAGTACTGCGATTTCAAAATGCGGTAAGGTCAACGGTCGCCTGACCGCGTATGCGGGGAATTTCTGCTACCTCAGCCATGGCGTCAAACAGCTTCACTGCCTGGGGACGCAAGATGACAGACCTACTGCCTGTCGCCTGGATATACACTTCGATTTCCTTTCCCGCGATGCCGCGCAATGACCTGCCGAATTGCGGATACGCGAATGCCTGCCAGGCAATCTTCAACTCGGTAAAAAAAGTTTGTTCTTCCACTGGTGCATCACTGTTGGCAGACCGCTCAGCCTGGGTATCCAGCTTATCGGCTAACCACTCTGCCGTGGGGAATTGCTGGATTGGCGTTTCATAACGTGCACTCTCCTTCACCATAAAATGCCGAAGCGTTGATACAAGCTGCTCATGGGGGATCTCCTGCTCATACCATGGCTGCTCCTGCGGAACTCCCCTTGAAGTTTGTACTTCCCGGCTTCCCGCCTTTCCGCTTCCGCTTCTCTCCCCAAATTGCTGGTAAAATCTTCTCCTTTCCATCTTCCACGCCTCCCAACAAGCAGCCAGCAGTATAGAACGCTTGCCTATGCCTTGTCAACCTGTTTAGTTTTGTGGCTAACTAGAGAGCAAAATCAAGAACATTTGTTTAAACGGATGATCGAGGTGTCTCTTGCACGCAACCAAACAAACTGAGAATCGCCCAACTGGGAAGAAGCGCACAACCTTTGTCATAACCCCTGTCCATGATCTGCTGTTGCATGAACTCCATACTCTCCAACGCGCCACAGCCGAACAGTTGACCAGGCTCAACTACAAAATGGGCATGATTAACACCGTCAAGCAACGGCTCAAAGACTTGAGCGATAACCGGTACGTGCTCCCCCTCTCCCATCCCTCCATCCGGCTCCCCTACATGTACGCCTTAGACCGCAAAGGCTTGAATTACCTGCAAGCGCAAGGCGTTGACGTGCGCGAGTATTTCCGGCCAAGCCAGGAAGAAGACTCGGCAAGAAACTTTCTCTTCCGGGAGCATATGCTCGCAATCGGCGATATCCTTATTCATGCACTGCTGTTTGAGAAGTCTGATGCGTCCTATCGCATCCATACCATGCTGCATGAACGCTTCTTCAAGAATACTCCCATCAAGGCAACCTACACGAGAAACAACAGAGAAGAGACAAAAACCATTGTCCCTGATGCCTACCTTGCGTTTGTCTTTGCCAGTCCATCGGGCAAAGAAGTGCAAATACCGGTACTTGTGGAACTGGATCGGGGAACAGAAGACCAGAAGTTTTTTCGGCGCAGGATCAGAGCCTACATTGTCTTTCTCAAAAGCCGCGCCTTCAAGACGCTCTTTTCTATCGAAAACATCACCGTTGCCTTTGCCACAACCAGAAACCACAACCGCATTAGACAGATGCGGGAGTGGACACGAAAAGAACTGGCTGTCACGAACGAACCCTCGTGGCTCGGCCAGTTGTTCCTGTTTACCAGCCTGCCTGAAAACATGGGTGATATTGAGCCTCGTCAACTGTTCCTTGATCCGGTCTGGTACCTGCCCTCAGACGATGAGAACCCGGTGAGTTTGCTTGGAGAGTAACTATAGAACAACATAGCTTGCGTTTTTACTTAATAGTCGCTATGCTTAATCAGATAAACTCTATGGCTGAAGCATCACCTCAAGAAACTACACAACCTGCTGAAATAAGTATTGAGTTGCCCTTAAAATATAAAGATTTTGCAAACAGTGCTACTGGCGAAGTCAGACGAAAGCTGGATACTCAAATGCAAGCTGATTATACCCGACTATTAGGCATTAAAACCCATCCGAGGACATTAATCGCCCAAATAAGAGTCTGAGCTTGAGATTATTCGTGGCAGAAAAGTAAGTTCCGAAATTCTACATGATGAGGTATGATTTGCCGACATAATCCAGGTTGATTTCATTGTTGTATGAGAACTCACTAGGCAGAGGGTAATTGAAATGCCAACTCTGGATACTGTTTTTTAATACTGGCAAAAACATCCAAAGCTACCTTCTGCATATCGGTATCCTTGGATGAAGTATCTACCAAATTAGCGTACTTTACATAGTAGCCGCTTCCTGGCCTGTTTACCCTATTATTCCACTCCTCTGCTGCTGAGTGCATCTTGCTTAAAAATTGCTCATTCATTACATCGCCTTGAGAACGGACTTTCTCGCGTTCCACAAGTTTACCTTCGTACTCTCGATCTAAGGCGGTTTCTGGTGAAGTGACGAAGATGAAAACTCCGTCAAGCTTTTCGAGAAATTCTGGTGCTGCAAGAAATTGGTAAACTTTCTCTGCCTGTTCTTGGGAAACTTGATTATCTCGTAAAAGTGCATCTGTAAAGATGCATCTATCGATGATACCTCTATCTAAAAGATAGATATTATGTTCAGAATTTTGCTTTTCCAGAGTAGTGTGCATAAAGCTTTCGATATTCTGTGCCAATCTCTCGTTCAATTGTCCGATAGGCATACGATAAATCGGAAAGCCACTGTATCTTGAGCCGCCGTTAAATTCTACCAAAGGATATTCCATTCTCTTGAGGTAGTGAGCCAGGATTTCTCTTACCACTGTTTTGCCACTTTGCGGCATACCTGCAAACTCGAAAATGTAATTTCGCTGTAACTGTTGCATACTAAGGACCTTTCAACGCATAGAAGCTATAAAATTAGGTAGCCAGTCTGTATGGCCGGTACCTTCTAACAAAAAGCGCAAGTGCATTTGAACCCCTTCGCGAATACGCTTCGTTGTTATATATTCTACTAACGATTCAAAAACACTTAAAGCTTCGACTTTGTCATCAGTGACGATTAAAGCTCCGACATGTATGAGAATTTTCCAAACTTGGCGAATTCGTAAATCATGCTCTTGCAGGAGTGTTCCATTATAAGCCGATAACAGTAGTTCTTTAGCACGTATTTTATCACCTTTTGGCGAATAATATAACAAGATTCCGAGATAAAATTCTGTTTCTGGACGCTTTTTTATGGCAAGTGCTGGTTCGTGAGCGTTTATCGCTTCGTCAATAAGGGTTTGATCTTTGATAAGCTCTTGATTTCTGATTAGTTGATCTCTATAACAGAGTCCCAGGAAATCCCATGCCTCAAAAGCTTGAGGATTTTTATGCACGATGTCTTTGAGATATGCGATAGCCTTTTCCGGCTCCGTAGATCGAAAAAGCAGTGACAAACTTCGCAATACCGTTTCATCTTCAGAATCGATCGCAAGTGCCTGGTTAAAGTATTTGACAGCATTCTCTGTATCATTTAGGTTGCTATATGCTCTTCCAATCCGTTCCAGAATAGAGAGGCTCGTTGGTAGTAATTTTAAGGCACGCAAATAAAACTCAATGGCATGGTGATTATCTCCGCTTCTGTATAATTTACTTCCTTCGCTATAGTAGTATGCAGCTTCTATAAACTTCTGTCCCTCACTCTCAATCCGTTTATCAAGCTGTTTAATTTCTTGCTCCATGTGAGCTGTATGCAGAGTCACTTTCCCGAGTTCTCCTTCAAATCGAGTACGTAATTCATTAATTCGTGCGTTGTTAGCTTCGGATTCGGTGAGCAGTCCATTCACTCGCGTATTACTAGCTTCAAATTCAACACGTAACTCGTTGACCCGCTTAACTTCAACTTCAATCTCGGCTCGAAATCGCTCAGCCTCACCACGGGATTTTTCAATCCCAGCTAGTGATCTTTTAATTCTGGACACTTGAAAAAAACCTAGTACACCTACTACGGTTGCAACAAATGTTAATACACCTAGTATAACTGCTACTACTTCAACGAATACACCTGCGAACGTAACAAAGTTGTTCGCAGTATTAATGGCCTGCTGAGATTGTGTGTTCTGGTCAGAATTTGAGTTGCTGTTTAAGGATGCTGTAGGAGAAGGTAGAGGTATTGATGAAAGGGCTTCCTGAAGATGTATTAGTGGTAATATTTGATTTTGTCGATTTGGTTGAGACGCAAGAGCAGTATCAGGAAGTATGAGCAGCAACGCTACCGCTAATACGAATATAGAGATCAGCATTACTGGAATGAAAGCAAAACGAGCCAAACTTA
>WNFD01006034.1_pt1 | contig 12122 bp, 12 predicted proteins | sample 5400491 | NCBI WGS metagenome assembly WNFD01 (sample SAMN13153343, study PRJNA577476) | soil metagenome | isolation source: 120 cm saprolite under Douglas fir tree site 2 hole 2 replicate 2 | place: USA:California | collected 2015-04-18 | reverse complement strand
CACCACCGAATGGCACCTCGAAAGAAGCGCAGCCGCTATCGCCCTCCGCGGTAACGCAGGCTCTCGACGGCGCGGGTCGCGCCTTCGTGGAAGCAACGACGACGCGACGCGCTCCCGGACAGCCGCAAGAGGCATTCGATCAAGCGCTTCAGGGCCTCGTCGAGCCAGCAGGTCCAGAATTTCCCGACTTCGTGTGCTTTCAGTTCATCGCTCACTTCATCGAGGTGTCGATTGATCCGAATACGTACCAGGTGCGCGTCCCGCGCGCCGTCAGCGTCGTCGACTGCGGCAAGGTCGTCAGCGCACGAACCGCGCGAAGTCAGGTTCTCGGAGGGTTGGTGTGGGGAATCGGCGCTTGTCTGCGAGAGGTTAGCGACGTCGACCCACGGTTCGGTGGATTCCTCAACTCCAATATCGCGGAGTATCACGTAGCGGTGAACGCCGACGTCGGCGATTACTCGGTCGATTTCATCGACGAACCGGACTTCACGTTCAATCCTGTCGGCGCTAAAGGCCTCGGTGAGGTCGTACTGGCCGGCGTTGCGCCTGCCATCGCAAATGCTATCTATCACGCCACGGGACGGCGGTTTCGGACGCTACCGATCCGCCTGGATGACTTGCACGCGTAAGGGCTCTGGCGGGACCGCGAAGGCAGCACCGGTTGGCACAGTGATTCGCATGCTGAAGGTCGCGTTTATCGGCCTCGGCAAGATCCTGCTCAATTTCGCGTTGCTTGGGCTGGTTGAGGTGGTGGCGGAGGCGTTGACACTCGCCGAGCACAATCAGATCGATCGCGAGCAGTACCGACGGTTCGTCGCGCCGCTGTTCTCCAACGTGGTGGAGGCCTACGCGCTCAAAGATGCGCGGCTGGCATTCGAAGTAGGGGACGAGCTGGACTTCGTAGCGAGTAGGGCCACTTTCCAGATCCGCATCTTGCCACCAATGACGCGAGTACCGACTACCTCGGCAACCGCCGTGACTACACCCACGCCCATCACCACAGATGCGCGCATCGGTGACATCGGGGACTTCACTGTCCCGGCGACAAGTTGTCATCTCGTCCAAACTCAGTTCACGTCGGCTGATTGGGCGGGTTGCGTCATCGGGCAGTTGGATATGAGCGCCCGGTTCAAGAATCCGAGTGGCGGCAAATGGGACTATGGCTTCATCGCTCGCAACCAAGATGGCAAAGGTCAATACCGGTTGAGTGTCAATTCGGACCACGTTTGGACGTTTTACCGTGGTGCTTCTTAGTCCGTTCCAACAGGTGACGCAGCTTGAGGGGAACATACCGCCTGAAAACGGGCTGGAGAAACGAACGTGTTGCGGACGGTGCTTCGGGCAGAAGATGGTGAGTTCTCGATTAGTGGAACAACAGTAAGCGGAGCTCTGCAGGTTACGGCGTTGGCGGACGGCGACGCTGGAATCGCGACCGGCTTGGCTGCAGGAACGCTGGAGCCCTGACGGATCATCGAGTACCGTCCGGTGCAAATCGTAGCATCGATTCGCTTACGGTAGGATCTTCCTGCCCGACAGCTAGAATACAATTTCGCGCAGCTGCCGGCGGCTCAGTGGTATGGCGCGCCATCGAGGCTGTTGGTCCCGCTTCGCTTCGAGGGCGTACTCCTCGGCGTAAGCGGCGTCATCTGAGAAACCCGCGGACAGCCAGGTCTCGAACCGTTGGGCGCCGCCGCGCTGCAGCGCATGAAACCGATACGCTTCGAGCACAGTGCGACCGTCGAGTAAAGCAGAGCGGCCTCCGGTAACTTAACCAGATAACGCAGTCACCGGATCTAGCCCGAACGGCCGCATCCAGAGTCAGTGGTTGGTCGCCCTGCGAGTGCGCTCCAGCCCGTTGGTGAGCGCTTGCTGATACAGCCAGATGTCGCCCCAGTACGCCAGACACCTGAAGCCCTGCTCCAGTTTGGCCTCCGCCTCCTCAGGGCTGGCCACCATGAAGCCTGCGGCTTTGCCGTGTTTCCGGCAGGCCGCCAAGACGCGCTCAACCGCCTCGAGGTAAGAAGGATGTTGGAATTGCCCCGGAATCCCGAGTGAGTTGGTCAGGTCGAAATGCCCGACCCAGAGAACGTCGATGCCATCGACCGCGGCGATGTGCTGGACCGCTTCGGCTCCCTCCACCGTCTCAATCAGGGCGATCAGCAGGCCCTCCACATTTGCGGTCCGGATCTTCTCGGCGACGTCGCCACGGCTGTAGTCGTCGTGCGCCACACCGAATGCAGCGCCCCGCCGGCCGACCGGCGGATATTTCGCCGACTGCACAATTCGGCGAGCCTGCTCCTCACTTTGAACCATCGGCACCATGATGCCCATCGCTCCGATGTCGAGAACGCGCGCGATCAGGTGGTATTCGGTAGCCGGCACGCGTGCCATCGGGACCAGGCCCGTTCCGCCGCACGAAGTAACAAGCGACTTGACCGTCTCCGTACTCCAGCCGCTGTGCTCCATGTCGAAGATCGCGAAGTCGGCCCCCGAGCCGGCGATGATCCGCCCGATCCCGCTGGTTGCGAATTCGAACACCATGGTGCCCAGCGCAACTCCGCCCTCCGCCAGGATGCGCTTCACGCGATTGGCCATCATGGGCGCACTGGCGACTCGGCGGGGAGCAATCGCGCGCGCATGCGCGGATGGGACAGCGCCGCGCGGTCGACAATTGAGCGCGGCACGCGGCCGGCAGCGACGTCGACGATGCCGCGGCAGGCACTCTCGCCATTGCCTTGGAAGCATTCGTCGGTCCAGCAGATCGCGTGGGGCGCGAGGATAACGTTGTCGAGCGCCAGCAGGGGGTCGTCCGGTTCGATAGGTTCCATCTCGAACACGTCGAGCGCGGCCCCGGCCAGCTGGTGAGCCGCCAGCGCCGTCGTCAAGGCACGCTGATCGACGATCGGTCCACGGGCGGTGTTGATCAAGTACGCGGTCGGCTTCATCAGCGCCAATCGCTGTTGATTCAGCAAGTGGTGGGTCTCCGGGCTGAGCGCGCAATTAATCGTCACGAAATCCGATGCGCGTAAAAGCGTCTCCAGATCGACCATCTCGATCTCTTCGGCAGCGGACAGGTACGGGTCGAACACCAGGTAGCGCATGCCAAGCGGACGCGCCAGCCGGACAATCTCGCGCCCGATGTTGCCCAGGCCGATAATGCCGAGGGTACGGCCCGTTAAACCGGTACCCATAAAGTCCAGCTTGTCGGCCCAGCGGCCGGCGCGCGTCAAACGGTCTTTGTCGAACATCCGCAAGCTGAGCGCCAGCAGGTACGCCAGCACGCTCGTGGCCACCGGCCGGCGCACGCCGTCGGGCGTGATGGTCACCAGGACACCGGCACGCGTGCAGGCCACGATGTCGACGTTGTCGTAACCGACTCCGAAACGCGCCACGAGCGCCAACCTGTCGGCGCCGGTCAATGTGGCGGCGGTCACGCTTGGCGCCAGGACCAGGAGGGCGTCGAAGCCGCGGATCTGTTCGGGCTGAAGCTCCGGGCTGTGAGACTCGAGGAACTCCCGGGTGATGCCAGGTGCGCGGTCGAGCAGATCCAGGCCAATATTCCCAAACGCAAGCGTGCCGTCGGCCTTTAGAAAGTCACGGGTGATGCCAACTCGAAACGTCTCAGGCATGCCGGCTCTGCTCCTCCGCTGGCGGGATCACACCTTTCTTCAAAATGAAGCAGCCATAGAAGCGACGCTCACCCGTGGCGATCACGCAGTACGCACCCTTCGCGCGCTCGTAAAACGACATGCGCTCGATCCCCGCCAGGGTCCAGGTCGTGCCCTCAGCGCGATCGATTTCTGCTTGGACCTCACGGTGGACTGGCAGAGTCTCGGCGGGCGCATCCACGACCTCCATCCGCATTGCCGGATGCTCGACGAAGCTGTCCAACGGCAAAACCGACAGAATTGCGCGGACTGCCCGCGGGGCATCGACTCCATCCATCCGCAGCAGGTGTCCGAGCACCGTCTGTCGCGCAATCGAATCAGCGGGGAAATTCGCGTCGGAGACGACGAGTTCATCGCCGTGACCCATGGACCGCAGCGCGGCCAGGATGTCGGCGTTCAGGAGTGGATCAAGTCCTTTCAGCATTAGCAAGCCCAGCCCATGCCACACAGTGTGCACCGCCGCGCTGACCGGCGCTACGTTTGGTACTGTCCGCAAGAGCACTTCAGGAGCGAATATGCCTTCAGGCAACGTCCGCACCGCTGGCCAGCCCGGGCCGATCGGGGTGCCGAGCACCGTCGCCGAGATGCGCATATGTGGTTGGACCACGCGGCCTCTTCCAGGATCTAATTGAATGCCAGGCTTAGACGGACGTTTGCAGACGTTGCCGGCCTTCGTGAGTCTTTCGGGTCACGATTGCATCCCTGGGCCAGCGATAGCCGCTGAAGGCGGAACATCGTCTTCTCGGTGAAGGTGCGCCGACACGGCCGGCAGGCGTACTTCTGGCGGCCTCGACGGTCGCGGCCGTTGCGTCTGGAGGCGGGCTTGCCGATATGTGGGACCGAGCGGCATGAGCCCCTACACGATCAGCGCTCAGCGAGTTCCCAAACTCACCCGTAGTGCCGCACCCACGCGGGTGATGTGAGCCGGTCGTGATGCCGCGAGCAGGTCCACCGCACCCTCGGCCGGAATAGGCTGGAGTCTATGTGTCGCTCGTACTCGGCGGTAATGCGCATTTCCTTGGGCCTGGCGTTGCTTGCCGCGATGGCGCTCGCTCCGGCGGCGAACGCCGACGAGCTGGTGGTCGACGACAGCGCTGCCAGCGTGCAGGTCAGTGGCATCTGGGCGACGGCAACGACCAGTCCTGGCTTTCTCGGCGACGTATACCGCTACCGTGTCGCCGGCGATGGCAGCAGCAACATCCGCTGGCCCTTCCCGAGCGGCGCACCACCCGGCACATACGAAGTCTCTGCGCGCTGGACAAGTGGTCCGAATCGCGCCAGCAACGCGGCATATGTCATATCGAGCTCGACTGGCAGCGTCACCGTGCGCGTGGATCAGCGAAAGAATGGTGGCGCCTGGTTCTCGCTGGGAACGTTTGCATTTAGTGCGGCACCAGACCAGGGCGTGAAGCTCACCGACCAAGCTGACGGCGTGGTGGTCGCCGATGGCGTGCGCTGGGTCCCCTCGGGTGCCCAGCCGGGCGCAACGCCCGCATCCACAGCGGGCGGCGACCTACGTTTCTTCAACCAGACCCAATTCCGCATCGCATATGATCCGTTCTGGGACTTCTTTCAGAAGCGCGGTGGTGTACGCACGTTTGGCTACCCCGTCAGTCGCGACTTCTTCTTTCTCGGCTGTACCACGCAGTTGTTTCAGCGTGCTGCGCTGCAGCAGTGCGGCCGCGAGGGTGTCGGTGAGCTGAATTTGCTCGAGAGCGGGCTCATGCCGTTTACGCACTTCAACGGCAGCAGCGTGCCCCCGCCCGATCCGGACCTGATCGCAGCCGCGCCACTTCCTGGCGACACGGCGTATGCGCCCAAAGCAATCGACTTCGTCCGCCAGCATAGCCCGGACACGTTCGACGGAAAGCCGGTCCGGTTCTTCACTACGTTCGAGAGCATGGTCGGCCTGAGCGACGCATTCCCGCAAGGTGGCGATGCGGGTCTGCTGCCATTGTTGAACCTGCAGTTGTGGGGCTTGCCGACCAGTAAGCCGGCTTACGATCCGCGCAACCACGAGTTCATCTACCAGCGGTTTCAACGTGGCGTGATGCACTTCGATACGGGATGCCAGTGCACCCAGGGCCTCCTGCTATCGGACTACCTGAAAGATCTGTTGACGGGCCAGAATCTACCCGCGGACCTCATGGCGGAAGCGGAGGCGAGTGGAAGTGCGCTGCTGCGCGCCGTGCCAAACGGTAAACCGCCGCACGACACAGTCTTCGGCGATGCTTTCACCACGCAAGCGCCGGTCGTCACGCCACCTCCCCCGGCAGCGGCTGGCCAGCCGCTGCCGCCGACGGGCCCCACGACCGTATCGAGTCCGGACTACGGCATGAGCCTGTTCCTATGGGGCCACTCCAACACCACTGACCGCGATCTGAAACTCGTCACCGACGCCGGCTTCCGCTGGCAGAAGACGTTGTTCCAGTGGCGCCAGATCGAGGGTGCCTGCAAAGGCTGCTTCGACTGGACAGAGGCCGATCGTGTCGTCCAGGCCAGTGCCAGATCCGGAGTGAAGATCATTGCGCGGCTAGACTTCCAGCCAACCTGGGCGCGGCACGACGGAGCTTCGAACGGTCCTCCCGACAACTATCAAGACTACGCCGACTTTGTGTCCGCGTTCGTCAAGCGCTATGCTGGTGGCTCGACGATCGGCCAGGTCCAGGCGGTCGAGGTGTGGAACGAGGTCAACCTCGACCGCGAGTGGGGCGGTCAGAAGATTGACCGGCAACAAGCCGCCGACTACGTTAAGTTGCTCGGTGTGGCGTACACCGCTGCCAAAGCCGCCGATCCGAACGTCATCGTTGTCACCGCCGGTCTGTCACCGACCGGAGTTACCGACGGCCATTCCGCCGACGATGTGCAGTACCTGCAGTGGCTGTACGACGCGGGCCTGCAGGGCAAATACGACGTGCTCGGGGCGCACGGCAACACTCAGGCTCCAGAAGTCGAGGCCGCGTTCAACTCGATGCCCAAGTTTCCACACCCGAGCTTCTATTTTCGTCGGATCGAGCAGCTCCGCGAGGTCATGGTAAAAAACGGAGATTCGGCCAAACAAGTCTGGTTGCTAGAATTTGGCTGGACCTCGGACGTGGTGCATGCCAACTACTCGTGGTTTGCGGTCAGCGAGGACAAGAAGGGCTCCAACATTGTCAAAGCGTTCGAGTACGCCCAACAGCACTGGCGACCGTGGATCGGCGTCATGACATTGTGGACATTGCCCGATCCGACCTGGACCGCCGATCGCGAGGAGTACTGGTGGGCGATCACCAACGCCGACGGCAGCGTCCGGCCGGCGTACACGGACGTGCTCCAGGCGCGGCGCAGCGGCGTCCTGAGCTGAAGCTCGACCGGCTATTCCAAAGCGTGCTCCTGGGCGCCGGTCGTGGACAAGAGGAGTTTGCGACATTGTGCGGCGCTACGAGTGGGGCAAGCGGAGAGTGGACCGATTCATCGGACCAGCACGCAGGACACAGTTCGTGGAAAGGGTCTACCCGCGAGCGTGTCCGAGGATTTCTGTTCATGCGCGTGACCAGCACGAGCACCTCGAGCGACCAACGCCTCATGCCTGGTTGGCTGTGGTTCGATTATTTGAGCCAGGGCCGAGGTACAGCCAGTGGATTTCTGCGGGGCGCGACATGGTCATCGCGGCGAGGACCATCTCGCTCACCGTGCGGAGTGGCGCGGCGCGTACCCGAGGCCGAGGGTGGTGCCGCACGAGTTACCCCATACCAGCCGGCGGTTGATGCCGAGATGCTCGCGTAGGCGCTCGATGTCCGCGATCAGGTGATCGGTCGTATTCGCCGACAGATTGGTAGTGGCCACTACGCGCGGGGTGCTACGGCCGCCGCCGCGCTGGTCGAACAGCACAATCTTGTACCTCTCCGGATCGAAGTAGCGGCGTTGGCCGGGCGTGCAGCCAGAGCCCGGCCCGCCGTGGAGGACAAGCGCCGGCTTCCCGGCGGGATTGCCGCACGTCTCCCAGTACAACTGCTGCCCATCCCCCACGCTGAGCATGCCGCTTTCGTGTCGGAAGGCAGTGCGATCGGCCGGGCAAGGTTCGCCGCATGCACGTTCGGGGCGACACGCCGTCGCTTCACGAGTGTCGCCGGTCGGGCTCGTGCCGATCACCTGCGCGACAACGCTACTCCGGCAGCGTCCTCGGCAGTCCGAAGTGTGCGAAGAGGCTGCGCTCGCCGAACCACGTGATCGCCGACACGCGATCGTCACGCAGCATCAGCACCATCATCCCGTAGGCGCGGGCGATCGGCGCGTGGGGATCCGGCAGGTAGCAGCCGAATGCGGGCTGGCCGTTGGCGCCGGTCGGCACGAGCCGGAGGTTGGCCCCGCGACGGTCCCCGCGCTCGCGGGCGATGAATCTCGCGATCGCCTCCCCGCCCTGGTACTCGTAGGGTTGTGGCGGCATAGTCAGCCAGGCGTCATCCGTCAGCAGCGAGATCAGACCCGGCGTGTCGCCCTGCTCGACCGCGGTGGCGAAGCGGCCGACGAGCTCGCGTTCGCGCACCGAGCCGGGCAGCGGGACGCGCTCGCGATCACCGGCTGGAAGGCGCGCATCGAGCGTCGCGCGAGCGCGTTGCAGCGCGCCCTTGACCGACGCTTCACCGGTTTCGAGCATCTCGGCGACTTCGGAGGTGCGAAAGCCGAGCACCTCGCGAAGCACAAGCGCCGCGCGCTGGCGGGGCGGCAGGCGTTGCAGGCCTGCCGCGAACGCGAGGCCGAGCGCCTCTCTGGTCTCATAGCTCGCCTCGGGCCCCGGGGCGCTATCCGCGAGCCTCTCGAGCAGTGCGTCTGGGTAAGGGTCGAGCCATATCGGCTCGGCCGTGCGCGTGGGCCTGGGTGGCTCGGCCATCGAAGTTACCTCCTGCGGGCGGCGCCTCCGGTCGCGAAGCGCGTTCAGGCAACGATTGGTGGCGATCCGATACAGCCAGGCGCGGAGCGAGGCCCGCTCCTCGAAGTCGCTCAGCCCCCGCCAGGCCGCGAGCAACGTCTCCTGCACGATGTCCTCGGCATCCTGCAGCGACCCGAGAAGTCGGTAGCAGTGCAGATGAAGCTCTCGTCGGTAGGGCTCGACCAGCTCCCGGAACGCGGACTCGTCACCCGCTCGGACGCGGCTCAGGGCACCCTCGTTCATGCCCGCGGCACCGACCGACGCTTGCCAACCACTCGCATCACTCCTACAGACACCAGCCGGGTACCAAACGGACCGTTCCGTTTTCAGCAACAACGGTGTCTCAACCAGCGTAACCGCACACGATCAAGCTGGAGGGACGAACTCGATGAGACCCACAACCTTCGCAGGCAAGACGGTCCTGGTGACCGGAGCCAATCGCGGCCTCGGGCAGGCACTCGTAGACGAGGCGCTCAAGAGGGGCGCGCAGTGCGTCTACGCCGGAACGCGACAGCCACTCGCACATCCTGACGAGCGCGTAACGCCCTTGATGTTGGATGTGACTGACCCGGTGCAGATCCAGGCGGCGCTCGACAGCGTCGACTCTCTCGACATCCTGATCAACAACGCCGGTGTGTCAGTGCCAGATGACTTGACGGATCGTTCGGCGTTCGAGCGGCACCTGGCGGTCAATCTGTATGGGACCCTGGATGTCACGTCCGCATGTCTGCCGTTGCTGACACGCAGCCACGGAGCCGTCGTCAACGTCGTGTCCATCGGCGCGGTGGCCGCGGTGCCGGTACTGCCGGCCTATTCGATCTCCAAGGCCGCCGCGCTCTCGCTCACGCAGTCGCTGCGCGCCTTGCTGGCTGCCCGGGGCGTGAGTGTCTTCGCCGTCATGCCTGGTCCGATCGATACCGACATGGTGCGCGATCTTGACATCCCGAAGACACCGCCCGAGGACGTGGCGCGCGCCACGCTGGACGGCGTGGAGCAGGGTGACGAGGAGATCTTCCCCGACCCGATGTCGCAGCTGCTGGCAGACGGCTGGCGCGCGGGCGTGGCCAAAGTGTTGGAGCGCCAGAACGCGGCGCTGGTGACGGCCGAGCCGATCGCGGCCTGAGTGAGGAGACAGCACCATGCAGACGACAGTGACGACCCACACGATTGTCCCGCGTGACGAGTGGCTGGCGGCACGTTCCGCGCTGCTGGGGCGCGAGAAGGAACATACCAGGCTGGGCGACGACCTCGCGCAGCAGCGCCGGGAGCTTCCCTGGGCACGGGTCGAGAAGCAGTACCTGCTCCAGACGGGCAGTGGACCGCAGACCCTCGCGAAGCTGTTCGACGGCCGCTCCCAGCTCCTGATCTACCACTTTATGTTCGGCCCAAGCTACGCGGACGGCTGCCCCGTGAACTCCTCTATCGCCGACGCGTTCGACAGTCTGATCCCGCACCTGAAGGCTCGGGACGTCACCTTGATCGCCGTCTCCGGGGCGCCGATTGAGAAGCTGCTGGCGTATCGCGAGCGGATGGAGTGGGGCTTCAACTGGGCGTCGAGCTACGAGAGCGACTTCAATGCCGACCTCGGCTTCTCGAGCAGCCTCGAGCAAACGCGAAAGGCGATCGAGCCGATGCTCACCGACCTGCCGCCAGTCGCGTTTCGCAATGCCAGGAAGGCCGGCACGGACATCTACGGGTACATGACCGAACTGTTCGGCTTCACCGCTTTCGCGCTCGAGGACGAGACCGTCTACCAGACGTACTCGACCACCGGTCGCGGGGTGGAGTTCCTGATGCCGTACTACGGGTTTCTCGACCGGGCGCCGAAAGGGCGCGATGAGGACGAGGGCTGGCAGCTCTGGATCCGCCGCCACGACGAATACGGCGGCGACTGACCGTAGTTGGTTCATGCTCCGCCCTCGCCCCGCGAACTGACCACGCTGAGCCAACTCAGCCAAAGGAGACACACCGCTGTGAAATCCGAACGCGGCCCGTCTGAGACGACCACGATAGTGGTGGGCGCGAGCCGCAGCCGGCGCCCCGGTGGTTGCCGTGGCCAGCACAGCGGCACTGTCACTTTGCCGATCATTCGGTAGACGCCTCAACAAACGCAGCAAGTATTCCCAGGGAAAAGGAGAACCGAGATGGGAAAGATCGTGATGAGCGACAACGTCTCGCTTGATGGAGTCGTCCAGGACCCGGCCGGCGACGAGGGCTTCAGGGTCGGCGGCTGGGTCGGCGTGATCGCGGGGCGCCCAGAGCTGGCCAAGTTCACGCTCGACGAGGCGCTGGGCACCGAGGCCCTGCTGCTGGGTCGGCGGAGCTACGAGTGGCTCGCGGCGCGGTGGCCATCCCGGAGTGGCGAGTTGGCGGACAGGTTGAACAGCCTGCCCAAGTTCGTCGTGTCCTCGAGCCTTGCACATCCCGCGTGGAACAACTCGACGGTACTCAGGGGCGATGTGGTGCAGGAGGTCTCGAAGCTGAAGCAGGAGCTACACGGGGAAATCCAGGTCCCGGCCAGCTTCCAGCTGACGCGCACGCTGATCGAGCACGACCTGGTCGACGAGCTGCGGCTGAAGATCTTCCCGGTCGTGCTCGGGGCAGGCGAGCGCCTCTTCGGCGAGACCAGCGACAAGAAGTCCCTGCGTCTCCTCCACACCCAGACACTCGCTGACGGCCTCGCCTTGCTCACCTACGAGGTCATCCGGGCCGCATAGCTGCGGCTGGGTGAGGCATCGGAACTGTTCACCGCGGCTCCGGCGGTCGATCACCTTGACATCGTTTCCGCAAAGCTGCCCTCATGACCGCCGACGGTCGCTGACCACAAGTCGACCGACCATCCGAGTTGCGGCTCTCTGGCTCGGCGAAGCGACGCTCCCGTGGCCGAGAGCTCGAGTTCTCGCTTTCCCGTGCGGAGTCGCACGTCATCGCATCGCCGGCTGCGCCGGACTATCAAGCTCCGCCTCGGCCTGCTCCCCCGAGCGCGACATCCAGTCGACGATCGCGCGTGGTGGTGGGAATGCCGAGCTGCGTGCGGGCCACGATTCCTGCGGTACGCCGCCCGCGCGGTGGACGACTTGCCGCCGGGCGCGTGCGTTCTGTCTCACACGGAAGCCACGCGGCAGCACACAGCTGATTTGCGTTAGCTTGGGTAGGACAAACTCCCGTTGTGGGGTCGGATTGGAGATTCATGCCTATTCAGCCCGCAATCGCTTTTCTCGTGACAGGCGCCACCAGCTTGCGCTTGAGCTCTTCCAACGTGCTCGTGCGCCGCACGGGCGGGTACTTTTCGAGCACCCAGGCCACACCTGACAGCATCGAGCAGCTGCGACTGCTGGTGGCGGACGACCTCGATTACGTGCCTGTCCAGGGAGTCGGCAATGCCGTCTACTGGGCCACCGTGCGCGACCGGAGCCTGGCGCCGGAGCGCATGGGCGTGCTGATCAGCCAACAGGGCACGGACGCATCGCGGCGGATAGCGACAAGTCCACCGTGACAGCGCCGGGTTCGCACCGATTGTGGGGTGTGTCGTCGTAGTGGGC
>WNFD01010697.1_pt1 | contig 12129 bp, 13 predicted proteins | sample 5400491 | NCBI WGS metagenome assembly WNFD01 (sample SAMN13153343, study PRJNA577476) | soil metagenome | isolation source: 120 cm saprolite under Douglas fir tree site 2 hole 2 replicate 2 | place: USA:California | collected 2015-04-18 | reverse complement strand
TGCACCGCCTCGATCGCCTCGCCGTCCTCCATGCTGACCAGGCCCGCCGGGCCGACCAGGTTGGCCGAGATCAGGCGGTGGCGCGTCATCGACTCGTCGTCGTCGGCATATCCGAACACCGTCTGGAACACCTCGTGCGCGCCGGCGCCCTGCGGCCGGATCTGGCGCGTGGCGAGCGAATTGTTGATCTGGATCAGCAGGGCGTTGGGGAAGAACACCGGCGCGGCGAGGTTCATGCCGTCGGGGAATTCATTCTTGAACTCCAGCAGCTTCTTATCCCGCAATTGCATGCGGTCGAGCCGCGCCGCGGTGTCGGCATACGCCGCTTTCGCGTCTTCCTGGGTGTCGGTCGAAGCGTAGGCGTGGTTCATATTGTGGCGGTGGCGGCCGTCCATCTTCACGCCGCCCTTCTGCGTCGCGCGGTCCACGCCGTAAGTGACGAAGAACTCGTGCAGGAGGCTCGCGTGGTAGGTGTCGCGCAGGTTCTCGGCGTACAGCTTCCAGTTGCCGTGGATGCGCTGGCGCGAGTAGCCGAGGATGCGGATCGGGCGCGAGAGGAAGCGCTTGATGATCCCGGTGCCGAACTCGCCGAGGTAGGCTTCGAGCGGCTCGGCGCGGTCGGAGAACGTGCCGAACAGCATGCCGTGGCAGCTCGCCACCTCGAGCTTGCGCGGCGAGACGGCGTGCATGTCGAAATCCTGCGGCATGCCGCCTTCGCCCTTCAGCCCCTTGCGGAACGGCAGCCCGGTCAGCTCGCCGGAGCTCGAGTAGCACCAGCGGTGGTAGAGGCACACCAGCCGGTCGGCATTGCCGCGCAGCGCGCGCACGATCATCGCGCCGCGGTGCGAGCAGCGGTTGACGAAAGCGTGGATCGCGCCCTCCTTGTCGCGCGACACGATCACCGGCGTGTCGCCCACCCAGGTGGTGCGGAAATCGCCGGGATGGGGGATCTCGGCTTCCAGGCACAGGTAGCTCCACGCCGGGCCGCGGAAGATGCGCTCCATCTCCAGCTCGTAGATCGCCGCGTCGTGATGCAGCCAGAACGGCACGCGCGAGTAGTCGTTGCGCGGCCAGGCGATGTCAGGGTTCATGATGTGCTCCCAACCACGCTAAGAAGTCATTTCTTGAAGCCGAGAATGCCGGCCGCCGAGGAGCGCGGGTCACGCCGGCCGCTGCGCCCTTCATCGACCAGCATGAAGAAATCGAACAGGGCGCGGTTGAAGGCGTCCGGAGCCTCTAGGTTGATAGTATGTCCCGCGTGCGGCAGGACGACCAGCCCCGAGGTCGCGATGCTGCGCTTCATGAGCAGTGCCGGCTCGAGGCAGGGCTCATCCTCGTCGCCGGTGATGATGAGCGTCGGCACGTCGATTCGCTTCATGCCGTCGACCAGCTCCCACAGCGAGGGGCGGCGCATCTGCACGCCGCGCAGGGTGAGCGCCTGGCCTTTCGGCGAATGCTCGAGGAGCTGGCGGGCGAACTCGGCCCAGCCGCGCGGGTCCTTGTTCTGGAACTGCACCCGCGTGGGTCCGAGCGCGTATTTCTTCGCCGCTTCGGCCCAGTCGGACTCGAAGGAAGACGCGGCAGCCTCGCACTCGGCCCGGAACTTCTCTTTCTTGTCGGGCTCGGCGCCGTAACCGCAGCCCGCGATCACCAGCGAGCGCGCGCGTCCGGGGTAGGTGATGCCGGCGTGCAAGGCTGCGAAGCCGCCCATCGACAGCCCGACGATATGCGCGCGGTCGAGCTTCAGATGATCCAGCACCGCGATGATGTCGTCGCACGCGTGGGCCTGGGAATAGCGCGCCGGATCCTCCGGCACGTCGGAGGGCGGAAAGCCGCGCGCGTTGAAGGCGATGCAGCGGAAGTAGCGCGCGAAAAAGCGCATCTGCGGCTCCCAGCTGCGATAGTCGCCGGCGAATTCATGGATGAACAGCAGCAGCGTGCCGCTGCCCGCTGCCTCGTAATAGAGCTTGACGCCGTCCTTGGCGGTGGCGTGGGGCATGGGATTCTCCTAAGGTAGGACCGCCGTGAGATCGATCTCGACGCGGCAGCCGGGCACCGCCAGTCCGCTCACCTGCACGGTGGTGCGCGGCGGCGGCGAGGGAAAGAACTCTTTCCACGCCTGGTCGAAGTAGTGGAAGTCCTTCAGGTCGGTGAGAAACACCTGCGCCTTGACGACATCCTTCAGATCGCAGCCAGCTGCCTTGAAAGCGCTCCTCAGGTTATTCAGGACATAGTGCGTCTGCTTCTGGATATCGGAGCCGCCGCGCGAATCCGCAGCAATCTGCCCGGCGGCGTACAGCGTCTCGCCGGCGAGAATCGCCTGGGAATACATGCCCCGGCGCGCCACGCCGGGCAACACGGCGGTGAGATCGATCTCGATGCGGCAGCCTGGCACGAGCAGCCCGCTCACCTGCACCGTGGTGCGCGGCGGCGGCGAAGGGAAGAACTCTTTCCACACCTCGTCGAATGGGGAGAAGTCGTTCAGATCGGTGACAAACACCTGCGACTTCACGACGTCTTTGAGGTCGCAGCCGGCTGCCTTCAAGACGCTGCGAATGTTATTCAGCACGTAGCGCGTCTGCTTATGCATGTCGGAGCCGCTCGGCACGCCGGTGCGGTAGTCCGAGGCGATCTGGCCTGCGGCATACATCGTTTCGCCAGCGAGAACGCCCTGGCAGTAGTGCGCCATCGGCGTCGGTGTCTCGGCGCCGGTAATCACGCGCCGCGTCACGCTTGGGCGCACGGCGATGAGATCGATCTCGACGCGGCAGCCCGGCACCAGCAGCCCGCTGACCTGCACCGTGGTGCGCGGCGGCGGCGAAGGAAAAAACTCCTTCCACACCTGGTCGAAGTAGTAGAAGTCCCTCAGGTCGGTGAGAAACACCTGCGACTTCACCACGTCTTTCAGGTCGCAGCCCGCCGCCTTGAACACGCTCCTCAGGTTGTTGAGGATGTAGCGCGCCTGCTTCTGGATGTCGGAGCCGTAGTAAGGGAACGCGGGGTCCTGTCTTGCCTCCGGCGGCACGCCGGTGCGGTAGTCCGAGGCGATCTGGCCGGCGGCGTACACCGTGTCGCCCGCCATCACGCCATGGCAGTAATGCGCCATCGGCGTCGGCACGCCGGGCGCGGTGACGAGCTTGCGTTTCATCGCGAGCGAAGACTTATCATAGTGAGGGAGGCTCATAAAGTGACCGCGGCGAAACAGTGGAGCAGTGAAGCGATCGAGACCATGCTCGCGGCGCAGGGGATTCGCCTGGCGCCTGGTCGTGCCGAGAAGATCGCGAACGCCTTGAACGCCGCCACTGTATCCGCTTCTCTCCCTCTGGAATTTGACTCCGATCCGACCGGCTACGCGCTCGCCCTGGAGCGCCGCAAGGCAAAATGAGCGACCCGGCCGCTCTTTCTCTCGCGGCGGCTGCGCAGGCGCTACGCGCGCGGCACATCAGCTCAGGCGAGCTGGCGGAGGCTTGCCTGGCGCGCATCGCGCGCTGGCAACCTCGCATCAACGCCTTTATCTCGGTAGAACAACACGCTGCAAACGAAGGCATGCCCCTTGCGCACAAGGACATGTTTTATCGCCAGGGCCGCGTCTCCAACTGCGGATCCAGGATCCGGCGCGGCTGGATCGCGCAGGAAACCTCTACCGCGCTCTCGCGGCTCGATACCGCCGGCATGCCGCAGATCGGCACGCTCAACATGGTGGAATTGGCCTTTGGCCCGACGGGCCACAACGAGCATTGGGGCGACTGCCGCAATCCGTGGAACCCGGACTACATCACGGGCGGCTCCTCGAGCGGCTCCGGGGCGGCGGTCGCGGCACGCCTCGTCTTCGGCGCGCTAGGCTCCGACACCGGCGGCTCGGTGCGCATTCCGGCGGCGGCGTGCGGCGTGACCGGGCTGAAGACCACCTTGGGAAGGGTTTCGCGCCACGGCGCGATGCCGCTTTCCCATTCGCTCGACACCATCGGTCCGCTCGCGCGCAGCGCCGAAGACTGCGCGTTGATTCTCGCCGCAATCGCCGGCTTCGACCCGAAGGATCCGCTGAGCTCGCGCGAGCCGGTAGGAGATTATGTTCTTGCGAAAAGGAAATTCCGGGTCGCCCTGTCCAGCGATTGGATCGAGCAGCATGCCGAGCCGGACGTGGCTGCCGCCGTGCTGGCCGTCGCCCACAAGCTCGGCGCCACCCTGACCGAAGTCGAGCCGCCGGACTTCGATACGCTTTCCGTGCATTGCATTACCGTGATGCAGGCCGAAGCCTCGGCGCAGCATGCGCGCTGGATGCGCGAGCGCCCGGGCGATTATTCGTCCGCGGTCCGCTCGCGCCTCGAGGCGGGGTTCGCCGTTCCCGCGGCCGCCTACCTCGAGGTCTTGCGCCTGCGCGCGGCGTGGCTCGAGCGCTTCTGCTCGACGACGCTTGCCGACGCGGATCTCTATCTCCTGCCGGCGATGAACGTGCGCGTCCCCACCCTCGAGCAGACCGGGCCGCGCGGCGGCGCCGACATGCCGGCGCTGCTGGCGGAGCTCACGCGGCTTACGCGCTGGGTCAACTATCTCGGCGTCCCCTCGCTCGTCGTTCCCTGCGGTTTCGATTCGCGCGGCCTGCCCATCGGCCTGCAGCTCGTCGGGCGGCCGTTCGCGGAGGCCACGCTGCTCGCGGCCGGGCATGCCTTCCAGCACGAAACCGACTGGCATTCCCGCGTGCCTGCCGAGCGCTGGATATAATCGCCCGCGAGGAGGAGCGGTTTGAAAGCGCCGTCGTTCGCCTACGCCCGGCCTGGTACTCTGGCCGAGGCATTCGATCTGCTGGAGCGCCATGGCGAGCGCGCGCGCATCCTCGCCGGCGGCCAGAGCCTCATTCCCTCGCTCAACATGCGGCTGTCGTCCCCCGAGCTGCTGGTCGATATCAACGGGTTAAGGGAACTGCAGGGGGTATCGCTCCAGGGGAAGGCCTTGCGCATCGGCGCACTCGTTACTCACGCGCAAATCGAAAAATCGCCGGAGGTAAGGAAACACGCGCCGCTCCTTGCCCAGGCAGCGCCGCACATCGCGCACCCGGCGATCCGCAACCGCGGCACGCTGGGCGGCAGCCTCGCGCTCGCCGACCCGGCCGCCGAGTATCCGGCCTGCGCAGTCGCACTCGACGCCACCCTCGTCATTGCAGGAAAGAAAGGCGAAAGACGGGTAAAGGCAGGGGCGTTCTTCAAAGGGCTCTTCGAAACCGATCTGCGGCCCGCGGAAATTCTCACCGCGGCCGAATTCCCGCCCGCCGACAAGGCGGTGTTTGTGGAGCTCGCCCGCCGTCACGGCGATTATGCAATTATTGGTCTTGCAGGCACTCAAGTCGCTTCCCAGAAGAGATTCGTTTTTCTCGGTGCCGGAGCGACGCCGGTGTTCGCGAAAAACGCATCGAGGGCAAAATCGCTCGCAGAGGCGAAGAAGGCCCTCGGCGAGGACCTCGATCCCCCGGCGGATCTCTATCACTCTTCCTCCACCAAGCTGCACCTCGCAAGAGTGCTGCTCGAGCGCGCATGGAACACGCTCTAGACACGTCGATGACGGTGAACGGCAGCCCGGTGCGTCGGCGCATTCCCGCGCGCCAACACCTGGTGGACTTTTTGAGGGAGGAACTGGGATTGACCGGCTCGCACATCGGCTGCGAGCACGGGGTGTGCGGCGCATGCACCGTGAGGGTCAACGGCGATATCGTGCGCGGCTGCCTGATGCTCGCCGTGCAGGCGAACGGCTGCAGGGTGGACACCATCGAGGGCCTTTCGGATTCCGGCGAGCTGAAGGCGCTGCAAAAGGCTTTCCACGAGAAGAACGCGCTGCAATGCGGTTTCTGCACGCCGGGAATGCTGATGGCCGCTCAAGATCTGGTTCTGCAAAAGAAGAAGTGCTCCAGAGAAGAGATTCGAAACCATATTTCCGGCAACTACTGCCGCTGCACGGGCTACCAGGCCATCGTCGACGCCATCGAGCAGGTATTGAATGGCCAAAGCTGAGCTGCCGCTGCACGCACCGGGGACCCAGCTCGATAAGGGCTACATCGGGCAGAGCGTCCCTCGCCCGAACGCGCAGCGCCTGCTCCAGGGTCGCGGTACCTTCCTCGACGACCTGCGCTTTCCAAGGCTTGCGCATGTCGCTTTTTTCAGAAGCCCCTATGCGCACGCCAACGTGAAACGGCTGGACTTTTCAAAAGCGTCAAAGGCTGAAGGCGTTATCGGCGTTTTCGATGGCCGATCGGTCGCCGAATACTGCACCCCCTGGATCGCAGTTCTAGCACACCTGAAAGGCATCAAGTCGCCGCCGCAGCATGCGATCGCCATCGAGCGCGCGTGCTGGCAGGGCGAGGCGGTGGCGGCAGTGGTCGCCGAGTCGCGCAGCCAGGCCGAGGATGCTGTGGAACTCATCGAAGCGGAGTGGGAAGAGCTGCCCGTTGTCGTTGACATGGACGAGGCTCTTGCTGGAAACACGGTGATTCACCCGGAGCTCGGCGACAACATCTGCTTCAAGCGCGAGCTCGACACCGGCGGCGTCGACGAGGCGTTCGCCAGGGCCGACGTGGTGGTCGAGGACACGTTCCACTTCGGGCGCCACACCGGCGTGTGCCTCGAGGGACGCGCCATCCTCGCCGACTACAACGCCGCCGAGCACTCGCTCACCGTATACCACGCGACGCAGGCGCCGCACATGATGCAGGACATCTTCTCGCGCCACCTCAACATCCCCGAGGCGAACGTGAGGGTGATCACCCGGGACGTCGGCGGCTCGTTTGGCATCAAAGTACACGTCTACGCCGACGAGATGGCGACCGCGGCGCTGTCGGTGATGCTGCGCCGGCCGGTGAAGTTCGTCGCCGACCGGCTGGAGTCCTTCCTCTCCGACATCCACGCGCGCGAGCACAAGGCGAGAATTCGCCTGGCTTGCATCAAATCGGGAGAAATACTGGCGTTCGAGCTCGACGACCTGACCGCGATCGGCCCCTACTCGGTGTACCCGCGCACCAGCGGCATCGAAGGCAACCAGGTGGTCAACCTGACCGGCGGGCCGTACAGGCACCAGAAATACCGCGCGACGATGCACGTGGTGTTCACCAACAAGAACGTCACCTGCCAGTACCGCGCCGTCGGCCACCCGATCGCGGTGGCGCTCACCGAGGGCATCGTCGACCTGGCGGCGCAGAAACTCGGCATGGATGCGGCAGACTTCAGAAGAAAAAATCTGATCCCGGACGACGCCTATCCGTATACGTTCCCCTCGGGCATCAAGTTCGAGAAGCTTTCCCACCACAAGAGCCTCGATCTGCTTTTGAAAATCACGAATTACTCCCAGTTGAGAGAAGAACAGAGGCAGTTGAGAAGCAAAGGCATTTATAGAGGGATCGGCCTGGCTGCAATGATCGAGGTGACCAATCCTTCGCCCGCGTTCTACGGCGTCGGCGGCGCGCGCATCTCGGCGCAGGACGGCGCGACGCTGCGCCTGGAGCCGACCGGCATGGTGACGGTGATGTGCAGCGTCACCGAGCAAGGCCAGGGAACCGAGGCGGTGTTCGCCCAGATTGCCGCTAGTGCTGTGGGAATCACGCTCGACAAAGTACGAGTCATCACCGGAGACACCGCCGTCACGCCTTACGGCGGAGGCACCTGGGCCTCGCGCGGCGCCGGCATCGGCGGCGAGGCGGTGCTGCTCGCGGGACGCGCTTTGCGCTCCAACGTTTTGGATGTTGCCTCCCAGATTCTCAAGGCCGAGAAGGCGACACTGGACATCCTCAACAACGAGGTGATCAACAAGCTGACTCTCGAAACCAGGATGCCGCTTTCAGAGCTCGGCCGGGTCGCGTACTTCAGGCCCGACACGCTGCCGATGGATTTCCAGTCCGAGCTGAGCGTCACGCGGCACTACACGCCGCGCGAGTACGGCTTCACCTTCACCAACGGCATGCAGGCGTCCTGGCTGGAAGTGGACCCGGACACCGGCTTCGTCCGGCTGCTCAAGCACTGGTGCGTCGAGGACGCCGGCACGCTGATCAACCCGATGCTCGCCGACGAGCAGATCCGCGGCGGCGTGGTGCAGGGCATCGGCGCTGCGCTGTATGAAGAATGCCTCTACGGCCCGGACGGGCAGCTCCTGAACGGCAACCTGGCGGACTACCTCGTGCCGATGAGCGGCGAGATGTGCGACATCGTCTGCGCACACCTCGAGACGCCGACCAGGCAGTCGCAGCTCGGCGCGAAGGGCGTGGGCGAGGCCGGTACGGCCGGCGCGCCGGCCGCGGTGATGAACGCGATCAACGATGCGCTCGCGCCGCTGGGCGCCCGTGTCACTGCCATGCCTTTCACGCCGGAGCGGATCCTGAAAGCATTGGGCAAGGTGTGAAGGATCCCCGGGTCTCCTCTGCCATCTCGCACTGGGCGCCGCGCTTCGTCTCGAACGGCGTGCTGCTCGCCGACTTCGAGGAAGTCACCGGCTCGCTGGAGCGCTGGGAGGACTGGTGCGCGGCGTGGTCCGCGCGCGCGCGGCTGCATGAAGATCTGGGTCGTGATTCATTGAAGAATGGTTTCCGGCTCACGGCGGGCGAGCACCTCGTGCGGGCCGCGATCTACTATCACTTCGCCAAGTTCGTGTTCGTGCAGGACCCGCAGCAGATGCGCGCCGCGCACATGAAGGCGGTCGAGTGCTAGGCCCCGGGGCTGGACTCCACAAAGGAAGAGCTGCATGCCTACGAGGAGTCCTTCCTCAATCGAGGCATCGCCACGCTGGCGATCGACGGGCCGGGGCAGGGCGAGGCCGAGTACGAGATCCCGATCTGCGGCGACTACGAGCGCGCGGCGAGCGCGGTGGTCGATTGGATCGAGAAGCGCAAGGATCTCGATTCTGGAAAGATTGCAATCTGGGGCGTGAGCCTCGGCGGCTACTACGCGCCGCGTGCGGCGGCCTACGAGAAGCGGTTCAAGGCCTGCATCGCGCTCTCGGGTCCGTTCGATTGGGCGCAGATCTGGGATGGGCTGCCAGAGCTCACCCGAAGCACATTCCGTCTGCGCAGCCATTCCGCAGACGAAAATGATGCAAAAAGAAATGCCGCAAAACTGACGTTAAAGGACGCGGCGAAGAATATCACCTGCCCGATCTTCATCGTCGCCGGACGCCAGGACCGGCTGGTGCCCGCATCGCACGCCGAGATGCTCGCGAAAGCGGTGTCCGGGCCGGTCGAGCTGCTGATGGTCGAGGACGGCGGCCACAACGCCAACAACCGTCCGTACCGCTACCGCAGCCGCTCCGCCGACTGGCTGGCGGAGCGCTTCGGGCTGCCAAAAATCTAGGAGGATGCCGGTGAGAGTCTTTGCATTGCTGTTTGCATTTGCGTTTTCTGCCGTCAATGCGCAAACCTTCCCCGGCAAAACCGTGCGTCTCGTCTCGGGCGTCACGCCAGGCAGCGCCTCGGACACGATGGCGCGCATCCTGGCCGAAAAAATGACCGTCACCCTCGGCCAGCCGGTGATCGTCGAGAACCGCCTTGGCGCGGGCGGGCTGGTCGGCGCCAAGTACGTCGCGGCCGCGGAGCCCGACGGCCACCTGATCATGATGTACGCCTCCGCGTTCACAGTCTCGACGCTGCTCAATCCCGGCCTCGATCCCAAGGACCTGCAGCCAGTCGCGACCGTCGCGACGGTGCCCACCGTGCTCGTGACCTCGCCCGAAAAAGGCTACCGCACGATCGGCGATTTTGTCGCCGCGGCGAAAGCCCAGCCGGGCAAGCTGGCCTGCACCACCGCCGGCGTCGGCAGCGCCACGCACATGCATCTGGAGCGCTTCCGCTTTTCCGCGGGCGTCGAGTTCCTGAACGTTCACATGAAAGGCGCCTCGGAGGCGCTCACCGAGGTGCTCACGGGACGGGCGGAGTGCTATTTCGCGCTCATTTTCCAGGCGCAGAAGCACATCGAAGCCGGCAAGCTGGTGGCGCTCGGTCTGGGCTCGCCCCGCCGCAGCGCGCTGATGCCGAAGGTGCCCACCACCGTGGAGCTCGGCTATCCCAACTCGGATTACAACTTCTGGGTCGGCGCGCTGGTCGCGGCGAAAACCCCGCGCGAGATCGTCGAGCGCCTGCATCGCGAGATCAATGCCCTCGTGCAGTCCGCCGAGGTGAGCGACCGGATCAGGAAGCTCGGCGCCGATCCGCTGACCATGTCGGTGGCGGAATTCGAGGCGATGATCGGCAAGGAGCTGCAGGACAACGCGCGGCTCATCAAGGCGGCGGGCATCACGCCGAACTGACTATTCCCACAGCCCCTTCGGCATCGGCAGGCCGGAGTAATCCTTTTCGGTCAGCGGCTCATTGGGCCGGATGCCGAAGTCCTCGAGCACGGCGATGATCTGCCGCGCATGTTGCGCCGAGTGCCAGGTGCAGCGCTCGAGCAGCTCGTGCAGCGGACGCGCGCCGTAATAGGTCTTCACCGTTTGCCGGCCCGACTTGTCGGGCAGCGCGGCCCACCAGCGCTGCACGCTGGCAGCGACGCCGGCGCCGTAGGCGCGGATCTGCTCGACCGTCTTCACCTGCGGCGGCGGCGGCGCGTTGTAGACCGCGGTCAGGTCCTCGACGCCGTTTTCGACCGCCTGGAGGAAGGCGTCCGGCACCTGGTAGACGTGATACGCCAGGTCGCGGATGCTGCGGTCGCGCCCTGGGGTGGCGCGCTCGCCCAGCCTTGCGGCGGGAAGCTGCATGACATGGCGCTGTGCCGCGGCGAGAACCTGCAGCCACTTCTGCACCAGCGTCTCGGGCGGCAGGCGCTTCATCTGCACGTCCTTGCCGAGGAAGCGCGACACATCCTCGAGCGCCTGCGCGAACACGTACTCGCGCCCGCGCGCCACCACGGGCACCGTGCGCACGCCCATCTCGCGCAGCTCGTCCATCGCCGCGGGCGTGGCCGAGACGTTGATCGACTGGTAGTCGACGCCGAGCTGCGACAGGAACTCCTTCACCTTCACGCAGCTCGAGCAGCCCGGCCGCCAGTACACCCTCAGCGCTTGGGAGTCCATGGCGTGATTATGCGCTCGATGAGCAGAACCTCAGTCCATGTAGCCATAGCTCGTCAGCGTCACCTTGCCGGCCTCGCTGTCGACCAGGCACAGATGGCGCGAGGAGGGCGTGATCCCGGTGTACCCGATGGCAATATGGTCGCTGCGCAGGACACGAAGCCCTGGATCGCCTTCGGACGCAGCCGCTTTCGTCACGTCCTGCATGGAAGTGCCGATCGGGAAGCGCTCGCAGAAGGCGCGCGCATGCATCTCGGCGCGGTATTCGACCACCTCGATTCCCGCAATGGCAGCGACCGGTATCGCTACCAGCACCGCGACCCACTTGGAGAGGCGCCGAATGTTCAATTCACGGCTCCGGCGCAGGTGGCGCGACAGCGGCGTCGCGCTGGCCGCTTCTCTCCAGCGCGCGCGCGACGAACCCCGAGTCCTTCATCTCCTCGATGAACCCGCGAAGGTAGCGCGCACCGCTTCAGCGTGCGGGTCAGGTAGAGGTCGTAGGCGCTCTTGTTGCTCACGGCAATGCGCACGCCTTCGCGATCGACGTCGGCGATGGTGCGCAAAGGCGAATCCGCGGCAACGAGGTAGGTTCCCTCGATCACGACATACGGCGGCGTGAAGGCGATCTCCATGGCGCGCGCCGGATCGATCGCCACGAAGGCGATGTCCCACGCGCCCGTCTTGACCGCATCGGTCACCTTTCCAGCAGCGTCGTAGGCAATCAGCTCGACCGGAACGCCCAGGCGCCGGCCCAGCTCGCGCGCCAGGTCGACCGAAATGCCGCGCAGCTCGCCGCGGGCGGGATCTTTCTGCGCGAGGACCGGATTGCCGAGGTTGATTGCGGCGCGCAGCCGGCCCGTCGGGGCCAGGTCCTGCGCGACGTCGGGGCGCACGCCATCCGCCGCGGCGCAGGCGGCGAGCAACGCCAAAGCGGGCAACGCGAGCCGCTTCATGCGGCGCCCGCCTGCGAAGCCACCGACACGCCGCGCACGCTGTGCTTCTCGATGGCGCGGGCGACGAAGCCCGACGCCTTCGCTTCCTCGACGAACTCGCGCAGGTACTTCGCGCCGGCCTGCCGCGCGAGCGGCGTGCCGATCG
>WNFD01006027.1_pt1 | contig 12129 bp, 13 predicted proteins | sample 5400491 | NCBI WGS metagenome assembly WNFD01 (sample SAMN13153343, study PRJNA577476) | soil metagenome | isolation source: 120 cm saprolite under Douglas fir tree site 2 hole 2 replicate 2 | place: USA:California | collected 2015-04-18 | reverse complement strand
TGCGCGCCTTCTTCGCCGCGCAGATCGACGCCGCGAAGAAGGACGGCGTCCTATTGTCGCTGCAGGTCAAGACAACCATGATGAAGATCTCTGATCCCATCCTGTTCGGTCATTGCGTTTCCGTGTTCTTCGCCGATGTGTTCGAGAAGCATGGCGCCACACTGACGCGCCTGGGCGTTGATCCCGACAACGGCGTGAGCGACATGCTGACCCGGATCGAGACGTTGCCGGAGGCTGAAAAGGCGGCGATTAAGGCCGATATCCAGGCCACCTACGCGAAGCAGCCTGGCCTAGCCATGGTCAATTCCGACCGGGGAATTACCAATCTGCACGTGCCGAGCGACGTGATCATCGATGCATCGATGCCGGCGATGATTCGCGAATCCGGGCACATGTGGGGCCCTGACGGTAAGCTGCACGACCTGATCGCCGCGATCCCCGATCGTTGCTACGCGCCGCTGTTCCAGGCCGTCATCGAGGACTGCAAGGCGCATGGCGCCTTCGACCCGAAGACGATGGGCTCTGTGCCGAACGTTGGGTTGATGGCGCAGCAAGCCGAGGAGTATGGCTCGCACGACAAGACGTTTGAGGTCGCCACGGGCGGAACGGTGCGCGTGGTCGCCGATGACGGCACGGTTCTGCTGTCACAGCCGGTCGAGACCGGTGACATCTTCCGGATGTGCCAGGTCAAGGACGCGCCGATCCAGGACTGGGTCAAGCTTGGGGTACGCCGCGCGCGCCTGACCAGGACCCCAGCGGTGTTCTGGCTCGACGCCAAACGCGCGCACGACGCGCAGTTGATCGCCAAAGTCGAGACATACCTGAAGAACGAGGACACATCGGGTCTCGACATCCGCATCCTGGCGCCGGTCGAGGCAATGAAGTTCTCGCTCGATCGCATCCGCAAGGGGCTCGACACCATCTCCGTCACTGGCAATGTGCTGCGCGACTACTTGACCGATCTTTTCCCGATCATGGAGCTAGGCACGTCGGCCAAGATGCTGTCGATCGTTCCGCTGCTGGCGGGCGGCGGGTTGTTCGAGACCGGGGCCGGCGGTTCGGCGCCCAGGCACGTGGAGCAGTTCCAGCACGAAGGCTATTTGCGCTGGGATTCGCTGGGCGAGTTCCTGGCGCTTGGCGCTTCGCTGGAACATCTGGCGCAGACAAGCGGGAATGACGACGTGCAGGTTCTGGCCGAGACGCTCGATGAGGGCAACGGTAAGATCCTTGAGTACAACCGTTCGCCTGCGCGGAAGCTTGGCGAACTGGATAATCGTGGCAGCCATTTCTACCTGGCGCTGTATTGGGCGCAGGCGCTGGCCGGGCAGGACAAAAGCCCGGCACTGGCAGCCCGCTTCAAACCGCTGGCGGAGGCGCTGGCAGCCAACGAGGCCAAGATTAATGCTGAGCTGATCGCCGCGCAGGGTAAGCCGGTGGATACTAGCGGTTATTATCTGCCCGATCAGGATAAGACATCGGCGGCGATGCGGCCGAGTGCGACGCTGAACACTGCGCTCGCCGCTCTCTGACGCGGCGTCAGGTGGAGCCGCCCGGTTATAGAGGCGCTGAACAATAATGGATGCGACCGGTCTCGGGCTCAGATTCGGCGCCCCGATTCCACTTCGCCGCTGCCCATACTGCGGTGTCGCTCGACCGCAAATGCTGCCAACTTGGCTTTCTGCATTCACGGAAGGGGTTAACGGTTTTCCGGGCCGGATCTGGGGCGCCTTTCGCTGTACGTCTTGCGGGCAGATCGTGCTTGCGGGCGGCCATGGCGGTCATAACACTCAGCAGGCCTCGATCGAGAGGATCTACCCCGGCTTCCTCAACGCCGCCGAGGAGCTACCCGAACCGGCTCGGAAATACCTTCAGCAGGCGTACGAAACTCTGCACGCTCCCGACGCTGCTGCGGTCATGGCTGGGAGCGCTGTTGATGCCATGCTGAAGGCCAAAGGCTACTCAGACGGGTCTTTGTATAACCGCGTCGATCAAGCTGTCGCAGATCATGTGTTGATCAAAGAGATGGGCGACTGGGCACACTGGGTCCGCCTGGGTTCGAACCGGCCGCGCCACGCAGATAAAGACAGCCCACATATATCGGTATCCGAGGCGCAGCAGTCAGTCGAATTTGCTCAGGCGCTCGGCGAGTTCCTTTTCGTCTTATCGAGCCGCATCACCGCTGGGATCGAGAAAGCGGAAGAATCGGAAGCTCCTTAGCTACTTCGCCTCATAAATCTCGCCGATCACGTCGGCGAGCGCCTCGCGCCACGGCCGCGGCACGACGCCAAACGCCTCGCCGATCCGGCGGCAATCGAGCACCGAGTTGGCCGGACGTCGCGCGGGGGTCGGGTAGTCGGCGGTGGTGATTGGCTCAACGAGAGGCGGCGGGCCGCGCCGTGGCGCGGCCAGTTCGAAGATCGTCTCGGCGAAATCGTGCCAACTCACCGCCCCGCCGCCGGCGAAATGATAGGTGCCCCAGCTCCTGTTCCCGCCATCGAGCTGTCGTACGATAGCGGCGATCGCGGCGGCGATGTCGCCGGCGCTGGTCGGCGAGCCGATCTGGTCGGCGACGACCCGCAAGACTGGGCGCTCGGCGGCCAGCCGCAGCATCGTCTTGACGAAATTGCGGCCGTGCGCGCTGTAGACCCAGGCGGTGCGCAGGATTACGTGGTGGGCAAGAGCGCCGCGCACGGCCTGATCGCCGGCCTCCTTGCTCTTCCCGTAAACCCCGAGGGGCTTCACCGGATCATCCTCGCGATAGGCGCCCTGCTTGGTTCCGTCGAAGACGTAATCGGTCGAGAGGTGGATCAGCGGGATCAGGGCATTATGACACGCCGCGGCGAGGTTCGCGGGGCCGCTGCAATTGCCGGCCCAGGCGATGTCGGGTTCGCTCTCGGCGCGGTCGACCGCGGTGTAGGCCGCGGCGTTGATAACGATGTCGGGGCGCTCGCGCGTTACCGCGGCGAACACCGGTTCGCGCTGCGCAATGTCGACGCCGTCGCGACCAAAAGCCGCGATGGTGTATTCCGCCGGCCAGGCGAGGCGGCACAGCTCATGCCCAACCTGACCCCCGGCACCGAGCACCAGAAGCTTCATCAGCGCACGAGCCTATTCGTAGCGGTAGTGCCGCGGCAGCTCGGCCAACACCGGCTGGCGCCGATCCTTGTCCGACAGCAGCGCCTCCGTCGCGGACACCGGCCAGGCGATACCCAACGCGGGATCGTTCCATAACATTCCACGGTCGTGTTCGGCCGAGTAGTAGCGGTTCACCTTGTAGACGACCTCGGTGTTCGGCTCGAGTGTGCAAAACCCGTGGGCAAACCCTTCGGGTACGAAGAGCTGGTTGCCCTCGGCCGCGCTCAGCACGACAGCGACATGGCGGCCGTAGCTGGGCGAGCCCCAGCGAATGTCGACCGCGACATCGATGATGGACCCGGCAGCGACGCGGACGAGCTTGGCCTGCCCCTCCGGCGGTACCTGGAAATGCAGACCGCGCACGACGCCGCGGTCGACCGAGAGCGAATGGTTCTCCTGGATGAAAGGAACGTCGATGCCGTGCCGCCGCAGCACCTCCTCGCGAAAAATCTCGGAGAAAAAGCCGCGCGGGTCGCGATGGCGGACCGGCCTTACCTCCTTTACCTCGGCGATTCCCGTCGGAATGACTTCCATGCGGCAGTAGTCCTGAAATTCGGCAAAGCCGAGCGCGGGTCTGATGGTGAGCAACATTGATTATACCGGCGACGGCGTTGCGAAGAAACAAGCCGTCACGCCGCACCAGAGCGCCGCGCAGTATGGCAGCTTGCCGCAGCGCCGCCCGGTATGCCAGTCTCCACCCATGCGATCGCCCAATTACTACGCTGCGCCGGGCTTTGAGCGGGCAGGCCTGCGCCGCCGCGAGCCCGAGTGGATCCGCGACCGGGTGCTCGACCCGGCCAGCGTGTTTGTTCCGGTCTGGCGCAGCCAGAACCTCGTCATCGAGGTCGAGGGCGGCGAGCCGCGCGCCGCCGTGCTGACCGTCGATGCGGTCGGTCCGTTGCTCGGCTCATTGAACGCTGACGATGTCGAGGAACGCCTGATCCGCGGCGAATTTGTCTTTCTCGGCCTCATTGACGAGCGCGCGCATTTCGCACTCGACGTCTCGGCCAGCGAGGCGCCGCTCGACATGCTGCGCTCGCCGGCGCTGGCTGCCGCCGGCATCGCCGAGGGCGGTATGGCGCAGATCGGGGTGCGGTTTGCTGATCTGCGCCAGCTCGCCGGCCGGCTCGACCGCCACGAGGGGGCGCTGTTGGCGCTTGCCCGCGCCATGATGTTTTGGCATTCGCGCCATCGCTTTTGCGGGTTGTGCGGCACCCCGACGCGCAGCGAGGAGGCCGGGCATATGCGGCGCTGCACCGATCCCGGCTGCGACACGATGCATTTTCCGCGCACCGACCCGGCGGTCATCATGCTGGTGACCGATGGCGACCGCGCGCTCCTCGGCCGCAACAAGAACTTCCCGGTGGCGGGCATGTATTCGACGCTGGCCGGGTTTGTCGAGCCGGGCGAAAGCCTCGAAGACGCGGTCGCCCGCGAGGTGCGCGAGGAAACCGCGATCGAGGTCGGCGCGGTCCATTACCACTCGTCGCAGCCCTGGCCGTTCCCGGCCAACATCATGCTCGGGTTCTACGCCGCGGCGACATCGACCGCGATCACTGTCGATTACGGCGAGCTCGCGGATGCCCGCTGGTTCGAGCGAGAGTGGCTCCTGTCGCATGTCGACGACGACAGCTTCCGGCTGCCGCGACGCGATTCGATCGCGCGCCGCTTGCTCGAGGATTGGCTCTCCGGGCAGGCCGGCTGAGCTGGCTCAGGCCAGCTTCGCGACGATCCCGATCAGCGCCCCGACCAGCAGCGCCGCGGCGCTGGCAAAGCCGATCAGAAACCCCGGCCCGCGGGTTTCCGGGTCGCGGTAATAGGAGAGGGCGTAGTAGGCGCGCCCGGCGATCCACACCAGACCGATGATGCCGCCCCAGAGCGGCGAGACGTACAGCGCAAAGAGCCACAAGGCCGGGATGAACCAGACCAGCTGTTCGAGCGTGTTCTGCTGGACGCGAAAGGCGCGCTCGAATTCCGGCGCGCCGGTGACGGACGGCGCCTTGATGGCATAGCGGCTGCGGGCCCGCCCGGCGGCGGCGAAGACGACGACGTACAGCAGCAACGCCAGCGCGCTGACCAGCGCCGGAAATGTCGGGATCATTCGCCCTCCCCTGATTCTATTGTCATTCCCGAGAAAGCGGGAATCCAGGGCTCCAGACCGAGCGGTTGCCCCGGACCCCCGCTTGCGCGGGGGTGACGGATTAGGCTCTTCGATGCCTCACGCGGGCAGCTTCCAGCCGATCCAGTCGCACACCGCGTGGCCCATCACCAATTCGAGGTCGCGGCCTTTGAGAAACCGCATCTCCTCTTTGAACATCGTGACGCATTGCCGCCACGAGCACGGCATGCGGGTGATGTCGGTGCCCCAGAAGGTGCGCTCTGGCCCGAACGCGTCGAAGATCTGCTCGGTGTATTTGTGGATGTTGCGGTAGGGGTAGGGCTCGGTCGAATTGCCCGGCGCGCCGGTCGCCTTCACCGCCACGTTCGGGTATTTGGCGAGCGCCAAGAGCGCTGGCTGGTTGCCGTGCGCCGCGTCATCGCTCGAATCCCGCACGCGCGCGTAGTGGTCGAGCAACAGACGCAGCCCGGGATGACGTTCGGCGATCTGCGCGACCTGCGGCAGGTAGTTCGACGCCATCAGCGCGACCGGGATCTGGGCCTTCTCGCAGGCCGGCCACAGCCAGTCCATCGAGCCGTCGGTCATCCAGTTCTGTTGGTGCGGCTGGGTGAAGGCGTAGCGCAGCCCGAGCATGCCGGGCCGGCTTTTCCAGCTGTCGATCAGCGCGCGATTTTCCGGCTTGTCGAGCGGGAAGTGGCCGAGAATGGCGAACCGATCGGGGTATTTCTTGGCCGCCGCGACCGCGACCTCAACCCCGTTGACGTCCCAGCCCGGCGGGTGCAGCACGACGGCGTCGACGCCGGCCGCGTCCATTTCCGCGAGGCACTCCTCGGCCGAATACGACGATGCCTGGCGGTGCTGTCCCGAAGGCGTGCCGCTCGACCAGATATGGACCTGCGCGTCGACGATCAGCATGGCGGCATACTCCCTTCGACTGCATTGCCCTCGTGCGTCCTTCGAGACGCGCCCCGGCTTCGCCGCGACGCTCCTCAGCGGGCGTCTCGAAGGACGCACGACGGGTATCCCGGCTACGCCAATTTCCAGTCGAGCCAATCGCACACGGCGCGGCCCATGACCAGTTCGAGGTCCTGGCCCTTGAGCCAGGGCAATTCCTCAGTGAACATCGTCACGCATTGCAGCCACGAGCACGGCATGCGGGTGATGTCGGTGCCCCAGAAAAAGCGTTGCGGCCCGAACGCGTCGTAAAGCTGTTGGATGTATTTGTGGATGTTGCGAAACGGGTAGGGTTCGCTCGATTCGCCGGCCGCCCCGGTCGCCTTCAGCGCGACGTTTGGGAATTTGGCGAGGGCGGCGACCTCCGCGACATTGGCAAAGGCGGCGTCGTCCTTGCCGCCGCGCGCCCGGCCGAAATGATCGATGATGAGCTTGAGGCCGGGATGGCGCTCGGCGACCTTCGCGACGGTCGGCAGGAAACCGGAAGCCATCAGGGCGACCGGAATGCCGGCCTCCTCGCAGGCCGGCCACAGCCAATCCATCGTCCCGTCGGTCGGCCAGTTCAGCTGGTGCGGCTGTAGGAGCGCAAAGCGCAGCCCGAGCATGCCCGGCCGAGTCTTCCAGCCGGCGATCAGCTCGCGGCTCTCCGGCTTGTCGAGCGGGAATTGCCCGAGGATGGCAAAGCGGTCGGGGTAGTGGACCGCCGCCGATTCGGCCACCACGAGGCTGTTGGGGTCCCACCCCGGCGGATGGATCAGCGCCGCCTGCACTCCGCCGTTATCCATCTCCATCAGGCATTCCGCGGCAGAATACGACGGAATCTGCCGGTGCAGCGCGTTGGTCGGGATGCCCTGCGACCAGAGATGGATCTGCGCGTCGACGATCAGCATGGCGTTCGCCTTCCCTTAGGATTTGCCGGGCATGTTATGCGATATTGCTAGCGGACGGTAGCCGCCGGGTCTTACCGGCGCCAGTTGATGATCGATGCCAGAACTGACAGGGAACGCAAACATGGCCGGCCCTCAGGATGTCGTCGCAAACGCCGAGGACGCGCTCGCCGCCGCCGCTCGCTGTTCGACCGACGAAACCGCCGACAATTACGACGCCTTGCGTCAGAAGCTGCAAGATCTTGCGGAGAACGCCCAACGATCCTGCGAAGCCCATGCCGATTACCGGACGGTGGTCCGCAAGCTGCGCGCCGGCGACGCCCTGTCGCCGGATGAAATGGTGACGGTCCGGCTGCTACTCGTCGGTGATGCAGAATATTACCTTAAATATGACGAAGAATTCGACCGCTGTAAAAGCGAGATCTCTAAGATTTTAGCAGAAATCAACCGGCTAAAGCAGAGCGAGTTCAGCTGCGATGGGTTGATGCATTTGAGCGTTCTGTGCCGAGAAGCGAGCAGCCTGGTATTGCCCACGCAGCATTACCTAGAGTCGCGCGAGCGCGTCCGGAAGTTCGAGGAGTCCACTAAAGGCGCGATCGACCGCGACACCGCTCGCGCCCTCGCCACCATAATCGAAGGGATGGTAGCGGGGCGCTAACAAGGTTGGGGACGGGCGGGAAGACCCGTCCCGCAGTCCTCAGCGCTGCATGCCCTCGGCGCCGGCAGGCACGTCGTAGAAGGCGAGGGTCATCGAGACGCTGGTATAAAAGCCTATCAGGGTGATGACGTCGGTGATGCCGACATGGCCCAATGCCTCGACCGCGCGATCGTAGAGCCCTTTCGGTACCCAGCGCGAATTGCTCAGGCAAATTCCCATCTCGTAGACGACCTGCTCGCGCTTGTCGGAGAACGAGGTCGGCAGACCCGTGAGGATCGCCTCGACCTTGTCGTCCGGCAACCCGGCCGCCTTGCCTGCCCGCTCATGCGCATTGGTCGGGTAGGCCGAGTGCCACTTGCTGTTGATGATGCACACGGCGATCTCGCGCTCGCGCTCGCTGAGCGAGTAGCCGGTGCGGAAATGCGCGCCGAGCGGCCCCATCACCTTAGCCAGCTTGGGATTGTGCACATAGATCTTGTTGGGGCCCGGCAGCCGGCCGCGCGTCTCGATCAGCGTGCGATAGCCCTCCTGCTGCTCGGGCGTCATCTGGTCGTACGGGATCTCGGCGTAGCGGCCAAAGGTGGGGGTGTCGGCCATTTCTGTCTCCTCCGCTGAAACGATCGATTGACGCGAGCATACAAGTTCGCGCGCCGGTGCGCGAAGCGGTGATTTGCTTCGGCTGCGGCGGTTGGACGCGGGGCTCTGTTTCGGTGCGAAAGGTATTGCGAACGATTCGCAGTTAGCCTATTTACATACCGTTACCCGAGACTGAGGAGTCCATGTATATCTGCCTGTGCAATGCGCTGACCGACCGCGATTTGCGCCCTCATATGACGGGCGGCACGTGTTCGGTATCAATGGTTTACAACGCATGCGGCTGCCGGCCGCAATGCGGGAAATGCGTGCCTCTCGTCCGTCAGATGCTGCGCGAGGGCGGCGAGGCTGGGATCTCCGGCCAAGGCACCGGCGCGGACTGATTGCCGGCCGCTGGCGTTATTTCCGCAGAGAAACTGCGGAGGCCGACCATGAAAGGCGACCCGACCGTCATCCGGCATTTGAACGCCGCCCTCAAGAACGAGCTCACCGCGATCAACCAATATTTCCTGCATGCCCGGATGCTGAGGCATTGGGGCGTGACCAAGCTCGGTGATTACGAATACAAGCAGTCGATCGATGAGATGAAGGATGCCGACGAACTCATCGACCGCATCCTGTTCCTCGACGGCCTGCCCAACCTGCAAGACCTCGGCAAGCTGCTGATCGGCGAGAATGTGCGTGAGATGCTCGAATGCGATCTGCGGCTCGAGCAAGCCGCGATCTCGCGCTTGCGCGAGGCGATCGCCGATTGCGAGGGTGTCCGCGATTTCGCCACCCGCGATCTGCTCAGCCATATGCTGGAGGGCGAAGAGGACCAGGTCGATTTCATCGAGACTCAAATCGAGCTGATCGGGCGGATTGGGCTCGAAAATTACATCCAGCTGCAATCCGGCTCGGCCGCGTAGCTCCTGATCGGCCCGCGGCCGTCCCGTGGGCCTTCAGCCCACGGACTTTTGATCCGTGGGCGCATGCGCGCGAGACGCCCGCGGTCCGGGCCTCACGGCGACGCGGGATCAGATCGCGTCGAGCTGCCAGGCCACGTCGTTGGCGATCCCCCACAGATACCCGATATCGGTCTGGCCGACGAGGGCGTAGGCGCGTCCCTGATGGCGCCAATAGAGCAGATTAACATCCTGCCGGCGGTCGAAGGTTGGCGAGATGTCGGGCTGTTTCGAGGCGCCGATGACCAGGGTTAAGGGGCCGATCGCCTTGTTGTCGGTGACATAGACAAGTTCCGCCGCCGGCCGCCCCTCGACGACCACCAGACGCGCGCCGCGGAAGTTGAGGCCCCACGGCTTCAGATCGGGCACCCGCAGCTGCTGCGGCAGGCTGTCGCTGATCTTCTGCAGGGCTTCGCGCGGATCGTTGCTGGCCGGCACATCGATCAGCATGTTATCGCCGGCGCTGACGGTCAGCTTGTAATAGCCGGCGGCGTTGTCGAGCCAGCCGGCGTTCGCCGCCGCCGCCGCCAGCCGGCGCTCGGCGGCGGGGTTCGCCGGGTTGAGGATGCCCATGCCGAGATAGGTGCCGACGCCGCCGAAGATCACGCCGAACAGCCCGGCCGCGGCGGCAAGGCCGATCTGCCAGCGTCGCGCCGGCAGCGGGATGGCGGCCCAGCCCGGCCGCTTCAGCACGAGAATTTCCGCGTCCGGTGGCGCCGTCTCGGACGCGCCGCGGGCCGCCGCGATCAGGTGGGGGGGAACCGGCTCGTTGACGATGTCGGCATAGGCGCCGCGCAGCAGCTCGCCCGATTGGGCAAGCGCCGCCAGCCGCTCGCCAACCGCGGGATCGGCTTCGAGCCAGGTTTCGACATGGCGCCGCTCGTCGGCATCGAGCTCGCCGTCGAGATAGGCAACCAGCGCCTCGTCACTGTGCCGCTGCATTTTTCCCACTCCTGCCGACACCGCCGCCGGCGTCGAGATGACGCTGCAGCGCTGTCCGCGCACGTGCGAGGCGGCTCATGATCGTGCCCACCGGCACGTCCGCCACCACCGCCGCCTCCTTGTAGCTGAGGCCCTCCACGGTCACGAGCATCAGCACCGTCCGCTGGTCCGGAGGCAAAAGCTGGACCGCCTGGCGAACCTCGGCCAAGGCCAACCGCGCTTCGATGCGGCGGACCGGCGCATCCGTTCCGAGTCGCTCCTCAGCGACATCGCCATCCTCCTTGCGAACCGCGCGCGCGCGGTTCTGGTCGATCCAGATCGTCTGCACGATGCGAAACATCCAGCTGTCGAACCGGGTGCCCTCCTCGAATTGATGCGACCGCGCCAGCGCGCGCTCGCAGGCGGCCTGAACCAGATCGTCAGCCTCGGCAGCCGTTCCGGCGAGACCACGGGCGAAACGACGCAACCGCGGCAACACCGAGATCAGCTGCTCGCTGAACTGCTCGTTTGCCGGACCTGCGCGTTCTGTCGCAGGCGGTGCTTCCTCACGTTTCCAACGGAACGACAACGCGCCTCCTTTGTTAAATATTCCCTACCCCCGACGGGGGATGCGGGCAGGCTTCGCATCGGATGTCCAGCCGCGGCCCTGACCCATAAATGGTGTTGTGAGGACAGCGGGCGGAGTACGGGCGCATCGTCGCACCCTAGCACGCGAAATGAAGCATTCCAAACCGCTCGAAGCGGCAACCCCGAGCGGTGCTGCGGCGTTGCCCTTCACAAAGCCTCCGGCGCGCGGCATTGTGCGCAGCAGCAAGGCGCGCTAGGAACCCGGCCGAAGCGATGCCCGGAAATCGAACCGGGTCGCGCACATCGCAACTGGAGACGACAGGGCCGATGCGCTGGTTTCCCAGAGAACCCGCAGACCGAGGAAGCGTCCGGCGATGAAGGTCGCCATCATCAAGGAACGGCGCGCCGATGAGCGGCGCGTGGCGGCATCACCCGACAGCGTCAAGCAGATGGTCGCGATGGGCCTCGAACCGGTCGTCGAAAGCGGCGCCGGGGCCGAGGCCTATTTCTCCGATGCAGCGTACAGCACGGCGGGCGCTGCGATCGTCGGCGACGCGGCGGCGGCGCTCGCCGGAGCCGATATCGTCCTCAAGGTCCAGCGCCCGCTGACCGGCGGTGCCGGCGGGATCGATGAGCTGCAGCCAATGCCGCGCGGCGCGGCGCTGATCGGGCTGTTGGCGCCGTTGCAGAACCTGGCCGAGGTCGAGGCCTATGTCGCGGCGGGAATTGCCGCCTTCGCGATGGAGCTGATCCCCCGCATCACCCGGGCGCAGACGATGGACGTCCTGTCGTCGCAGGCCAACCTCGCCGGCTACAAGGCGGTGCTCGACGCGGCCGGGGAATTCGGCCGTGCCTTCCCGATGATGATGACGGCGGCCGGGACGATCCGGGCGGCGCGGGTGCTGGTGATGGGCGCGGGGGTAGCCGGCTTGCAGGCAATCGCGACGGCGCGCCGGCTCGGGGCGATCGTCAGCGCCACCGATGTCCGCGCCGCTGCCAAGGAACAGGTCGAAAGCCTCGGCGCGAGTTTTCTCACCGTCGACGAAGAGGCGGCGCGCGCCGCCGAGACGGCAGGCGGCTATGCGCGCGAAATGGGCGAGGATTATCAGCGACGCCAGCGCGAGAAAGTCACCGAGACGCTGCGCCGGACCGACATCGTCATCTGCACCGCGCTGGTGCCGGGCCGGCGAGCGCCGGTGCTGCTGACCGAGGCGATGGTCGCCGGCATGATGCCCGGCTCGGTCATCGTCGACCTCGCGGTCGAGGCCGGCGGCAATGTCGAGGGCAGCCGGCCCGGCGAGATCGCGACCACGGCGAACGGGGTCAAGA
>WNFD01006026.1_pt1 | contig 12129 bp, 12 predicted proteins | sample 5400491 | NCBI WGS metagenome assembly WNFD01 (sample SAMN13153343, study PRJNA577476) | soil metagenome | isolation source: 120 cm saprolite under Douglas fir tree site 2 hole 2 replicate 2 | place: USA:California | collected 2015-04-18 | reverse complement strand
TGCTCGCGCTCGACGTGATCGACAACGTCATCCCCTTCATTCCCGGCGAGGAAGAGAAGGTGGAGCGCGAGACCAGGAAGATCCTCGGTCACTGGGGCGAGCCGGCGTCGTTCGCCGTCTCCTGCACCTGCACCCGGGTCAATGTCAGCGATGGTCACCTCGAAACGGTCTTCGTCGGGACCGAACGCCCCGCGGATGCCGCTGCGGCGACGGCGGCGATGAACGCCTTCGGCAACGATGGATTGAAAGGCCTGCCGTCGGCGCCCGACCGCCTGCTGCGCGTCGATCCGGACCCCTTCCGGCCACAGCCGCGCCGTGACCGCGATGCCGGCGAAGGGATGACGGTCAGCGTCGGCCGCGTGCGTGACGAACCGGTTCTGAAAGGGGTCAAGTACGTCGTGCTCTCCCACAACACCAAGCTTGGCGCCGGCAAGGGGGCGGTTCTGCTGGCGGAATGGCTGTCGCGCGAAGGCTATATTGGCCGCCCTGCCTGAATCCGTGACGCGACCGATCCTGGTCCAGAAATTCGGCGGGACCTCGCTGAGCTCGCCGGCTCGTATCAAGCGGGCCGCTCGTCGCGTCGCCGCCAGCCAGCGCGCGGGGTACGACGTCGTGGTGGTGGTCAGCGCCATGGGTGACTCCACCGACCGGCTGCTCGACCTCGCCTCGCGCGTCGCGAAAGACCCTACGGCGCGCGAGCTCGACCTGCTGCTCTCCACCGGCGAAGGTGTGTCGGCGCCGCTGATGTCGATGGCGCTGACCGAGCTTGGTGTCCCGGCGGTCTCGCTGCTCGGCTTCCAGGCAGGCATCCGGACCGACCAGCGCCACGCGAAGGCCCGGATCCTCGGCCTCACGCCGGCGCGCATCGAGCGCGAGCTCGCGGCCGGCCGAGTGGTGGTCGTCGCAGGCTTCCAAGGAATGGGCCTCGAGATGGAGGTGACCACGCTCGGCCGCGGCGGCTCCGACACCACCGCCGTCGCGCTCGCGGCGTCGCTGAAGGCCCAGGCGTGCGAGATCTTTACCGACGTGCGCGGCATCTACACGGTGGACCCGCGGTTCGTGCCGTCGGCCCGCCTACTGACGCACATCGCCTATCCCGAGATGCTCGAGCTGGCCAGCGCCGGCGCCCGGGTGATGCACCCCCGCGCGGTTGAGATCGCGGAAGCCTACGGCCTCGAGCTGCACGTGCGGTCGAGCTTCCACGCGGGGCCCGGTACCATCATCACTTCAGAGGAGGCGATCATGGAGGACCGGAATCGTGTGCGCGGCATCGCTCATGAGGAGCAGGTAGCCCGCCTCTCCGTGGTCGGCGTGCCGGACCGTCCTGGCATCGCGGCGTCCATCTTCATGCCTCTCGCCGAGGCAGACATCGCGGCCGACGTCATCGTGCAGACGGCGAGCCACGAGGGCGTGACGGATATGTCGTTCACGGTGTCTTCGGCCGACGGCCGGCAGGCGAAGCGCATCCTGGACGGCGTCGCCAAGGAGATCGGGGCCCGCACCGTGCTGGCGCAGGACGGCCTGGCAAAGGTCTCGGTGATCGGCAGCGGCATCCGCGGTCAGCCGGGCGTCGCGGCGAACATGTTCAAGACGCTCTCCGGGCTCGGCATCAATATCGAGATGATCTCGACCTCCGAGGTCCGTATCACCTGCATCATCAAGGCTGATCGGATCAAAGACGCGGTCGCCGGCCTGCACGAGGCATTCAAGCTGTAGTGCCGCGCACAGCCACGGTCCGGGTACCGGCCTCATCGGCCAACCTCGGGCCGGGCTTCGATGTCCTTGCCCTGGCGCTCGACCTGCACCTCGAGGTCGAGGCACGCGAATCGTCGACCACCAGCATCACGTGGGATGGTCAAGGCGCGGGTGAGGTCCCGCTCACCCGCAAGAACCTGCTTGTCCGCTCCGCGCAGGAGCCATTTACCGGCTGGACTCGGCCACTCGACGGTATCGAAGTCCTGGTCCGCAATCACGTCCCGATCGGACGTGGGCTGGGCAGTAGCGCCGCGGCGATCGTGGCCGGTATCACGCTCGGCGCGAAATTACGCGGTCTTCGAATCTCGGCCCAACGCATCCTCGAGCTCGCCTTCCCGCTCGAAGGGCACGGCGACAATCTGGCGGCGGCCCTCTACGGTGGGTTCTGCATCGCCGTGACGGAAAACGGCGGGGTCCGGGTGCATCGCCTCGATTGGCCACCACGGTGGCGAGCCGTCCTCTTCGTTCCCAACAACGTCTCCCCCACTCACCAGGCGCGCCGACTGGTGCCGCGGCGTCCCGCGCGCGAGGACGCGGTCTTCAACCTCGGCCGCGTCGCCGAGTGGGTCCTCGCCTGTTCGCAGCACGATCGCTCCCTGGTCCGAAGCGCCATGGACGACCGGCTGCATCAGCCGGGCCGCGCCCGCGCCTACCCGTATCTCGACGACGTCATCGCGGCGGCCGAGCAGGCCGGCGCACTCGGCGCCGCGCTCAGCGGTGCCGGCGGGAGCGTGATCGCGATCGCGGACCGGAGTCACGAGCCCGTTGCGAAAGCGATGCACAAGGCCGCGCGTGCCCACGGCATCGACGGCAGTGTCATGAGCCTGGCCGCCGCCACCACCGGCGCGGCCGGCTGACTCAATCGGCGAGCGCTTTCATTTTCCCATCCAGGATTCGCGCACGGGCTTCCACCCGCTTTCGGCCAAACTCGCTGACCATGCCAAGGAGGACGTTCGATTCGACGACGACGGATGCCGCCGCCGCTGCCCACGCCATGGCGCGACGGAGATCCTGATCGCCCGCGTATCTAGCGGCGAAGGCGCCGGCGTAGACATTGCCGCCGCCCATCCCGCCATCGGCCATGACGGGAAAGGCCGGCATCGAGATGATTTCACCGCCGCGAATCCCTAGCGACCCGCCCGCGCCAAGCTTGATCACGGCGGCCGGGACGCCGGCGTCCGCCATCAGGCGCAGGACGGCGCGCGGCGGTTCACCCGGCCACAGTAGCGCGACTTCCTCGCGGCCTGGCAAGAACGCGTCGCACTCTGCGGCCAATGCCAGCAGCTGATTCAGATCTGGCGCAACCGACCCGGCCATGTCGATGTCGAGCGTGATCGACGCGACTCGCTGCCTGACCGACCGGACGATCTCGCGCTGGCGACCCGACGGTAGCCCACAGACGTGGACGGCCCAGCTCGGGCTCAGACCCGTCAGCTGCTCTGGTACCGGATCCAGGTCGGGTCCGAGCACGGCATCGGTAGGCGCGAGAGATCGTATCCGGCTCGTGTCAATCCCGGCTTGCGTGATCTCGAGAATCAGCCACTTGGGGAAATCCGGTCCGATGACGGCGCAGACGGCGGCATCGACCCCAACCAGCCACGCGCCCACGGCCGCTGCAAGAGCCGGTCCGTCGGGGCTCGGTGCCGGCTCGGCCCTGGCCGTGCGATTAACGCCGATCGACAGGCCGCCAACGGCAACGAGACCTCGCGATGACTTTCCCATCCCCTTCTGTGCGTGCCATTATTGAGGCGCACGCTGAGGCGAGCAAATAGATTTACTGGAGATTCGGCGCAAGGCTGAGTTAGGGGTGGCAGGGCAATGACGGGAGTGTTCAAAATCGGCGTGGTCAGCCAGAGAACGGGCTTGAGCGCGTCGACCCTGCGGCTGTGGGAAGACCAATATGGCCTGCTGGCGCCGATGAGCTCCAGGGGCGGAACTCGCCTCTACTCGGACTCCGATGTCGAGCGCATCTTATACGTGCGCCATCTCGTTCGGGAGCGCGGATATGCGCTCGGAGCGATCGCGGCCATCATCGACGAGGCGAACTCGAAGCTGCCGTACACGCTCGATCGCGTCGCGGTCGAGAATATCTACCTGCGCGACGCGTCCAATCACGCCGATCTCGAGGAGGGGCGCCGGATGGCGAGGGTTCACGCGACTGTCCGCAGCCTGATCCGTGCGGAGTCCTCCGAGAGGGCGGCGATCACCCTGGTCGCCGGAGTCAAAGCCATTACCGGTGCGCACCGAGCGAGCCTCGCGCTCTATCGGCGGAAAAGCTACACGCTGGATTTCGTGCTAATCGCCGGCGGCCTCAGCGTCGGCCCGCCGTCTCGGCCGTCGCTACCGATCTCGCGCTTTCCTCGCGCCTGGCAAGAGGCGATTGACGCCCGCCAGCCGTACGCCGATTCCGACCTGCTTCGCCTCGAGCTTCCGGGCGAGGTAAAGACCCTGGTGGTCAAGGAGCAAGCGCGCAGCTTTCACGCCGAGCCCCTCACCATTGCCGGCGAGATGGTCGGCGTCCTTATCATCGGAAGCTCACGACCGGGTGGCATCGGGCCCGAGGCCGAACGGGTCTGCGAAGAGCTCGCAGTAGCCGCCGGGCCCGCGATCCACTATTTCGCCAGTCACTTCGAATCAGGGCCGGCTCCAGAACCTCGCCTGTAATCCTTCTGAAAGGTTGGCAGCCGCAGACTGGGCACGCGATGGAGGCGCCCATTCTCCACGCACGCCAATCTTTATGAGAAGGAGGTGAGAACCATCTTGACGCCAACTCAACGAATCGTGACCATCGCGGGAGTAGCCGGATCGCTGATCGCGGGCGGCGTGATCGGCGCGACCCTTGCCGGCCCGCTCGCGGCCACCGCGGCCAATAACGGATCCAATACACAGCTGGCCGCCGCATCGGCGAGCCCGAGTGCAAGCGCCGGAACCTTCAAGTCCAACGAGAACGCAACCCACGAGTCTGGTGAGAGCGCCACGGTCGAAGCCCAGGAGAATTCCGGGCAGCGGCCGGGAGGCGGAACGGGTAAGTTCACCCCGAACGAGAACGCCACGCATGAGCAGGGCGAAAGCGCCGCTCGCGAAGCGCAGGAGACAGCGGGCCAACGCCCGACCGTCCCCTAAGACGAACAGTTCCCTCCCCGAATCAACGCTCCCTCCCCCGCCGTGCGGGGGAGGGCATCAAGCCGCCTCTGGTGTCTTGATGCGCGGTTTGCCTTTAGCTGGCGGCGCGCAGGCTCTCGAGCAGCGGCGAGCTGATCAGAACGTCGGCGGTGGCGATGTTGGTCGCCAGCGGAACATTGCGCACGTTGCAGATGCGCAGCAACGTCTGGATGTCCGGGTCGTGGGGGTGCTTATCGAGGGGGTCGACCAGGAAGATGACGGCGTCGATCTCACCTTCGACCACGCGGCTGGCGATCTGGACGTCGCCGCCGTGAGGGCCGGCGGTGACGCCTTCGACGTTCAGACCAACCTTGTCGCGCAGCAGGTCTCCGGTCGCGCCGGTCGCGATCAGGTCATACTCCGCAAGCCGGTCCCGATTGTAGGTTGCGAAGGCGACCAGGTCGGCCTTCTTTCCGTCGTGCGCGATGATGGCGAGGCGCGGTCGATCAGATGACGGCATCGATCGCAAGCCTCCAGCAATAGTTCTCACAGCTGATCAAACGCCACCGTAACACGTCATCGGACCTGCCCCTCGAAACGATATCGACACAATCAGTGTGCTTGTCGACAGAGCGTGATGGGCGCGAGACACTCCCCGCAACGGTCCGTCATGATGGCGTTGAAGATGCGCCGCGCACGAGTCTCGAGTTGGCGGCGGCCATCGGGCCCATCCAGCCCACGCTGCCACGCCTGCAGCAGGAAATGTCCAAGCGCACGCCAGAGGTTCGGCGTTTTTTCCACGAGTGCCAGTGTGACGCAAGTCCTCGACGAAAACTTCGGACACTCGTCCAAAAAACCGAGGGCATCTTTGACGATATTGCACACGACGGATCACGCTGCGTGCAATTCTTGCTTAGGGAGTGCCGCTCCTCCAGGCGCGCGCATCTCGAAGGAAGTTCGCGAGCAGCGTATGGCCGTGTTCGGTGAGGATCGCCTCGGGATGGAACTGGACGCCCGCGAGTGGGTACTGACGGTGACGCAGTCCCATCACCGTACCGTCATCGGTCCACGCGGTGACCTCGAGGGCGGCCGGTAAATTCTCGCGATCGACCACCAGCGAGTGGTATCGGGTGGCGGCAAATGGACTCGGGATACCGCGGAAGACCGATTGATCCGAATGGGTAACACGGGAGACTTTGCCATGCATCACCTGCGATGCGCGTCGAACGGTCCCGCCGAATGCCTCACCCAGGCATTGGTGGCCAAGACATACGCCAAGGATGGGAAGCGTGGGGCCGAGGTTGACCAGGAGATCCTTACAGATGCCTGCTTCGGCCGGCGTCCCGGGTCCGGGCGAGAGCACGACCGCCACCGGGCTCAGCGGTGGGATCTCCGTCAGCGTGATCTTGTCGTTGCGGCGGACCAGCACCTGCTCGCCGAGCTCACCCAGGTACTGCACGAGGTTGTAGGTGAAGGAGTCGTAATTGTCGATCACCAGCACGACCTCTCGCCCATCCATTTCAGCCGCCTCCCTGCCGCCCGGCCGAAACCGGCTCAGCGGCCGCCAGTGCCTGCAGCAGCGCTGATGCCTTGTTCCTCGTCTCCAGCAGCTCCTCCGCCGGAATCGAGTCGGCCACGATGCCGGCGGCAGCCTGCACCGTGGCCTGCCCATCCTTTACCACCATGGTTCGGATCGCGATACAGGTATCGAGGTCACCGGTGAAGCTCAGGTAGCCAATCGCGCCGGCATAGACGCCCCGCCGTTCGCGCTCGAGCTCGGCGATGATTTCCATGGCGCGGATCTTGGGCGCGCCGGTCACCGTGCCCGCCGGGAAGCAGGCGCGCAGGGCATCCATCGGGGTGCAATCCGGTCGGAGGGTCCCCACGATGTTGGAGACCAGGTGCATGACGTGCGAGTAACGCTCAACGGTCATCAGCTCGGTGACCTTTACGCTGCCGATCTCGCACACCCGCCCGAGGTCGTTGCGCCCGAGGTCGACGAGCATGACGTGCTCGGCACGTTCCTTCTCGCTGGAGCGGAGTTCCTCCTCCATTCGCCGGTCGGCGGTGTCATCGCGGCCGCGACGGCGGGTGCCTGCGATCGGCCGGTAGCGCAGCTGACGGCCCTGTACTGTGACCAGGATCTCGGGCGACGTCCCCAGGATGGTAAGGGACGGGAGCTTGAGGAAATACATGTAGGGCGACGGATTCAACGCCCGCAGCAGCCGGTAGACGTCGAAGGGTTCGGCCTGCAGCGGCACCGTAAAACGCTGCGCGAGCTGCACCTGGTAAATGTCTCCCGCCAGGATGTGCGCCTTTGCCGCCTCGACCGCCTTGAAGAAATCCGGCTGCGATACATTGCCCGGCGCGCTGACCGCGGCAGGACGGTTGGCCGGTTCCAGGGCGCGCAGCCGGACCGTTCGGTTCAGGCGGCGGGCCAGGTCGTCGATGCGTGCGACAGCCTCCGCATAGCGGGCTTCGATCGGGGCGCGCTGGGTACGAACGTGCGTCACCAGTTTCAGCTGGTGGCGCACATGATCGAAGCAGACAAGCGTGTCGGTCACGATGAAGACCCCGTCGGCCACTCCCAACGGATCCGATGGCGGAACTGGAAGGCGCTCGAGATAGCGGGCGGCCTCGTAGCCGAGGTATCCGACGGCGCCGCCGCAGAATCCTTCCGGAAGACCGTCTGCCGGTTCCGCGGCGAATGTCTGCAGGTACACCTCCAGCGCCCGCAGCGGGTCTTGTCCCTCGAGCTCGTGGCGGCCGGTGGCGTCCTGCACGGTGGCGACCCCGCCCGCGATCGTGACGATGGCCATCGGGTCCGCCGCCACGAAGGAATAGCGGCCGAGGTGCTCGCCGCGCTCGACACTCTCGAGCAGGTAGGCGGGGCCGTCGTTCGCCAGGGCGGCATAGGCTGTCACCGGGGTTAACGCGTCCGACAGCATGTCCCGAAAGATCGGGACCATCGGTGCCCGCCAGGCGCGTTGCTTGACCTCGTCGAGCGTCAGCGAGATAGACACGTGACCCCCGCCGTCATGACGCTGCAGGATACGGGTTCTTGGGGCCGAGCGGCGCCACCATCGCCGCGGCCTGGTCCGCCAGACTCGCCAACAGCGACCCGGCTGACGCGGGCATGTCCCTCGCCGCTCGAACCAGGTCGGCGAGCACGGCGCTGGCGGCCGCGTCCGGGCCCGCCCCCGGTCCCTGGAGCACCAGCGACCCGGCGTACTGGGCGTCGAGCGCGATCGCATTCATGGCCCCATCGACGCGCGCCATCGCCGCATCGGCTGGAACAAGTCGTGGACGGACGTCCGCCTCGATGGTCGCGGCATCGTCCATGGTCGCGGCCGCGATCAACTTGATGACAAAGCCCCGCTGGCGTGCGGCCGCAAGCTGCGCCGGCTGGAGGCTGCGAATCCCCACTCGTTCGATCTGGGATGGGTCGATGCGGCGGCGGAAGGCCAGCATCAAGAGGATTGCCAGCTTGGCGGCAGGGTCGTGGGCGTCAACGTCGGCGCTCGGATCGGCCTCGGCAAGGCCGCGCCGCTGGGCGTCGGCCAGCGCCTCCGCGTAGCTCGATCCGGCGGCGATCGCCCCGAGGATCGAATTCGTAGTGCCGTTGAGGATGGCAATGATCGACCGGATGCGGTCCGCCGCCAGCGTGTCCCCCAGCGTTTCCACGATCGGGATGGCGCTCGCCACCGATGCTTCGAAACGCAGCCGCCCGAGCCGGGCCAGCGCGGGACCATAGGCGGCGATCAGCTGCTTGTTGGCCGTGATCACCTCGAGACCGGCGGAAAGCGCGTTCTTTATATAGGTGTGCGCCGGCTCGAGGCCGCCGACGAGCTCGACGACCCCGTCCAGGCTGGGACGGGCGATCAACTCCGCGGCAGTCATGAGGGGAGCCGGCGCCGTCCGGCCATCCGGACGCGCGACCACAATCGCCTCTAACCGGATCGGCCGCTTGGCGGCGCGCGTGATCGCGTCGGCGTCCTCCACGAGGCGTCTCGCCAGCGCCTGGCCGACATGGCCCAGGCCGAACATGCCGATGCGAAAGGGCGCTCGCAGCATTTTCCGGAACGGTAGCATGGCGGCCATGACGCCCGGCATCATCGAGCGCTACGCGGCTTCGCTGCCGGTCACGGCCACGACCCCGCGCATTACCCTGGGCGAAGGTTCCACCCCCCTGGTTCGCTCCTCGCGGATCGGCCCGTCGATCGGCCTCCACCAGCTCTATTTCAAGTACGAGGGAATGAATCCCAGCGGCTCCTTCAAGGATCGTGGGATGGCGCTGGCCACGGCAAAGGCCGTCGAAGCCGGTGCGAAGACGCTCCTCTGCGCCTCCACCGGCAACACGAGCGCCTCAGCCTCCGCCTATGCCGCGCGTTGCGGCCTCCGAGCTGTCGTGGTCGTACCAGCCGGTGGCGTTGCGGCCGGCAAGCTGGCCCAGGCTCTCGCCTACGGCGCTACCGTCCTCACCGTCAAGGGCTCGTTCGACACCGCGCTCAAGCTCGTGCGCCAGATTGCGGACCAGCCCGGTGTGACGCTGGTCAACTCGGTGAACCCCGATCGGATCGAGGGGCAAAAGACGGCCGCCTTCGAGATCGTCGAGCAATTGCGCGAGGTCCCGTCACAGCTGTTCATCCCGGTGGGCAACGGCGGCAACATCACGGCCTACTGGCGCGGCTTCTCGGAGCTGGCCCATACGCAGAACGTGTCCCGGCCACAGATGCACGGCGCGCAGGCCGAGGGCGCAGCACCACTGGTGCGCGGCACGCCGGTGTTAAGGCCCCGGACGATCGCCAGCGCGATTCGAATTGGAAATCCGGCATCGTGGGAGAGCGCGATCGCGGCCCGCGATGAGTCGGGCGGCAGCATCGAGGCAGTCAGCGATGCGGAGATCATGGCGGCGCATCGCCGTTTGGCGCGCGAAGAAGGCTTGCTGGTCGAGCCGGCATCGGCAGCGGGGGTCGCGCTACTGCTGGCGCGAGCCCGCGAAGGAAACGTGCGCAGGGACGAGCCCATCGTCTGTGTCCTGACGGGTCACGGGCTGAAGGATCCGGAGGCGCTTACCCGGGGGCAGACGATCCCGCGTCCGGTTGAGCCGACCTTGACCGCGGTTCGACGCGCGATCGGTTAGGCGGTCACCGGCGACGCGATCGCCTCGACGACGGCGTCCGTGATCGCCACCGTGCTCACGGTCACTTCCCCGGCACCTGCGATGTCGGCGGTACGCAGACCCGCGGCGAGAACTAAAGAGACGGCCCGCTCGATCGCCTGTGCCGCATCCTCGTGGTTGAGCGACCAGCGCAGCAGGAGCGCCGCGCTGAGGATGGCACCGATCGGGTTCGCGATCCCTTTCCCGGCGATGTCTGGGGCCGAACCATGGATCGGTTCGTATAACCCGAGTGTCCCGCCACCAAGACTGGCCGAGGGCAGCATACCGAGCGCCCCCGCCAGCATCGACGCCTCATCGGTAAGAATGTCGCCAAAGAGATTTTCGGTCACGACGACGTCGAAGGCCTGCGGCCGGCGCAGCAGTTCCATGGCGAAGGCGTCGACCAGCATGTGGCTGCAGGCGACGTCCGGGTAGCGTTCCGCCACCCGGGTGACGACCGTGCGCCAGAGGCGCGAGGTCTCGAGCACGTTGGCCTTGTCGACGGAGAGGAGGCGACGCCGGCGCATCCGCGCCAGCTCGAAAGCGCGGACCGCGACCCGCTCGATCTCGGGGGTGCTGTAGCGCATGGTGTCGACCGCCGCCTCACCGCGCGGTGTCTGGTAGCGCCGCTTCGGCTTGCTGAAGTAGAGCCCGCCGGTGAGCTCGCGCACCACTAGCAGGTCGACGTCGCGAACCCGTTCCGGCCGCAAGGCCGAGGTGCCGACCATCGCCGGGTCGACGCGCACCGGGCGCAGATTGGCGAAGAGGCCGAGGCCCTTTCGCAGACCGAGTAAGGCGGTCCCGGGACGCAGCGAGCTCGTGGGTGAGGCATCGTCCCATTTCGGACCGCCGACCGCGCCGAACAAAATGGCATCCGCGGTCTTGCAGAGCCGCAGGGTCTGCGGACGAAGCGAGACCCCGTAGGCGTCGACGGCGGCGCCACCGATCAGGTCATCCACGTAATCGAGCCGAAGACCGGCCTGAGCCGCGGCCGCGTCGAGGGCCCGGCGCGCCGCCGCGGTCACCTCTGGACCAATGCCGTCGCCGGGCAGCACCACGATGCGGGCGGCGGCCACGCTAAATCTTCACCCCTTCCATAGTGGGCACGATTTTAGGGGAGGCGGAGTGGGGACTCCGCCTCAGTCGGGTGGGAAGGAAATCAGACTTGCGTCGGTCCGGGTTGGCTCGTCGGCCCTTGCGGCGGAACCGTTCCGTGTGCCCGGTCGTGCCAGGCCTTCAGCGTCGCTTCGATGAACGGCGGCAGCGTAAACGTCTGCCCTGGTCCACCTGGAGCGCCGTGGCCGTATCCGCCAAATCGCCCCCATGGTGCGCCGGCGTAGCCGCCGCCCATCATCTGGCTCATGGCGTAGCGGCGCCAGCGGCGCTTGCGTCCCAGCATCGCGAGTCCTAGGCCTATTCCGCCCAGCATCATCAACTTCCGCGTCCTGTCTTTCGTCGAGAGCTCGTTCATATCGTTCTCCTTTGTGGTGAATCACACCTGAACCTCATCGTGCGCCACGGTTGTGAATCGCTTGTGAAGCCTTTGCGAGCGTGGTGCGGATGTTGCGGTTGCGACCCGCGACTCCGACAGACAGCTGTCGTAGATCCCCGGCAGACTGCGATCACGCGTTAGGAGCCGGCGGCGGTGGGACCCGGAGACCATCCGGCCGCCGGCACCGGCGCGAGCCCCCACCCTGGCCCTCCCCCGCCAGCGGGGGAGGGAAAATAGACAGTTAGGGAAGTCCGGCCGCGATTCGGAACGCGTCAGCCTTGGAGAGGCTGGATTCGATCCGGTAGGTGACGCCGCCATGCTCCCAGATCAGCGTGTTGGCTGCCATGCGCAGCGACACCTGTTGATCGGTGCCGCCAACCTGGACGAAGACCATGTGCGGCTCGCCCGCAATCCACCAGCCCGGATCCCCGTTGACCGACGTCTCCTGCAGTGTGGTCGATGGTCCGAGCTCTTTGCTGAGGAAGCCGGGGATGAGGTCGCCGCGGAACTCCGTGACGAGCGCACCCAGCCCGGTCTGCCTGACCAGTGGAATTCCGGGACGCGGCGTGTAGGCGAGGGCGACCTCGCCACCTGGAACCTCGCTGTCGACGTAAACGGC
>WNFD01020611.1_pt1 | contig 12133 bp, 14 predicted proteins | sample 5400491 | NCBI WGS metagenome assembly WNFD01 (sample SAMN13153343, study PRJNA577476) | soil metagenome | isolation source: 120 cm saprolite under Douglas fir tree site 2 hole 2 replicate 2 | place: USA:California | collected 2015-04-18 | reverse complement strand
CCGTCCTGCTGGACGGCAGCCTCACCGGCCACCCCAGCCTGGCCCTCGACACCGCCTGCACCCTCTATCTCGCCGGCACCGGCGACCACCCTCAGTAAACGCCACGAACCCCTCAAGGACTTCTGCGGGGCTGCACTAGCGTCAGGGAACGCGCCGAGCAGCGTGTTCAGGCCGAAGAAGTGATCGCCATGGCCGTGGGTGATGTAGATCGTCGTGAGGTTCTTCCCGGTCGCCCGGATCCACTCCGCGACCTGCCCCGCGTCCTCGGGGGTAAGGACGGCGTCGATCCGTATCGCGTCGCGTTCGCCGCTGATCAGCGAAACGGAGGTGGCTGGCCAGGTCGCCTCGCCCGTACCCATCGGGGGTATCAGCCCAGTGATCGGCTTGTACGGGACGACGAGTACGTCGAGGTGCAGCTGACTGGGCATGGCAGTTCCTTTCAGCGATATGGACGTGCGGGCCGCAGAAGACCGGATTCCTCCGGTCCGACCCTGCTCACGGCGGCGTCTTCCCGCCGTGAGCAGGGCCGGGCAGCAGCCTGGGCGGCTGTGGCCGGTTCAGTTCCGGATCAGCGGTCCGCAGCGCGTCAGGCGGCCCGGCCTCGACCGCGACCAGCAGCCCGAGTGCCTCGTCTAGCGCGCCGGCGTCACGTTTCGTCCTGGCCGCCGCGAGCAGGCGCTGCGCCCGGCGACCTGGTGATCCCGCCCGGATTCACCCGCACGCCGGGTGCGGGTGGAGGATAGCCGACAGGTACGAAGGCTCAGCCCCGCGTGGATCGCATGGCCTCGACTGCGATCGCCGCTGCCGGGCGCCTGTTCGAGGCCAGTGGAACGCAGCGCTCTTGACCATGAGATCGGTCAAGAGGAGAGAAACACTGTGCTGTCGAATCCATCTAGCACAGCTAGTGAACGCCCAGGAGTCTCGCACCGATTTCAATCGACTTAAGGAGACATCAATGTCAGCCGCGGATGACCGGCCCATGACCCCTGACCCGGCTCTGGCTTCAGCCGCGGTGGCGGCGGCCGGGGACGCGATCGTAACGACTGACAGCCACGGGTATATCACGTCATGGAACCACGCAGCTGAACTGCTGCTGGGCGTCACCGCTGAGCAGGCGATCGGGCAGACGCTCGCCCTGATCATCCCAGAGGCCCTCCGCCCTCGTCACGCCGCCTGCTTCCGTGCCGCCATGAACAACGGGCAGCTGTCGCACGGCGGCCAGCCTGCGCGCGTCGAGGCCATCACCCCTGGCGGAGACGTCATGCCGCTGGCGCTAACGCTAGGCCTGCTTGCCGGTCCTGACAGCGCGCCAGCCGGGGCGGTAGCCGTGCTGCGCCGCGCCGACGCCAGCCTCGTCCCGTTCGGGAACCCGGCCGGCCAGTCCGGCCAGTAGGCCATCCCGGCCGGTCAGCCGCGCCGGCTCCGCGCAGGCAATGCGGTGGGCCTACGTCCTGGCGGTGATAGAACACGCGACCCGGCGCATCCGCATCCTCGGCGTCACGCTGCACCCCACCGGGGAGTGGACCACCCAGCAGGCACGCAACCTCCTCATGGACCTCGATGAGCAAACGCACCGGGTCAAGTTCATGATCCGCGACCGCGGCTCGAACTTCACCGCCGCGTTCGACGCGATCCTCGCCGACGCCGGCATCCGGACCGTGCTCTGCAACGTCCGGACGCCCCGGATGAACGCGATCACCGAACGCTGGATCGGGGGATGCCGTCCCGAGCTACTGGACCGAGCCCTCGTCTGGAACCAGGCTCATCTGCTACGGATCCTGCGCGAGTACGAGATCCACCACAACCAGCACCGGCCGCACCGCTCTCTGCATGGCGCCGCGCCGCTGAAACCGCTAGCCGAGCCGGTCGATCTCGGTCAGTACCGCGTCCGAAGACAGACGCGCGTCAGTGGCCTGATCAACGAATATCGCCTGGTCGCATGACGTGGACGAGGTTTTCGGCACGCACACCTCGCGGTGTGGCATCAGCCACAGATCACCCCGCGGATCTCGCTAGAGTTGCCTGGCCATCAGTTGGATTTCCGTTGTACGCGAATGTGTAGAGTAGATGATTCTTATCCAAGTATTTCAACGTGATCTGGTCTGGAGTTCCACAGCCCGGCTGGCCAAGGCCAGGCCAAGGCCCTGACTGGCGCCAACGGTAATGTACTCTGTTATTACCACCGTATCAGAGGAGACTTCATTAAGCCGCAGCATTCCCTCACAGTTAAGCGTTGGGTACGATGATGTACCGATCGCCGCCCCAGGCATTTGAGCCAATTTAAGGATTACCGGATACGTTTGCGAAGTGCTTGCCTGAAGCACTGACCCTTTCCACGTGCCCGTTAACTGCTCTGGCAGCTGGCCGCTCCCCGGTGTGAACGGGCTAGTGGGCGCTGAAGGTGAGTTCTGCGGTGTGGATAGAACAGAATTTGACGTCGTGTTAGTCGGGGTCGGCCTGGTATTGGGGCTTTGGGTGTTGTCGGAGAACAGGAAGTGACCCACCGCTAGCACTATCAACCCGCCGATAACGGTGATGACCCACAGGTTTGAGAACCAGCCCCCCCTGCCGCTCATTAGGTTATGCCTCGCTCCTTACGTAAGGATGAATGGCTCCCAACCTAGGATGAAGAAAGTGCCACGCTGCTTAGCCCGCTGTCTGGTGCTATCTTTAGTGCCGACATTGACGTGTTCAGCTTCCTCAAGAAGCCCTGTCGTGGCGGTGCCTGACTTCCAGTCATTGATCCAGCCTTGCTGATGCATCAGGACTGCCAGCCTCATACGTCGGCTCACCTGCGTGACGGTCTTCCGTGCTGTGCCACTACCAAGCGGTACAGCGCGAGTCTACTCGAACCGCGTGGCATGGGCGGTTATCCACCTGTGCGTGCCGAGAATTCCGTCCACGGCTCTGACCAGCAGAGTTGCTCTCCCAGCCGCCCGCCGTGATGATCACCGATCATGTGCCTGCGGTTCGCCTTCCTCCTGATCACGCGGGTGGCTTCATGGCTGCGGCTGTCCCAGCGCAAGGAGACGTGGAAGACCGCCGAGATCTTGATCCCGCGCCACCAGCTCGCGGTCCTGCAGTGGCGGCAGCCGCGCCGCCCGAACCTGAACTGGGCGGGGACCGGGCCCTGATCGCCGCCCTGCTCGGCGTGATACCAAAAGCGCGCCGCCACGGGCTACGGCTGCTGGTCAGCCCCGACACGATCCTGCGCTGGCGCCGCGACCTCGTCCGCCGACGCCGGGCAGCGCGGTCCAGGCGCGGCAGGACCGGCCGCCCAGTGACCCGCCGGAACGTCAGGGCACTGGTCCTCCGGCTGGCCCGGGAGAACCCCGGATGGGGCTACCGCAGGATCCAGGGCGAGCTGGCCGGCCTGGGAGTGAAGGGAGCGGCATCGATGGCGCGGGAAATTCTGTCCTCCAGTCACGCTCCGTAACTATGGTCGAGGGCAACTGAGCAGCAATATCCGCCGATATGTACAGTCCTTCGCCATGATCGATTAAGAGTCGACTGGTGGCCAGCCGCCTCGCACGCCATCGGGTCAGATTCGAACAGTTGAGCGCCACAAAATTCACGCGTGTTATGTCCGTTTCCGGCGGCTCGGACCGCTGGCGACCCTGACTTTTCTCTGACCTTGAGGTGTCCCCGGCCAGCGAAAACGCCAAACCGGGGCCTGTGCCCTGACGGCGGTCACCGTAGGTAATCTGTCCAGGTTGGCGGGCGACGTAGCGGATCGGTCAGTGGCTGATCACGATTTCCGAGCAGGACGCCCCCACACCAGCGCGCACGCCTAGTGCCGCGTCAGGCAACGTTTGCCTCGTTGGTGGCGTGACTCTGAGCCGGGCGTTAGGGGCGAGTCACTCGGCGTCCGATCAACCGTCGTCGGCTTCCACGTGGTCGGCGTCCAGACCGTCGAGGAATTCCCTGACCGCCCGCTTGGATCTGAGCACGTGAAGGGCCACATGCTGACCGTGCTGCGAAATGATTTCGTGTTCGTGCTCCGGCTCTGACCGGCGTTTTCGCCAGATGCGGACGGCCAAGCGCCACTCATCGCGCAGCCGCAGCCAGGCCGAATAGTCGCACCCTTCGGGCAACTCGCTCGGCATTCGGAAGCCGCGCAGGAACGCGCGTCCTGCGCAAAGCCACCAGGGCTGGTCGAGAAACACTACGGTGTCCGCGCGTTCGAGCCGGAGATCGAGTGTCTCGTGGTAGTTGCCGTCAGCGATCCACGCGTTGTCGGCGAGCACGCCACATTGCTTCTCGCGCCACTCGGTCTCCGACGGTGCAACCCAGCCGGGCTTCCAGAAGTGGAGGTCAAGATGAATGACCGGCAAGCCGGTCTTGGCGGCGAGCGCGAGCGAGAACGTGCTCTTCCCGGACCCGGCCAGCCCAGTTACGATGACGCGGCGTCCCAGCGCCGACGGGGCTTCACTCATCGCAGTCAGTGTCCCTCACGTGCCGTTGTAGGGGAGGGCAAAGGTTGCCTGACACGGCACTAGCCCTGATCATTCATCGGGGTTGATGGCTGGCGCTTGGCGGTGCTGGACCGCGTTGCTGGGCATGAATTTTAGTGCCGGGGTATGACTGTGGCCCGGCTGGCGGGCCGGGTGGCCGGGGGTTCCACGGGCCCCGGACGTTCTCCTTTCTGGATCGCAGGGACAGTTTGCGCTGGTCAGGGGGCTTGCGGGAGCGCGTCGATGCGCTGCCACGCGGTCGTGATCGCCTCGGCCCACGGCCAGGTCGCCTGGATTTTCAGGCGGCGGCGCCGCCCGCCGCGCACCAGGCGGGCCGCAGCGTGCAGCACCCGGTAACGCAAAGTTTTCGGCTCTGCGCTGGCCAGGCCGCCGTCGAGGGCCAGCAGTTTCAGCCAGGCGAGCAGGATCTGGGCGGTCATCGCCGCGGTCAGCCAGGCGCCGTTGACCTGGTAGTCAAAGGAGGGGAAATGTCCCAGGCCGGCGTCCTTGCCGGTCCGGATCGCATCCTCGACCCGGGCATGGACCCGGTGGGCGGCGTCGATGTAGGCGGCCTGGCCCAGCCAGCCTTTCGTGTCCGCCGCGCGGTTCGTTGCCCACAGGGTGTACCGCCAGCCGTCCTCAGCCTCGAGCAGCGTCAGCTGCGCGCCGGGGTGCGGCCGCTCGCGGCGCGCGAAGACCCGCATCGTGGCGGGCCAGGCATGCAGCTGGTCCCCGGCCGGGCCTTCGCGCAGCAGCCCGGTCAGCTCGGTGACGTGCGCTTCCTCGATCCAGCACGCCCGGTGCGCGCACTGGCCGTTGCCGCAGGTGTCATCGGCGCGGCGCTCGCGGACCTCGCCCCGGGCGTCGATCGCGGCCTGCCATGCCTGCTCTGGGACCAGCCGCAGCGCCGTTTTCTCTCGCTCGCCCAGCGCCCATCCGACGGAGTAGGTCAGCTCGTAGCCGCGGCGGGCGGCGAGCTTGTCCAGGTGCTTGACCAGGTCGTGGCTGGCCCCGGCTCCGTCAGTCGTAATCATCAGCTTGCGGCGGAAGCCTGGTGGCAGCGCGACGATCGCCGCGTCTGCCAAGGCGATATGGTCTGCGGCTGTGTTCGAGCCGGCGGAGCCGCGGCGCAGCATCCAGGCCAGGGGTTCCCCGCCGGTGTTGTCGCACACCGCCAGCAGCGGGTGATGCCCGAAGCCCTTGAAGTTCGCCTCCGCGAGTTCTTTGCCGGAGTGCGCGAAGGTCACGGTGGCATCCAGCCGGATGCAGGTCACGCCGTCGAGGATCCTGTCCGCGATCCGCACCCCGGGCAGCGCCCCGTGCCGGGCTGCGGCCTGCGCCCAGGCATGCCGCCGCGCCGTTGCCACCGCGGCAGTAAGCCGCTTATCCGCCCGCGCCCCGCCGCGCGCGATCTCCTTCAGCGTCCGCCACGCCGCCGGCACCGACGCCACCAGCCCGAACAGCTCCCGCTGGTCGCCCATCACCCGGAAATCGCTGATCACCCGGGCACCGTCCGCGATCGCGCATGCCAGGTCCGCCAGCACCCGGCCCCGGTCATGCACCAGCAACCGCGGCGGCGCCAGGGCCCGCGACAGTGTAACGTTCACCCGGAAGGTGCTCCTTGATCTGGGCTCAATAAGGACCTCAACATCCCTTATCGTCCCAGTTCAGGAGCACTTTTCCGTTCAGGCGCGCCAATCAGGCCACATACCCCGATGAAAAGACAGGGCTAGTGATCTGCCAGCTACCACATGTTTTGACCGCCATCGACTACGATCTTTTGCCCAGTTATGAAACGTGACTCGTCGGCCAACATCAAAATAACCGCGTCGGCAACGTCCTCCGGTGAACCCAGTCGCTGCATCGGTATCGCCTCTTCTCGTGTGTGCCGGACGGCCGGGTCCGCCAGTCCAAAACGTCGCTCGGTCTCACTTGTGAGCGTGAGGCCAGGGATTATGGTGTTCACTCGTATCTTCGGGGCCAATTCGAGCGCCAAGCACTGTGTCATCATCATGAGCCCGGCCTTGGATGCACAAGTGTTAACACCATTGCGCCGGCCCCGGATGCCGGTCGGTGCCCCAATATTGAGAATCACCCCGCCGTCATCCTGCTTGAGCATCTGACGCGCGGCGTGCTGGGAACACAGAAATGCTCCCTTCAAATTCACGTCAACCACGTCATCCCATTCGTCCTCCGTCATGTCCAATGCAGGCTTGTCGGCTACCCGCGCTGCATTGTTGACCAGAACGTCGAGAGCGCCAAATTCATCGATGGCTCGCCTAATGAGGTTGCGGGCTTCGCCGCCCCTGCTTATGTCGGCCTTCACTAGGATAACCTTCGGGCCGATCGCCCTGCACTCGGACAGGGTATCCGCCGCTTGCCTGTCATTGTTAGAGTAGTTCAGCACTACCCCGACTCCAGAACGCAAGAGCCGCATGGCTATAGCCTTGCCAATTCCGCCCGAGCTTCCCGTGACAACTGCCGTCCGCTGGCTATCTGGCATTTAGGTGGGCTCCTTTGTAGCTTCACCCGCAGGGAGTTGCAATCGCTCTTTAAGTGCCCCGATCCGGCGTTCTCGCGGCCACTTCGCCATAGCACCCTGCCACGCCCGTTCCATCTCCTTAAGGCGTTGCCTGCTTCCTAGCATGATGACGCCATCAAGGCCACGGTGTGCATACATCTCATATGCGTCGATGTCATCGAGCAGCACTGCTGTCGTGGCTTGATGGTTAATGATCTCGAATCGTATGCGGTCGGGTACGTCTGTGGACGTCGCGTTTTCGACACGCGCAAATATGTCTGCCGCTTTACGCTGATACCCTCGTCCCGGCTCCTGCTCAGCGAGCGCGATGTAGGCCAGGCCCTGTTCAAGAGTTAGCGAGGCTGGCGTGAACTCGGCGTAGAGGAAACTAGGGTCCTGCTCGGGCTGGTCCGGGTAGATCTCCTCAGCTAGTTCAGCCGAACGAATCGCGTCCTGCTCTCGGCTCAATTGGCCGTAAACAACCGACAATTCAGCGTAGACGCGTGCCCGTTGCAGGGGCGGCATGCCGCCGCCAAGATCAGATGCCTGCTCGAAAATGACAGCGGCCCGCGCAGGGTCAGAACTGTAGAAGTATGTGCTGGCAAGCGATATCAACGCGGATACGCGACTACTCGGGTCAGACGCAACAGTCGCGTAATGGAGTGCCTGCCTGCAATGATGTTCGCGCACCTTTAGCTGATTCCTGTGGAGAGCGATGATCCCGCTGATCCGGTGTGCCTGTGATGCCAGCCCGGCCGCCGCCTTCTGATATCTGGAACGCTGGCGTGCAACTCCTTCCAGTGGGAGAAGGTAGGCGGATAGCATCTGATCTATCGTGGAGAGATCGGAGCCGCGAAGTAGATGCCAAGATGCCGTCAGGCTTGCCGCGCACTGGGACAGGAAGAACTCCTTCGCGGCAGCGGGGCCACGAAGGTCCGCAGATGACGCATTGGACATTGCGAATGTGACCGGCAGCGCAGCCAGGGTCAGCAGAGCCTGGCGCCGGGAGAGATCGTGAGCAGACCTGCTGCTAAAATTATCATTCTCTGGCGCACTAGCGTCGAACATTAAGATCTCCTGATGCACAAGAGCCTGGAGGGAGTTAATCTCATCAACTGATCCCTGCCAGCTATGAACCAAGGCCATCAGGCGGGCCAGCCTGATCCCAAACCATGTTGGCCATTCATTGTGAGCGACGATATCACCCTGATCAGGGAGTGCGCCAACAAGTGGCCGGTCCTGCGAAACTAGCATTGAAGAACGCCGAGGCCCGGAGATATGTACTACTGGGGCGGCGTGCTGGGGATTCGCAGGCGCGAAGCCGAGTTCAGCACTAGAACGTCCGCAGAGTTCTGTCAGGACACGGCGGTAAGCTGGATGCGGATATCTGACGTCGCCATCCTCTAAACGTGCCACATACCGTTCCGATGGCGACACGGCTTCGCCAAGTTCTTCGGCCTTACGCGCCATCGCCTCCGCGAATTCCAAGCGTGTCTCTTGACGCTCCTGCTCGCGTACGCGCCGCAGAACAAAGTTGGGAACTCTTGGTCGGTCACCCATTTGAAGCTCTCCGCAGGAAATTCCGTCTTCGGGTAAGGCGTGATCACCTCACATTGTAACCCACTGTCTCAGCGCAGCGCACACGGTCGTCCAGGGCTCATCCCATGCGCACGGCGGTCGGGAGACCTGGGAGGGCCTGATCCCTCTCGTTATCCGCTCTGGATGTCAGGTGACTGACCAGTCGTGTCATGTAAATGACAGTGGAAAGACAGGCGATCTGACATGGCTCAGATCCAGGGAGATGGGGCACACTCGTGTCATGGTCCTCCTATGCCAGAGCGCGTCATATCAGCGTGAAGGCGGCAATATTAGAGCTAGGCGCACAACGCGATCTTGTGTAGGACAAGGAATTGAGCAATGCGCGAAAGGGGTGAGCCGGCTTGCCAATGCTAGATGCCAGTACGTCCGAGTTAAGGCACGAGAACGCTGACAAGCAAACCGGCAGCAAGGAGATAACGGCGGTCCGTCCAGCTACTGCCGACGGTCATCCGATTAGCCGGGACTGTCCGATCGATTGCCTGCGCGCCGTGCTTCCCGCACGGGCCGTGAATCCTGTTTGCCAGTTGTGGCCGGCCGCGCCGCGAACGGTCGGAGATCTCGTGGAGATTTGCCTGCGTGGAGGGCTTAACGGTATCCGGAACCTCGGACCGCGTGGCATCGCAGAAATTAAGGATGCCCTTACCGCTGCCGGGCTCTTGCATGTACACGGCCGGCCCGGCCATCGCCGTGCCGCCATCTACTACGGGAACTTGCCGCGTGGCTTGCCTACCCGCTGGGGCACAGAGGAGCCGCCCGAAGACGCGCCCAAGGCGGCTGAGTACCTCGAAAGTCTCGGCTGGACGCTGGCTGAGAACGGGCTAGACGTACGCGAGTTCCATTACGACGGCGTGCTCGTAGAAGTCGACGCCAGCAAACCCGGCATGCCGGACAAAGGCGAGTTCTCCGTCGGCTATGACGGCTTCCTCATCTGGCAGCGCCACGGGTCGCTCAAGGGCACGGGCGATCTAGCGGAAATTATCAAAGTAATCACAACCATGCTCGGCGCTGACTGAAGGGGGGTGTATCGCCATCGTGACTACGCACAGTCCACAGTCGCCTGACCAGCAAGCGTTTGATACAAGCATTCCTAATGTGGCCCGGATCTATGATTGCCTCTTGGGCGGGAAAGATAATTACGCCGCCGACCGGGAGGCTGCAGCAAAACTGCTGGCGGCAGTACCGGATGCGGCGGTAGCGGCACGGGATAACCGAGAGTTCCTCGGCCGCGCGGTGCGTTTCCTGGCGGGTGAGGCCGGTATCCGGCAGTTCCTCGACATCGGCACCGGCCTGCCGACACGCGGCAACGTGCATGACATAGCGCACGCTGCCGACCCGGCCGCGCGGGTCGTATATATCGACAACGACCCGGTGGTCACGGCGCATGCGAATGCGCTACTCGTGGACGCTCCGGCACTCGCGGACGCGCCGGCTGTCGCGGCCGTCAACGCTGACCTACGCTGCCCCCGCGACCTGCTTACGTCACCGGCCGTGCGCGCGCTGATTGACTTCAACGAGCCGGTCGCCGTGCTCCTGGTCGCCGTGCTGCATTTCGTTGATGACAGCGAAGACCCGCAGGCGGTCGTGGAGTGCATCAAAGAGCACATCGCTCCGGGCAGCTATCTGGTCATCTCGCATGTCACGGACGACGAACTCTCCCATGACGCGAGGCATCACGCGCGGCAGGCATACGAGGGCGCGTCCGCACCAGGCGTGGCGCGGTGCTGGGAGGCCATCGCCCGGTTTTTCGATGGGATGGTCATGGTCGGGCCTGGGCTTGTGAACGCCGCAGCATGGTATCCAAACCATGTGGTTCACACGCCGCGTCGGGCGCTGTTCTATGCCGGCGTCGGTCGGCGGGACTGGTCACATTCCGGAGGGCTCCTATGACCCCCCGGCAGCGAGTGATCGCGGCTCAGATCGAGCGTGCCTATCCGGGTTACCACGTGTGGGTCAGCGACGAAGGCTGGTGGTATGCGACCAAGAAGAGTCCACGGGCACGGGGCGAGTCTGCGACCGTAGACGGCGCTGATCCCGATGAGCTTACCACCGCATTGTCAGCAGAGGAGACGGCCACAAGGCATGCCTTCACCATGCACGGATAAAGCCCCGGCCCGCGTCCGTCGCGGTGGAAGTCGGCCGTTAAGCGGCGGGCGGGCCGGTTCCAAGTAAGCCCGTAGTCGACAGAAAGGAGGTACGGATTTAGAGCCGATAGCAAAGCCGGGCCACCCCTCCCACGCAAATGAGAACGCCTGATCGGCTGCCGTACCGGCCCGATGTGCGCTTGCGGCGCTCTGACGAAGGACGGCACCGATGCCTGTGAGAAGTGCATCTCACGTTCTCGCTGGTCACGCCACAAGGCGCGGCGGGCATTCGCGGACAACGGCTGAGCAGGGGGAAGCCGACCGCGCGTCCTGTAGCCGGATGATGGAAAGGAGGTGATTGACAACGACGATAACCCTGTCGGTAGTGCTCGCGCTTAGCGTGGTGGTAATCCTGCTGTGCAGGTACGCGGCCCTGAAGGTCTGGCACGCGGCTATCTGCATCGTGCTGGGTTTCTACCTCGCATCGTCCAGCCTCGCGCCGGACATTAGCCAGATAACAACCAGCCTGTTCCGCATGCTCTAAACGGCACGCGGCACGGGCGGAAAGGAACACATTCCCATGAAGCTATCACGAGCGTGTCCCGCGCGCCACTGCGCGCGGGACACGGGAAAGGCCGCCTATGACCCTGCGACCTAAGGAGTTGATGCCCGTTGACAAACCAGCCACAGCACACCCCGCAACTGTCCATCGACGGAGACGCGATAATCGCGCGGCTCGAAACACTCGCCAGCGCGGAGCTATGCCCGCGCTGTGAAAGGGTCATATACCCGGTAGCCGCCGACGCGATCCAGCTATTCCGTGAGGTAATCCGCCTGCACGAGGCGCTGATATCCACGCGGCTAGAGTCCGCTAACCGGCTCGCGGCAATCCGCGCGGCATTGCACGCGGCACAAGACGGCGAACCGGACCCGCTCGCATACCTGCGAGACGAGCTGCCCGGCCATGAGGGGCGCGGCCGATGAAGTATCGCGACCCATACCGGCATTACCGGCGGCAGGCACGCCGGGGCTGGCGCGGCCGGCGTGACGGCTACCCCATCATGTTCATCGGCACCGGCGAGCCGCTGTCGCTGATCGCGGCAGCCGCGCTCGGCCGGCTGCTCTACCGGCACCGGTCAGCATTCGCGCCGTTCGCCATCACCTCGGCCGCATTCATCGCGGCCGAGATGATTCACCGCCATCATCCCCGCTACTGGCTCGCGGTCGCTGGCGTCACGGCGGCAGTCACGATCCTGGCGGGGATTCCGCACCGGCTGCTGTGGGCCAGCCCAGCCGGCCGGTTCACCGCCACCGGGCTAACCCGCGTGTGCGAAGCCTGCGCTGCGACACCGAGGCCCCACGCTTTGAGTGGACACACCGATTGGAGGTTCGAAGGTGAAGGTGTGATCCCGGATCAGTGCTCAGGATCCGTCTCCGCCCTGCCTTGCGTCGCCGGTAACGGCGGGGTCTGAAGCAGC
>WNFD01010028.1_pt1 | contig 12134 bp, 18 predicted proteins | sample 5400491 | NCBI WGS metagenome assembly WNFD01 (sample SAMN13153343, study PRJNA577476) | soil metagenome | isolation source: 120 cm saprolite under Douglas fir tree site 2 hole 2 replicate 2 | place: USA:California | collected 2015-04-18 | reverse complement strand
AGCGCGCAGTTCGGCTCGATCTCGTGCCGACCGTCACTGCTGCCCAGATGCGTGAGGTTGACCGCATAGTGGTCGAAGAATTCGGCATCTCGCTGCTCCAGATGATGGAGAACGCTGGGCGAGCCCTTGCCGAATTGACGCGACTCCACCTTTCCGGAGTGCGTCGCCGGCGGGTCGTCGTGCTGGCGGGGCGGGGTGGCAACGGTGGAGGCGGAATGGCGGCGGCGAGGCGCCTTGCAATCTGGGGCGCGGAGGTCAGGGTTGTGCTGGCGCACCCTGAGCAAGCCCTTGCCGAGGCGCCGGCGCATCAGCTGGCGTCGCTGCGGGCGATGGGCGTGCCCGTGCGTGGTCCGGCCGAGGCGGTACCCCTGTTGCAGGAGGCCGACGTCGTGCTCGATGCCCTTCTGGGCTACAGCATCGATGGCCCACCGCGCGAGCCTGAGGCCGGGATGATCCGGTTTGCCGGCGTGCATGGCACCCCGATCCTTGCCCTCGACCTGCCATCTGGGCTGGATCCCGATAGGGGCCTGCCCTTCGACCCGACCATCAGGGCCACGCAGACGCTTGCGCTCGCGTTACCGAAGGCTGGGCTGCTGCGCCCGGAGGCGGCTTCCTCAGTGGGTGAGCTCTGGTTGGCGGATATCTCCGTGCCTGTTCAAGCCTATGCCAGGTTCGATATCCATCCAGGCTCGCTCTTCGCAGAATCCGATCTGATTCACATCGTCAAGAGTTGACGATGGCCGCGAGCTGCAGGCCCTGCAGTGATGGCCATCATCACGAAATGTGCGCTGCATCACATTGGGCGTCTGGTCTCTGTCGTAAGTTGGGTGCATGACATTCCTAAGAGTCTCCCCACCACCGTCCGAAAAAGCCGTAAGCAAGCGCTATCGAGCAACCTGGAACGACACTGTTCTGGCGGAAAGCTCGAACACAGTCGTTGTCGAGGGCAATCAATACTTCCCGCTTACTGACGTGCGCCAGGAGTACGTTCGCCCCAGCGACAACCACACGACCTGCCACTGGAAGGGGGTGGCCAGCTACTACGACGTCGTTGTCGGTGACAAGGTCAACCGAGACGCCGTCTGGTACTACCCCAACCCCAGTCCAGCCGCGGAACGCATCACGGGCCGGGTTGCCTTCTGGCATGGCGTCAAAGTGGAAGCGATCGAGGGATAATTCGGCTTATGCCAGCCGCGACGGACTTTCAGTTGCAGGCCGACGCTAAAGCGCGTGAGTGGCTCGACCTGCATCCCGCGCCCGGGCTGCGAGTAGTTGCGTATGACGTTCATCGGTGCTGCGGGGGCGGCAAGATATGCCAGGTCAAAGTGCGCGAACTATCGCGCAAGGACGATCCCGATGACTTCGCCACCGGCGCCCTGGAAGACGGCACCAAGTTCCTGATCGATCGCCGGGCGGCCGCAAGGCTTCCTTCTCGCTTCGGCTTGACCGTGCGGGGCATCGGCCGAATGAAACACCTCGACCTCGACCTCGAGGCCGAGCAGTGGGGGACGCTTCTCTACGACTGAGATCGCTCGCGCTTAGCGCGGAAGGTCGCGATCGCCGCTTGCCGGTATCGTTCGGCCATCTCGACGTAACGAGCGGCGTCACCGGCCAGGTCTGGATCGTGCTCCCCGTGCCGGCGGCCCAAGGCAACGGCCGCGAACTTGGCGCCCCTCATGTACGGCTCCAGCTGCTCAAAGGGTAGTGGTCGATCGCCGCGTGCCATCTCAGTCTCCTCCGCGTAGGGAATTGAACAACTCGTCGTCTGTCGGCCGATCGGCGAAATCGCGTCCGACGTACGCCCAGCCGATGGACCCATCCTTCCGGATGGCGAAGATGGAAGGCTTGGCGAGGCCGCCCTCGGTGTCGGTCCACACACCCCACTCCTTGATCACCCGGCCCTCGGGATCACTGAGCAGAGGAAACGGCAGCAACAGCTTCTCGACCATGGCGCGGTTGTTCTCGATGGCGTCCACCGAAATCCCGGCGAGGCTCACGCCCTCGGCTGCGAATCGGTCCCAATTACGTGCGTACGAGGCCAACTGCCCGTTGCAGTATGGTCACCAGTCCCCGCGGTAGAAGACCAGCCAGACAGGTCCTCGGGCAAGGTGATCGGCCAGGCGCCAGGTGTTGCCGTCGTGGTCGAGCAGCTCGAAGTTGATCGCGTTCTCCACAGCGATAGAAACCGCGCGGTCTCAATCAATAATTCCGCCGGCTTTCGGCCACTCGGCGAACTTTGGGGAGAACCCTGGGATCCGCCGCCAGTCACTCTTTGACGAGTCCCACCACACGCGCGTGATCGGCGATCAGATCATCGAGCGGTTGAGCGACGGCGTGGTCGTCATTGATTTTCCGGTAAGTGAAGCTGCGGTCAGCTTGCTGGCACCCTTCGGCCGCTCAGTCGAGGTTCTCGAGCCTCAAGAGATCAGGCGGCGCCTAGCCGAAATAGGACGCCAGCTCGCGGGCCTGTACGCCAGCTGAACCAGACGCAAAACACCGTTCACGCTCCGGCGCGGCTAATTGATCGCGGCTCCTGCCGATCGGCCGGGCATGGCGCAGGCTAACGGAACACGCTCGGGAACCCTGCGCCTCGTGGTTGCTCAGCGATCGGCTACGCAAGTTGGATGCCGGGCAGGATCAGCTAAGGATGCCGGTCGCTTGGCCCACCTCGATCAGGTGGCCGTCTGGGTCCCGGACGTATGCGCGGATTTCGCGCCCATGGTCCTTCGGCTCGGTGAGGAACTTCGCGCCCTTCGCCGACCATTCCTTGTAGATCTTGTCGATGTCAGCGACGCGAACGTTGAGAAAGGCGCTTGTGCGATTGGGGTCGAGCGGCGTCGTCAGAGTGACGGTGGGCTTGTCGTCGGTAGGACCGCGAACCTGCCCGCCGAACAACGACCGATAGAACTCACGGGACCGGTCCTGATCGGAAACAACCAGAAAGTGCGTAATGACGAAACCGTCCCTCGGTGCGGGAAAGTCTTCGGGATTCATCTGATGACCTCCACCCTTTGTTAGTCAGCCGACGGTCCGATCACTCTAAGCGGTTGAACCCCATAGCAGAGACCTTGATTCCGCCACCGTGTGAAGTCATCGGTGGCGCCACAGTCAGTATCGGTGCCGCAGCCACTCTTCCAGGTCTTTCCGGTGGATGATTCCGAGGATTAGGACCATCTTGTTGGGATCATCCACCTCATACATCAGGCGATAGGTGCCGACGCGCAAGCGCAGGAACGCATCCTTGCTGCCTTGGATTGCCTTGACTAACTTCCCGGGTGGCCGTGGATTCTTGGACAGTGCGTCAATAGCTCGCTCGAGCGTCAGGCGCGCCGCCTTTGGAGCGCGCTCGAACGCTCGTGCTGCAGAGCGTGAAACTTCAACGCGATAAGTCACCGATCCGAGTTGAGTTCGCGACCCTTGGACTTAAGTGTTTCCCAGTCGAGCGTCTTGCCCTTGCGCAGATCCGCCCGACCCTCCTCACGGAGCCTTATGAATTGCGGGGCATGAGCAAGGATCAGGTCTTCCGCGTCGACCGTGAAGGGGAGGACAACGGCCACGGGCTTCCCGCGGCGCGTGACCAAAAAGGCTTCGCCTGCCTCAGCCCGGCCTACGATGTCGGATGCGTGTGTCTTGAGATCTCGAATACCCACAGTTGCCATGTCGATATTGTAGTCCCTAAAGTGACCACATGACGGGAGGCTCGCGTACAGCAACGCCGGCGATAAGCGGTGGCAAATGGCGACACTCAGCGGCATTCAGCGAACTCGAACCGGCATTTCTGAACGGGCTGCAGCGATCTGTTAACCGCAAGGTTCAGGGTTCGAATCCCTGGTCCGGAGCCAAATCTGAATACGAAAATCGCACTGCTGTCAACCCCGGATTGACAGCAGTCGTACGGGAACCCGACAGCAACCGCCGCCCGCCAAGTGAACCCAGGGCGGTTCAAGGCAACAACAAGGCCGCAGGAAAGTGGTATTTGAGTCCACTGGGCCGCGCGCGACATGAGTTCACTGAGATCGCTTAGAAAGTCATTCGTGGGTCGACCAGCGGATAGAGCAGGTCGACAATGAGGTTAGCAATCCCGATCAGAAGTACGTAGTAGAAGAACACGCCGACAGCAGTCGTGTAGTCGCGGCTGAGGATTGATTGAATCAGCTCGTGGCCCAGTCCCTGAACGGCGAAGGCTTGCTCGATCACTATCGAGCCCGTGATTAGAGTCGTCACGACTGGCCCAACGACCGTCAGGACAATGATGGCGGCGTTGCGAAGAATGTGGACCTGGATGACCTGCTCCTCAGCCAACCCCTTGGCGCGTGCAGTGGTTACATAGTCTCGGCGCAACTCTTCAAGGATGCTGGTGCGGGTGTGGCGAGCAATGTAGCCGGTGAATGGCAGGCCGAGAGCGAATGCCGGCATCAGGATCTGCAGCCCCTGGCAACAAGGGTTGGGGTCGTAGAAGATGAGGCCCCCGGTCAGGTTGAAAAGCACGGTCACACCAACGAAGACCAAGAGAAACGCCCACACGAAGTTCGGCACGGAGTAAACGGCGAGGGCGAGACTGATCAGAATCCGGTCGGTCGCAGTGTTGGCCTTGCGAGCGGAAGTCATGCCGATGCCAGCACCCAAAACGATTGCGATCATGGCGGCCAAAAAGCCGATCTTGCCGGTCAGAGCCGCCTCGGGTTGCAACGTCCGGGCGAGATCGCCGTTCACGATTCGTGCCATCAAGCGGATGTACTGAACCTCCAGCGGCAAATCCAACCCCAGGCGATGCAATCCCTGCTCGTACTGGAGCGGGGTCTGATGGCTTTCGCGAGCCACGGGATCGCCCGGAAGGAAGTGAAGCGCGGAAAAAATCACTAGTGACCCGATCATGGCGCTGGTCGGCACGAGTACAAGCCGCGCCGCCAGACGCCACAAGAACTTGGTTATCTCCTCATCGTCCTCAAACCGCGCGTGATGACCACGCCTGCGCTTGCGTGGAATGAGCCATACCAGGCTGAATCGAGACATCGGACCGGCTGGCGCCTACCGGATAGTCACCGACGGCCGAAATGACTGCCACAGTCAGAATTGCTATTCCCCAGCCCACCGTCGCATGCGTTGCTAGCTTTCTCCATCGTGGCCGGCGCGCAGCGCTCATTACAGTGTTCGCCCCGTGGCCTCGATCGGACAAAGCACGGCACATCCGATTAGTTTTCGACCCTCAGGGTGTCTAATCCTCTATGAGGGCACAGGCCGCCGCGGCGGCTGTGTGGCGTTGTGGTGGGCGTCTCATGGGAGTCGGCAAACCACAGCCAGACGGCACCTGCCCATGATCGGGCCGCAGGTGGCACAGATGTAATGTCCAATTCAGTCCTGAATTCCCAGACCAATTTGGGCTGGGACATCCTCCTCAACCTTGACACAACGGGTCGTGGGCCCCTCTACGTGCGGCTGACTGCCGCGCTGCGAAACGCGATTAGAGATGGTCGTCTGCCCCCCGGGAGCGCATTGCCGCCCAGTCGCCTGATGGCATCCGACCTGGGAACCTCCCGGTGGGTGGTCACCGAGGCGTACGAGCAACTGGCGGCCGAGGGATACCTGGAAGCACGCGTCGGATCCGGGACCCGGGTGAGGAGCCTCCATCAGGATGTTGTGAAGACGCCGGCAGGACGCACGCACATGCCTCCACGCGCCCGAATCGACTTCGGTCCTGGCCTGCCCGACCTGAGAGCTTTTCCACGGCGATCATGGTTGAAGGCGCTGCGCACAGTCATCGTGTCAGCTCCCAACGAGATGCTGGCGTACCCGCCGTTGGGAGGTCACCCGCGACTGCGCCAGGTTCTCGCCGACTACCTGCGCAGGGTCCGCGGTACGGTGACGAGCGTTGACAACATAACCATTACCTCGGGGATCGTTGACGGAATCAGCCAGCTGGCGCGGAGACTGGCCAAGGAAGGCGTCCAAGGAATCGCGGTCGAGAATCCAGGGTGGGAGACGATTCGCTGGGCGGTACAAAGCAGTGGCCTGAAGGTAGGCAGCGTGCCGGTTGACGCCGATGGGATGCGCACTGATCTTCTTTCGACCGCGGAGGTCGGGGCAGCAATCGTGACCCCCGCACATCAGTTTCCCACCGGCTCTGTCCTCACGCCAGAGCGACGCCTGGCCCTCTTGAGTTGGGCCCACTCGGTCGGGGGCCTGGTGCTCGAGGACGACTATGACGCGGAATTCCGCTATGACCGTCGGCCGGTGGGTACGTTGCAGGGAATTGACTCGACCTGCGTCGCTCTGTTTGGCTCCATGAGCAAGACACTTTCGCCCGCCCTGAGTCTGGGGTGGATGGTCACTCCTCCACAGTGGACCGAACTTCTGCATGAGAAGGAAGCGCGCATCGCGGGTCCCCCGGTCATCGATCAGCTCGCATTGGCCGAGTTCATCGAATCGGGGGCCTACGACCGGCACCTGCGGGAGTTGCGTCGGAGATATCGCTCGCGCAGGGATCGGGTCGTCGCCGGGCTGGCTGCACAACTGCCCGACTGCTGCGTCTCGGGCGTGGCGGCAGGATTGCACATCCTGCTGACTCTCCCAGGTGGTGTCACGGGGGCGGCGGTTCGGGCAGCAACGGCTGAGCGGATGCGAGTCATGGACCTTCAGGTCTGCCGGTCGGAGGTGATCGGACACCAGACGCATACCGCCGGTCGCTTCGATCATGAGGGCGTGGTGCTCGGGTACGGAAACCTGGCCGACGACGAAGTCGACGAGGCGGTCGATCTGTTGGCCAAAGTCGTGCGCCAACTCGGAATGGCCTGGAAATGAGACGTTTGATTGGCCCTTCCGGACCCATTAGCTCGACCGTGATGATGGAGACGTTCCAGCATGTGTTTGACACACGTCGCCGTAATCGAATCAATGCGCCCCGCGAGTGCAGCAACCCCGGAATTCCAAAAACTACTCGCGATTGAGGGGCGCGCGACAACACCACATGGCTCGCAGATGACGGCCAGTTCGGCGCTTACCTGAGCCCATTCAGTGGCTGCGATGAGGCTGCGGGTGCTAGGAGGTTGCGGCGCGTGGCCTGCGGCCGGGCAGGCATGCAGCGGCTACCTGGTCGAAAGCGCCGGTTTCCGGCTCCTTATCGACCCTGGCTACGCGACACTGCCTCGACTGTTGCGGTTAGTCGACGCCAACCTTGTTGATGGAGTGCTGGTGAGCCATGGCCACCCCGACCACTGCGCCGACCTACATCCACTCTTGCGTGCCAGAGCCCTAAGCGACAATCCACCGCCGCCGCTAGCAATCCACACGCTCCCGAATGCTGTCGATCGGGTGCTTGCACTCGACCGGCCCGGCGTGCTCGAAGACGCTTATGCGTTGCATGAGTTCACGGCAGGTGACAGATTTGAGATTGGACCTTTCCGTATCGAAACCTGGCCGCTGCCACATTTTGTAGCGAATGCCGGCATCAGGCTGAGCAGCGGGGACCAGACGTTGGCCTATACAGGAGACACAGGGCCAAGTCCTAGCCTGGAGGTCCTCGCTCACGGTGCTGACCTGTATCTCGCCGAAGCGACCTTCGCGGAACAGGTGCCTGCAGATTCGGCGCCATATCTTTCAAGTGCCATCCAAGCGGCCCAAGTCGCAGCGGGTGCATCGGTCGGACACCTCATGCTCACCCATCTCTGGCCAGGGACAAATCGGCGGGCTGCCGAGCAAGCTGCCCGGCGCGCATATGAAGGGACCATCACAGTGGCCCAGTGGGGAATTAATGTCGATCTCGAATAAGCCTCAGCGAAGGCGCCGGGAATTCCTGGCCCGCTGGTTCACGGTGGCGGTGCTATTGATCGCGCTGGCCGTGGCCGGCATTCAGCTCGCCAACCCTCATAGCTACGTTTCGGAGGCCGTGGCGCGCATCGGCGAGACCGGGTACGGTCCCGATGCCAGCCTCACCGATCTGACGAGAGTTGATCAGCTGCAGGCGAACTTCAATCGCGACGCGGGACATCCACGCCTGATCCTGCTTCTGTCGCCGACTTGACCGACGTGTGCCGCCGGCGCCCGTTGGGTGCGAAGCAACATCCTCGAGAAGTACCCGTCATCGGAGGTGCACGTTTATGTGGTCTGGTTCAACATGCTTTTTGCCGATTCGCGAGATCTGGTTGACAGAAAGGTGCTGAACGATCACAGAGTCGCCAACTATTACGACCCGAAGCACGTCCTTGGCTCGTGGTTCGCCCAGCACACCGAAGGCGGCAGTGGGATCGTCTGGGATGCTTACTTCCTTTATGGTGCGGATGCTTCATGGACTGCCGAACCGGGACCGCTGGTCAGCTCCGGCGAAACGGTGATCGGATCGAGCGCAGACCTGGCGCAGGCTTTCCGCAAGGTTGCTTAGGTTCCCGCCATGACCGAGCGAGGAAACGTTCACTTGTTGCGTACCGTGGTCCCGACTTGACTTCCCCGTCCTGGCATCGCATCGCCAACTTGGCGCTCAGACGTGTCCGGAGGGTTCAGTTCGTGCTCTGTTCATGAATGATGGTCTCGCGTCCCCCCGGCTGGATCTCCGGAATCGGGTGGCCGGGCGGCTTCTCCGCCTATTAAACCCGCTCACCCACTGGCTGATCTCGGTCGGGCTACCGACCGGTGCCCCAAACGTGCTCCTTACGATGCGCGGTCGGCGGTCCGGCAAGCTTCGAACGGTACCGGTTGGCATGCTCGACCTCGATGGTCGCTGGTTCGTACAGGCGTCCTACGGCGAGACCGGCTGGGTCGCCAACCTTCGCGGGGACGGCCAGGCGACGGTCACTCATCCGGCAGGCCGTCGCGTACCGGTCCAGGCCATCGAGCTCTCGCCCGAGCAAGCGGGAGCTGTGCTGCGGCGAGCACTCCAAGGTTTTCGGCGGTCGCGCATCTTACGTGCGCTGCTCGGACGACAATTTAGGCCACCTATCGGGGTCCTGTGGCGCTTGCGGATCCGCATCGATGACACACTCGAGGACTACACCGCCGAGGCTCGACGCCACCCACTCTTCGAACTCCGACTGTTAGACGCGGCCGATGCACGAGAAGAGAGATTCAGGTGACAGCTCACATCTGCCCCAACCGGCCAAACCGGCTCGCCGACGAAAACGCTTGCGGGGTCGGTTCGGACGGCGATTCTTATGACTGCGTTGGCCGAGTGGGTCAACACCTCTACAAGACTGAGGTCATCACCAACCAAGGACCCTGGCGTTCATGTGAACAGCTCTCGACATTACCGAATGTCCGGAAGGCGGGACAACCATCAGTGGGCACTCCGAGCGGGTGACGCCCGCGCTCATGCCGACGCCGTCCAGCACATTGCCGCAATAACCAAGTTGACCAAATCACAGCCAACCGCCACCCTCAAGGGCTTGGTCGGTGAAGCGGCCGATGAGCCGCACTAAGGCGCTGGTGCTTGGGTTCTTCGGGGCCTACTGGGTCACCGTCGTCCTGATCCTGGTGGCGGCCCCAGACGTCTACGACCAAGTGGCAGGGCTGCAAAGGGGTCAAAGACCAGCCGAGGTAACAGACTTCATAGTGGCGACCGCGCTCTTCGGTGTGCTCTGCACTGGCGTGCTCAGGGGTTGGCGCTGGACGTTCTGGCTGATCCTCGTCGTTTTCATGGCCGGCCTCTTGCGAGTGCCCGCCTCGGCGCTACAACTTGCCGGGTATTTCCCAGCTCAGGGCCCTACCTGGTTCGTGGAGCTGGTGGCGGTGGTCGGCCTGACCCAGTTTGTCATCGCACTGGTAATGCTGGCCGGCTACCGGAAGGCCGGCGTTTGGGGTGCGCCCTGAGCGCGCTCGATGTCGCTGTCCCCGAGCGCGTCGAGCGACGGATATTTCGTATAGCCCGCCTTCGATCGCACTCGAGCGCGGTTCATCCCTGTCCGACTGTGAGCCATACGCCGCACAGCAAGTCCGGCGACAGACGGTGGCAAACCGCGGCACTCAGCGAATTGGAGCTGCCATTTCTGAACAGGATGTAGCGATCTGTAACCGCAACGTTCAGGGTTCGAATCCCTGGTCCGGAGCCAAACCTCTGTCAGTTCTAGATCGGAGCCAAATCTGAACGCGACCAATGCGCGAATCATCGGTCAGGTTCAAACATTCTGCCTTTGGGCGACGATGCCTCTAAGCCAAGCGATCAGCTCAGTCCCCGCGACCGAGTTGCGCTGAAAGATTGCAGCCACCTGACCGTTCAGTGCTCTCTTGTCATCGTCGGTGAGCGCTTTGGCGGTCAAGACCATGATTGGGATCGAGCGCGTCGCTTCTTCGGCTCGAAGCGCCTCCACGACATCGAATCCGGTCAGATCGGGCATCATCAGGTCAAGCAGGATCAGGTTGGGGATCTGAGACCTGGCCAGGTCGATGCCTTCCTGGCCGCCGCCGGCCCTGATGACGGCAAATCCGGCGTCCTTCAGAAGGGCTTCCAGGAGATCAAGGTTGGCCTGCTCGTCATCGACGATAAGGACACGAACTGGTTCGCTCTTCACCTTGTTCGTGAATGTGTATTGGCTAAATCGCGACAGTAAGGCCTTCCTGTCCACCGGCTTGACGAAGTAATCAAACGCGCCTAAGGCGCGGCCCAGTGCCGGGTTGTCGACCACCGAGACCACAATCACGGGGATGTTCCGGGTGGCCTCATCGGCTTTGAGCCGGTTCAGGACCTCCCAGCCGTCGACCTCGGGCAGGAGTATGTCCAGGGTGATCGCCACCGGTTTCAAGTCGCGCGCCATGGTCAGGGCCTCGGGGCCGGTATGCGCGACCTTGATTCGGAATCCGCCGGCGTCCAGCGTGCGCGCCAGAATCTCGGCCGCTTGCGGATCGTCATCCACCACCAACACCAACGGCCGCATCAGATCACTCGCTGCGACTAAGGGCGGTTCGAGCCTGGCAGGCGCTTGTGGCGCGTTTGCCTCGAGCGGCAAACGCAATGTGAACGTACTTCCCTTTCCCAGGACACTCTCCACGATGACCTGGCCGCCATGCAATTCAGCAAAGCGTCGTGTGAGGGCCAGGCCAAGACCGGTTCCTTCTTGTTGCCGGGCTGGGCCCGCGTCCAGCTGCTGGAACTCTGTGAAGAGGCGACCCAGGTCTTCCGCAGCAATCCCAATGCCGGTGTCACTGACGGCAATCTCAACCCACGAATCGACTTGGCGCGCTCGGATCTGAATGCGCCCGCCATCGAAAGTGAACTTGATAGCGTTGGAGAGCAGGTTCAGCAGCATCTGCTTTACCTTCGCCGCGTCAGCTATCAGTTGCAGTTCGGGGCCAGGGTCGACGCTCAGGGATATCGCCTTGCTCTGAGCCAGAGGCTCAACGGTAGCCCGGGCTTCGTCGATCAAGCTTCCGAGCTCAATTGGTCGCAGCTGCAGCTCCATTTGTCCAGCCTCAACTTTCGAAAGGTCGAGGATGTCGTTGATGAGTTGGAGCAGATGCACGCCGCTGCCGTGGATCTGATCTAGAAAGCGGCGACGCGTCGCTTCGTCGAATCGGCCGGTCGCATCGTCGCTGAGCAACTCGGAGAATCCCAGAATCGCATTCAGCGGGGTCCGCAGCTCATGGCTCATGCTGGCGAGGAACTGACTCTTCACCCGATTGGCTCGCTCAGCCTCTTCTTGGGCTTGAAGCAATGCCTCTTGGGTCTTCTTGGCCTCGGTGATGTCTTCAGAGATTCCAAGCAAGAACGCTGGCTCGCCGGCTGCGTCCAGAATCGGGATCTTCTTTGTATGCAGTATTCGTGCGCCTTTGTTGTTGGTCTGGATTGTCTCCTCCGGGATATCGACTAGATTTCCATTCCGCAGCGTCTCTCTATCCCCCGAGACAAAGTGCTCGGCCTGCTCGGCAGGGAAAAAGTCGAAGTCGTTTTTGCCGATCAGTTCCTCGCGAGGAAATCCGAGCAGGTCCTCGCCTGCGCGATTCAAACGGATGAACCGGAGGTCGTTGGCATCTTTTACAAAGATCATGTTGGGGATGTTTTCGATCATCGAGTCCAAGAATTTGTTGGCCGCGCTCAGCTCCGTTGTGCGCTCGGTCATCTTGGTTTCGAGTTCGCTCGCGGTCATCGCCTGGTCGCGCATCAACTGCGCGGTGGTGATCGCGCGCGCCGCGCGTGTCGCGAGGCTCTCCAAGAG
>WNFD01006022.1_pt1 | contig 12134 bp, 11 predicted proteins | sample 5400491 | NCBI WGS metagenome assembly WNFD01 (sample SAMN13153343, study PRJNA577476) | soil metagenome | isolation source: 120 cm saprolite under Douglas fir tree site 2 hole 2 replicate 2 | place: USA:California | collected 2015-04-18 | reverse complement strand
CGAGAAACGACCACCCGGCGCGCCCTGTTCGCCGAGGCCGATGAGCGAGATCCTGCTGGCACCGGTCGGGAGTTGGAGTCCAGACCTTCTACGAGAGGACGATTGGGCGCGCAGTCCACCTTCACAGCCTTAACTGAAAACAGAGGCGGCACGGCTCCCGCCGGCAGCCACCTCTATGTAGGTATCGATGCGGGGCGCCGCCATCACGTCGTCGCCGCCATCGTCCAAGAGCGAATGGAGAACGGTAGCTGGGAGCGGGCGGGGGCGCATCGCATACCGACCAACGGCCAGGGCTTCCGAAAGCTAATCGCCATGTTGCAGTCTTCCGGTCATCTTCCATCTCAAGTTCGAATCGGGTGTGAGCCCACCGGCGGTTGGTATGCGGAGACGGTTGCGGCCTGGTTGGTGCGACACGGCTACGAGGTCTGGTGGCTGCAGAACTGGGCTGTTCACGAGCGTCGACAGCTGGCGATTGGCAAGCAGACTAAGACCGACGCCCTGGATGCTCGCCTCATCGCCCGGCTGCTCTACGAACGCGAGTTCCACGACCAAGACAAAGGCTTCCTGAATGGCGGTCCGCGGAGTACGGATGCGCTCCGGCTGCTGGTTCGGAACCGAGTTCGCCTGATCGAGCAGCGAACCATGCCAAGACGAACTAACGATTTTCAGGAGTTGATGGCACTAGTTCACCGGCAACTGGCGCCGACTGGCGCCACTGTCACAGAGTCCGCGATACGGGAAGACGCCATAACACACCACGGGCGGGAGATCGACATAACGATTCAGCACGAGGTGGCTGGATACCCAATCACCCTAGTAATCGAGTGTCGCGATCACGACCGCCCTCAAGACGTGGTGTGGATCGAGGCGCTGATCGGTAAGTACTTGCACCAAGTAGCCCATGTCGTGGCGATTTCATCGTCAGGATTCACCGCACAAGCTTTGGTGAAGGCCAAAGCGGTAGGTATAGCCACAATGACGGTGGAGGAGGCGAGGGATACCAACTGGTCGACATGGGTTGCGGAGTTGGACACAATTTGGGTCACCTTCCATGGCCGAATCATGTCTGGAATCTTCAACATCAATCTGGCCGACAAGAGCATCACGAGCCCGCCGTCACCACTCTCATTGGCCGGCGATCGGGTTGGCGATGTCGTATTCGAGTCGGCTGAGGGGACGCGACAGACGGCTTGGGAGATTTTCCACAACTTGCCAAGCGAGTTTGTGGATGAAGTGCTAGCAAGATCAGAACATCAACCGGACGGTCTGATCAGGTTCCGATACGGTCTTCCTCCGGGCACGAAGCTTGTTTTGTCCAATGGCTCGAGTCTTATCGCGGAGGGCATCGGTTACCTAATCAAGGAGGAGATAGAAACGGTCGCGGTTCCACTTGAGGCAGGTGAATATGGATTGACATCGATTGCCACCGGCAGTGGCGCCAGTACGGACTGGAAGATCCTAATCGTATACGTGCGAGGTCGGAACGGAATCCCGCAAATGAGTATCCGTGCAACAAGGACTTCGGGCCCGCCTCTCGAAGGAAGGGTGACCCTGTATGGGCTAGGGGAACCAATACCTCCGCCTTAGCGCGGTCAAGCTCGTGATGCTAGTTTGAGCCCGGGACCGTCAAGGCCGGGCTCCGGACTCGGCACAGATGTTTGCCCGCGATAAGGCGAGCTCATCTCCTGCACAGGCATGAAACAGCCTGCCCGCTCCGGAAGCGTTATTAGGGCATGGTCGCGATGTCGTAGAGATACCAGCTAGCTGGTGTCACGCCTTTCAAGGAGAAGGCCCCGTTCAAGGTAGCCTTGACAATCTCTGGGCTCAGAAGATCAATGACAGAGCCGGTCGCAAGCAACTGCCCGTCACCTGCATGGCCCATGACCCGGGATGCAATGTTCACCTCAATCCCAGTCACATCGTCCTTCAGCTGGAGAATTTCGCCCCAATGGATGCCCGACCGCAACGGGATCTTGAGCTTGGCCGTCTGCTCGGTGACCTGCAACATGCATTCCACAGGGGTAGTCGAATCGTTCCCGGGCCAGAATAGTAGGAACCCATCTCCGGTCGATTTGATCACCGAACCGCCGACGCTCGAGACCAGTTCCCAGACTATTGTTTGAAATCGTTCGAACAGAACTGCCCAGCCTGCATCGCCCAAGGTGCTAAGTAGCTTGGTTGAATCCACCATGTCACAGAAAGCAATACAGCCCACAAGGCTCTTGCTCCCTGCCCGACGATTCATCAATCGTTTGGCCGCGATTCGAAACTCAGCCTGGCCAAAACAGCCGCCTGCTGGATTATTGATGGCGGGCTCGGCCCGGATCTTCACCAACCGATATCGACTCGGCGAGAGGATTGAACAGAACCGCTGTTGAGCTACTAGCGTTGCATCGGAGTCGGAAGTGCCAGCGACTTTCAAGTGGACGCTTAGATTTCCTTCTTTCGTGAAGTTGAGCGCCGGCTCCATAGTGGTGAAACCAGTGACAAGGAACTGAGCATCGGCCATGTCACCTGGGCCGCCTACTGGCGCGAACTCGGGCGTTACCCAATACTCTCCGTCGCCCATACAATCGAGTGTAGTCGGCTCCTTCAACCGCCCCCTAGCACCTGAGCCTCAGTTTGGTTCGGGCTCACACGTTGCTGGGCGGGAGGAGCCGACCACTGGCTGCTGCTGTCGATGGCATCTGGGATCGCTACGTCTGTTGACAATAAGACAGATATTCCCATCGCTCCAAGGTGCTCACGAAACTTGGAACCATGGTTGCGTAGACTGGCGCACATGACGGTGGACGATCTGGAGAGGTACGCGGTCCGTCGCTTCGGCTTGGTGGCTCAGTCGATCGAGAGGCTGAGGCCGAAGCTACCGCGCTGGATACGCACTCTTCACGCCTACGGCTTTCGCGCAATGCCTCGCTACCCCTATGACGGCTGGTCACCTCGAGCGGTCGCGCTGTTCGACAACGTCATGGCCATGATGCTCAAGCAAGATGTCAAGAACGATCCCGAAGGCGCACATCGTCTTCGGAACTTGATAGGCCTACCCGGCCGGCCGTTCAAGATTTGACGGGGTCCCACGTCTCGGTAACGTCCAGCGAACCGCGAACGGCGCTGAAAGCGTTGCTCGTGATAACTACCCCCTATCGACAACTCTCGGTACTATCGTGCCGTCTGGATTCCGACTAAGGCGCTGACATTCCGGTCGTCACTCGCCTCGACCGACTGGCAAACTGGTCGTTGTTTTGGCCGCGAAACAACGCCCGCTGCTGTTCGACCTCAATGTCGAGAAGATCCTGGATCACTGGGGCGTGCCCGAAGCAGTCCGCGAGGTCATCGCCAACGCGCTTGATGAGCAGGCCCTGACTGGAACCTCCGAGCCGAAGATCACCAAGCGCAAGGACGGCTGGCACGTCCGAGACTTCGGCCGCGGCCTCCGCTACCAGCACCTGACGCAGAACGAAAGCCCCGAGAAGAGACGCAAGGCAGATGCGGTCGTCGGCAAGTTTGGCGTTGGGCTGAAGGATGCGCTGGCGACGTTCTACCGGCGCGGTATCGACGTCCGCATCATCGGTCCCCATTCCGACATCGCGCTCATAAGAGCGGCGAAGAGCGACTTCGCGGACGTCAAAACCCTGCACGCCGCAATCACGCGTCCGTCAAAGCCGCGCCAGCACGGGACCGACTTCGTTCTCCGGGGACTCTCCGACGCCGACATGGCGGCGGCCAGGGATTACTTCCTGCGCTTTCGCGGCGATGAAGAACTCGAGCGAACCGAGCTCGGATCGGTGCTGCGCCGCCGTGAGGACCAGGCCGCCTACGTATTCGTCAAGGGCGTGCGCATAGCCACGGAGGAGCAGTTTCTGTTTACGTACAACATCACATCGACGACCGCCCAGCTCCAGAAGGCGCTGAACCGCGAGCGCACGAACGTGGGCCGGACTGCCTACCAGGAAAGGGTGATGGCGATCCTTCTGCGATGCACGTCAGAGAAGGTCGCACAAGCGCTCGCGGACGACCTGACGCGGATCCCGAAGGGCACCAACCACGACGAGATCAATTGGCTGGATGTGCAGGAGCAGGCGGTGCGGATCCTGGCCGCCCGTGGCAAGACGGTGTTTGTGAGCGCGCACCAGATGTCGATCTTCGGTGCAACCGTTCAGGAAGCGAAACGCGACGGCTACAGAATCGTTTTCGTACCCGACCGCCTGGTTGCGCGCCTGCCCAAACTGCGCGATCTCAACGGCAACCCGATCCTCGACCTGGCCGCCTTTGTGAAAACGTGGAACGCTTCATTCCAATTCGAATTTGTGGATCCAGCAGACTTGAATGCAACGGAGAAGGACGCATGGAGCCTCCGCCCCCAGCTGCTCGCTCTGGCTGGAGATCACGCCAAGCGGGTGAATGCAGTGCGCATTTCGACGACGATGCGGCTGGACGAGGGCCAATACGAGACCGAGGGTGTATGGGACTCGCCGAATATCGTGGTCAAACGGTCAGTGCTCGACTCGCGGCGCCACTTCGCAAGCGTGCTACTGCATGAGATCGCCCACGCAAGCTCGCGCGCCGACCACGGCAGCCTGCCCTTCATGGCGGCCATCGATGATCTCGCCGGGACGGCGGCAGTGGAGGCGGTGGGCGGTCAGCCGGTCGGTCGGCGGACCCATCGCTCTCGCCCTCGACGTTGATCTAGCTTGCGATAACCCTCTGCTATCGCCAGCTTGCTCGATAAGCCCGGGGTGTCGATGGCTACCGAGATTGGCGATGGAGGTTCACGAAGCGCCAGAGAAGGTTCTCGTCATGGCCGTGAAGCGAACATCACCCCCTTTGGCGTGACCGCACCTGAAGCGATCCGGCTAAACGATCGGGCCCAGCTTGGTTAGTCACGTCGCCCCGTCTGCGGTTTTCTAAAACGCATTCGGGCTGCAGCAATGATGCCGATAATCCGCCGTTTAGCGCGTGCAACGGTCGCGGTGCGCGGAGCGGACCGAGGGCTTGTCAAGCCATATTTTCGGAGTCTTGTCAAGTCTGCTTAACAGGAGTAGCGTGGCCGCAGCATGCCCACTGCGGAGCATCGTCGACCGAGGTCCCACGCCAACTCACAACCTCATCAGCGTTCAGTCGAGAAGCCCGCCTCAAATCTCCCGCAGAAGCTGGCCAAGTTCTGGGTGAGCTCCATCGGCGTTCTTCTCACTGGCGTCTACGGGGCCGTCTATTCGGCTGTCAAGGACACCGCCACATCGTTTGTCCCCTCGGCCCGGAGCGTGGCCTCCTTCGTTACGACATACCCGGCGGTGACCTACTCGGTGCTCGGGATCGCTGCGTTGGCAACGATCGCAGCCTTGATCGCAGTGTGGCGGGACCCCGCCGCGGTCCGAGCTTCGCGCTCGGCGATCACCTCCTGGCTCGAGCGGCCGATAGTCGGCCTCACTTCGCTCTCTGTCGCAACAGCGAGCAGCTGCGCGCTTATCGGGGTCATGGCGCTTCTCGCGGTCCGGCCGGCGTGGTGTCCGAGCCGGATCTGCGAACCGGGTCTCGCCGGCTATCCGGGTCCACAGGACGGCTACATCGGTGCCGACGTCTTCGCGATTCAGAGCGACACTATCCTCATTCCGGGCGATCCGACTGCATATTCGCTCGGGCACCTCCCAGTCACGGTTGGTGCCAGGACAGTTGCGGCCGTGCTGGTACAACCTGTGACGGGGCCGACTGCGCCTTCCAACCAGCCTTACCGGCTGGCGGCGAGGATTCAAAACTTACGGTCGGATCTGGGCGAACTGTCCATCGAGGCGGTCGCGCTGGTCGTGGCGCAGGCGAGCGCGCCAGGCCAGGTCAACGCATGGCGTCAAGGCGCAGTTGCCGATTACGAAGAGAATCCGTTCCTGGCTGAATACGCCGGCGAGACGGCGAGTCAAAAGATCCCGGCGCTCTACGTGGGTCCTGTGCCGTTCGGCCACGTGACGCTCAAACCGGGTGAGAGCGACGTGCTCACGGTCAAGGTCTGGTCAGGCCTACCCGCTGATGTCACCTACCGACTGCAGATCAGCTACCGATACCTGAACCAGGCCAACCTCAGGACCTTCGTGGATCCCCAGACGATCGAGGTCGTGTTCGCCAGCCAGCTGCAGTGGAGCGAATACCAGATGCGCGGCGGCAAGATGCAGCCGGCGTGACCAGGTGCCGCGCCGCGCGACTTGCACGACTGATCTCCTCCACTATCTGGCTTGTCGCGAGTTGCACCTTAGGTCAGGCACAGCTCTCAGCGCGGGCGTCGCCGAAACCCACGCTGGGCGCGCAGAAGGCGCGATCGCCGGCGCTCGGGCCTTCGCCCACGCCGCAGGTGAACGTCAGCCAGAACGTCGTCTTTGGGTCGAATTACTTCGGCCGCAATGGCGCGCCGCATTGTCCGAACTGGCCGGACCACATCGACAACGTCGTGCTTGCCCAGGCCCGGCTTACGTACACAACTGATGAGATCAGCCGGATCGCGCCGGCCGCCAACGGCGGCCTCCTGAACTACAGACCAGGTCGATGCTAGGTTGCTCGACGTCCAGCCCGGGGTGGCTACCGGCGCTCCGGCTTTCCCTCCGTCAAATATTCAAGGTGTTGTGGGATCCTCCGCCTGCGCCTTCGAGCTCGACGTGACCAACACTGGGACTAGTGTTGTACAGATCCCTCGAGTTGGACTCCGCCTCACCGACTCCCCAGTTCCGAACCCCGCAATCTACCACGTAGTGGAGTTTTGTTCGGTCCTCCAGAGCCCGCGCTGGTGTGGTCCAGAGATTGGCGCAGGACCGCCGCCCTGCGCTGCCTATGGCGTCGAGGTCCCGCTCGACGATCGACCGCCCGGGTCCGACTTCCTGAACGTGCCGGCAGCGGTCGACTACAGAACTGATCAGCCGTGCCCGCCGGTGATGCTGACAACTCAACAGACCGTGACATTGGTCATCGGCGCTTACTCGATGATGCCCGTCATCTACCACGCAGTTCCCGTCATTGAGGTGATCGCCCCACCGTCGAGCGGGACGGCAGCCTTCTCAGAGCTAGCCGCGATCTACGCATTCGCGGACCCCTCGCAGTTCGCGTGCTACAAGCTCTCGGGGTCGACGTTTGTGCTGTGGGAGCAAGGGGCGGCAGCGTACGACTTCGCTGCGAACGCTAGAGCAGGCGCGTGGTGTCCCTAGGTGGCATCATGAGCTGCCGCCGCGCGACGCGGCTCGCAGGGCTGCTCGCAACGTCGATCCTCCTGGTCGCGAGCTGCAGATTTGGTCAGGCTTCGGCAACGCCTGCGCCAACTCCGACCCCGACACCTACTCTGAGCCTGAGCGCCCAGCCGACGCCGTCGCCAACGCCGACGGTGACGCCAAGCCCGCTCGACGTCAGCCTGGTGGTGGCCTTCGGTACCGTGTATGGGCGCACTGGCGAGCCGCATTGCCCGAACTGGGTGGACCATTGGGACGACGTCGTGCTTACTCAATCGAAGCTGACCTATTCGGCCGATGAGCTCAGCCGGATGTTGCCGACGATCACCAAGACGGGGCCGAACTACGGCGCGCTAGACCCTGCCTTCTATGCGATCCAGCCTGGCGTGGCCACCGCGCCCGTGCCCGGTTCGCGCCCGGGCGACGTGGCCTCGCTGAGACTGTCTTCGGCCTGCGTGTTCTCAATTGAGGTCACCAACACGGGAAGCACGGCCCTCCAGATCCCGCGGGCCGGGCTCCGTCTGACGGGTAATCCGCAGCCGAACCAGGCCAGCTACCGCTTGGTGGAGTTCTGCTCGGTCGCCCACGACACACAGTTCTGCGGACCGCAGGTCGGTGGCGTACCTCGGCCGTGCTCCGTGTACGGCGTCGAGATCGGACTCGAGAATCACACGTCAGGTGACGACGTCATGAGCGCGCCTGAGCAGATCGACCAGAACGGGCAACCCTGCCCTCAGCTGACGCTCAGCCCGAACCAGAGCGTCACCATCGTGATCGGCGCGTACTCGACCGACCCAATGATCTACCAGGCGGAACCAGTCCTCCAGGTGATCACACCGACGGCCCAGGGCATGGTCACCTTCGTGCAACTCGGCGCCGTCTACGCCTTTGCCGATCCGTCGCAGTTCACGTGCTATCGCTTGTCGGGGTCGACCTTCGTTGTCTGGCAGCAGGGCGCATCCGCATACGATTTTCACCGGAACCAGAGTCTGGGAGGCTGGTGTGTTTAGGCGATAATGCCGCCGAATGCTTATCCGGTTTGCTCCGCCAGGGCGAACGCGCCAGCCTTGATTTCTAGGTAGGTCGTGGGCGGCAGCTTGGCTCCGATCCCGAGCAGGGTCTGGAAGGCAGCCATGGGCGTGCGCCGACGGTTGAATCGGAACACAAACTCGTCGAGATAGGCCTGCAGCTGGCCCTCGGACGCCGCGATACGTGCCCTGGAGCCAGGTCTTCAAGTTGCTGATGACGCGGTGGGCGCGAGGCAGGACTTCGAGGCCATCCTCACCTAGCCTGAGGGGCACACAAACTCGTACGACCTCTATCGAGGAGCCTCCGATGTGGTCGGCCGCGGGATCCACCGGCCAATTCGATTGGCACCAAGTAGCCGGGCGGCTGCCGAGAGAGGTGCAATTCCCTCCTGAGCTCACGGTTCAACTCTCGGGCGTTGCATCGGGCTAAGCCGCCGGCGTCGTCGATCGCGTACTCGCAGAACCGCGCCATCTCGTTCATGTAGCCCAAAACGGTGCGACTTTCTGTCTTCGCCAGAACCACGTGGCGCGGGTCGAGAACGCCGAATCGGTCAAACGGAAGGCTCTCGGCCTCGAGCTCCGCCTGAATGGAACCCACGACCGACCTGCCGATCGGTACCAAGTCGGCCTTGCGGATGTCCGGAACGAAGACCGAGAACAGGGTGCCAGCATGAGCCAATAGCAGGCATTTGCGACCGTCCAGCCAGAGCAGGTTGGCGTACCAATCCTGGTCGCTGGGCGCGATTGTCACGAGGTCTCGTTGACGCGCACCCAGGAGCGACAGCATCTTGACCGTGCACCGCAGGACCACGCCACCCATGGTATGGGCAGATCGGCTGGGGCTTCAGGCCGCGGCCGGCAGCGCCTCGCGCGCGTACTCCCGCAACAAGCTGCCGAGTCGTTCGGTGCAGGTTAACGGTCCTGCTGTCGGGACCGGATCGGAGCGCGCGATCGGGGTCCGCAACCCAAGAGCCCGGTGGGGACGGGCCGAGTTGTAGTCCTCGAACCACTCGGCAAGGACCCGCTCGAGATGGCGGCGGTTCAGGATCAGGATCCAGTCCAGACACTCGCGCCGGGTCGATCCGATCTGCCGCTCGATGTGGGCGTTGGCCTTGGGCGCCGCAATCGGCGTCCTGATCACCTCGATTCCCTCCGCCCGAAAGACAAGATCCGAGCCACCACCGTACTTGGCGTCGTGATCGCGGACCAGGAAGCGAGCGTCGACTCCCACCTCGCTGAGCTCCCAGCAGAGGTTCCTCGCCTGCTGACTCACCCAGACCGCGTCCGGCCGCTCAGTGACCGCGAGCCAGATCACCCTCCTGGTGGCCAGCTCCATACATAAGAGGACGTAGAGCCGCTTCAGGAACACGGTATCGACGCTCAGGAAGTCGGTGAGCACGATCGCCGAAGCCTGGGCTCTCAAGAACGTCTTCCAGCTCAGCCGCGAACGCAATGGCGCGGGACCGATCCGGTTCCGGCGCAGCAACTTGCGAATCGCGGTTGCGGAAACCACGTCACCGAGCTTGAGCATTTCGCCGCGAATGCGGACGCAGCCCCATTTCGGGTTGTCCTTGGCCATCTCCAGGATCAGGGTCTGTAGTTCGGGATCGAGACCTGGTCGCCCCGGACCTCGCCGGCGGCCGAAGGCCGCCCACTTCCTGCGCACCACCTGGCGGTGCCAGCCGAGGACCGCCTCGGGCTGGACCAGCATCCCGATCCATGGTGCCCGGCTTACTCGGTGGCTCAGCGCGGCCATGATCGCCCGGTCGGCCACGTCGAGCTGCGGCCGCTTCACTTGACGGCGAACAACTCGCAGTTGGTGGCGAAGAAGCAGCAACTCCGCCTCAGGGTCGCGAACCCGCAAGCGCACGTCGGCGACGTCGAGGAGAAGGCGCAGGAGAGAGTAGACAAACGCAAACCACATCCGGTGGCGATGCTAGCGGTTAACTACAGCAACTCCGAGTAGCCAACCCACCGAGGAATAAGTGTGCCCCTCAGGCTGGCAAGGTTGTCGACCGTTTGGTTCTCAAAGAAGAGAATCACCACGCGATTGATGGCCCTGGGTTAGCTCCACCTCCACGCGAAACCCTCAGGCTGGACTGGCCCTGCTCGGCCTTGCATCACCTTAGGTGACTGCTCCTCAAGTGCAGACGATTCTGAAGGTTGCATGCGCTGAGTCCAATGCGGTCGGATCAATGACTCGAATCGCCTCCCAGCCGGAAAAGGTGAATGCCGGCCCTCCTAGGCGCCAGGTTTCGGTGACGTCCTGTGAACCTGAACCGTTGAATGTCAGCGTCTCGATCGGAGCTGAAGCCCCATCGCTGCGGATGAATCGGTAGGAGACCGTTCCAGCGCCAACCGCCGAGATCCTTCCAGAGAAGGTGATGGTCACAGGACAGACTCCGGAAAAGTTGAAAGGGTCAGCGCGCACAATTGCTTCGATGACGTGGAACGAAGTCGAGGTACTGGTTGTTGGAGTCGGAGATGGTGCGGCGGAGAAGGGAAATAGATGGCTTTGATAGAGGAAGGTCAGGAGTCCGGTAGCTGCCAGAATGACCGCCGCTACGCCGCCAAGGACTGTCTTTTTATCCATCGTGATGTTGAAATCCTCAGAGGTACCAAACCCCGCGGGCCTTGGTCATGCAAGTCTGGTCGAAGCACTCCCCGCCGAGTTGTCAAATCTCTCGGTGTGTAAAGGTCCGACTGAACGCGATCTCTAACCAGCTAGCCGTCCCGCGATTGGGGCTGCGGAGTCAAAATGTACCGCCGAAGGGGATGTCTGTCAAGTGGCCCGCTTGACAGTCGCCCGCTTGACATTCGACCGTTTCGATCGGGGTGGCGCTCTACGTCGGGTTGAGTCTTTTCAGTATGCGAGTACAACAAATCGATAACGGTCTTTGTTGCCGCCATCCTGAGGACCTTGCGGGTTTCAGAGTGGCGATTGGAGGACGTCCTCACCGGCCGGCCCGGATGTTGTGATCGTGAGGCGACTGTATTGGGTGCAATAACTAGTCGGGTGCCTGTCGGGCACACAAATTCGTCATGGCGATCATCTGGTCAGTCCGGACGTCGGGACAGCTGAAGCCTGGTTGAAGGGTCGGTTCTGACACCAGTCGAGAGCGGTTGGCAGCCATTGGGCGAGTCGGATTCAGGCCGCGGCCGGCAAAGGCGCGCGCGAATTTTCGCGCAGAAGCCCGCCGCGTCTCTCTTCGCAGGTCACAGGTCCCGACGTCACAACCGGGTCGGAACGCGCAATCGGCGTCCGCAGATCGAGGCCACGATGGGGCCGAGCCTGGTTGTAGTGTTCAAACCAGACAGTTAGGGCGCGCTCAAGGTGCCGACGATTTAGGATCAGAAGCCAATCGAGACACTCGCGCCTGGTCGAGCCAATTTGGCGCTCCATGTGTGAGTTTGCCCTTGGCGCGGCGATCGGAGTTCTGATCACAGCCATACCGTCGCCCTCGAACACGAGGTCGGAGCCACCGCCGTACTTGTCATCATGATCGTGGATCAGGAATCTCGCGTGCACACCAAGCTAGTTCAGTTCCCAGCTTATATTCCTCGCTTGCTGGGTGACCCAGGCAGCGTCTGGCCTATCGGTCACCGCGAACCAGGCATGGGAGGGAGAGAGGTGTCGATAAGAGGCGCCTATCGCCAGCCCAATTGTAGGTAGCCATCGTACAGCGGAGGTTCAGGGGTTACCGATAGCCCTCAACGATCGTTGGGTTGCGACTCATGCTTCGCCTTTCGACTCAGCCCAGGGGAATAGTCACGGCTTGATCTGGTCCCAGACCGATAGCCAGTCGGAAGCAATTTGCTTCTGCGCCGCAGCCAGCGTCATCTGCCCACCACAGACTTGGCGGTGCAGATAGTTCTCGACCTTGTCCTTCTCGTGGGCCCCCGGCGC
>WNFD01011046.1_pt1 | contig 12136 bp, 9 predicted proteins | sample 5400491 | NCBI WGS metagenome assembly WNFD01 (sample SAMN13153343, study PRJNA577476) | soil metagenome | isolation source: 120 cm saprolite under Douglas fir tree site 2 hole 2 replicate 2 | place: USA:California | collected 2015-04-18 | reverse complement strand
ATCGGTCCGGGACTGCTGGCATTTCTCGGCGTCGCGAAAATAGATACTCGGACCGATGCCAATTATTTAGTGGAGAAGATTCTCGGCTTGCGCGTATTCGAGGATGCGGATGGGAAGATGAATCTGTCTCTAACCGACACGCATGGTGCAGTTCTCGCGGTTTCTCAATTCACGTTGTATGGAGACGTGCGGCGGGGGAAGCGTCCGTCGTTTGAGGACGCGGCGGGATCCGAGCTGGGGCGCGAATTGTATGAATACTTCGTGGCGAAGATTCGCGAGGCGGGGTTCGTCTGCGAAACCGGGCAGTTTCGCGAGACGATGCAGGTGGAGTTGGTGAACGACGGGCCGGTGACGATTCTGCTGGATTCCAAACGTTTGCTCTGAGAAATGAATCGCGGCCGTGCCAGTGGAAGCAAGAGCAAACCTAGCGGCTGGAAGCCGCTGAATTTCCCCCGCAAATTGGCTCGAGTGGAACTCGTGCCCTTCCCAGTTTTCCCTTCCTGTCCTCGATGAAGCGAAGCCGCAACTACTTAACGACTTCGACGATCTGCGCGTCCGGTTCTGTCCACGCCGGCGCGCCGTCGTGGGTTAGCTTCTTTGCGGCATCCACCCAGTGCAGGTGAGTGATGCTGCTTTGACCCTTCTCATACGCGTAGGTTTTTCCATCGTCCGAATAAAGGGTGAACTCGGCGTTCGCGCCCGGATAAACGCGCACTTTCGAAATCTTCTGCTCGTGGTTGGTACTTTCGACTGGCTCGCCCATCGCCACAATCGAACCGGCACGGACGAATAGCGGCAGCGTATCGATTGGCGCCGCAACTCGAATCAGCCGACCCCCGCGGAGGCGCTCGTTGGTCCAGTAGTTGTACCAATCGGCGCCTACGGGGAGATAGACTTCGCGGCTGGTTGCGCCCTGCTCGGTGACCGGAGCGACGAGAAACGCCGGGCCGAACATGTATTCGTCGCCGATTTCGGCGACCCGCGGGTCGTTGGGGAAATCCATGAATAATGCGCGCATGGATGGCGCGCCGGTTTGATATGTGTAGTACCCCAGCGAATAGATGTAGGGCATGAGCTGGTAACGCAGCTTCAGATATTTTTCGAGAATCGGTTCGGCCTGTTTGCCGTAAGACCAGACTTCATTGGCATTGCGGCTGCCGTGGGTGCGCATGATCGGCAGGAATGCGCCATACTCAAACCAGCGGGTGAAGAGTTCGGGATAATCGTCATAGCCGCCGACGTTGTCGCGGGCATCGGAGGGATCGAGCAGCGGAGGATGTTTCGGATGATGCACCGCAGGCAGGTACTGCCATCCGCCGACGTCGTTGGTCCAATTCGCGATGCCGGACGCGGTGAAGTCGAGCCCGGTGGGAATCTGGCGCCGGAAAGCGTCCCAAGTGGGATAAATATCCGACGACCAGAACATCGTCCCGTTGCGCTGCGCGCCGAGGTAGGCGTCGCGGGAAAGAATCAACGCGCGATGGGGAATGTCACGGCGGAACCCGTCGTAGAGTGCGGCGGTGTGCACCAGCGGATAAATATTAAAGTAGCGCGTGCCCGGCCCGACAGAAAAGTAGCTGCCGTTCGGAGGCAGGTCAGGCTCGGTTTCGTCGGCCCAAAGCGCGTCGAATCCCTGGCTGATGATGTTGTCGCGAATCGTTTCCCAATACCAGTGGGCAGCTTCCGGGTTGGTGGTATCGATGTCGGACCCGGCGCGGTCGTATGGAAGGCCGTCGGTCGGGGTTCCGTCGGCGAGGTGCTCGAACCATCCTTTTTGCAACAGGAAATCATAGAAGCGCGAGCCTTTGGTGAAGCGCGGCCACACGCTAATCATGGTCTGGAATCCCATGTCGTGAAGCTGCTTGTTCATGGCGGCAGGATCGGGAAAGTGTTCGGGAGAGAAATCCATCTCGCCCATTTTCGTGTAGTAGAACCAATCCAAAACCAAAACGTCGGCGGGCAGGTGGCGATCGCGATATCCCTTAGCGACGGCCAGCATTTCGTCCTGCGTGATGTAGCGCTGCTTGCATTGCACGAATCCGTAGGCAGCCTTGGGCATGAGGGGGGTGGCGCCGGTTAGCAGGCGGTAGCCGGAATAAATTTCGTCGGTGTTCGAGCCGGCGATCACGAAAAACGAAACTCGGTTGCCGACTTCGGAAGTCCACTTGGTGCGCTCGTTGAATCCGGGCTCGATGGTGGTCTTCGAGGGATTGTCCCAGATCATGCCGTAGCCGTAGTTGGTGACAACGAACGGAACGCATACGCTGGGCGCGGCCGTGGCCGTGTAGTTGTGCCAGCAATCGACGGTGTGTCCGCGATGGTCGAGATAGCCTTCGTGGTTTTGTCCGAGACCGTAGTAGTGCTCGTCGTCGGGGGAAACGAAATCCGCGCCGACCTGGAAGAAGGGCTGGTCGCCCGGGCGAAGATCATTCAGGATGCCGGCGTTGCCGTCTTTGTGATTGGGCACGGACATGGACCAGTCGGTCATCTCGAGAAGCTTCTTGCCATCGGGCGTGGTGATGGTGATGTGCGCGCCGGGCGTGGAACCGTTGAAAAATTTGGAGATGTCAACGATGGTCGGCGGCGGTGGCGGACTGGGATGAACGCCTTCGACGGTGACCACCATGCGAGGGGAGCGGTAAACGTCGTCGCCGTTGGCCTGTGTGCGGGTCCAATCCTTGAATGATGGGGCGCCGACGAAACCGTATCCCGGCGGTGCGGTGGCCTGGTCTTTTTGCGGGCTAAGCGTTATGCGGATGATGTTGGGGGCGTACGGCTCGAGAACGATGGTCGGGGCGGCTATAGAGAAGATAAAGAAAACGACCGCAAAGGACGCGGCCAGGCGGGCAAGAAGCCGGGAAGAAGGGGAAGAACCGGTTGTAGTGATCATTTCAGTGCAGAATCGTACCACGGCGTCGCGGCGGGGAGAATCAGCGTGAGCGGGGAGATTCAGAGTTCTTTGCGCTCCGTAGATTCGATCTCGGCGTCAGCCACTGACTTGGTTCGGCTAACGCTGAAATCCTTCACATTATTCAGGACAATGACCGGCTTGCCTTGAACGCGCGGCGCGGTGACGCGGAAAAAGTCGGCGCGGGAAACGTCGTCAAGCACAAACGCGGGGCGGGCGTCTTCTTTCGCGCATTGGATCTCAACATCGTTGATTTCGATTCCCTTTGTGTGGCGGATGAAGAATCCGTGTGCCGGTGTCGTGCCGAACATCGAAGGCTCGGGGTAGTCCTTCTCTTTTTCTGGAAGCTGGAGCACGGCGTCATTCTGGCTTCCGGCGCCCTGGTGCTGGACGAGGATGTTGCTCAGCTTCACGTCTTCAATTTCATGGCCGGGGATTCCGCTGATGATGGAAGACACCGTCGATCCGGCATTTGAACACACGAGATTGCTGATCATCACGCGGCGAAGTGCGCCGACGGGGACGCCAGCGGGCCCTCGCATGCGAGCTCCGAGGCGCATAAAGATCGGCGCACCCTGAAGATCGCGCATGGTGATGTTGGAGATGGTGACGTCCTCGAGCAGTGCGCCGTCCACGGTTTCGAGCGCGAAGCCCCAGCATCCATCGAAAACGCAGTTGGTGATGGTGATGTTCTTGAAGCCGCCGTTGGATTCAGTCCCGAACTTGATGCGGCCGGTGCGCTCTACCTTGGCGTCAGCGGCGAAGCGCTTGTAAGTGCCGTCGAGCAGCATGCCTTCTTCGAAACTGCCGGACACAACGCAATCGCTGATGGTGACCATTTCGGTCGCGCGGGCGTATCCGAGGGCGAAAGAACTTTTCAGGCAGATGGCGTCGTCCCAGGGCGAATTGACGCTGCAATTCGTGACCCGAACATTGCAGCAGCAGTCAATGTCCATGCCGTCGCGATTGGTGTCAATCTTCAGGTTGTCGATGGTGAGGTTGTCCACGCCAGTGGCGAGGATGCCGAAGTGTCCGCCATGAAGAATGGAAAAATCGCGCAGCAGCACGTTGCGGCAATTCTTCAGCGCGATGGCCTTGTTGCCGACGCCCGGGTGCTCGGCGATTGGCCCCGCGCCCCAGCCGCGGCTCAGGCCCTTGCCCCAAATCAGTCCCGGGCCAGTGATGGAGACATTCTCGAGGCTTTCGCCCCAGATCAGGCTGTTGTGCCAATGATTGTGGCCGAAGTCTTGGTAGCCCTCCCACGGCGCATTCGATTCCGGCAGGTCGTAGGCTGGATTGCTCGCGGGGTCGGCGGGAGGATCGGCGGCGAGGAGAGTCGCGCCGGGAGCGAGATGCAGCGCGACGTTGCTCTTCAAATGGATGGAGAAACAAAGGTAGTTTCGGCGGGGAAGCTGACCGTTCCGCCTCCGGCTGCTGCTGCCGCTTCGATGGCGCGGTTGATGGCGGGGGAGTCGAGGGTGCGGCCGTCGCCTTTCGCGCCGAAGGTGGTGACTTCGTAGGAAGTTTTCGCAGCTGTGCTTGAGCTCTGCACGGCAGCGGTTTCGGGAAGCGCGACCAGAGCACCCACTCCGGCGGTGGCGGTTTTTAGGAAGCTGCGTCGGGGGGCGCTGGGGATCAACGGCTTGTTCATTCCAATTCCACTATTGGGTGAAAGGGTTCGGTCGTAAGGGTGACCGTCATTGTTACCTTAACCGGAGCGCAATTCCTTGCCGTGAGTTGAATAAAGAAACGCACCGCCGAGAAATTCTGCAGGGCAATCGGGGAGCGGCTAAATTTCTGTGTAAACCTCGCAGGCCACGGGAACACGCAACGCCGAACATCGGGCTGGTCGCTGTCTATCGAAAAAACATTCAGACGATTTTCTGCACCTGGATACAGAGTGAGCGGCTCAGGCGGTTTCTGCGTATCACCGTGCGACCACTGAAGGGGTAGGACTTCACTTTCTGAAATGTCCCATTGCTCGCGAAACACATGCACGGCTGCGAGAAAGCCACGACACTCCTCAACATTAGCATCTGTCAAGCATTTAGGGACTAGCTGAAAATATATCGCCGTGCCAATTGGTCTTCCGCCAAATAGTACAGGTGTTGACTGTTCAACGAATTGTTTCACTTCAAATTCCGGTATCAAACGGACATGATCGGTTCGCCATACGTGATAGCCAGCGACAAATGCTACCAAAACCGCCGTCCAGTTAACCCATTCGGGCCATGTACCGACTATGAAGCGCACACCCCAAGCTACGGCTAGTACGCTTCCACCCCACAGAAGTGCCTGCCAAGCCGTCGCGACCAAAGTAAAGTACTGGAACACCAAGTGTTCTTGACGAAAGCGGCGATATTTTGCGACAAGGCCCATCTCGCAGGAAATGGTACTACCTGAATTCGGCGGCGAGGGACCAATATTCTCGTCATATTAAGCGGGTATTGTAGCTTTGCTCTGCTTCTGCTCACGGCGCAGACGCGCCACCACCAGCCGAATTTCATCGTACGTGATCTCGGGCGGTAGGGAATCTTTCAGGTTCTTGAGCTTTTCCATTCCGATTTGCCCGCAGGCGGCTTCGATTATGGATTGCCTTGTCACGTCGATCCACGACGGCTGGAATTCTAATTGGCCGCTCTCGACGAGCGTGGCGACGGCATTCACCACGGTTGTGATTTGCCGTCCGCGAATTTTGGCGATGTCTTCGAAGGTGCGGCCTTCGGCCAGCAGGCGCAGGGTTTCTTCGGCGGGGAGAGTCTTTTTCGGCGGGAGCGGGGTGGCGCGGGCTCCGGACTGGAAGCGGGAGAGGGCTTCGATGATTCGCTGTCCGAACATTTCTGCTTTGCGTTCGCCGATTCCGGTGATCTGGCGCAGGTCGGCGATGAACTGCGGGCGGCGGCGGCAAATTTCATCGAGTGTGGTGTCATGCAGGACGACGTAGGCGGGGACCCGTTGTTCTTGCGCGGTCTGCCGCCGCCACTCGCGCAAGTATTCGCGCAGTTCCAGTTCTTCGAAACTCGGAGGCGCAGTCGCGATCGATGCACTCGCAAGCGAAGCATTCGTTGCGGCGCTGCCTGAAATCGCAGCGCTCAGCGGCAACTGCGGCGCTGAGTCCGGATCGCAGCGCGGAATGATCGCGACTCGGTCGTCCGTGGCCGCTCGCCCGGCATCGCCAAACTTGCGGGGCCTCCGCGGATCGGGCAGACAATTCATCTTCAGCCAATCCGGCATGCTGCCGCAGACATCGCATGCGCCGCAGGTGGCCCACTTCGGAGTCTCTCCGAAGTGATTGCAGATTTTCTTGTGGCGGCAATCGCGCGACTCCACAAAAGCGCGTATCGTGTGATAGCGCTGCCAGGCGCGGTCGCGTTCGGCGGCGTCGGTGATCTGGTTGGCGAAAAATCCGAGCAGGCCGGCGTCTTGTTTTTGCCAGAGCATGATGCAGTCGGCGGGCTGGCCGTCGCGCCCGGCGCGTCCGGCTTCCTGGTAATACTGCTCGATGGATTTCGGCAGCGAGAGATGAATGACAGCGCGGACCGCTGCCTTGTTAATTCCCAACCCAAAGGCGATGGTGCCGACCAAAACGCGCACTTCGTCGGACATCCAGCGCTCCTGATTTCGCCGGCGGTCGTCGCTTTCCATCTTTGCGTGATAGCCGACGGCGGCGATGCCCTGGTTCTCGAGAAAATCGACCGTCTCTTCCACGCGATTGATGGTGGGCGAATAAACAATGACGTTGCCATCGGGATAATTACGGAGGACTTCGAACAGAAGCGGAAGCTGCTCAACACCGTCGCACTGGCGGATTAAGTAGCGCAGGTTAGGACGATGGAAGCTGGCGATGTATTTATCCGGCTGACGCAGATGAAGCTGGGTAAGAATATCGGCGCGAACGTGTTTCGTTGCGCTAGCGGTGAAGGCGGCAATCGGACGGTCGGGAAAGCGCTCGCGGAGGCGGCTCAGTTGGCGGTATTCGGGACGGAATTCGTGTCCCCACTCGGAGATGCAGTGCGCTTCATCAATGGCGAAAAATGCGATCGGCACCTGCTGCAACCAACTCAGGGTATCGGGGCGGGCCAGGCGCTCGGGAGAAAGATAGAGCAGCCGGTAAGCTCCGTCGCGGGCCTCGCGGATGACTTTGGATTGCTGGTCGTTGGTCAGAAAGCTATTCAAGACAGCCGCGGGAATTCCCATTTGCGCGAGCTGCGCGGCCTGGTCCTGCATTAGCGCAATCAGCGGAGAGATCACCATCGTAGTGCACTGCGAAATCACCGCCGGCAACTGGTAGCACAGCGACTTGCCTCCGCCAGTTGGCATGACCACGCAAGCGTCGCGCCCCGCCAGCAGCGTGCGCACCACCCGCTCCTGTAGCGGACGAAACGAGTCGTATCCCCAGTAGCGGCGGAGGGGAGTGAGCAGGTCGGCTTCGGGGGACATTAGAGGACAGTATAGGCTGGCTGCGATTGTGGGCGAGTTCCGAATTGGGAATGCGAATTCGCGTGCGCGGATCTATTGCTGGTGGACAGTTTTACGGCGCTGCACGCGGACAGCAGGTTCCTCTCCGCTTACACGGCTCGGAGTGACATCACTCTTATTAGAGGAACCATTACTTCTTCGCCTGCGCGGCGGCCCGCTCGGCAAGCGCCAAAGTCACAATCCGGAGCATGTCTTCTCTAGGCGCGGGCTTGCCGGTCCAGATTTCGAATTGGCGGGCAGCCTGGTGGACGAACATTTCGCTGCCGGGGATGGTCTCGCAGCCGCGTTCTTTGGCCAATTGCAGCAGGCGGGTTTCGGCCGGGTCATAGACCATATCGAAGACGTATTTGGCTTTGATCTCGTCGGCATTTAGCGGGGAGTCTTTGGTGTTACCCATGCCGACGGGGGTGGCGTTGACGATCACGTCGAACTCGAGTTTCTTGAGGTCGGCACGCTTGATGGTTCGGGCTTTCGCCGAGCGAGCGAGTTTGTGGGCGGCGGCAAGGCTGCGGTTCAGGATCGAAATCTGCGCACCGCGGTCTTTTAATCCGAATACGGCCGCGCGGGCGGCCCCCCCTGCGCCGAGCACTAAGATTTTGGCGTCGGTCAACGTCATGCGTTGCTCCAGAGGGCGCACTACTCCGGAAGTGTCGGTGTTGAAGCCGTAGAGCTTTCCATCCTGCGATCGCACTACCGTGTTGCACGCGCCTGTCTTCGCGGTGTAGGGATCGGTATTGTCCAAGTGCGAAAGAATCGTCTGCTTGTACGGCATGGTGATCGACAGGCCATGAATCGGAATGTCGCGGATACAGGTGAGCAAGTCCTTCAGGGACTTCGCATGCAGCGCGAGATAGACTCCGTTGACGTTTTCGCGGCGCAGGGCGGCGTTCATGATGGCGGGCGACAGCGATTGCGCGACCGGGTCTCCGGCAACGCCATAAACTTTTGTGGCGGCGTCAACCTGGTCGATACGATATGTGCTTTGCAGCTCCTGCGCGGTGACTTGCCCGGGGGCGGTTTTTTCGTCGGCGGTCAGGGCTCCAAAGGTGAAGGCGCTGCCGGCGCGGGCCCCAAGTACCCGGCTGATGATGCCCTGTTCGCCCATACAGACTCCGACCAGGGCGTGCTCGTCACGATGCCGCTCCAGGAACTTCATCATGGTGACGTTGTCGTAAAGCGTGGTTGCGGTGCCGACGATCTTGTAGAAGTCGGCGGGATAAGCGGTCATTTTGGCCAGGGTTTCGTCCAGCTTCTGGGTGGCGCGGAAGTCGTGGAAGGACAAGACAATTGCGGCCTGGGCGCGCAGTTTCGACAATTGTGCTGGTTTCAAGCGGCTGGCAGTTTGTAGCTCAACGTCTAACATCTGGCAACCGGCGTCCGCAGCTTTGCCCAGAATGTCTATTTCCGCGGCAATCGATCCCTTGAACTTGCCTCCGCTGGCCACCCGGCGGCAGGTGGCGATGGCGACCACGTGGGGATGGGACTCGGTGAATTCTTTGAGCTTCTGGATCGCCAGTCCGGGACGGGAAAGGTAGTCTAACCTAAACTCAATAAAGTTGTTATCCCTAACAATGGCCTCTGCTTTTTCCACCAGATCAACGGCATCGGAGCCGGTAACCGCGACGCAGATTTTGGGCAGGCGCAGGTGCGACACTCGGGATAGATAGTGATTGAGAGCCGCCGTCATAGACCGCGCGATATTACAGGGACGCAACCGGAGATGCAACTTTTTCAGTGCTTATTGGATTAATCAAACTTTTTAACAGATCGGGCATGCGACCTGCGTAACCTTGACCCTGTTCCCACCGCTTGTTAACTTCCTGACTGGTACATTCTTTGTTTTAAGCAACTTAGCATTACATCCGGCCGCCAAACGCTGCTGGAGGAGGAACCATGAAGAACGCAGTGTTATTTCTGCTGTTGCTGTCGCCGCTGGCGCTGATGGCGCAGCAGGGGAGCTCGGACGATGCCACTCCAGCGAGTACGGTTCTGACCACGGTAAATTTTCCGACGGAAAGAGTAGTCACGCCTACAGCCGCTGATCTTTATTGCGCCGGTTTCGTCAGCAAACCGATTGGAACCAAGCACCAATTTGTCACTGGCGGTCTAGAGTCGCCTTTCACCACCCGCTTCGCCAATGGCGAAGCCGTTTATCTGAATGGCCACTACGAGGCGGGACAGCAATACGCTATTGTTCGCGAGTTGAAAGATCCCAATCGCTATGAGTTGTTTCGGGGACAGTGGTCGGCGCTGAAGGCGGCAGGTCAGCCTTACGAAGAGCTGGCGCGGGTGCGGGTCATTGATGCGCGCAGCAAGATGGCGGTAGCGAAGGTGGAATTCAGTTGCGACACCGTCCTCCCCGGCGACTATGTTGTGCCATTTGTGGAGAAGCCGGCGATGGCGTTCCATGCTCCCATCCGTTTTGACCGCTTCCTCCCGGCGACTGGGCAGCTCAGCGGACGCATCATCCTGGCTCAGGATTTTGATTCTGAGCTTGGTACCGGCGGCAAGGTTTACTTGAACATCGGCGCGAACCAGGGATTAAAAGTCGGGGATTTCCTCCGCGCCTCGCGCACTTACCAAACCACAGCTCACGACTCGGTCGATTCACTCTCTTTCTCTGCGTCAACTCAGGAACCGACGCAAACCAAGGAGATCGCGGTGAACCCGGGCTTCATGGACGTCAGAAAAGGGCCGGTGGTCCATGTGTCAGACATGCCGCGGCGGGCGGTGGGGGAGATCGTCATTATCGGTGTGACTCCAGCAACTGCCACAGGAATGATTGTTTTCTCGGATGAGCCGGTGCACGTGGGTGACCGCGTGGAACTGGATCAGCAGTAAGTTTTCAGAAATTCGAGTGGGGATGGGAAGGAAAAATCCTTCCCATTTCTTTTGCGCATTCCAAGGTACTGAGGCGAACTCAGAAGACTCACCCTTCACAGCCGGCATCAGCAAATACCTCGGCAGTGAACGCCTCAATCGTTACCTGTGGGTTCCGCCAAGCGTCGAGGGGCAATGACGCTTTCCTACAGGTTTGCTCCAGAAATGTGATGCGGTCCCATCCGTGCTCGAGAGGAACCTGGGGCAAGAGGAGTCCACGGTGCGCGCCGCCGGAGATCAGTAGTCCGTGCCGGCCAACTTCGATCTCATCCGCCAAAATGCTGCGGAGCGGAGAAAGCACACTGATTGAGAGCCGAAGTTCTGGCACTTCGATCCTGGTGACGGGAGCAAAGCGGGGGTCGTCAAAGGCGGCGGCTCGTGCGGTTTCTATCACCGTGCGGTGCAACGGCAAAAGTGCAGTCGGATAGCCCACGCAACCTCGCAGCTTTCCTTCCGCATACAAAGTGGTGAATGCGCCGCGGGGCTCAGAAAGATGTTCGGAGAGATGGTCAGACCAGACTGAAGTTTCAAGCTCGCGCCCCTCAATGGCGGAGAGAATCGCATCATGAGCGAGCCGCAACAACAACTCTCGTTCTTCGGGACTGTATTCCGGCTGTGCGTTCGGATGAGTGGAGTACGGGATTTCAGATGGCAGCGGCATCGCGCTTTTTGCGCCGGCTGAGAATAAAGGCGCGCCTCCGGCGCTTCACTACGTGGCGGTCAATTTTGTTCCAGAAGGCCAGGAAATAATCTCCGGCCGAGACCAGCGAGAGCAGCACCATGAACCAGATGGCGGCGAAGGCAACCCAGTGCACGGGGAAAACATAGGGGTAGCGTAGCGGGATCTCCGGCCAGCGATGATCCAGAATGACGGCCACCACAGAGACAATCTGCACCACCATTTTGAACTTTCCCAGATCGCTGGCTTCGATGGTGAACCCCTCGGAGGCAGCGATCGAACGAAGGCCGCTCACCAGGAATTCACGCCCGATAATCACCACCGCGATCCAGGCCGGAACCAGCCGGGGATTGAACTGCACCAGAGTGATGAAGGCCGCGGCAATCAGCAGCTTGTCGGCGAGAGGATCGAGCAGCATCCCCATAGTGGTGATCTGGCCGCGCCGGCGAGCCAGGTAGCCGTCAATGCCATCGGTAATGGAGGCACCCAGAAACAGCGCCGCCGCCAGCAATTCCTTTTCGGCGCCGCCGCCAGCAATTCCTTTTCGCCGTTCACGCTCGAGAACCGGCCGCTTGACAGCACCCAGATCAGCACTGGGATGCTGAGAATTCGGATGAGCGTAATGGAATTGGGCAGATTCACGAAGAACCGGCGGCGTCCAGGAGGGGATACCGAGACGACATTAGATTATCCTCCGCGGGAATTGCGAACGCAATGGAGGGTGAGGTAGCAGGTCAATTTCCGGGTGGCCGATCAACCGGCGGGAACTGCGCCCAACTTCCCAGAAGCCCGTTTCTGGACCGCGAGGAAGGCCGAAGGGCTCAAGGATTGTCGGGTCGGAGGAGGCGCGCTTGCGCGCTGGCCTCCGTCCGCCTCTCAAACTGCACGTGCACGTTTCGTGCATGCAGCTTTCACGAAGACTCAACGACGTCGGGATGCAAGAGAAGGAATTAAATCGATCAACCGCACAAGCTCGTACTCGCCGTACAGCTTGGTCACAGGCAGCCGTTTCCAGCCGGGATTGCGCCAACGCCGGTACCGATGCGACCAGATACGTCGCCGGATCCAGCCGTCGAGACGTTGGAAGAGCTTGCGGACGTGGGCGCGTTTGTAATACTCGCCCCAGCCCCGCAGCAACGGGCTAAGTTCCGCAATCAGCTCCTTGGTTTTCAGAGGTATCCCCCGTTTGG
>WNFD01006020.1_pt1 | contig 12136 bp, 9 predicted proteins | sample 5400491 | NCBI WGS metagenome assembly WNFD01 (sample SAMN13153343, study PRJNA577476) | soil metagenome | isolation source: 120 cm saprolite under Douglas fir tree site 2 hole 2 replicate 2 | place: USA:California | collected 2015-04-18 | reverse complement strand
AAAGGAGCCAGGGCCCCGAGGCCCCCGGGAGGGCCCGTGACCCCGGGAGTTATGGTGGGTGCGGGCTGCAGCTGTATCGTCCCGCCGCTTGCGGCGCGGGAGAGGTTGACGGCGCTCTTCTCCGCCTCGGTCGCCGCGCTCGCACCTCCACCGCCGCTGGGATCGACCGCCTCGATGTTGATCTTGTCGTCCGGCTTCTTGAACCGGCACGGCGGAATGACGACGTTTGGCCCGATTCCCACGATGGCAGCGACGGACTTGGCGACAACACCCGGGTCCTGATACCTGAGCCGGATGATCTCCTGCCTGATGTCGCCCCGCTTCGCCTGGAACTCCGCGTTCTTCTGGACGACCTGCGACTCCGCGAGCTTGATGGCGCTATCCGCCGCCTGCTTCTGCGCCTCGTCTATGCGCCGGGAAACGTCGGCCTCTCGCGTCGCGCGACTGACCAGGGCGTCCGCCCGGCCCTTCTCGTCCTTGACCACGCGGTCGCTCGTGCTGACGCGCAAGAGCTCGCCCTGCCTCACGCACACGAGCCCGTTGGCATCGAGGATGCCCTGAAAGACGTCGCGAACGGGCGCCCGGTAAAAGTCCAGCGTGACGGTGCCCGTGACGTCGTCCGTGACGACCATGTTGACGCGGTAGTTCTGGGCGAGCAGCCGCAAGGTGCTCTGCGTGCTCGCGTCCCGCAGAGACAGGTTGACCGGGTCCGTGGGCAGGCGCTCGTAGCAGTCCAGACTCCGCGCGGTGGTTCCCGGCTGCGCGGACGCGGTCCCGATCCAGAGCAGCGGTAGCGCCGCGACGGCCGCGACAACTCGTGTCCACGAAGGCATGGTTCGCTTTACCTCCTCGGCCCTGACGGGCCGTCGGGGGCCGGTGGGGGTGGCGCAGGCGCCGGCCCAGAGGGACTCGGCTCAGCCGGTTTGGCGGGTGCGGGTGCGGGTTTCTTGCTGATCACCGAGCCGATCTCCGGGAGCGACAGCTTGCGCGGCGTTCCGTCGGGCTGACGGAGCAGCACGGCCGTATCGGTGATGTGCTCGACGGTATACCCGGTAATCTTCTCCCCCGGCTTGACGATCTGATTGTTCAGTATCGCGAGATGACCACCGGGGAAGCCCACGATGCCCTGCAGATCGAAGGCGGTGCGCGGGACGCTGCCTTCCGCCTGACGGGGCCGATCCACGGGCGCGGCAAAGACGAATGGGTCGCGGGTTTCGGAGCCAGGTGTGGGCACGGGCAGTGACAGCGCCGTCGACGATATCGGCGGCTGCGGTGTCACACCGCTGGCCTTGGCGGCGTCCTCGATGATCTTCCGCGCCTGTTGGGTCAGCTGGAGGGCCGTCACTCGAAAGCGCGCCTGGACCTCGGGAGCGACTCGGGCCTGCGGCGCCTGCCCGGGCCCGGGCGCCGCGGGCGCCTGCGCGGGCTGCGCCTCGATGACGACGTTGTCGAGGGTGCCCCGCTCGTTCTCGACGCGGGCGGCCATTCCCACGAGATCCCGGAAGGGCCCCTGCACGGTCAGCGCGTGCCAGGACTTGCTGAACTGGGGCGTGGCCTGCTGCTCGAGGGGGCCCACCGCCAGCACCTTGAGCCGGGAGCCCTGCGTCAGCTCGGCTACCCGGGAGAGAAAGGCCACCGGGTCGCCCGTCGTCCCCGTCCAGCTCATTTCCTGGAGCGTGGTGGAATTGCTCTTCATCTCGGCGAGGATCTCCTTTTGCTTCTGCTCGATGGCCGCCCTGAGAGTCGCCACTTCCGCGGCGGCCTGGGCCCCGCTGCTCCTGAGCGATCGCGAATACTGCACGAGCCCGATGAGGCCACCGAGGAAGATCACGATGAGGACAACCCAGAAGATCGCGAGCTCGCGCTCCCTCACCGGGGCTTCTCCGCCAGCACGATGACGATCTGAAGCTGCGCGCCCTCGCCGGCAGCTGCGCCCCCTCCGCCCGGTTGCTTGATCTCCCAGCTCTTGAGCTGAAACCGCCTGGCGACGGACGGGTCCTTGAGAAGTCCGCCCATGAACTGCGCGATCTCCAGCAGCGGCGGCGGCCCGGGCCGAAGCGGCGTCAGGGCCTCGATGCGCAGCTCGCCCGCCGCAGCCGAACCCGGCTGCGGTTGAGGCTGCCCCGGCTGGCCTGGGGCCGGGGCCACCTGCGGGATCGCCGACCCGCCCGACTCGACTTTCTGGAGCTTGAGAGTCGCGGGGATCTGCTGACGGAAGGCGTTGAGCACCTCCGCCCAGCGCACTTGCCGCTTGGCCTCGACGCTCAGGGCCTGGATGGCCTGGCGCAGGTCGGTCAAATCGCCGTCGCGCGCGGCGAGGTCGGCACGCAGCTTGGGAATCGCCCCCACATCCTGGGTCAGCCGGAGACGCACCGGCAGAATGAGGGCGATCACGACAAGCAGGAGCACCCCCGCGGAAATCCCGGCCGCGATGATCAGCCGGCGGCGACCCTGCGGGCCGATGAACCAGTCCTGCCATGTGTCGGCGACGTGACCGGGGTGGAGGAGATCGACCGAGAAGCGTCCGCTCATAGTCCCCGGAGCGCGAGCCCAAAGGCCTGCAGGAACTGCGAGCCCGCAGGGCGCGGCACATCCCCGATCTGCGCCGCACGCACCTCGATGGCCTGGAGCGGATCCATGACCTCGAAGGGGGCGGAGAGTCCCAGGCGATCGGCCAGCCAGCGGCCGATGTACGGGATATCCGCCCAGCCGGCCAGCGCGTAGCGGGGCAGGCTCTCGCGATCGTACTCCGTGCGGTAGAAGGTCAGTGACAGGCGGATGTCTTCAGCCATCCGCTCGACCACTTCCCGGCACGCCGTCTCTGCCTTGGGCGCCTCGGCCGGCGCGATCGTCCGCGTGAAGCTCTCGGTCGAATAGGGCGAGAGCTGGAAGGCCACGCGGATCTGCTCCGTGAAGGCCTCGGCGCCGACTTCGAGATAGCGCGCGACGACGGGACCCTGCTCGCTGAAGAGACACAGCACCGAGTTCTGCCGGCCGATGTTGACGACCACGAGAAGCTCGCCCGTCTCCATCCCCGTGAGATGCAGGGCGCCGTTCAGGATGGCCAGCGGCTCGATGTCGAGCACCTGGACGTTGACGGACGCCTGCTTGAGCAGCTGCGTCCGCTCGTCCACGAGGAGGCGCGGCACGCTGACCGAGAGGATCTCGTTGGTGCTCTTGTCCTTGGCCGAGCGAAGGATCTGGGCGTCGAGGACGGACTCGTCGGGCGGATGGAGGCCGAGATCGCGGTACTGCATCTCGAGGGCGGGGATGATCCGGGCTGACGGCAGCGGCGGCAGCGTCACCTGGCGAATCACGACCTCGGGGCCTCCGACGGAGGCCACGACGGGCTCGCCGTTGGCGCCGGCGTCGGCCAGCGCGAGGTGAATCGCCTGGCTGACCTGCTGCACCTGCGTCTCGGCCGCCACCGGCGCGGACCCGAGACCCGTGATCACGAGGTCATTGCCTCGACCTTCCAGCGCCAGGGCCTTGACCGAGCCGGATCCGATGTCGAGACCCACGACCCGTCGCCGGCGGAGGAAACTCTTGATCATGGGCCCCTTGTGTTCTCGGCAGGTCGGCGCCCCAGGGCGGCGGCCGAACCGATCATCTCCGGTGATGCATGTAAAGGAATCTGACTATAACAGTAAGGCGGCAGGATTCCCCAGAGAAAACTTGCGGTTACTGATATTGGCAGGTCCCGGTCGGCGTCGTCGGGAGGGTATCCCCGGGACCACGGCGGCACTCCATCCAGAACCGGGGCACGATATTGGCGAGCCACCGGTCCCCCGAGGCGCCCGATGAGGCGGGCAACTCGGCGGGAATCTTGCGGGGATCCGGGAAGCTGGCCTGGTAGAAGCGCGGGTTTCCGCCTGCGCCACCGACTCCGCCGCAGCCATTGGTGCCGCTCGATTGGTTGAAGCAGAACTGCTGGGCCCGGAGGGATCCGATCAGGTTCGTTATGAATTGGTTCTTGATCCCGCCCTCGCTGAACACGTACCCCATGAAGCGGTTCACCGGCTGCCCGCCATTGTTGTTGGCGATGTCCACGTCCTGCGCCTGCCTGTTGATCAGGATCAGCAGGTTGTTCTCGGGGAAGCGCTCGCCCACGCACGGAGCGGCCGTGCAGGTGCTCTGAAGCGTGTTCTCGATGAAGATGTGGCCGTTGCCGGTGAAGATGATCGCCGACCCGCGGTACTGGAAGTCAGTTGGCGGATTTATCGTGTAGGCTATTCGCCACGTGTTTTGATGATGGATCAGCAATGGGTTCGACGGATCGGTTGGGGCGGAGCACGAAGGAGAGCCGAACTCGAGCGTCGGCGCGTTCAGATAGTTCGGCGGCAGGTTCGCGCCGCCCTCGGGCGTCCAGTTGGAGGGTGTGTTGACGTTCCGGCGCCAGCAGATCTCACCGACAGTCACCGCGCCGGCTTTGTTCACGAACTTGAACGTGTGGCAGAAGCCGTACGCCGGGTTACCCGGGAATCCTTCGTTGAGACCCCCGCCCCCGAACGCGCTGACGCCGAAGTTTCCTGACGCGTAGGTCGGCCCGCAGTAGCCGCCGTTCGCGTTGACGCTATTCAGGCGCGCGTCGGTAAGTACGACCGGAGTCGGCAGCAAGGGCTGAGCGGCGGGAGCGCCCAATAGGAGCGGGTTCAAGGCCGAGTTGGTCATGGTGACCATGAATTCCGACCACCAGACATAGGGCGTCCCGTTGATGGTGGTGGTGTCGTTTGTCGTGGGATATACGACCGGAACGTTTATCTGGCTGTTTATCGGCAGCTTCGGCGGCCGGTACGGGTACGGCTTGGTGTAGTTGTTCGTGTCGACGTAGATCGAGCCCCCGGCGAAGTCGAACGCGTTGGTCGTGCACGGCATCGAGCAGCCGTTACCGACATACACACCGTCGATCCGTCCCTTGCCGAAGCGGTTGCCGGCAAGGAAGTTGGGGGGATTGACAGTCGCATCACCGTAGGCAGCGGCCGTTCGAATGGCGTTGATGCCAAGGTCAGTACCGCCATTGAGCCGGACCATGGTGTTCGACACGTTGCCGTAGACCTTGAGCTCGGCGTCGAGCGATTCGACGAGATTGGTGTTGCCGGTGCAGTCGGCGCCCGTCGGGCAAATGGCCTGCCGGGGCGTGAGCCGCGCAACCGTCCGCAGCCCGGCGAGGTCGGTGTCGGGCCAGAGGTCGGCCCAGTTGTTCCTCATGCCCATGGTGGCGCCGCCGCTGATCTGGAATGCGGGGGAGATATTGGTAGTGCCGAGGATGTTCACCGAGCCCGCGATGAGCACGCGGCCGTCGATGGCGGGATCGCTGCCGCCCTGCGCCTTCTCGGCAGTTAGGCCGCCCGCGAAGTACGACGTGCTGTAGGCCTTGACCAGCGCCTGGACTGTGCGGGTCGCCGTGTAGCCGGGAGGGCCCACCACCGTCCCGGTGCTCCGGACGAACATCAGGTTGGCGCAGACCGTCGGGTTGACGGGGGTCGACGGGATGCAGGACTGCCCGTAGGGATACGTGTATGCCGCCCCCTGGGAGACCGGGTTGTTCGCCTCCGCCACCGTCACCTGCTTGAGCTCGACGGTGAAAGTGCCGCCGGGATCGGTGCCGCTGGCGGGCAGCGTGTTGTTGGCGAGATTCATCGCGCGGTACACGGCGGGGTCGCAGGCGCCCGCGCAGGTCGGCCGGTTCGGGCCGTCCACCCAGCTCTCGCTGCCATAGGGGTCGGCGAGAAATGCGTTGCTCAGCTCGCGGATGGCCCGCTCCATCCCCGCCTGCGCCACCTCGAAGGCGCGGGCGTCACCGAGGCTCGCCCCGGAGTGCTGGCCCTCGATCTGGCCCAGCTCGAACAGCGCCAGGCCCAGGATAGTGATGACCACGATCAGCACCATGGAGATCAGCAAGGCGCTGCCGCGCTGGTCTCTGAGCGGCCACCCCATTCGGATCATGACGGCTCCTCAGTTCCTCGAGGTGATGCCGAAGCCGAACCGCATGCCGACGTAGGTCCCCAGCTGCGGATTCGGAATAGTATTGTCCGTGAGATCGAAGCTCACGGCCACGAGGCTGCTCGTGACGGACAGCGCGACCGCGCCCGACCCGCATGGGCCGGGATCGATGCACTGCACGGCAGTGAACGTCGTGTTCCGTACCCGCAAGGGCGCCCCGAGCCCGACCGACACCTCACTGGGTGTCACGTTGAGCATGTTGTAATTCGTGCCGTCGGTGCACGCCGCGTTCCAGCTGATGACCTGGCACACGAAGAGATCGGCGTCGGTATCGTCCGCCTCGGGGCTCTGGTAGATGCAGCGTATCGTCCCGTTGGCGTCCGCGATGGCCAGCGACCGGCCGGCGGTCGTGTTGCCCCCGCAGAGCACCCGTTGCACCGTCACGGAGTTCTTGGCCCAGCGCGCGATCTGCTCCTGGATCAGGGTGCCCTGGCGCTGGACATAGGCCTGGCTCGAGCCGTAGTCGAAGGCCTTCTTGCTCGTCAGATACAGGGAGCCGGCGGCGCTCAGGACGATCACGGAGATGAGCGACGTGATCAGCATTTCTACCATGCTGAAGCCGCTGGCATTGCCGAGCGCGCGCCGGCCCATTCGGAACAACCTCACCGCCGCACCAGCACCGTCTGCATGACGGCAGGGGTGGTCTGCGGGTCGGTCAGGGGGGCGTTGTTGTTCAAGGCGCGCACGGTCACGACCACGATCCTGGTCTGCGCCTCGGTGGTCGCCGGGACGCAACCCCCGTTCCAGGTGATGTTGAAATTGGTGGAGCAGACATCCGTGATGATCGTCATCCGCTCGTACCCAGGATTGCCTGGAACCGCGGTCCAGCTCGTTTCCGCGCGGGGATCAGGGGGGAACTTCGTCCCGTAGCCCGTCGCTCGCACCTGTTCGATCCGCTGCTGCGCGAGCTGCGCTGCGATCCGCTCCGTGCCGCTCGCCTGGACGAAGGTCTGGCCGGTGGAGAACATCAGCAGGACCCCCATCCCGGCGATCCCGACGACCAATGCCGCGACTATCGCTTCGAGGAGGGTGAAGCCGGCCGTGGACGCGAGGATGCGGGCTCCACGCGCCATCCGGACCATCCTACAAAAAGCGGCAGTGACCCTCTCAATTTTGGTAGTGATCGAAGCCACTCGCCTGCACCTCTCCGTTGGGTCGTTTGCCCTTTGAACCCGAGTATCGAGACATGTCGGGACATCCGGAAAGGCCTTATACACCAACCAATTGGCCGCACCGGAGACTAACCGGATTCCCCTGCCTCTGTCAATGGCATTCGGCAATCCTGAGCCCGTGTTGACCGCCATTATTCCTTCCAGAATTAGACTGTTACAAGGTCCGTGCCAGCACCACTGCAGTGACTGGGGCTCCCCCGGGCCATCGGCCCCCGCCGAAGCGCCCGGCTGGGCTACGCTATAGTGGCCGCATGCGCACCGATGGCCACAAGGTTGCGTCCGGAGCCGGCATCATCGTTCTTTGCTTCTTTCTCTCGGGCGCCACCGGGCTCGTCTACCAGGTGGTGTGGCTTCGCCTCCTCGGCCTCGTGTTCGGCCATACCGTGTACGCGACGACGACCGTCCTGGCGGCGTTCATGGGCGGACTTGCGCTGGGTTCCCTGCTGGCTGCGCGCGCGATGCCGAGGCTCAGGAGCCTCATTGCCATCTATGGGTGGCTCGAGGTCGGTATCGGCATCTGCTGCGCCCTCCTTCCCGTCGCGCTCGACCGCGCGGCGCCCCTCTGGGTGGGTCTCTCGAGCGTCCTCGGCCTGCACTACCAGGGTCTCCTGCTCGTAGAATTCGTGCTGGTCTTTGCGCTGCTCGTCGTTCCGACCACGCTCATGGGGGCGACGCTGCCCCTGCTCAGCCAGGCTCTCGTCGGCGACGGCGGCGGGGCGCGACGCGACGTCGGAGCGCTGTACGCCATCAACACCTTCGGCGCGGTACTGGGCGTCGCGCTCGCGGGCTATGTCATGCTGCCGGCGTTGGGCAACCGTGCCACCACCATGCTGGCGGCCTCGGGGAACATCGTGGCCGGGGCTATCGCCCTCACATACAGCCGGCTCGCTTCGCGACGCGCCGGCCGCCTCGCCGTCCCACCCGTCGCTGCCTCACCACTTGAGGAGGCGCCCCCGGGCGGGCCCGATGCCGGCGTGACGAGCGCGGAGAGCGGGATCGATCCGACGCCGGTCGCCGCACTGACCACCGTGGCACTCGCCGTCTCCGGCGCAGTGTCAATGCTCTACGAGGTGGGGTGGACCCGAGCACTCGCGCTCGCCATAGGCAGCTCGACCTATGCATTCACCTCGATGCTCCTGGCCTTCCTGGTCGGCATCGCGGGGGGCAGCGCGCTCTACTCACGACTGCCTCCGGAGCGAAAGATCTCCCCCGCGGCCTTCGCGCTCCTTCAGGCCGGGATCGGAGTGGCGACCGGCGCGACCATCCTCCTGTTCGAACGGGCTCCAGAGATGTTCCTCGTCGCCCTGCGGTGGTCGGCCGCTCCCGAATTCGTCCAGCTCGCGCAATTCGCCATCAGCGCGGGCGCCCTCCTGTTCTCGTCTCTTCTCATCGGCGCGACCTTCCCCTGCGCCGTGGCCGTGGTCGCGCGGACCCGGAGGGACATCGGGCGGCAAGTCGGGCGCCTCTACGGAGCCAACACCGTGGGAGCCATCGTCGGGAGCATCGTAGCCGGCTTCGTCCTCATGCCGGTGCTCGGCACCCAGGCCATGCTCGAGACAGGCGCCGCCGTCAATCTCGTGCTGGCATCGGGGCTGTTCGCCGCGAGCGCCCGCGCGATGCCACGGTGGCGATGGCCGGCCACTGCCGCCTGTCTGGTGGCGGCGGCCGCCGTGCTCTTCCTGCCGCACTGGGACCAGCGGGTCATGTCGAGCGGCGCCGCCATCTATGCGCGCTTTTACGTCAACGCCTCCCGCGGCCAGGATTTAGCATCCCTCTTGCGGGGCCAGCGGATCGTCTACTACCGCGACGGACTCTCGGCCACCGTCGCCGTCAGCCAGACCGGCGAGCACCTCTTCCTGCGCGTCAACGGCAAGCTCGACGCCGGGACCGCGGGAGACATGCCGACCCAGCTCATGTCCGGCCATCTCCCCCTGCTGCTCCACGCGGACCCGAAGCGGGTGCTGGTGATAGGACTGGGCAGCGGCATCACGGCCGGGGCAGTCGCCCGCTACCCGATCGAGCGGCTCGACGTGGTCGAGATCGAGCCCGCCGTGGTCGAGGCCTCGCGATTCTTCGGCCAGCTCCATGGTGGCGTCCTCGAAGATCCCCGGGTCCGGACGGTCATCGCCGACGGCCGCAACTTCTTGCTCACGACCCCGGAACGCTACGACGTGATCATCTCGGAGCCGTCGAACCCCTGGATGAGCGGGCTCGCATCCATGTTCTCGGAGGAATTCTTCCGGCTCGCCAGCGAGCGGCTGCGCCCGGGCGGGATCATGCTCCAGTGGATCCAAGCCTACAATCTGAGGCCGGAAGACCTCCGCATGGTGGTCAACACGTTCCGGACGGCATTCCGCGCCGCGAGCATCTGGAATCCTGTCCGGGGCGATTTCCTCCTCGTCGGACGGCGCGAGAGCTCACCGATCGACCTCGACCAGCTGCGAACCCGCTTTGACGGAACACCGCCGGTGCGGCATGACCTCGAGCGGATCGGCGTCCGCGCGTGGCCGGGCGTTCTCGGCTTCTTCATGCTCGGGGAGTCGGACACGGCGCGCTTCGCGCGCGGCGGCGGTGTCAACACCGACGACCGGCTGCCGCTCGAGTTCTCCGCGCCACGCGCGCTCTACCTGGATACGGGCGAAACGAACTGGAGCCTCATCCACCAGTTCCGGCAGGCGCCCCTGCCCGACGTGACAGCCTCGAGCCGGCCCGCGCTCGAGCACGCGGATGTCCGGTCGTGGATCGGCCGCATCGACCTGACGCGCCTGGCCTACACCGACGCGCTGCTGCAGTTCCAGCGCGCCCTCGAGCTCGACCCGCGGAGCCTCCCCGCGCAGCTCGGCATGAGCATCGTGATGCTCCAGGGAGACCGCACTGCGGAGGCTTTCCACCTGGCCGGGCAGGTGGCGGAGCGGGAGCCCGAGAACGCCACCGCGCTCTTCGTGGCGGCCATAGCCGCGGGCCGCCTGCGAAAGCCCGAGGAAGCGCTGACGCTGATTCGCCGCGCCGTCGCGCTCGAGCCCGGGAACGCTCAATTCCAGGTGGCCCTCAAACATCTCGAGCGTGCGGCAGTGAAGCCGTGAGCCCTCGCCGGCGCAGCGGCCAAGCCTAGCCGAACACCAGTCTGTAGGTCGCCTCGTCGAAGCCCACCAGGAGAGTCCGCCCCTTCCTGAGCGTGGGCGCCCGAAGGTTGCCCGTGGGGCCCAGCAAGAGCTCGAGGAGCGCGCCCCGGGCCGGCCGGCCCTTCTTGAGATCCACGTGGACGACGCGCTTGCCCTGTGTGACGTAGAGCTCGTCGACGCCGGCGAGCACGGCCAGAGCGCGGTCGCCCTTGACGGTCTGTTTCTTTGCATCCACCACGGTGGCCGCGCTGATCCCGCGCTTCGCAAGGAACCCTTGCGTCCTGGCGCAGGTCTGTCAGCCTTTGCGGTGATAGCTCCAGTCGACCTTCTTCATGGCTCGAACCTCCGTTTGAGACGCAGCATCGGCCGCTCGACCCACCGGAACGAAGCGATCGCCGCCACGAAGGTCAGGCCGATGGCCAGCGCGGCGCGGGGGAGATCGGGCCGAGTGCCGTCGATGATGAGCGCGCCGCAACCGTACACGATGGGAAAGTGCCAGAGATAGAGTCCATAAGATATGCGCCCGATGCCGACGAGAGGCTGCCGGCCTAGGGCCTGCGCCAGCCAGCCGGCCGGCCTCGCGACTATGTCCGCGATCAGCACGCCCGCCGAGCCGGCGGCCACGGTTAGGCCTCCCTGCAACATCGCGGGCTCTTTCGAGCTCGCCTTCCACAGCAAAACAGCCAGGGTCGCCGCGCCGGCCACGGCGCCGGCAGCCAAGAGAAGCTGAGAGCGCCGGGACGTCGCGAGCAGGCCCCACGAAGCCAGGACCCCGACCATACAGCCGATGAGAAGTTCGTCGAACCGGGTGTCGAGTCCGACGAAGACCCGGGTCACCGGCGCATGTGCCCGCACGAGGGCAATCCTGAGGATCAGCGAGGCCGCGATCCCGAGAGTCAGGAATGAGAGGATGAGGCCGCGGTGGCGAATCCACTTTAAGAGTGCCAGGAGGCAGAGCGGCCACAGCACGTAGAATTGCTCTTCGATCGACAATGACCAGGTGTGGCCGAGGATCCACAGCGTCTGTCCGCTGATCATCACCCAGTTGGTCACGTAGAAGAGCGCAACCAGGGACGCGTAGGCCATACCGAACACCACCGGCACGAACGCCTCCGGCGGCCAATACAGGCGCGCGAAAATCACTGTCGCGAAGTCACACGTGATCGCGAGCACGACCAAGGCGGGCAGAAGGCGCAGCGCGCGCCGCATGTAGAACTTCCTGAAGCTGATGCTTCCCGATCGGATCCACTCGTCCGTCAGGAGGGTGGTGATCAGGAAGCCGCTGAGGACGAAGAAGATGTCGACCCCGAGGAAACCGCCCCGGATGAGGCCGAGGTGGTACGACATGACGGCGAGGATCGACACGCCGCGCAGCCCGTCGAGCGAAGGCCGGTAGCCGAGCGAGAACGGCACAACGGGAGGCGCAGGCTGCCCTGGCGCCTCGGGGCTAGGGGCGGAGGTCAAACGTCCGGTCCATCCAGAGCGGAACCGCGAGAACCACCTCGTCCGCCACGGTCAACACGACGCACGACCAATGAAGCGACACCCGGAGGCGATTTCCCTCCGGCTTGACGTCGACCTTCGTGACGCCAACCGGAAGGTTCGCCCGCCGCGCGATGAGGAGGATGGCGTCCCTGACATCCACCGCCTGATCCTGGGACGGGGCGGTCGATCGACCCGTGGCCAGTGCCGCCTTCTGCCGCTGGACGGAGTCGGCGACCGCCTGCTCCACCGTCTCCTTGACTTGCAGGTAGCTCGATACGCCCAGCAGCGCCGCATACCCGAGAAAGGCGATCACGACGAGCCAGACGAGGCGGTTGATCAGCGTCCGCAGTCTCA
>WNFD01008942.1_pt1 | contig 12139 bp, 10 predicted proteins | sample 5400491 | NCBI WGS metagenome assembly WNFD01 (sample SAMN13153343, study PRJNA577476) | soil metagenome | isolation source: 120 cm saprolite under Douglas fir tree site 2 hole 2 replicate 2 | place: USA:California | collected 2015-04-18 | reverse complement strand
CGGTGCCCTGGGCCTGCTGGGACTCGGTCACCGTAAACGCCTGGGTCGTGAACTGGCTGGCGAATGCTGCGTTGGTGCCCGGGGCGCCGGCCAGCTGGACGTCGGCGTCCAGCTTGGTCCCCTGGACGGCAATGGTCACGGTGGCGGCCGGCAGGTACAGGATCCCGGCCAGGAACGCGACCGCGGCCAGTACTGCCGCGCCCACGTAGAGCGGACGTCGATGCTGCTGCAGGCGCTCTCGAAGACGCGGGACCCGAAGCAGGGGCACCCCGCTGAACGGCATCCTCCGGGGCGGCGCGGACAGAACCGGGCGCGAGCTCACCGCCTCGAACTCTGGGACGGAGGAGACGGGTTCGACCTCCTCTGGCGCTGCCTCTTCAGCGGCCACCACCGCGCCCGGCTGGAGCATTTCCAGGCCCCGGTCGACGGCCTGGACGCTGGCGTAGGTGGGAAAGCCCGATTCCAGGGACAATGCCTGCAGGCGGGTCTCGCTGCTGACCACGCTCACCTGGAGGCGATAGGCCTGGGCGTACCTCTTTAGCAGCCGGAAGCTCATCGGGCTGTGGAGCGCTCGGGCACCGTCGGGAAGGACCAGAGTGACCGCCTGTTCCCCCTGCAGCTCGCGGAGGCGGTCGACGACGTCGGTGACCTCCTCGTCGGGCTCAACGTAGACAAGTTTGGCGAGGGTCTTCATATTTGTTGAGAACCAATACCGCACAACGGCCAGTGCCGTCGACCAGTTACGGTATCACACTTGATTTGCCGCGCCCAGTGGCATATGGCGACTCAGCGTTACACCTTCATCGCCTTCAGGACCCGGCGCATGACGCCATACATGGCCCCTTCATCTCCGCTACCCTGGCGGATGGCGTGGTGGGCCAGGCCCATGGGGGTGATGTCCTGCTGGTCGAGGAGCAGCCCGGTGGAGTCGTAGACCCCCTGGACGTCCGCCGGGCGCAGGACGGAAATCGCGGGCGGGCGCGTAAACGGGAGCTCTCCCACCCAGCCGAAGCCGGTCAGAGCCTCCTGCACCTCCGGCAATGCGCTGCCCCCGCCCGCCAGGTAGATGGCGGCTGGCAGCCGGTCCCCTTTGGCCATCTCCCGCAGGGTGATGGCCACGCCTTCGGTCAGCACCTCGGCGTCCTGGGCAAGGATGCGGTGCACCTGAGTGGCCTGCCCATCGGGTAGCTCGCCACGAGAGTGGCGCAGCTTGACGGCCTCCGCATCGGCGAACGAGATGCCGAGCTTGCCGGCCAGCTTCTTGGTAAACACCCGACCGCCGATGGGAAACATCCGGGTGGCCTCGATCCCACCGTTCCGGATGAGGGCCACGTCCGTGGTGCCGCCCCCGATGTCGACGAAGATGCCGCCGGACTCGTAGATCTCATCGCTGGCGACGCAGCGCGCCATCGCATACGGCTCGGCGACGGTGGCCACCAGCTCCAGGTCGAGTTCGGCCGCGATGGTTTGCAGCGCACCCAGGTGGGTCAGCGGGGCGAACGTGTTGAACACGGTGACCACCATTTGGCGGCCCTGGAAGTCCAGCGGGTTGGTCACCGGGAACCCGTCGACCCGAACGCCGGTGATGGCGGAGTTGATCAGCTTGACGTTGACATCGGGCACGCCCAGCTCCTGGCTCATCAGGTGGCCGGCCTCGCGCAGCGCCCGTTTCTGCACGACCTGGAGGGTTTGTTGGAGCTCCGCCTCGTTGATCTTCATCGTGGGATCGGCGCGGGGCACGGTTACCGAGGTGCTGAAGCCCTTGACCTGCTCACCGGCGATCCCGATCACGCCCTGGCCCGGGATGGTGTCGCACATGTCCTCCGCCCGGGACATCGCTTTCTCGCAGCTCTCGATGATGCTCTGGATGTCCGACGGCACGCCGGCCTGCATGTCGGTAAAGACCTGGCGCTCGCGGGAGGCGCCCAGGACGATGCCGTTCTTCCCATCGCGCCGGACCACCAGCGCCTTGATGTACTCGGTGCCGATGTCGAGCGCCGTGTAGAGGTTGGCATACTCGGCCCCCCGCCGGATCCGCTTCAGCCGGGTGCCCAGACCCAGGGGCATCAGCCCGCTCCGACCCGGGCGCGCACGTACTCCTGCACGCCCCGAAATCCGTCTGCGATGCGGGCGGGATCGATGCCGCCGCCCTGGCCCACGGGGCCTCGGCCTCCGCCCTTGCCCCCGGCGGCTTTGACGAACGCCTTCACGACCTCGCTGGCCGGGAACCGATCGGCGATGGTCGGCCCGACCTTCACGGCAAAGGTTCGGCCGGCTACGACGACGGCCAGGGCCTGGCCGTTCGCCTGTCCCAGCGCTGTCCCAGCGCGTGGTCCGCGAACAGTAGGAGGTCCTTCTCGCCAGGGTCCACCTGTTGGAGGAAGAGGGTGACCCCGTCGACGCGGGCCTTCTCGATCTGGGCGGTCCCACCCGCGGCCAGCCTCGACCTCAGCTGATCGGCCTCCTTCTCCAGCCGCCTGAGCTCGGCCTGCAACTCCTCCACCTTGATGGGCAATTCGGCCGGCGTCCCCTTCAGCCGGTCACCAAGCTTCGCCAAAACATCCTCATACATCCGCACCTGGTCCTCGGCGGGTCGACCGGCCCGCATCTCAATCCGGCGGACACCGGCGCCAATGCTGCGGTCACCGGAGAGCAGCGCCATTCCGATCTCGCCCGAGCGCTCGACATGGGTGCCCCCGCAGAGCTCCCGCGCCCAATCACCGAAGGAGACGACGCGCACCGTGTCCCCGTACTTCTCATCGAAGAGGGCGACGGCGCCGGTCGCGATCGCCTGCTCCAGGGGCAACACGTCGACGCGGCGGACCAGGTCTGCGCGGATCTTCTCGTTGAGCAGGCCCGTCACCCGCTCGAGCTCATGGCGAGTCAGCGCCCGCGGGAACCGGAAGTCGAACGTGGCGTAGTCCGGCTGCACGGATGACCCGGCCTGGCTGGCCTGGTCGCCCAGCACGTCACGAAGGGCTCGATGCAGCAAATGCGTAGCCGAGTGATGCCGCGCCACCGCCTGGCGCCGGGTGGCATCGACCGCGGCGTGCACCCGATCGCCCACCTTGAGCTGTTCGGGACGCGTCGCCACCCGATGCCGGGTGGCATCGCCCTGCGGCTGGACGTCGGTGACGCTCGCCTTCTTCCCATCCCAGCTCAACCAGCCGGTATCGGCGGTCTGGCCGCCGCGCTCGGCGTAGAATGGCGTCTCTTCCAGAAAGACGTCCGCCTGGTCCGGCTCGCCGCTCACCGCAAAGACGTCCGTGATGGTGCTGTCGCCTTGCAGGCGGTCGTAGCCAATAAACCGAGTTGCCCGGCCAGCGATCGGCGCGGTGAATCCGCTGGGCGCAAGCCGGCTCCGATCGCGCTGACCCTGTATCAAGGCGTCCACCGCATCCATGTCGACCCGCACCCCCCGCTCCTGGGCGAGCTCGGCCGTCAGCTCCACCGGGAAGCCCAGCGTGTCATGCAGGTAGAACACCTCGTCGGCACCGAGGGTTCCCCGCTCCAACAACCCCTGGAGGCGTTCGGTTCCCTGGCGCAGCGCCAACGCGAACCGCTCTTCCTCCGCCCGCACGACGTCCTGAATCTCTGCCGCCTTGCTGCGGACCTCTGGATAGACCTTGCCCAGGAGCTTGGCCACGATCGGAACGCCGGAGGAAAGGCGGGCCGCTGGGCCCAGCCGGCGACCATGCACCATCGCTCGCCGGATCAACCGCCGCAGGACGTAGCCGCGTCCATCATTGGCGGGCATCACCCCATCCGCCAGGAGCGTGGTGCTGCCGCGAGCGTGATCGGCGAGGACGCGCAACGACGTGTCAGTCTCCGGGTTGCTGCCATACGGGTGACCCGTCTCCTGCGACCAATGCTGGATGAGCGGCTGGAAAAGGTCCGTTTCGAAAACGCCCGGGCGGTACCGGTTGACGACGGCAGTGATGCGCTCGAGGCCCATCCCGGTGTCGATGCCTTTTCGTTGCAGCGGCGTCCGGTTGCCGGCCGGGTCCCGGTTCCATTGCATGAAGACGAGGTTCCAGATCTCGAGGAACCGATCGCAGTGCTCGCAGTTTGGCCCGCAGTCTGGCCGGCCGCAGCTGTACTCCTCGCCCCAGTCGTAGTGGATCTCTGAATCGGGCCCGCACGGACCGGTCGGCCCGGCCGCCCAGAAGTTGTACTCGTCGCCGAACCGCCGCACGCGCTCCGCCGGAATCCCGGTCTTCTTGGTCCAGATCTCGAAGCTCTCGTCGTCATCGTTGTGGATGCCGGCCCACAAGCGACCCTCCTCGAGCCGAAGGTCCTTCGTCAGGAACTCGTAGGCGTACGGGATCGCTCTTTCCTTGAAGTAGTCACCGAACGAAAAGTTCCCGAGCATCTCGAAGAACGTCAGGTGGTGGCCGTCATGCCCGACGATATCGATGTCGACGGCTCGAAAGACCTTCTGACAGGTCGTCGCTCGCGGATATGGAGGCTGGCTCTGACCCAGGAAATAGGGCTTGAACTGCACCATGCCGGCGCTGGTGAACAGCAGCGTGGGATCGCCGAACGGAACCAGGGAGGAGCTTGGCAGCACCTTGTGATCCCGCTCCGCGAAGAAGTTGAGGAAACGCTGGCGGACCTCGGCGCTTGTCATAGTGTCAGGCACGCGATCAGGCGCAGCCTAGGTGAATTCTAGTGGAGCCTTTGACCCAGCCCGATTCCGGCTCAGACCGAGGCGGCCGGGAGCTCGCGCTTCAGGTGCTCGACGGCCGCCCGCTGCAACCGGGAGACGTGCATCTGCGAGATACCGAGCCGCTTGGCCACCTCGGCCTGGGGCAGCTCGTCGACGAAGCGCAGGTACATGATCCGCCGCTCGCGCGGGGTGAGGTGGCTCATCGCCTTCTGCAGCAGGTTCTGCAGTTCGACCCGCTCCAGGTTCTCGTCCGTCTCCCCCAGGCGCTCATTCAGCTCCAGTCCTTCATCTTCGGCCCCACGGCCGGTGGATTCGAAGGAGATGGTGCGCTGGGCGGGACTTGCCTCCATCGCCTCCAGGACCTCTTCGGGCGGCACCCCCAGCTCGGCCGCGACCTCGTTCACGGAGGGCGTCCGGCCCAGCCGGCCCTGCAGCCGCTCCTGGGCCTGGCCGGCCCGCTGCATCGTCTCCTGCAAGCGGCGTGGCACCTTGACCGCCCAGCTCTTGTCCCGGAAGTAGCGCTTGATTTCGCCCACGATGGTGGGGGTGGCAAAGGTGGAGAACTCCAGGTCACGGCCCGGCTCAAAGCGCTCGATGGCCTGCAGCAGCCCGATGTAGCCCACCTGCACGATGTCCTCCAGTGGCTCCCCGCGGTTCTGGAACTTGCGCGCCAAAAAGAGCACCAGGTTGTTGAAGAGATCGACCAGCTGCTGGCGGACGGCCGGATCCCTGGTTTGCTGGTACTGCTCGAACAGGCGACGGACCTGCTGGCGGCTCGGGCGGGTCGTGGACGCGCTCACTTTGGGAGTGGGCGTCAATCGATCAGGTATTTCACCATCCGCATGCGCATGCAGCCCTGGTCGTCCACCTGGTAGCGCAACTCGTCCACGAACAGGCGGATCATGTTCAGGCCGATGCCTTCATAGTCGAGTGACTCCTCTCGGGGCAGCCGCCGAACCGGCCGGACGGCCGGGGCGGGCGCCTGCTGGAGCTCGACCGCACGCGGAGGTGTACTGGTGATGTTGACTTCGAGCTTGCCTCGCTGGCCTTTGAACGTCAGCTTGAGCTGGCCGTTCCCCCGCCCCCACTGGTCGGTGGCGGCGGCCACCGCATTTTCACACGCCTGGGTGATGGCGATGTTCAGATCGTCAATCTCCGCCAGGGAGAACCCGACGACCGAGCCCAGGGCCCCGGCCGCCCGTTTGGCCACCACGATGTACTCCTCCTTCGCGGGCAGCTTCAGCTCCGTGATCTGGTGTGCCGTGTCCCTCATCCGGGTCTTGCTCCTTTCGCCGGCCGGCGCACTCGAGAGGCAAAGCCGTTGAGGCGCTCTCGGATCCGCGTTCCCAGGCTCGCCACCGTCTCGGCCGTCGCCGTCATCGCCCGGTCCGCGGCCATGAATTTGTCGTTGACCTCGCTGACCATATCATCGATCTGCTCCACGGTGTGCCGTACCTCGGGCAGCGCTCGGCGCGTCTCCTCGAGTACCACGCCCAGCGTCGCGTCCACCTTCCACAGGCTGCGGGAGACCCGAATCAGGACGTAGGACAGGATGACGCTGACCACGAAGAACCCGATGGCAGCCACCAGCACAGCCCATTCCCAGAGGTTTTGCACCCCACGCCTCCCGTCGGTCGCCTCGAGTGAGCGGATTATACACTCGCCTTTCTCTTACCTCCGCCAGCAGTTGCCTAAACCCGGATCCACCGATCGGACGAAGCAGATGGGGATGCGGGCGCGCCTCGCCGAAGGAGGCGACGAGCACGCGAGGGAGCGTACCCGTCGGTGCGTGACCGAACGCACGCAGGAGACGACGCCCGGATCGGCCGCCTCCGCGCCCGAGATGCAAGTTCGATTCGGTGGATTCGGGTTAGACCCCGGACTGGTTAAACGCCAGTTTGCCGGCGCGCCCAACGCGTGGCACCCCATTGGGCCAGCGCGAGCAGGACCAGGTCGTTGAACAGGTGCAGGTCCCCGAACGCCAACCGGGCCCCCACACCCGCGACCGCCAGCGCTTCCCCAGCCCCCACCGCCGCCACCGACAGCCCCAGCCGAGCCAGGTAGTTGGGTCGGCCTGGGGTACCCAGGTAGGCCGCCTGGGTGCCAATCAGCGCGACCAGCAGCGCCAGGACAAAGACGGGCGGAAAGGCGAGACGCAACCCTGGCTACTGTAACCGGTTGCTAGTGGGAATCGCCCTTGCCCTCGGCGGGGTTCACGCCGGTGAAGTTCTGCGAGTTGGAGTGCTCGGGCGCCTGGCTGTGCACGACCGCCGGCGTGTCATCCGACTCGCCCGGACGGACAATCGGGTCGTAGAGGACGGTCAGCCCCTGGAACACGATGCCCATGTGGGCGGGGTAACTGTCCGACACCGTCACGCCCGTCAGATGAGCCCTGGGCGAGGTCGGGATGGCCACGATGGTCAGCATGTCGATGGTGCCCATGGCACCGCCCTGCGCCGCCTGGCCCTGGCCCTGCCACACCGGCGCCGTGGACGAGCTGGACAGAGTGTTGGCGGTCCAGCTCACGCCGTACTCCCATTCCCGGATGTTGGCGCCCACCACCAGGGCGGTGTCCTTGGAGGTGCCATCGCTGTAGCTCAGGTGCACGGTACCCACCGGCTTCCCGGCGAAGATTGCGTCGGTCCAGGAGGTGTTGATCAGCAGGTAGACCGCCAACGGTTTGTCATAGTTCATGCTCAGGCTGACCGGGGCGTCCCCGTTGTGCAGCCAGTAGGCGTTGCCCAGGGTGAAGGGCACCCCACCCGAGGTCAGCAGGCTGGCCGGCGGGGTGACATAGAAGGTCGTGCGCGCCACCGTCGCCTGGGTGAGCGCCACGGGCGCATAGACGGTGGTGGGCGGCGTGTGGCCGGCTGCGGCGGGGATCACCGAGCTGAGTCCGAGGACCACGCCCACCAGGGGCGCACCGATCCAGCTCATCCGCAGGGAGTTCATGCTCCTACGGTAATTTGCGTACCTTACGTGGCCAACGCGGCCCAGATGACGCGGGTACAACGTCCGGGTCACACTTTGCTACGAGGCTGCGACGCGCAACCTTCCCGCCCGGGCCGGGAGCTCCAGACTTGGTTCCCGCAGCTAGGGGATCCTGATGGGCTGTCCGACGCGGATCAGGTTCTTGTTCTTGATCTGAGGATTCGCCTCCAGTAGCGCCCGCAGGCTAACGCCTTCCTTCGTGGCGATCCCCCAAAGGGTGTCACCTGAAACCACCACGTAGATCCCATGCCGGTGTCCCTGGGGGCCGGCGGCTTTGGCCGGCTTGACGCCGGTGAAGATCGGCGAATGGGAGTGACTGGGCGCCTGGCTGTGCACGACCGCCGGTGTGTCATCCGACTCGCCCGGCCGAGGGATGACCGGGTCGTAGAGGACGGTCAGCCCCTGGAAGACGAGGCCCATGTGGCTATTGTTGGTGTCCGACACCGTCACAGCTGTCAGGTGAGCGCTGGGCGAGGTTGGGATGGCCGAGATGGTCAGCATGTCGATGGTGCCCATGGCGCCGCCCTGCGCCGCCTGGCCCTGGCCCTGCCACACCGACGCCGTGGACGAGCTCGATAGGGTGTTGGCGGTCCAGCTCACGCCGTACTCCCACTCCCGGATGTTGGCGCCCACCACCAGGGCGGTGTCCTTGGCGGTGCCATCGCTGTAGGTCAGGTGTACGGTGCCCACCGTCTGGCCGGCGAAGGTGCCGTCGGTCCAGGAGGTGTTCAGCAGCAGGTACACGGCCAACGGCTTGTCATAGTTCATGGTCGCCGTAGCCGGGGCGTCCCCGTAGTGCAGCCAGTAGGCGTTGCCCAGAGTGAAGGGCACCCCACCCGACGTCAGCAGGCTGGCCGGCGGGGTGACATAGAAGGTCGTGCGCGCCACCGTCGCCTGGCTGAGCGCCAGGGGCGCATAGACCGTGGTGGGCACCGGCGCCGGCTGGGCGGTTTGGGCGGCGGCCGGGGCCATTGATCCGAGACCCAGGGCCACACCGGCAAACGTTCCGACAGCCCAACGCGCGCCGAGGAAGTTCACTGGTGCCCACTTTATGTCGGCGACCTTGCGTCTGGCATAGAGGCATCCGGGCCTTCCACGACGGGAGGGCACAGCGCCAGTTACGGGTTGGCGGCTTTGTTACGCGCCACGTTCCGGCCGCGCGCGCAACGCCAGGCCCAGCTCTCGCAGCTGGGCAACGTCGACCGTGGCTGGGGCTCCGGTCATCGGCTCCTGCGCCTGCTGGTTCTTGGGGAAGGCGATCACGTCCCGGATGGTCTGCTCACCGGCGGCCAGCATCACCGCCCGGTCGATCCCCGGGGCAATGCCGCCATGCGGCGGAGCGCCGTACTCGAACGCCTCCAGCAGGAAGCCGAACCGGCGAGCGGCCTCTTCCTTGGTCCAGCCGAGCTGGGCGAAAATCCTTTGCTGTAGCCCCGGGTCGTGGATCCGGATGCTGCCCGAGGCGAGCTCCGTCCCGTTGAGCACCAGGTCGTAGCTGCGCGCCCTGACCCGGAGCGGGTCGGTCTCGATCAGGTCGACGTCGGCCGGGTGCGGCGCTGTAAAGGGATGATGCTCGGCCTCGATCTGGCCGGTTTCCTCGTTGCGGGCATACATGGGGAACTCGGTGATCCAGGCGAATTCGAAGGCGTCCGCAGGGATCAGGCCCTGGCGCTCCGCCACCGCCTTGCGGATGGCCCCCATCGCGCCGGCCGCCACCCGGGGCTCCGCCGCGACCGCCAGCACCAGGTCGCCCGGCCGGGCCTCGGTCGCCCCTTGCAGCGCGCCCAGCTCCTCGGCGGTGAAGAACTTGGTGATCGGCGACCGCCATTCCAGAGCCTCCTGGTACCAGAAGGCCAGCCCCTTCGCTTTCGCCGTCTTGGCCACCTCGGTCAAGGCGTCGATCTCTTTGCGACCGAGCGCCGAGCCGCCGGGCACCCGCAGCCCCCGAATGGCACCGCCCTGGGCCAGGACCTGGCGGAACACCTGGAATCCCGTGCTCTGAAAATGCGGCGTCAGGTCGACCAGCTCCAGGCCATAGCGCAGGTCCGGTTTGTCCACGCCATACCGGAGCAGGGCATCGGCGTGCGTGACGCGGCGGAACGGGACCGGCACGGCGCGACCCAGGACGGTCTGCCAGACATAGGCGAAGCAGCGCTCGGTGACATCCAGCACGTCGTCTTCGGTGACGAATGACATCTCCAGGTCGAGCTGGGTGAACTCGTTCTGCCGGTCGGCTCGCAAGTCCTCATCGCGATAGCAGCGGGCGATCTGGAAGTACCGGTCGTAGCCCGCCACCATCAGGATCTGCTTGTACAGCTGCGGCGATTGGGGCAGCGCGTAGAAGCGGCCGAGGTTGACCCGGCTGGGCACCAGGTAATCGCGGGCGCCCTCCGGGGTGCTCCGGATCAGCACCGGGGTCTCGATCTCCAGAAAGCCTTCCCGGTCGAGGAAGTCGCGGATGGCCTTGACCATGCGGTGGCGAAGCTCCAGGTTGCGCGTCATCTCCATGCGGCGGAGATCCAGGTAGCGATAGCGCAGCCGCAGGGACTCATCCGCTTCGCTGCGTTCGTTCACCGGGAACGGGGGCGTCTTCGACCGGTTCAGGATCTCCAGCGCCTCGGCCTCCACCTCGATCTCTCCGGTCGGCAGCGTGGGGTTCTCGGCTCCAGGCGGGCGGCGACGGACGGTGCCGTGGACATGGACGACGAATTCCAACCGCAGGTCTCCGGCCCGGGTGAATGCCCCGGCCCGGTCGGGGTGGAATTGCACCTGCACCAGGCCCGATCGGTCGCGGAGGTCGATGAAGATCAGGCCGCCGTGGTCTCGCCGCCGGTGCACCCAGCCGTAGAGGTCCACGGGATGCCCGGCATCGGTGGCTCGCAGGGTCCCGCCCCAGACCCGTGGCGTCAGGCTCATGCCGCCCCCACCGGCGGCGCTGCCAGCATTTCGAGCACGCGCGGCAGCACCCGGTCGCGGTGGATCGACTCCTGTTTTTTGAGGCGCAGGTCGCGCAGGGTCACATGATCAACCGGATCTTCTTGGAGACCGACGAGCAAGGCCAGCCGTGCATGCATCTTCGACGCCCGGCCCAGTTTCGCATCGAGCCGGGCAGTCGAAACATCGGCGATCACGGCCACGCCCCGTGTGCGCAATTCTTCCGCGAGCTGTTGCATGAGGGGAAAAGCCGAGTCGTCCACGGCGATCGCGTACAGGCTAGGACCAATCTCCCGAGATTTCAGGATGGTGGCCGTTCGCTCGAGGCCTAGGGCAAAGCCCACACCCGGGGTGTCCCGGTAGCCGAGGTCGGCCGCCAGACCATCGTAGCGACCACCGCCACCCAACGAGTTCTGGGCGCCACTGAGGCTTTCGTGCCAGAACTCGAAGGCCGTCCTGGTGTAGTAATCGAGCCCGCGAACCAATCGCGCATTCACGACGTAGGGAATGCCACCCTGCTGGAGGCCGCCTTCCACCTCCGCAAACGCCCGGCGGCAGGCGTCGCACAGGAAGTCGAGAGTCCGGGGAGCGCTGGCCTGGAGCGCAACGGCGTCTGGATCCTTCGAATCCAGCAGGCGGAGCGGGTTTCGCTCAAACCGGCTTCGATCGTTCTCGGACAAGGCGTCCAGGTAGGGGCGGAAATAGTCGCGGAGCGCCTCGCGATACCGGGGACGGCAGGTGGCATCCCCGATGCTGTTCACCTGCAGACTGACGCCCGAGACCCTCAGCGAGGCGAACCAGCGCCAGCCGAGGGCGATCACCTCGACATCGAGGCCGGGGGCGGCGTCGCCGATTGCCTCCACCCCGAATTGATGGAACTGTCGGTAGCGGCCGGCTTGTGGCCGGTCGTACCGGAAGAACGGCCCAAGGTAGTAGAGGCGAACCGGCTGCCGTTCCCGGTCGAGACCCGCGTCAAAGTAGGCGCGGACCACGGGGGCGGTCCCTTCGGGCCGAAGCGTCATCGACCGCCCACCGCGATCGGGGAACGTGTACATCTCCTTGGTCACCACATCGGACGTCTCTCCTGCACTTCTGACAAAGAGCGCGGTCGCCTCGAAAATCGGCGTATCGATGCGTTGATAACCGCGGGCGATGGCGATGGCTTCGGCGGCGCCAGTCATCTCCTGCCAGTACAGTTGCTCCGCCGGCAGGATGTCCTGCGTCCCGCGCGGACGCTGCGCAACTGGCGCCATGGTTTGCCAAAGCTTAGCAAGGGGGTTTAGCCCGGTCGATTCGGCTGAGCCCGGTTCGGTGGATCCGGCCTTAGCTGGCGCGTTGCTGCGTGGCGGGCTCGTCGGCGCGGGCAATGCGGTTGCGTCCCTCGCGCTTGGCCAGGTACAGCGCCCGGTCGGCCGCCTGCACCAGGGCTTCGCGCGTGTCGCCGTCTTTCGGGAAGCTGGCGATCCCCAGGCTCATGGACAGGTTTGAGATGACCCGGCCCTCGAAGACCAGCGGCCGCATGGCGGCCTGCCGGATTCGCTCGGC
>WNFD01006449.1_pt1 | contig 12143 bp, 10 predicted proteins | sample 5400491 | NCBI WGS metagenome assembly WNFD01 (sample SAMN13153343, study PRJNA577476) | soil metagenome | isolation source: 120 cm saprolite under Douglas fir tree site 2 hole 2 replicate 2 | place: USA:California | collected 2015-04-18 | reverse complement strand
ATTCCGTGCGCATGGCGGAGAAGCTGCGAGCGGCCGGATGCCACGTCGAGCTGGAGATCTGGCCGCGCATGCCGCATGTATGGCACCTGTTCGCGCCGGTGATGCCCGAGGCGCGCCAGGCGATCGAGCACATCGGGACGTTCCTGGACAGCAGGCTGTGAGGCCGTCCCACCAGCTCGCGACGATCTCCGCTCGCGGATGCAGCGGGCGCTGCCGCCGCGATCCGTCACGGAATCAGGATCGATGATCCAGTGGTTCTTCGGCTCTCCAGATCCTGATGGGCTTTCGCTGCGTCCTTCAGCGCGTATTTCTGGTTGATCGGGATCTTTACCGCGCCGCTCGTGACGACCGAGAACAGGTCGTTGGCGGTGGCGAGCAGATCCTCGCGCTTGGCCGTGTAGGTAACGAGGGTGGGCCGGGTGACGTAGAGCGAGCCTTTTTGCGCGAGGATACCCAGATTGAACGCCTCGATCGGACCCGACGCATTGCCGAAGCTCACGAACAGGCCTAGCGGCCGCAGGCAATCCAGCGAGCCCGGGAAGGTCGCCTTGCCGACGCCGTCGTAGACCACGGGGCACAGCGCGCCCTTGGTGATCTCCTTGACCCGCGCGACGAAATCCTCCTCGCCGTAGAGGATCACGTGATGACAGCCGTGCGCCTTGGCGAGCTCGGCCTTCTGCTTGGAGCCGACCGTGCCGATCACATTGGCGCCGAGGTGGTTCGCCCATTGGCAGGCGATCAGCCCGATCCCTCCCGCCGCGGCGTGGATAAGCACGTTGTCGCCTTTCTGCACCTTGTAGGTCCGGCGAAGCAGATATTGGACCGTCATGCCCTTGAGCATCATGCCGGCCGCCTGCTCGTAGGTGATCTTGTCGGGAAGCTTTATGGCGCGGTCGGCCGGCAACAGGCGCTCCGCCGCGTAGCTCCCGGGCGCCACCCAGGCGACCCGGTCGCCGACCTTGAAGTCCTTGACGCCCGGCCCCACCGCGATGATCTCGCCCGCGCCTTCGTTGCCGAGCACGAAAGGCAGGGAGGACGGCGGATAGAGCCCGCTGCGGAGATAGGTGTCGATGTAGTTGAGGCCGCAGGCATGTACCCGGACCTTGATCTGGCCCTCCCCCGGGGCGCCGACCTCGACGTCCTCGTATTTCATGACTTCGGGACCGCCGGGTTTGTGAACTCGGACTGCTGCGACCATGACTGGCTCCTATAGGGAATTCGGCTCTCGATCGACGGACCGAGCGCCGGCACGATGCCACCGCACTCGACCCGTTGCGGGCCGCGATCATAGGTTCGTCCCGCCAGGACGCAAGGGATCGGGCCCGCTCGAGCCATGCGCAGGGTGCGCGGGGTTTTGCGCGCGTCGTGCTAGCCTTAGGGGTGTCGTCATCGGGAGAATGGCCATGGACACGCCCCAGCTTCTGCAACGCTGCAGGGCGATCGGCACCAGCACCTGGTCGGATGCACTCGATCAGTGCGGCATCGCCGGCGTGGTGCGCGGGCTGGTTCAGCGCAGCGGGCACGGGCGGTTCGCGGGATTTGCCGTGACCGCGCGCGAGCGTGCCGGCGCGCTCGGCAGCTTTCCGCGCGCGGAGTTCGGGGTCGGCCAGATGATCGCGGCAATCGAGCCGGGCGACGTGCTGATGGCGGACGTGGGCGGCGCCGACATTTCCACGTTCGGCGGCCTTGCGGCGCTCGCGACCCAAAACCGCGGCGCGGCGGCCGTCGTGATCGACGGGGGATGCCGCGACGTCGAGGAGATCCGCGCGACCGGCCTGTGGCTCGCGAGTCGCTCCGTCACCCCGACCACGGGCAAGACCCGGCTCAAGCTCGAGGCGCTGGGCGAGCCGGTGACGATCGGCGGCATCCCCGTGAAGCCGGGCGATGTCGTCGCGGGCGACGACACCGGAATCGTCGTCATTCCCAGAGGCGATCTGGCGCGCGTGCTCGAGGCGGCCGAGCGCATGTTGAAAACCGACGCGGCGGTCGAACAAGCGCTTCATGCCGGAAAATCGTTCGCGGAAGCGGCCGCCGCGGCGAATTACATCTGAGCGCGAACGGGCAAGGACCGGAACATCCCGCCGGCGGCGGCGTTGTTTGCTCGTCATGCGGGATTGGCGTCGCGCAGTTTCACCGGAGGCTCGAATGCCGACTGCGACCGAGCCGAAGCGTTCAACTGCCGACCAGCTTCGCCACGACATCGACCGCGGCCGGACCGGAGACAAGGTGTCGTGGCCGGATCCTGCCTCGGTGCCGCTCGGCACCGACGAGGAAGCGGCGGGCACGCCGCTTGCTCCCGGCGACGTCGCCGCCGCGCGCCGGGCCGAACGGCGCGGCCTGCATCAGCCGCAGCCCGACACCGGCCTGGGGCATGCATGGATTCTGGTCGGCTTCATTCTCGCGCTGTTTGCCGGCATGCTGGCGTGGTTCATCGCGACGGCATAGCCGATCTGGCGAGCGCGACCGCGTTGACGCGGCTGGAGCTTCTCATGGGCTCAGGACGCGGGCGCGACCGGACCTCGCAACAGGCCGCCTGCCAAGAAGCAGACCGCGAGCGCGACCAGGGCCAGCTTGACCGGGGTCCCGGGCTCCATGTCCTTGGCGACCGTCACAACGGCAAGCACCGACCAGGCGAGGAGCAGCACGACGTTGAAGCCGCGAAACCGCGCGACGCGCAGGGGGTGCACGAACGGGAAGGGTACGAAGCTCAGGCCGCAAAGCATCACCACCAGAGCGACGTCCGGCCATGGCCCGGGCCGCAGCAGGAAGAGATAAAAGGCCACGACATTCCACAGCGCGGGAAAGCCGCGGAAATAATTGTCCGGCGTCTTCATCCGACGGTCGGCGAAATACAGCGCGCTGGTGACCAGGATCAACAACCCGGCCGGGATCGCGGCGGTATCCGGCAGCAGCCCGCCGGCGACGATCGCGTAAGCCGGCACGAACACGTAGCTGAGATAATCGACCACGAGGTCGAGCGTGTCACCCGACCAGCGCGGCAACAGCTCCCGGACCTGGAAATGGCGGGCAAGCGTGCCGTCGATTGCGTCGATGACGAGCGCCAGGCCGAGCCAGACGAACATCAGCGACCAGTTCGCCGCTATCGCCGCCAGCAGCGCCAGCAGGCACAGAGCGGCGCCGCAGGCGGTCAGCACGTGCACCGCAAACGCGCGCGCCCACGGCACGGCCCTCGCCGGCGACGCCGCGGGTTTGGCGCCGGGATCGGCCGGAGAGTGATCCGCGGTCACGTCCATGCTATCCGGGGCAGGCGGGCATGGGCCCGAACCGGAGTAGCGGGCACGGTTTTCGACCGCTTCGTCAAGTCCCGCGCAAGGCGACATGGCTGGATCACGGGATCGGCAAAATCACCCCCGGAGCGGGTCGCAGGCTTCACGCGTCGAAATCGCGGTGATCGGCGCGGGACCTGCCGGGCTCACGACGGCAATCGCGTTGGCAGCCGCCGGACTCGAGACGGCGCTGGTGTCCAAGCGCCCTGCCCACCCGGACAACCGCACGACCGCGCTGCTCGCCGGATCGGTCCGGGCACTCGAGACGCTCGGGGTCTGGGCGTCGTGCCGACATCAGGCTGCCCCCCTCGAGGCTATCCGCATCATCGACGACACGCGGCGCCTGATACGGGCGCCGGAAGTGGTGTTCCATGCCGCGGAAATCGGGCTCGAAGCATTCGGGTACAACATCGAAAACCAGCATCTCGTCGCAGCGCTCGACAGCCGCGCGGCGAGCCTGCCGCAACTGAGGCGGATCGATCAGGCCGCGGCGGCGATCGAAGGGGAAGCGGACCGCATTCGGGTGCGCCTTGCCGACGAGAGCCGGCTCGAGGCGCGCCTCGTCATCGGGGCTGACGGGCGCCGGTCGCTGTGCCGCGAGGCTGCCGGAATCATCGCAGACGCATTCGATTATGATCAGGCCGCGCTGACCTTGAATGTGAGCCACACCAGGCCCCACGCCGGCACCTCCACCGAATTTCACACCGGGAGCGGCCCTTTCACCCTGGTGCCGCTCCCGGGCATGCGCTCGAGCCTCGTCTGCGTCGTCGACCCTCGCGAGGCGGAGAGGCTTGGCTCGCTGCCCGCGCCCGCGCTTGCACACGAGATCGAGCGGCGCGCGCACTCGATCCTCGGAAAAGTCACGTTGGAAGCCGAGCCCAGCCTGTTTCCGCTCGGGGTGGAAACTGCCCGAAAAATTTCCGCGCACCGCATCGCGCTGGTCGGCGAAGCGGCCCATGCGCTGCCGCCGATCGGCGCGCAGGGACTCAATCTGGGCCTGCGCGATGCCGCTACGATCGCCGAGCTCGCGGCGACTGCGCGACAGGGCGGCCGCGATCCCGGTTCGCCGGAAGTGCTGACGCGGTACGAGACCGCGCGCCGGGCGGACGCGACGACCCGCGCCGCTGCGGTCGATCTCCTCAACCGCAGCCTGCTCTCGGATTTCTTGCCGATCCAGGGCATCCGCGGGCTCGGGCTTTATCTCATCGACCGGGTCGGTCCGCTGCGCCGGGCACTCATGCGCGAAGGTATCGAGCCCGCACTCGCCGCGCCGCGCTTGATGCGAGGCGAGACGCTGTGAAAATCCCTTCCTGGGGGGGTGGGTCGGCCGCGTCAGCGGCCGGGGTGGGGCGAAGTTCGTGGACGCGCAGCATTCCCCCGCCCGGCCGTTCGCTTCGCTCGCGTCCACCCTCGCCTTCGGGGAGGGAAAAACGCCGCTCAACGGCTCATGGGCTCCGCCGATACCGGAACCCGGCCGCCGCTCTCCCACAGCGTGACCACGATCCACCCGGTCGAAGCCCCGAGGAATGCTCCGGCAATGCAATCGCTCAAGAAATGGAAGTCGGCGCCGATCAGCCCGATCACCACCATGGCGACGAACAGCGCATAAAGGATCCGGAACCGCGGATAGCAGATCCAAAGCGCGGACACGACCGCCACGACCGCGGTGGTGTGTCCGGATGGAAAAGATTCGAAGCCGGCGCCGCCGTGGAACGGATGAAAGCCGTAGGCGCCGTCGCGAATGAGGGAAGGATTGTCCCGCACCCAGGTCTCCGGCCAGGTGCGGCCGAATACCAGCTTCAACTGGTTCTTGATGGCGCTGGCCACGACGAGGCTGAGCGCGCAGAGCAGCGTGACGGCTTCGAGCCGCGTCAGCGGCTTCTCCATGAGGGCGCGCAGCCCGAGCACGAGGAACGCCAGCACCGCCAGCGGCGCGAAAAACTCGGGGATGAGCGTCAGCCGGGTGAACAGCGGCTCATTGTGAAAATGGGCGTGCGCGAAATAGGCGATCGGACGGTCGAGCCATTGGTAGGAGATCGCCACCGCCAGCGCGGTGAGCGCCAAGGCGATCGCCCATCTGGTGGGACGGTTCAGACTCATGCGTATGATCCTCCCGCTCCCACGGCGCTCCATCGGGCGTCACCGACCCAATGTTTTTCCATGGCGACGGTCATCCCCAAAACCCCAACACCCATGCTGTCTCTCTAGCCAATCCGCCGGTGCCCTCCAATAGCCGCTAGATTGACCGGAGCGGGAAAACTGGGCATCGGAGTTGGTCCGCTTGGCCGTTCGCGGCGCCTCACCCAAATCTCGGGATCAGCCATGAAGCTTCCCCGCAATTTCTACCAGCCGCTGGCGATCGGGGCGCCAAAACCCTGGCGCGAGCCTCTGCTCCGGCTCGAGCGGATGATCCATTTCGTGCCGCCGCAGGTGGAGAAGCTGCGCGCGAAAGTCCCCGAGCTCGTCGGCCAGGTCGACGTACTGCTCGGCAATCTGGAGGACGCAATCCCGGCGGACGCCAAGGAGGCGGCCCGCCGCGGCTTCATCGCAATGGCGAAAGCGGTCGAGTTCGGCGCAACCGGTCTGTGGACGCGGATCAATGCGCTCAATTCCCCCTGGGCGCTCGACGACGTAACGGACATCGTGGCCGCGGTCGGCAACAAGCTCGACGTCATCATGCTGCCGAAAGTCGAGGGCGTCTGGGATATCCATTACCTCGACCAGCTGCTGGCGCAGCTCGAGGCGAAACACCGGGTCGAAAAGCCCATCCTGATTCACGCGATCCTGGAGACCGCCCAGGGCGTGAACAACGTCGAGGCGATCGCCACGGCCTCGCCGCGCATGCACGGCATGAGCCTCGGCCCGGCGGATCTCGCGGCATCCCGCGCGATGAAGACGACGCGGGTCGGCGGCGGCCACCCGGATTACAAGGTCCTCGCCGATGCCCCGCAGGGAGTCGGCGAGCGCAGGCATTTCCAGCAGGATCTCTGGCACTACACGCTGGCGAAGATGGTGGACGCTTGCGCGGCGGCGGGGATCAAGGCGTTCTATGGCCCGTTCGGCGATTTCTCCGACCCCGATGCCTGCGAGGCGCAATTTCGCAATGCGTTCCTGATGGGGTGCGTCGGCGCGTGGTCGCTGCATCCCTCGCAGATCGCCATCGCCAAACGCGTGTTTTCGCCGGACCCCGCCGAGGTCGCGTTCGCCAAACGCATTCTCGACGCCATGCCCGACGGCACCGGCGCGGTCATGATCGAAGGCAAGATGCAGGACGATGCGACCTGGAAACAGGCCAAGGTGGTGGTCGATCTCGCCCGGCTGGTCGCAGCCAAGGATCCCGAGCTGGCGACCCGATACGGGCTCTAGCGGGGTGGTTGCGCCTATCGCAATTTCGACGTAAATCGGCGCTCAGTTTCCCAGTTGGAACGCCGTCCGCGCCGAGATTCGCGGCGTTTGGGCGGGGCAATTGCGCGTCACCGGATGAACCAATTCCCGCCGCCCATGCTCAAGCCGCGAGCTGCCAAATTCAAGATCGGCGAGGTGGTCCGGCATCGGCTCTACCCGTTCCGCGGCGTGATCTTCGACGTCGATCCGACCTTCAACAATACCGAGGAATGGTGGCTTTCGATCCCGGCCGAGGCCCGACCCGACAAGGATCAGCCGTTCTATCATCTGTTCGCGGAAAATGCCGATACCGAGTACATCGCCTACGTGTCGGAGCAGAACCTGCTCCCCGACACTTCCGGCGCCCCGATCCGGCATCCCCAGGTCGCCGAAGTGTTCGAACGCGACGACACCGGCTCGTTCCGGCCGCGCAATTCGCAGCTGAATTGAAATGAGAATTGGTCGTCCCGGCCGAGGGCGCACAGCGCGCGAGAGCCGGGACCTATGACCACCGCTCCCGCGTTTTCGCGCGATCCGTGTTCATGGGTCCCCGCTTTCGCGGGGACGACGCGCTCAAACAAAAAGGAGGCGCGCCAGGAGCGCGCCTCCTTCTCCCCCGTGCCGCGACTCACTTGCCGGCCGGAACGGCTCCGGGCGCGGCGGCCTGCGGCTGCTGACTCTCGAGCTTCTTGCGGGCTTCCTCGGCCTTCTTCTGCAGCTCGTCCTGCAACTTCTTCTGCTGCTCTTCGAGCACCTTGGGATCGGTCGGCGGGCCGTCATAGGCTTTGGCGAAATCCGCCAGCGGCAGCGTCAGACTGATCGGCTGTCCGCCGGCATTGATCGCCTGCACGATCAAGCCCTGGCCCTTCTTCAGCTTCCCGACCATGTCGGTATCGGCGTCGTAATCCGACATGCACCCGTTCGGGAAGCAGATGACATACGGACGCGCCACCGGATTGCCCTGGTCGATGATGACGCGCGTGCCCTGCTGCAGCTGCATGCCCAAGGGCAAGGTAACGCGCAGCATCTTTTTCGGGTCGCCCTCCGGCTCGACCAGGACCGCGCCGGCGACGAACTGCCCGGTCTCGAGCCGTGCCTCCTTGATGACGAGGCAAACTTCCTTGGCGTTCGCCTGCTGCTGATCCTTGCCGCAAATCTTGGTCCAGGGCGAATAGACCAGCGGCAGCTGCTGTGCGGGGGCTGCGGCTTGCGCGGGCTGAGCCGGCGGCTGGGCCGCTGGCGCGGCCTGCGCGGGAGCGGTCTGCGCCGCGGGAGCGGGCGTTGGCGGCTTCTTGGCCTGCGGCTTGGCCGCGGGCTTCGCGGGCGCCGCCGGTGGCGGCGCGGCAGGTGCCGGCTGTTGCTGGGCACCCGCCCACATCGCGCCGCCAAGGACGAAACTTGCCGCCGCAATGGTTGTAGCCGCCCAGCGCAACGAGCGGGCCGGGCCGAACACGATCCGAAGCTCCATGGTATCGTTCCTCTCTCGCCGCTGACGCCACGTCCTGGCTGGCGCAGGCGCGTCCCCAATTCCGCGGGCTGTCTCGGCGCCAAATACGGCGAGAACGTGACGCGAGAGGCCGAATTGATCGAGTGGAAGCGCCGGGAGCGAGCCGCGGTATCGGGATCGTGCCACATCGGCCGCGCGCGCCCCGCATCAGCATCAGCGCTGATTTCCCGCAGTGCCCGCAAATTGCCTGGTGATACGCTGCGGCGGTGCAAATCGAATCAGCTCCCGTCGGCCCCGGGTCCAAACATTCTCGCCTTCCGCCAAGTCGTTTGGCGCGATCCGCCGTGCTGGTCGCCTGGGCCGCGCTCGCAACCTGCGCGTCCCAGGGGTCGCTGCTCGGCGCCGAGCCGTCCCATGCGATCGCCATGCACGGAGGTCCGGTGCTCACGGCCGGCTTCTCGCATTTTCGCTACGTCGATCCGGCCGCGCCGAAAGCCGGCCGCTTGGTCGCGAGCATCGTCGGCAGCTTCGACAGCCTCAATCCGTTCATCGTCAAAGGATTGCCGTTCGAGCACGTGCGCGGCTACGTCGTCGAGAGTTTGATGGCGCGCGGCTTCGACGAGCCGTTCACGCTCTACGGCCTGCTGGCGCAAACGATCGAAACCGATGCGGCGCGCAGCTACGTGACGTTTACGCTCGATCCGCGGGCAAAATTCTCCGACGGGCATCCGGTCACGGCCGAGGACGTGATCTTCTCGTGGCAGCTGCTGCGTGACAAAGGTCGCCCGAATTACCGCGCATACTACTCCAAGGTCCGCCGCGCCGAAGCCGTCGGCGAGCGCGCCGTTCGCTTCGATCTCGCCGGAGCGGACGACCGCGAGCTGCCGTTGATCCTCGGGCTGATGGCGATTCTGCCCAAGCACGCGACCGACGCCTCGACCTTCGATCAGACCTCGTTTGCGCCGCCGCTCGGCAGCGGGCCTTACCTCGTTGCGGATGTCAGAGCCGGACAGAGCCTGCTGCTCAAGCGCAATCCCGACTATTGGGGCCGCGATCTCGCAGTCAACCGGGGATACTGGAACTTCGACGAGATCCGTTTTGAGTTCTATCGCGACGGCAATGCGGAATTCGAGGCATTCAAAAAAGGGCTCGTCGATGTCCGCTCCGAAACCGATCCGGGACGCTGGAAGACCGCCTACGAGGTGCCGGCGGTACGCGACGGACGCATCCTGAAGGAGGCGTTCCCGACCGGCCTGCCCCGGCCGCTGTCCGCCTTCGTGTTCAATGCCCGACGGCCCATATTCGCGGACATCCGCGTGCGCGAGGCGATCGGCCTCTTGTTCGACGCCGAATGGGTCAACCACAATTTCTTCTTCGATCTTTTCCGCCGCACGGCGAGCTTCTTCGAAGGATCCGAGCTTTCCGCCCGCGGGCGGGCCGCAGACGCGCGCGAACGCGCGCTGCTCGCTCGCTATCCGGACGCGGTGCGGCCGGACGTGCTCGCGGGCACTTGGTCGCCGCTGGCCTCCGACGGCTCCGGACGCGACCGCAACACGTTGCGCCGCGCCCTGGCGTTGCTCGATGCCGCCGGCTACGACCTCGACGGCACCGAGTTGCGCCAGCGATCGAGCGGACATCCGCTCAGCTTCGAGATTCTGGTCACGGCGAAGGACGAGGAACGCCTGGCGCTCGCGTTCGCCCACCATCTCCTGCGCGCCGGCATCCAGGCTCGGGTGCGGATGGTCGACGCCGTCCAATACGAGCAGCGCCGGCAGACCTTCGACTTCGATATGCTACGATATTCGTGGAGCGAGTCGCTCTCGCCGGGCAACGAGCAGAGCTTCTATTGGGGATCGGCAGCCGCCGACGAGCCGGGAAGCCGCAACTACATGGGCGTGCGCAGCAAGGCGATCGACGCGATGATCGGCGCGCTGCTCACGGCGGAAAACCGCGAGGACTTCGTCGCCGCGGTGCGGGCGCTCGACCGCGTGCTGATGTCCGGCCTGTTCGTGGTGCCGCTGTTTCATCTGCCCGAGCAATGGGTCGCGCGCTGGACCCATGTCCAACGGCCGGCCACGACCTCGCTGTTCGGCTATCTCCCGGAGACCTGGTGGCATCAGCCGCCGGCACGATGAGGCATGAAGGTGAGCCCGGACGATCGCATGGACGCACGGCAGGACATCGGTCCGGGGAGCGTCGACGATCTGTTCCGCCGTGCCGCCGCGCGCACGCCGGACGCCTGGGCGCTGATCGATCCGCCGGACCGTGCGCATTTCACCGACGCGGCGCCCCGTCGGCTGACCTATGCGGGCGCCGATCGCGCCATCGAGGCCCTGGCCGGCCGATTGCTGGATCTGGGACTAGCGCCGGGCTCGATCGTCGCGCTGCAGATGCCCAACGTCGTCGAGAGCCTGATTGCACTGCTCGGTGTGCTGCGCGCCGGCATGATCGCCGCGCCCATGCCGCTGCTGTGGCGGCAGGCCGACGCGGTTACCGCGCTCGGCCGGCTGGCGCCGCGCGCTCTCATCGTCGTCGGCCGCGTCGGCGCCGTCGATCACGGCGAGATCGTCAGCCACGTTGCGGCGGAGATCTTCGCCGTTCGCTTCGTCTGCGGCTTCGGCAGCGAGCTTCCGGACGGCGTAATTGCGCTCGATGAGGTGTTCGACGCCACAACGAGAGCGCCCGCTACTTCCCGACCAAAAGCCATTCCACCGCAAGATGTCGCCGTAGTGACCTTCGATGTCACCGCCCAGGGCATTGTCCCGCTCGCACACACGCATGCGGAACTGGTGGCGGCCGGGAATGCGATCGTTACCGAAGCAGCGCTGACGCCGGGCAGCGCGATCCTCGGCGCGCTTGCGACTTCCTCGTTCGCGGGCCTCGGCTCATTGGTCATGCCGTGGCTGATCACCGGCGGGAGGCTCGCGTTGCATCAGCCGTTTTCGCCGGAAGCATTTTTGGCGCAATTGAACGACGAGCATTGCGAGACGGCGGTGGTTCCAGCCGCGATCCTTGCACCGATGCAGGAGGCGGGCCTGCTCGGCCGTGCATCTGCACTGCGCGCGGTCCTGGCGGTGTGGCGTTCGCCGGAGTTCTTGTCGGCGGCCGCGGCCTGGCCGAATGCGGCGCGCGCCTGCGTCGACGTTGCGGCATTCGGCGAAGCCGGCATCATTGCCCGGCGCCGTGGGTCCGACGGGAGACCGGCGGGTATCCCGCTCGCGCTCGGTTCCGAGGCGGCGATCGAGGTCGCGCGGACCGCGACCGGCACGCTCGCCATCCGCGGGTCCATGGTCCCCGCTGGCCCGGCCGCGGGCATCGAACCGGGCGATCCGCTCGCGCTCAAGATCGACGCGGCGGGTTTCATCGATACGGAATATCCCTGCCGGCTCGACCGCGAGAGCGACACGCTGATCGTCAGCGGACCGCCCGCGGGCGGAGCTCGGAGAAGGCGGATCGCTCGCAGCGCTGCCCGATCGATTGGCGGGCCATCGGCTCGCCGGCGTTGCCGCGGACCCGGAGCGCGTGCGCAACGCGCTCGCGGCGCGCGGCGTCAATCCGCTGGTCGTTGCCGCGTTCCGCGATCGCCGCTGAGACCCCACTCCGGTTACCTCCCCCCTTGTGGGGGAGGTCGGCTCGCGCAGCGAGCCGGGAGGGGGGTACCAGCTCAGTAGAGAATCAAACAAACACCCCCCTCCCCATCCCTCCCCCACAAGGGGGGAGGGAGGAGAATGCGGTTTGCGCGGCGCAAATGCCCTACTCCCGGGACGAGCCAACCCGCATTGCAGGGCAAAGACGCAAGGCTTAGCTTCGTTACGAGCCGCGGAGGTCCGCCATGTCCGCCACGCAATCTTCCCCGATGCCGATCGACGTCGTCTCCGACATCGTCTGTCCGTGGTGCTTCATCGGCAAGCGCCGGCTGGAGAAGGCACTGGCCTTGCGGCCCGACATCGCCGCTGAGGTGCGCTGGCGGCCGTATTTCCTCAACGACTGGATCCCGCGCGAGGGCATCGACCGCAACACGTATC
>WNFD01004714.1_pt1 | contig 12143 bp, 17 predicted proteins | sample 5400491 | NCBI WGS metagenome assembly WNFD01 (sample SAMN13153343, study PRJNA577476) | soil metagenome | isolation source: 120 cm saprolite under Douglas fir tree site 2 hole 2 replicate 2 | place: USA:California | collected 2015-04-18 | reverse complement strand
TCGGCCAGGGATGAGAGCACCGGCTTGTAGATAGAGTGGTCGAAGCCGGGCCCACCGTGGAGGAGCACGATTGTCGGCTTCCCGCGCATGGCGGGTCCGTCCGGCACCAGGCCGGAGCCCTCGACGTCGAAGAAAAGCCGCACCCCGTTGACGAGCACCCGCACGCGATTACCTGATTAAACGTCTATCCCGAGGGCGTCGCAGTGCCGTCCCGAAGAGCTCGCCGTATGCAGGATGGGCGAGCGGTAGGGTCAATGCGCGCTCAAGGGTCAACCATCGCAGATCAGAGTGCTCGGGACCCCGTAGCCGCGGCTCTCCGCCATCCACGCCGTGACGATGAAAATGTGATACTGCGCCTCGCCGTGCTCGATAGGCTGCGGCTCCGGCAGCACAGCGATCTCGTCGAAGGCGCGAGCCGTGACCCCTATCTCTTCCCTGAGCTCTCGAACGAGGGCGTCGGCAGGCGCCTCGTCACGCTCACAGTGTCCACCGATGACGTCCCACACGCCGGGATAGAAGGATCGATCCGCCGAGCGCCTGGCCAGAAGAATCCGGCCCAGGCGAACCAAGAGCCCTCCCGCACAAATCCTCATGCCGTCACGTCTCCGCAAAGCCCGATCGCCGCCGCCGTCACTCCCGCTCACCTGACTTACGCGCCACGGCCTTGAAGAACGTATAGCAAAAGGTGCCGTCCACCTCCGCCGTCCGGTACAGGTCCCGTATGCCCCGGTTCCATGTGTCCGCGTCGATCATTCCGCTCGCGATGGCGCGGTCGCCCACCCCTTCAACCATCGCCGTGAAGGTCTTCCGGGTGAATCCGTCCACGAGATCCGGCCGGCTCGCGTCCACGTACACCATGCGCGGCGACACGCGGACGTCCTGGAAGCCTGCCTTGATGAGAATCGGATACAGGGAGCGGCCGATCAAGGAGTCGCCGCCGGCGCGGGCCTGGAGGTCGATCAGGCACTGGATGGCCCTGCGCGCAGGCCGGCTCTCGGGATGGAAATACGCCGAGCCGTGATCGCCTTCGATGACGGTCATCGTGCCGCCAGGCTTCAGCACCTTCTGCAAGCCCGTCATCGCCTCTCCCGGCCGCGCCAAGTGCTCGAGGACGAAACAGACGAACACGTGGTCAAAGCTCTCGGGATGAAATGGCAGCGCGTACAGGTCGGCCTGCAGAAACATGACATTCTCGGCCCATCTCGTTCCCTGTCGCGCGGCGGCCAAGGACTCGGCCGAGATATCCATGGACAGGATGGCGGCCCCCCCGCTGCGGCTCGCGAGCGTGACGGTTTGGGCGCCCACGCCGCATCCGGCCTCGAGGACCAGGCTGCCCGACGGGTAGGAGGTATCGTAGTGCAGAATCTCGGTCAAAGTGGTCGCCTGGTCGACAAGACGGGTTCTCTCGGAGTCAGAGTACCCATGCACGTACTCGTGCCCGGTAGTCACGGTACCCGTCGGCTATCGAGAAGGATGGTCCATGGCTCGACGCGCGCGATCTCCAGCAGTCCCGACTCGGTCCAGGGGTCCGCGGCGAGGCGAGCCCGGATAGCCTGCTCGCTTGGTGAATCAACGATGAGGATGACCTCCTGACCCGTGCCGACGGGCCCGCCCAGAACGACGAATCCATCGGCCGCGAGAGCGTTCATGAACGCGGCATGCTCGGCCCAGAGAGCCTGAGCCCGCATCGGCACGGCCGCGTTCCACGCGGGGCCCCGGACGCGCCGAACGACGAAGTAGGTCGCCATGGTCACCTCGAGCGGAGGTAGGACTACTTGCCGGTAATCAGTCGAGCTCGAGCGTGATGGGACAGTGGTCCGAGCCCTGCACGTGCGGCAGGATCCCGGCGGCCTTGACGCGGCCGCGCAGCTCTTCCGAGACGAAGAAGTAGTCGATGCGCCAGCCGACGTTTCGCGCCCGCGCCCCGCTCTTCATGTCCCACCACGTGTAGTGGCCCGGCTCGCTCACGAAGAGCCGGAAGGTGTCGTGGTAGCCGTGACCGAGATACTTCGTCACCCACGCCCGCTCCTCGAGCAGGAAGCCCGCGGTCTTCTCGTTCTCCTTGGGGCGCGCGATATCCAGCTCGGTGTGCGCGGTATTCACGTCGCCGCACACGATGACGCCCTTGCCGGCCTGGCGCAGGCGCTCGGTCAGACCGAGGAAATCGTCGTAGAACGTGAGCTTGTGGGCCAGCCGCTCGGGGCCCATCCCGCTGTTCGGAAAGTACACGTTGAAGAGATGGAAGTCGGGGTACTCGGTGTGGACGACACGCCCCTCCGTGTCGAGCGCGGACGAGCCAAACGTCGTCTGGACGGCCTGCGGCTCGGGCCTCGTATAGGTCGCCACGCCGCTGTACCCCTTCTTCTCGGCCATGCTCCAGTAGGAGTGGTAGCCGCCCACGTCCTTTATCTCGGGCGTGAGCTGCTCGAGCTGGATCTTGGTCTCCTGGACGCACAGGATGTCGGGCTGCTCGGCCGTGACGAAATCGAGGAGGCCCTTCTTCCACGCGGCGCGAATGCCGTTGATGTTCCACGAGATGAGCTTCATTTGATCACCTGGTCGATCCGCCCGCTGAGGGACGGCGGGATCGTCAGGCCCATGGCCTTGGCCGTCCTGAGGTTCAGGACCAGCTCGAAGATCGTCGGCTGCTCGATGGGCATGTCCGCGGGCCTGGCGCCCTTGAGGATCCTGTCCGCATAGCCGGCGGCGCGGCGGTGGATGTCGGCGATGCTGGGCCCATAGGAGATGAGCCCGCCCGCATCCACGAACTCGCGAATCTCGTAGACTGCGAGCAGCCGGTGGCGCGCCGCGAAGGCGACGATGCGCCCGCGCGCGGCGAGCAGGAGCGGGTCGTCGTCCACGAGGAGCGCGCCCGCGCGGCTTGCGCGGATCGCCTCCAGCGCGGCGCCGAGCTCGCCCGCCTCCCGCACCCCGAAGGCTTCGATCTCCACGCGAAGTCTGGGCGCCAGGCGCTTGAGCGAGGCCAGCTCCTCGACACTAGACGCGCTGCCCGGATCCCACAGAAAGGCGATCCGCTTCACCCTGGGCTCCAGCTCCTTGATGAGCTCGAGCCACTTGCCGTTGAAGTCGTCGCCGGTGGCCAGGGACAGGCCCGTGATGTTGCCCCCCGGGCGCGCGAGACTTTTGGCGAACCCCGAGCCCACGGGGTCGGTCGAGGTGGACACGATGGGCACGGCCGTGGTCGCCTGCTGGGCCGCGCGCGTGACGATGGTACCCGGCGTGACGAGGAGATCGACCTTGAGCGCCACGAGCGCGGCGAGGATGATCGGCAGGCGCTCGGGCCTGCCGTCAGCGTAGCGATACTCGATGGCGAGGTTCCTTCCCTCGATGTAGCCCAGCTCCGCCAGACCCCGCTTGAGCCCGTCGAGCACGGGCGTGTCCGAGCCTGTGGGACCGAGCCAGACGTAGCCGATGCGGGCCGTCTTCACCCCCGGCTGCGCATCCGCCTGGGCGGCGAGGACGGCCAGGCCCAACAGGAGGGCGGCCGCGAGCCGGCCGCGCGCGGTCCCCATGCCCTAGCCGCGCCTCCCCAAGTCGCGATCCCCCAAGTCGCGACCCAAATCATAGAACTCGCGGTTGGGCTTCATGTCGGCAAGGTTGGCCATGCGGTTGGAGAGGTTGAAGAAGGCGGCGACCGCCCCGATGTCCCAGATGTCCGAGTCCGTGAAGCCGTGCCCGCGCAGGCGCTCGAAATCCGCCTGATCGATTTCCGCCGAATGCTCGGTCACCTTGACCGCGAAGTCGAGCATGGCGCGCTGTCGGGGCGTGATGTCGGCCACCCGGTAGTTGGCGCTGATCTGGTCGGCGAGCACGGGGTTCTTGCTGAGGATGCGGAGCGCGGCGCCGTGGGCCACGGTGCAGTAGGTGCAGGCGTTGACGCGACTCACCGCGAGCACGATCATCTCGCGCTCGGCTCGCGAGAGCTCCGACGGCCCTTTCATCAAGACGTCGTAGTAGTGGAAGAACGCGCGGAAGTGCTCCGGCTTGTAGCCGTAGGCCAGAAAGACGTTGGGCGTGAATCCTGCCTTGGCGGCGTTGGCCTCGACGACCTTTCGGATGTCCTCCGGAAGGGTCGCGGGGTCGGGCACGGGGAAGCGGCTGATCGGCGTCGCGTTTTTCGTCATCACGGCACTCTCCTCGAAGGCGAACAGTGAAGCCCCGGTCGATGGCTCGACCGGGGCTTCACGATCTCTACGGCGGGCGCGGGTTAGCCCTGCTGGATGGCGCTGAGCCTCCAGGCGTTGGGCCCGACGGGCCGCACGAAGGTCCAGAACTCCTCGAACTTGACCGGCTCGGCGCGGCTGCCCTCCACCACCTGCCCCGATCGCTCGTCCACCGTGTAGTCGAGCAGGCTCGCCTGGAACTGAACCGTGACGTAGTCCTGGCCGCTCTCCTGCCAGGCCTCGGTGACGGTGACCGAGCGTACCGCGATGTTCTCGAGCCGGTTGATGCGTCCCTGGCCGCGCAGGCGGTCGCAGTCCTTCTGGAGCGTGGCGGACATCTCGGGCGTGAGTGAAGCCGAGGCCTGGCTCATGTCCCGCGCCATCCACGCCGCCTGCACGCGGAAGAAGATATCCGAGGCCGTGTCGGGGAAGCGCATGGGGTCGAACGCCGTGGAACGTCTGCGGCTGCGGCTGCCACTGAGGCCCGCCGGCGGCCTGGCCGTAGCCCGTCGCGGGCGTGGGCGTAGCCTGGCGGCTGCGCATCATCCGATAGATGAGGTAGGCGCCGCCCGCGATGAGCAGGATCTCCATGAGGCCGATGCCGCCGCCCATGCCGTGGCCGAAGAACATGCTGCCCAGCAGCCCGCCGAGCGCGAGACCGGCGAGGCCGCCCATGAGAGCCCCGCCCCACCCAGAGCGCTGCGGCTGGGCCGGCTGGACCGAAGAGGGCGGAGCGGAAGGCTGGGTCGGTCTCGAGGGGCTGGCGGGAGAGGAATAGCTGCGCGACCCGCGGCTTCCCCCTGAGCTGCCGCCGCCGGCCCTGGCCCAAGCATCGGTGACGAGCAGCACCGGAGCGAGCGCCAGCGCGACAAGGCACGCGAGAGCAAGGAATCGCTTCATTGAGGGTCCCCTCCTTGGGGCAACAGGCCTAGGGGCAACAGGTGCGTCCATTCCGGTTACCACGATTACAGTATAGACGATGAAGAGGCGCGCGGGGTCAAGAGGCCGCCCGGCGCAGCCTGTCCATGATGGTGAGCCCCATGCCTTCCTGGGTAACGGCTTCGACGAAGATACCCTCGACCCCGGTTGAGTCCAGCTCCCGGAGGGCCGCGAAAAGCTCGCGGGCATAGGCGACGAGGTCGCCCGGCATGATCTTCACCTGAAGCCCGGGGCGCTCGAGGAAGACTGGGCGCTGGGTCATCAGGGCCACGGGCCGCCCGGCCTCGAGCCAGGGGACGACGACCCTCTCACCTGTCCCCGCCTCGACGATGAGAACCTGGGCGCGGGGGGCGTAGTGGCGGTAGCGGAGTCCCGGTGAGCGCCCCGCGGCCTCCTCGTGGTCGCTCCCGAACACGTCCACCTCGCCCAGGCAGTCCTTCAGCTCCTCGAGCGTTACGCCGCCCGGTCTCAGCAACATGGGCGGCTCGGTAGTCATGTCGAGGACGGTCGATTCCACGCCGACCGGTGTCGGACCACCGTCCAGGATCAGCTCGATGCGGCCGTCGAGATCGTCCCGCACGTGCTCGGCGCGGGTCGGGCTCGGCCGCCCCGAACGGTTGGCCGACGGCGCGGCGATGGGGCGGCCGCTCGCCTCGATCAGCGCGCGCGCCACGGGGTGGGATGGGACGCGCGCGGCCACGGTCTCGAGGCCGCCCGTGGTGATGAGTGGCACCGCGCCAGCGCGCGGCAGGACGAGGGTCAGGGGGCCGGGCCAGAAGCGCGCCGCGACATCGCGCGCGCGTCGCGGCACGCGGGCGGCTATGCTCTCGAGCGCGCCGGCGCTCGCCAGGTGGACGATCAACGGATTGCCCCGCGGCCGCTCCTTGGCTTCGAAGATTCGCGCGACCGCCAGGCCGGACTGGGCGTCGGCGCCGAGCCCGTACACGGTCTCGGTCGGGAAGGCCACGAGCCCGCCCGCGCGGATCACCTCCGCGCCTCGGCGGACACCCGCATCATCGGCCTCGAGGAATACCGTGCGCATGGACGTGGAGGCCGACCCTACCGGAGGGAAGCCTCCGAGGCAAGCCGTCACTTCCACAAAGAAATAGCGCCGGCTCCGGAACTTCCCCCTCCACGCCCGGTCTAAGTGGGCACATACCGGCTTCAATCGGGCCACTTCAACCGGTCAAGGAGGGGACATGGACACGAATCGGCGGCAATTCCTGTTCGGATGCAGTGTGGGTGCTCTCGGAGCCATCGCGGCCCCGTCACGTGCCTTGGCGGATCGGGTCCGCGTGCTCGGCGAGGCGGCCGACGTGGACCGGCCCGTGACCGGCAGTCAGGTCAGCCCGGAGTTCCAGCGCTGGATGCGCGCCGCGCGCGTGGGCCAGTCGGCGGCCCACGGGGGCCTCCTGGTCTTCTGGCTCACCGTCAAGGATCAGGCGCCCGCGCTCGAGGTCGCCACGCTCGACGAGGCGCGCAAGTCGGGCGCGCTCCTGATCAGCGAGCGCGACCAGGCGACAGTGCCCGAGCTCGTCATCGAGAACCGGGGCAAGGGCCACGTTTTGCTGCTGGCCGGCGAGATCCTGATCGGCGGCAAGCAGAACCGGGTGCTGCGCGAGGACATCCTCCTGCCGCCGCTCAGCGGACCGCGCCCGATCGGCGTCTACTGTGTCGAGCAGGGGCGCTGGAACGAAGGGCGCAAGGAGTTCGAGAGCAAAGGCACCTTCGCCCAGCCGGGATTGCGGTCGAGTCTGATGGAACGCGCCGACCAGGGCCGCGTCTGGGATTCGGTCGCCAAGGCCGCGCGGGAGGCCGCGCCGGCCTCGCAGTCACCGACGAGCAGCTACCAGGCCATCTACGACGACGCCAGGATCAAGGACCACCTGAGCGAGGTCGAGCGCCTCGCGCTCATGCGGCCGCCCGTTCTTGCCCACGGCGCCGCGGTCTTCTTCGGGCCCTCGCTCTCCGGGCTCGATCTCTTTCACGCGCCGGGGCTCTTCGCGCGCGAGTGGCCGAAGCTCCTGCGCGCGTACGCCGTCGAGACCTACAACAGCAAGATGCTACCGAGGGACGTCCCGGAAGCCAAGCTCCGCGCCCACGTCGAAGGACTGCTCGCCCAGGCGGCGAGGGTCGAGGGCTCGTTGCGGGGGAACGCGGGCGTGGGCCAGCTCTTCGAGTTCCGCGCGGGCTCAGGCCGCGGGGCGGCCCTCCTCTTCGAGGGCCGCGCCATCCACACCGCCATCCTCTAGAGGGACTGCACTCCGAGCAGCTCGACTTCGAAGATGAGCGTGGCGCCCGGCGGAATGACGTTGCCGGCGCCGCGATCGCCGTAGCCCAGGTGCGCGGGGATGATGAGCTTGCGCTTGCCGCCCACCTTCATGGTGGCCACGCCCTCGTCCCAGCCCTTGATGACGCGGCCCTTGCCGATGGGGAAGGCGAACGGCTGTCCGCGGTCCACCGAGCTGTCGAACTTCTGGCCGCTCTTGAGCCAGCCCGTGTAATGCACGCTGACCGTTTCGCCCGGCTTGGGCCTGGCGCCCGTGCCCTCGACGAGGTCGACGTACTCGAGCCCGGTCGCCGTCTGAATAGCTTGCTCGTCCATGGCCTGGAGTTCCCCCTGTCGCGCACCATAGCACGTCGTAGAATGGCGTCCGTGACGTATAGTTGCGCGTTCTGCGGGGAGGAGAACGACGTCCTCGTTGACCCGAGCGGGGGGCGCCGTCAGACCTTCACCGAGGACTGTACGGTGTGCTGCCGGCCGAATCTCATCACGCTCGTCTTCGAGGGCGACGACGTGCGCCTCGACGCGGTCCAGGAGTACGAAGCGTGAGGGCGCCGCCGGGTCCTTATCGGCGGCCTGCTAGCGGGTGCGGCGGCCGACCACCGCTGCCTCGACAGAGCGCCGGTCCGCGCGAGTGAGAGCGCGGCTCATCGCCGGCGTCAAGAGACGCGTGTGTGGGATATCCACGAGGTACTCGGGAATCCACCAGAGGGAGCGCTCGGACGTCATCCAACCCGGGTGCACCCTGTCGAAGCGAGCGAGGTTGACCGGGCGCGAGAAGGTCCGCAGCGTCCGCCTCCCACGCATGTCGACGTAGCCTTCAAAGTAGCTCATGGCCAGCTCGCGGAGGCCCCGATACACGGGCTCGCGGTAGCGGAGTCCCGAGTAGTTCGACTTGGCGACGGCGCCCCAGCGGCCGCGCTCCCGGAAGACGGCGATGACGTGGTCGGTGTCGTCCGGGACGGATTCCATGTCGAGGAGCAGCGGCGGATAGCCCAGCACCCGGAGTGCGGCCGCCCCGAAGATGGCGCCCTCGAGGCAGTGCGCCGTGCGCTCGTGCAGCACGCGGCGCGGTGACCACGCGGTGTCACCGAGGTGGTACGGCATGGCGTCGAGCAGGCCCTGGACGCCGCTCGGAGTCTTGACGCCACGGAGAACCCGGAGCTCGCGCGGGGTGAAGCCCCAATCGTTCAATGGGTCACCGGAGGCTCGGCGTGAGCCGGGGGCGGCTCGCCGGGCAGACCGGTAAATTGCTCCCGCAGCCTCATCCAGAGCTCGAGCCGCGACCAGTCGGGCTCGGCGACATAGCGCTGGCGGGCGGGATCGATCCACGGATTGGGGAAGAACACCGTCAGCATCTGCTCGCCCCGCCCGTTCCACAGCCGGACGCCCCACGCGCTCGCGCGGCCGTCGCGGTTGAGGCTGCGGAAGAACGCGGCGCGCGCGCATCGACGCCACCGCGCGAGCTCGGGAGGCGTGGGCAGGCTCGGGCTTCCGCGATGGGGGCCGATGCAGAGGTGAAAATGCCAGGACTCGCTGCCGGCCACCTGCACCGTCGCGTAGCCGTCGAGGGTCGAGAGCACGGGCGGGGCCCCGAAGCGCCCTTCGAAGACGGCGCCCTCGATGCAGGGGCCGAAGATCACGTGCTGCCAGCTCACCTCGAACATCTCCCTGAGGAGCGCCAGCAACGAGGGCTCGGAGCACTCGACGTCGAAGTACTCCGTCCGCGTGCCGTCGAGGTTGGCGTGCGTCGATGCCATGAAGGGGTCGTGCGCCGCCACCCTACGGCACGACGCCGGGCTGCGGGGGCGGTGTGCCCGCCCCGCTCGGGCCCGGCCGGATAGGCACGTAGAGCACCGACGGCCGGCCCTTGGCGCCCTGCGGGTAGAGGTCCATCAGGTCATAGACGGTGCGCGGCATATCGGTGGACACCGGCAGCCCCAGCTGCTTGGCATTCACCACCAGGATGGGGAAGTCGTGGGTCCAGCGCCCCTCGGAGAGGATCGTCGCGATCTCGACCGATTTCTTCTGCGAATAGTGCTTGCGCAGGATTTGCGAGACGAAGTACGCGACCTGTATGCGCGCCTTCTGCGCCATGTCGGCCAGCACCAGCATCTGGTCGCTGACGTTGGCCGGACCCTTGATGTCGACCATGCGCACGATGGACGCGGCGGGCAGCTCGCCGATCTGCGGGTCCACCGGCCCGAGCACCGCGTTGGCGTCCATGACGATCTCGTCTGCCGCGAGGGCGATGATGGTGCCTCCGCTCATCGCGTAGTGCGGCACGAAGACCGTCACCTTGCCCTTGCGCTCCGACAGCGCCTTGGCGATCTGCTCGGCGGCGAGGACCTGGCCGCCCGGCGTGTGCAGGATGACGTCGATGGGCTGGGGCTCCGGCGTGAGCCGGATCGCGCGCAGGACCGCCTCGGAGTCTTCGATGGTGATATTGCTCGAGACGGGTACGCCGAAGATGCTCACGATTTCCTGCCGGTGGATCAGCGCGATGACGCGGGTCTTTCGCTCCTGCTCAAAGCGCTTGATCACGTCGGCGCGCGCGGCCGCGAGACGGTTGGGGCTGAAGTAGACCTGCTGGACCAGGATCACCGCGATGGTGACGAAGAGCGCCGCCTTCGCCAGAGCGAGCAAGCCCTGTACCCACGCGGCCCAGGCGACGCGCACGGCGGGCCCGCGCTTACTCGGGCACGCTGTTCAGCACGTAGAGGGCCGCCATCATATTGGTGCCCTCCGGAAACGGTCCGAACCACTTCTCGTAGATCGGCACAACCTCGGCGCTGCGGTACAGGCGCGTGAGGACGCGGTCGACGGCCAGGCGGAAGCTCGCGTCGCCCCGGCGTACCATGAAGGCGTAGGGCTCGTAGGAGATGAACGCCTCGAGCAGCGCCACCTTGGACGGATCCTTGGAGCTGCGGGCCAGGCGGACGAGGAGCGCGCGGTCCGTCGCGTACGCGTCGACTTTCCCGTCGTCCAGCGCGCCGAGCCCCTCAGCATGATCCTTCACCGCCACCAGCGTCACGTTTGGAATCGACAGCTTCGTGACGACATCGCGCATGGCGCGCTCGGTCGTCGTGGTCGGGATGACGGCCACTCGCTTGCCGGGCAGATCCGTGATCTTCTTGATGCCGGAGGCGGTCGAGACGAGCAGGCTGCCGCCGTCGAGGAAAGTCAGCACCGTGAAGTCCACCTGCTGCATCCGCGAGAGCGTCTTGGTGGTCGTCCCGCACTCGATGTCCACGGTGCCGCCGACCACGCGGGCGATCCGATTCTCCGCGGTCACCTTGGCCCACTTGACGTCGAGCTTCGCCAGCGAGAGGTCCTTCTTGACGCCCTCTGCGATGCGCAGGCAGAGATCGATCGAGTACCCCTCCGGCGTGCCGCCGGGACCGACCGAGGAGAATGGCGCGGACGTTTCGGTGTAGCCGATGGTGATGGCGCCCGTCCGCTTGATCTTTCCCAGCGTGTCCTCCTGGGCTCCCGCCAGGGACGGGACGGCAAGGAAGAGCGCCAGGACGGTCGACGTCAGCAGTCGTCGCATGGAGATCTCCCCTACTCGGGCAGGCCGTTGATGAGGTACATGTTCAGGATGATCGGGGCCGCGGTGGTCATGGACCCGAACGACTTCTCGAAGATCGGCGCGACCTCGCCGGTGCGGTACATCGCCGCGAGGGCGCGGTTGACGGACAGGCGGAAGCCCGCGTCGCCGCGCTTGAGCATGAAGCCGTGCGGCTCGTAGGAGAAGAACTCGTCGATCAGGGCGAGTTTCTCGGGATTCTTCGACGTCCGGCCCATGCCGATCAGGATGACGCGGTCCGAAGCGTAGGCGTCGATGGCGCGGCTGTCGAGCGCGGCCACGCCGTCGGCGTGGTTCTTGACGGGCACCACGGTCGCGCTGACCGCCTGCTTCCTGAGCGCGTCGGCGAGAGCCTTCTCCGTGGTGGTGCCGGGAACGACCGCGACGCGCTTGCCTCCGAGGGTGGAGATCCCCTGGATGCCCGAGGCGTCGGTCACGAGCAGGCTGCCGCCATCGAGAAAGGTCATGAGGCTGAAGTCCACCTGCTCCTGCCGCGAGAGCGAAGCCGTCGTCGAGCCGCACTCGAGATCCACCGTGCCGTTGACGACGGACTGGATCCGGTTCGCCGGCGTCACCGTGACCCACTTGACCTGCAGGTTCGGCAGCGCGAGCTCCTTGGCCACGCTCGCGGCGATGCGGGTGCAGAGGTCCACGGAGTAACCCGCCGGCTTGCCGTCGTCGCCCACGAAGGCGAAGGGACGCGCGTCTTCGCGATAGCCGAGAGTGATCGTGTTCGTGCTCTTGATCTTCTTGAGGGTGCCATCGAGGTCTGCGCCCAGCGCGGGCGCGGCTAGGAACAGCGTCGCCAGCAGCAGTGTCAATGCTCGGATCATGGAGTGTCCTTTCCGCTCAGAGGCACGGGAAATCGAAGGCACCGTAGCACCTTTGCCGGTCGAGGCGCAACCCGGCACCCGCGCGCTCAGCGCTTGACCGCGATGCGCGGTGACGGCTGCCCGACGTGGATGTGCGCGCCGGAGGTGGCGCCCGGCACCGCCGTCCACGCCGCGATGAAGGGGATGCCGGCCGCGCGCAGGTAGTCCATCAGCGCGCGCCCCTCCGGGCTGTCGGGATGCACCGCGACGTCGAGCGCGTCCCGGTGGTCGAGGCCCATGCGGTCGTGCAGCGGCGTCTGGCCGTAAGAGCTTAT
>WNFD01008255.1_pt1 | contig 12144 bp, 9 predicted proteins | sample 5400491 | NCBI WGS metagenome assembly WNFD01 (sample SAMN13153343, study PRJNA577476) | soil metagenome | isolation source: 120 cm saprolite under Douglas fir tree site 2 hole 2 replicate 2 | place: USA:California | collected 2015-04-18 | reverse complement strand
TAACGCCAGAGGACCGAGTGTGTAGTTTACCTGCACACCACGATTTACGGCATTTTCCTGATTCCACAAGAGGCCGCGCTCGATGTTCATGTTCTCGAATGTAAAAGTGTACTCGGCGCCGATCAAGGTCGGCAGCTTGCCGGCCATAATGGAGAATTCGTCCGTCGGCGCGATCTTTGCGAACGCCACCGGCACGGGGCCGAAGAAGTCGCCCGTCGTCGTCGCCGTGCTGAAGTAAGGCGTGCCGAGCGCCGGAAGCGTGTAGGCCCCAACCTGAACAAAGTATTGGAACAGGCCGTCGTTCTTCTGAAAGAACACCTGGCCGTTGCTCAAACTAGCCTGGGAATGCTGCTGGTCGGGAAATTTATTATTCTGCCATAGTCCGAGACCGCTGACGACACCGCTCACAGAGACCGGGCCGAGCGGCCCGGCGTCGAAACTGATTGGGTTCGGGTTGGCCGTCAGAGAACCGGCCGCCATACCCATCATCGAAACGGGGGCCGGTACTGCGCTCTCCGGCTGTTCACCGGCGGGAGCCGGCTGCTCCTCGGCCGGTGCGACCGTGGCGCCGAGGCTGAGCAATGCGCAAGCGACGGCTGCGCCGGTGATGATGCGTTTCTTCAACTTGTTCATTTCGAGAGCCTTTCAGAGCACCGTTCGACATGAAGGAGACGACGCGACCTGAGCGGGTGTCCCATCAATCGATGGTCCACCGGTTGCAATCCCCAAAGCAAGCCGCGTACCACCGACGAACCAGCTGGTTGCGCACCAGTCTACAAATTCTCGTTCTTTTCGACAAACCGGTGTATTTGTCAACCCGTGTCCTAACAGCGGGGTGAGACTGGACTGAGATTGCGTCCGCCGGTTTGCCCTGCCTCCTTTTTCCGATCAGGATCGAGGAGCGTCGAATCCAAGTTCGCGCCTTAGTTAACTTGGATGTTGCTCAAAAACGCTGCCGGTTGCTTAATTTTGGTTAAGAATTAGGCAATCTCAGACAGGGTGGGGCGCGTACGGCAACGCTACCCCACCCATCATCAGAGCAATTTGTACCGAACCGTCAGTTATTCGGCGGCTTCCATCGTGATCGCGTAGGCGGTCTCGCCGTGAACCGCGTCGTCGCCGATCGCCAGTTGCGCCTCACTCATGCGCAACGGCACGAAGATCGAGATCACCTTGAGGATGATGAAGGTGGCGATGGCGTTGTAGACGATGATGAACGCCGCGCCCTCGAGCTGGAGCAGGAGTTGGTTTCCGGTGTCGCCGTAGAGCAAGCCGGTAACGCTGACGCCGGGCGCCTCCTTGTCGGTGCCGATGTATTCGAGCATGTCCGGGTTCGCGAGGATGCCCACGAGCAAACCACCGCACAGGCCCGCAATCCCATGTGTGGAAAACACGCCCAACGTATCGTCGACCTTCATCATGAACCTGGTTCTCTGGAGCCTATTCATCGACGCCCAGGGAATGATGCCGGCAACGATACCGATGATGATGGCACCCCAGCCATTGACGAAACCGGCGGCGGGAGTGATTGCCACCAAGCCTGCGATCATGCCGTTGACCGCACCGATGATCGACGGCTTGCCGTAGGCCATCTTGTCCATCAGCGTCCATACGAGAAGGGCTACCGCCGTGGCCGTGTTGGTGTTGAGCACCGCCGCGCCCGCATCGTGGTTGGCGAAATAAGGATCGCCGCCATTGAAGCCGTTCCAACCCAGCCACAGGATGCCGGCGCCGATCAAGGTGACCAGCAGGCTGTTGGGCGGGAATTGCTCGCGATCGGCCTGCAGGCGTGGCCCGACCACGGCTGCGGCGACGAATCCGGACGTGCCGGCGGCGAGATGGATGACGTAGCCGCCCGAAAAATCCTGTACCCCCAACTGTGAGAGCCAACCGCCGCCCCATAGGCTGAATGCCCCGACCGTGTAGACCAGGGTCATCCACACCGGGCAGAAGACCACCCACGCCGCGAAGTTCATGCGGCCGAGCACCGAGCCCCCGAGGATAATCACCGTGATCGCAGCGAACACGAACTGGAAGAATATCAGGGTAGCCATCGGGAAGGTCAGCTCCGGCATGCCGGCAGCCGCTGCCGGTATCACCGCCTGGCCCGTTGTGAATGACGCGGAGGTCGCCAACGCCGGTTTGCCGAGGAACGGAAACCATTGCTCTCCGAACGCCATGTTGTAGTCGAAGAGAACCCAGACGACCAGCACCGAGGCGAAAGCGTAGAAGCACATGAAAGCAGAATTGATCGCCCATTTCTGCTTGACATACCCGGCGTAGAGAACCGCCAGGCCGGGAATGCTTTGCAGGCCGACAAAGGTTGCAGCCGCCAACTGCCATGCATTGTTGCCCGAATCGAGCCATTTTGGTGATGGTACGAGCATTTTTCGTCCCCTATCTTTTCTGTTGCGAGGAGGCTCACAACCCTCGGTGCCCAAATGTGGGCCAAATAAGCGCGTTGGGTAAAGTGGCGGAGGCAAGAGCCATGCCAGCCGCTGACCGATGAAAAACCGCCCGCCAAACCTGGCTCTTCGTGAAATCAGCCCGCAATCGGACCCTGATCTGCATAAAAAGTAGGCAAAAAATGATAGGTCCAATGCGCGGTTCGCTTTGCAGGAAGTCCGCGTTTGGATATGGATCGGCGCATGGCGATGCGGACGCAATCATGTTTCACAACCGCGTTCTAGCGGCAGGGATAGCCTGCCTGGCGGCGGGTTTTGCCGTTCCGACGATCGACGGCGGCGCGCAGGAGAGCGAGACCGCGATCACCTGCACCAATCCGGTGAGCGGCACGTCCTGGCAGATTACGATCGATTTCGGCAAAGCCACCGTCGATTCCAATCGGGCCAGGATTACCGGGGCCGAGATTTCCTGGTTCGATCCCACGGACGGTGGCAACTACACGCTCGACCGCAAATCCGGCGATCTCACGGCAAGTGTCGCCTCGAGCACCGGCGGCTATTTTCGACATGGTCGTTGCAGTCTGGAGAAATTGCGGTGAGGACGCGACCGCTGGGACCGGCAACCTCTCGGAATCGGTACGATGCCGATGGTTGAGACCGGCGTACGCGCAAGCGTCGGATTTGCCTCGAAGACCGGGCGACGCAAGGTGAACGAGGATTTCGCCGGCGCCGTGTTCGGCGCAGAGTTGCCGCAGCCGCGCCAGGAGGTGATCGCTGCGATCGCCGATGGCATCGGGGGCGCTAAGGGCGGCCGCGTTGCGGCCGAGACCGCGGTGCGCGGCTTCCTGGACGGCTTTTGCGATCTGCCCGAGACGATGGAGGTGCTGCGAGCGGGCGCCAAGATCGTCAGCGCGCTCAACGGCTGGATCAATACAATGGGCCGCCAAGATCCCAAGCTCGCCGGGATGGGTTGCACGTTAACGGCGCTGGTGCTGCGCGGCCGCGTCGCCCACCTGCTACACGTCGGGGATACGCGCGCCTACCGGTTGAGCGGCGACCGCCTGACATGCCTTACCACCGACCATGTGCGCCAGGATGGCAGCGGGCGCTCGCACACGCTCAACCGCGCGCTGGGAGTGGAGGCGGAAGTGCGCTTGGACTACGCCACACAACCGGTGGCGCTGCATGACCGTTTCCTGCTGTGCAGCGATGGCGTGCACGGGTTTCTGACGGATGAGCGCATCGCCGACATCTTGCGCGAACGCTCCGCCCCGGAGGATACCGCCGGCGCTTTGGTTGTGGCCGCGCTCCAATCCGGCAGCACTGATAACTGCACCGCCTTGGTTCTGGACGTGGTCGCGCTGCCGACGGCGGGATCGGCCGACATCAGCGCCGCCATCCTGCACCTGCCGGTAATCCCGGTGCCGCTCAGAGGCGAGACGATCGATGGATTTGTCCTGAAAGCCCTGATCTCCGAGGGCCGGTACAGCCGTCTGTTCGCCGCGGAGGACGAAGTCGAGGGCGGCAACGTCGCCTTGAAGTTCCCCAAGCCGGAGCTCGCCAGCGTCGACGCTTACCGCGCGGCGTTCGTCCGCGAGGCTTGGGTCGGCGCTCGGGTGCACAACCCATGGGTCGGGCGCGTCATCGAACTGCCGCCGGGACGCCAGACCTGCCTGTACACGGTCATGCCGCTCTATCAAGGGGAGCTTCTGGAAACGCGGCTGTCGCGCAGTCCGGCGTTGGGATTGGAAGAAGGACGGAACATCGCCGTCAAGCTGGCCCGCGCGGTGGCAGCGCTGCATCGTGCGGGCATCATCCATCGCGACATCAAGCCGGACAATGTAATCCTCGAAGGCGGCGGATCGCTGAAGCTGATCGATCTCGGGGTCGTTCGCGTGCCTGGGCTGGAGGATTTCCCACCCGATGCGATTCCTGGCACCCAGGCCTATATGGCGCCCGAGATGTTCGAGGGCGAACCGGGCAACGAGGCCACCGACATTTACGCGCTGGGCGTCACCATGTTTCGCGCCTTCACTGGTGAATACCCATACGGCAATCTCGACGCCATCAGTCCGCCGCGCCGCAACCGGCCACGGGACTTTTCCGCGCTGCGACCGGATCTTCCCGCCTGGCTCCAGGCGGCGCTCGCGCGCGCAATCGCGGTCGATCCTGCGAAGCGCTTTCATGACATGACCGAGTTCGCGTTCGAGATGGAAGCGGGACCAGCACGCGCCCCGAGCGCAATTCGACGGCCGCGCACGCTTTATGAGCGTGCCCCGCTCCAAGTCTGGCAAGGCTTGGCCGCTCTGCTGGCGCTTGCTCTCCTGGTGTCCTTACTGGTGCGTTAAGCCTTCGCGCCTCGGCGTCAGAGCCGCACAGCCGCAGTGGTGTGGGTCCATCGGGGGTGCCAGAATATGAGTTCTGCCTAAATTTCAATCATTTATTTATACCTCCCCCGGGGCTGCATACGATCGGCGCGCGGTTGCGGTCGACTCCGTACAAGAGTTGCCGGCCCAGGGGGATTGGCACGATTCTTGGGTGCAGTGGCGACGGCGGCCGGACCCACATCGCGTACGGAGTCTGCGTGTTGGCGCATCCAAGCCGGCGTTTTTGGAGGGATGGAGTGGATGGGTGTGTTTCTGAAACGAACTTTGCTTGCCGCGCCGGTCACGTTTCTGTGGACTGTCGCGGCGCTGGCACAGCAGACGCCAGAGGCCGCGGCACCTGCCGCTGGCGCTGCTCCTGCTGCCAGCGCGCTCAACACCGGCGACACGGCGTGGATGCTGACCTCTGTCGCGCTCGTGCTGATGATGACCATCCCTGGTCTCGCGCTGTTCTACGGCGGCATGGTCCGCAAGATGAACGTGCTGGCGACCGTGATGCAGAGCTTCGCCGTGACCTGCCTTGTCACGGTATTGTACACGGTGATCACCTACAGCATGGCCTTCACCACGGGATCGCCGTTCATCGGGGGGTTGAGCCGGTTTATGCTGTTCGGCATGACCCTCGACTCGGTCAACGATCTGGCAAAGACGATCCCGGAATCGGTCTATATGTGCTTCCAGATGACCTTTGCGATCATCACGCCCGCGCTGATCTGTGGCGCGTTTGCCGACCGCATGAAGTTTTCGGCATTGCTTTGGTTCATTGGACTGTGGGCTGTCTTTGTCTATGCGCCGGTCGCTCACTGGGTGTGGGGAGCCGATGGGTTCCTCAATGATGCCGGCGTGCTCGATTTTGCCGGCGGAACCGTGGTGCACGTCAATTCCGGGGTCGCCGGCCTGATGGCTGCCCTGGTGATGGGCAAGCGGCGCGGCTTTGGAACCGAGCCAATGCCCCCGCACAATCTGGTCCTCAGTGTGATTGGAGCCTCGCTGCTGTGGGTCGGCTGGTTCGGCTTCAACGCCGGGTCCGCAGTGGCGGCGAACGGCAATGCCGGTATGGCGATGGCGGTCACCCAGATCGCGACCGCGACCGCGGCGCTCTCCTGGATGTTCGCCGAGTGGGCCGTTAAGGGAAAGCCCAGCGTGCTCGGCATCATCTCGGGGGCGGTCGCTGGGCTGGTCGCAATCACCCCGGCGTCAGGATTTGTCGACCCGCGTGGCGCGCTGATCATCGGCGTTGTGGCCGGTGTCGTCTGCTATTGGGGCACCACCGGTCTGAAGCACGCGTTCGGGTATGATGACAGCCTCGACGCCTTCGGCGTGCATGGCGTCGGCGGCGCCACGGGCGCCCTCTTGACTGGCGTGTTGGCGGTGGCCTGGGTGGGCGGCGAAGGCAAGAGCGGCCTGATCGACGGCAATCCGCAGCAGGTGATCACGCAGCTTTACGGCATCGGCGTCGTCGCGGTGTATGACGCGATCGCCTCGCTGATCCTGCTCAAGCTGGTCGATCTGACGATCGGGCTGCGTGTCGAGTCCGACATCGAGCTCGAGGGCCTCGATCTCGCGATTCATGGGGAGGCCGTGCAATGACAGCGGCGGCTCGTCCATGTCCGCTTGAGATGCTGGACGGGCCGCGCCATTTCAATCCGATGCGGCAAGGCCGCCTAACCCGAGCCCGTGACGAGCTCAACACCGGATGGTGAAGCCATGAAAAAGATCGAAGCGATCATCAAGCCCTTCAAGCTCGACGACGTGAAGAACGCGTTGCACGAAGTCGGCGTCACCGGCATGACGGTCACCGAGGTGAAGGGTTTTGGACGACAGAAGGGACACACCGAGGTCTATCGCGGGGCCGAGTACGTGATCGACTTCCTGCCCAAGATCAAGGTCGAGGTCGTGCTCGACGACGCCCTTGTCGAGCGAGCCGTGCAGGCCGTCATGGATGCCGCGCGCACGGACAAGATCGGCGACGGCAAGATCTTCGTGGTGCCGGTCGAACAAGCTGTCCGCATCCGAACCGGGGAGCAAGGTCCCGACGCTGTCTGACAACGCGCCCCGGTGGGCCAGGGAGCGGAGATCGGCGGTTGTTCGATAGCGATAAGTTAGGGCGACGCGGCCTCGGTCGCGCGATCGCGGTCATCCTGGTTCATCAAATGGCGCGCCTGGGCGATAAGGTTGATCGCCGCTCTCGCTTCCGGGTTTGCCGCGATGAAACGCTCAAAGTCGGTTTTTCTCAGCACGAGCAGCCGGCAATAGGTCAGAGCGGTTACATCCGCCTGCCGCGGCCGGCCGGAAAGCAAGGCCATCTCTCCGAAGAACTCGCCGCTGCCGAGTCGCACCGGCCCCGCCGGCAGCGCCACCTCGACCGCCCCGGAAGCAATGAAGAAGACGGCGTCACCCCGATCCCCCCTGCGGATGATGCGCTCGTTCGGAACCGTGAAGCGCGGGCGCAGCAGCCTGGCCACGCGATCGAGCTGCCGTTCGCCGAGGCCTGAGAGGATGTCGAGCCTTTCGATCAAGCGATGGGTGTCCAGTCCGATGTCGAAGCGCGGAGATGGCTCCGCGGCGCTCGCGCCGGCGACGCCACGCTGCAGATCGTCATGGAGTTCCTTCGGGATCAGCCCTTCCTCGAACAGCAGCTGGTATCGCACCATCTCTTGCCGCAAGGCCGACTGACGCAGAAACCGGATTTCCAGGGCCGCCACATAGTCGGGATATTGGCGACGCAGCGCGTCGAAGGCGGCGCCCACCCCTTCCCGTCGCCGCTCGATGATCTCGCTCGTGAGCTCGGTGATGCGCTCGCCAAACATCGGGCTCAGCCGCCGATTGTTGAAGCCCGGCAGCCTGTCGACCAGCAGCCGGGTGACCAATAGCAGCTCGACGCGGTCTGCCAGGCGATCGGCGAGAAACCGCACGATCCCGAAATATCGGTAGAAGAAATAGGCGATACGGAATGCGACCGGAAACGAGCGCGCCCGTTCGGCGGCTCTGCGGTATCCGACGCGCCCTTCAGCCCGCGCCCCCTCGACCAGGCGGTCGGCATTCCGGAGCAACACTTGCACCGTGGCCGCCGAAGCGATTCGATCGGCGCGTGCCTCGAGGACAAGCACGCGTTCCTGGTTCGCCAGTGCTGCGAGAGCGATCGCCAGCCGGTCTCGCTCGATGAGCCGTTCTGCTGCGTCGCGGGCGTTGGCAGCCGCAATCCATGTTTGGTAGGGTTCGACGACCTGCTCGACCGCGCTTTCAGCAAGCGCGTGGGCTTTCGCCATGTCGCGAACCCAATCGCAAACTTCGGCATACGAAAGTGCCAGAACCTGGTCGCGTAGCACCTGGTTTCGTGGCGACAGTCGGCTGAGCCCGAGGAAATCGATCACCAAGCGCAGGGTCGTGCCGTTGACGAATAGGGTGAACAACACCAGGCCAGTGGCGAGCACCGCGACGAAGCGCTTGACGTCCAGACTGAGTGCCACGTTCTCGGTCGCCGCCAGAGCCAGCACCAGGGTCAGCGCCCCGCGCAATCCGCCCCAGGTGATTGCGAGCTTGTATGCGGAGCTGATCGGCTGGCTGAGTTTGAGGAACTCGAGCGGCGGCACCAGCACGAACAACACCAGTATGCGCGCTGCTAAGGCTGCCGCCACCAGCACCGCGACCAGCAGCAGGTCATGGAGCCCGACATCGCCGAGCAGCCTCGGGACGAGGATCGAGGCGAGGATAAAGACCAGGGAACGCGCCCAAAAAGCGATCTGGTCCCACAGATCGGTCAAAAAAGACCAGTTGTAAGGGGCGATCCGGGAACGGCCGAGCGCGCTGACGGCGAGCCCCGACCCGAGCACCGCGACCACGCCCGAGACGTGAAAAAAGCGCTCGGCGGCGATGAAAACGCCATAGGCGAGCGCCAGGGTCAAGGTGGCTTCCGCGAGGCGGTCGTCGCGGACCCAGGGGATGACCCAAAGCAGCGCCCGGCCCGCCAGCAATCCCAAGAGGCCCCCGCCGATAAAGGACAGGAAAAACTCGCTCAGCCCTGAGGCGATGTCCGGCTCGCGCGCGCTGACGATCATCCCGAGCAACACCGCGAACAGGGAGATGGCGGCTGCGTCGTTGAGCAGCGCTTCGCCTTCGACGAGGCGCGTCAAGCGCGCCGGCGCGCCGACATCGCGAAAAATCGCGATGACCGCGGCAGGATCAGTGGTCGCAACGACGGCGCCGAGCAGCAGGCACACCACCAGCGGAACGCCGGCGAGCGGCCACAGCACCAACCCGATCACCGCGGTTGTGATCAGGGTCGCGACAATCGCGAGGAGCAGGATCGGTGCTGCATCTTCCAATGTTCGCCGCACATCGGTGACGATGCCGGCCTCGAATACAAGGAGCGGCAGGAAGACGTAGATGAAGGTCTCCGAGCTGACCGGCAGCGCGACAAAGATGTCGGCGAAGGGATCAGACCCGGCCGCCCAGCCGAGCTGAGAGAGGACGGCCGGAATGCCCCCCACCGCCACCCCGACCACCCCGAGCAAGACGGGTGGCGGCAGCTTCAGATAAGCGGCCAGCGGCTGGCAAAACCCGACGACGACCAGCAGCGCCGCGATGACGAGCAAGACGAAAGCGGTGTCGAACATCGGCGTAGAAACTTGCTGGATCCAGAAAGCCTGGCGGGCCGGATGCCGCGCTGTCGACCTGCATCCTACCCTGCGCCGGCCTGCCGGGACACCGATACCGCTTCCGTTGGTGACGGCTCCCGGGTCGAAGGCGCAGAAGATCCTCCCAGAACCCGCCTCTCTCGAAACCGGTGCCCCGCTGTTTTTGCTGTTTTTGCAGGAAATTATCAGCGATCGACATCATCTTCACCGCAGAAACCCTGGAGCGCCGGCGGCGCGGTGCAGCAAGGAACAGCGGGGAACAGCGGGCCAGACCCGCTGTTAATCCGCTGTAAATGGGAAAAAAGCGATGTCGTGAGGTGCATGTTTGCCTGCGAAAAACCCATTGTCCGCTGCCAACTGGATCACAATATTGCTAGAATAGCATAAAATTTGCAATTTGTCAAAGACCAGATGCGGACGCGGAACGAGGGGTAAGAGGTTCGCCGATGGATTTCGTCCAAGCCTCTCGGTGCGTGGCTGTCGCGGCATCGGCGTGAATCGGAACAAGGGCTTTTGCGACTGCAAGTCAGTTAAGCCAGGAACTGCTGCCTCAAGTGGTTGTGCCGCAAATCCCATTGTCGCAACGGACGACAGATGAGGTGAACGTCAGATCCTTATGGTTCGTTTATGCCCGCGAAGAACGATGCCTCTCCCAGCTAATCCGGCCTCGGGTTCGCGCCATGGGGCACGCCCGAGAAAATGATAAACTCGTGGGTTATAGCCATGCTCGATGTCGTGCTGATCGCGATCGGCGTCGGCTTCTTCGCCGCCTCCATCCTCTACGTGCTCGCCTGCGAAAGAATGTGAGACAGCCATGCTGCTCGACTACGCCCTCGGCACGATCGTGACCATCGTCATCATGGTCTATCTCGTCTACGCGCTGATCAATCCAGAGCGGTTCTAGGAGCTTTCGATGACCATCACCGGATGGGTCCAGATCGCGCTGTTCAGCGTGATCGTCATCCTGATCACGCGGCCGTTTGGCGGTTACATGACGCGCGTCTTTGCCGGCGAGCGCACCGTTCTCAGCCCCGTGCTGCGGCCGGTCGAACGTGCGGTCTATTGGTGCTGCGGCGTAGACGAAAGGGAGGAGCAGCACTGGCTGACCTACGCCGTCGCTATGCTGCTCTTCAGCGTCGTCGGCTTTCTGACTTTGTACGCGCTGCAGCGGCTGCAGTGGTACCTGCCGTTCAATCCGCAGGAACAGACGGGCGTCGAACCGAGCAGCGCGTTCAATACCTCGGTCAGTTTTGTCACCAACACGAACTGGCAGTCCTACGTACCGGAAACCACGATGGGCTATCTCGTGCAGATGGTGGGGTTGACGGTGCACAATTTCGTGTCTGCCGCCACCGGCATCGCCCTCGCCCTCGCCCTGATCCGCGGCTTTGCGCGTCGCGAGGCGAAGGCGATCGGCAATTTCTGGGTCGATCTGACCCGGACCACACTTTACGTGCTGCTGCCGCTGTCGATCGTCATCGGCCTCTTCTATGTCTGGCAAGGCATGCCGCAGAATTTGGGCGCGTATGTCGATGCCACGACGCTCGAGGGTGCCAAGCAAACGATTGCCCAGGGCCCTGTCGCCTCGCAGGAGGCGATCAAGATTCTCGGCACGAATGGCGGCGGGTTTCTCAACGCCAACTCGGCCCATCCGTACGAGAACCCGACGCCGCTGACCAATCTGATCCAGCTGATCTCGATCTTCTCGATCGGCGCAGCGCTGACCAATGTCCTGGGCCGCATGGTCCATGACGAGCGCCAGGGCTGGGCGATCTTTGCTGCGATGGGAATACTCTTCCTCGCCGGCGTGACCACCGCCTACTGGTCCGAAGCGCACGGTAATCCCGCTATTGCCGCCTTTAATGTCGATGCAGCACCAAGTGTGTTGCAGGCGGGCGGCAACATGGAGGGCAAGGAGGTGCGGTTTGGCCCCGCCCTTTCGGCTCTCTATGCGACCGTGACGACTGACACATCGTGCGGCGCCGTCAATTCGATGCATGACAGCTTTCTGCCGGTAGGCGGGATGGTGCCGCTCGTTAACATCCAGCTCGGCGAAGTGATCTTCGGCGGCGTCGGCTCGGGCCTCTATGGCATGCTCGCCTTTGCCATCGTCGCGATGTTCGTCGCCGGGCTGATGGTCGGACGCACACCCGAATATCTCGGCAAGAAGCTCGAGGCCAGGGAGGTCAAGATGACCATCCTCGCGCTGTTGAGTCTGCCGCTGTCGATCCTCGGCTGGACTGCGCTTGCAACCGTCGTGCCGCCGGGGCTCGCGGGCATCGCCAATACCGGGCCGCACGGGTTTTCGGAGATCCTCTACGCCTACACATCGGGCACCGGGAATAACGGCAGCGCCTTCGCGGGCATTTCGGCGAACACGCTCTTTTACAACACGACGATAGCGGGCGCGATGCTGATGGGCCGCTTTATCTTTGTCATCCCGCTTTTGGCGGTGGCAGGGTCGCTGGCGCAGAAGAAGCTTCTCGCCCCGTCGGCCGGGACCTTTCCGACGAACCGGCCGCTCTTTGTGGGGCTGTTGGTTGGCGTTGTGCTGATCATGGGCGGGCTCACCTACTTCCCGGCGATATCGCTCGGGCCGGCGGTCGAGCAGGTCGCGATGAACCAGGGCAAGCTCTTTCCCGGGCCGTGAGCTACAGGATTCTCAAGGGACATCCGCTATGACCGACATCACCCCCATCATGATCGGGTCGCCGGAGA
>WNFD01006822.1_pt1 | contig 12144 bp, 10 predicted proteins | sample 5400491 | NCBI WGS metagenome assembly WNFD01 (sample SAMN13153343, study PRJNA577476) | soil metagenome | isolation source: 120 cm saprolite under Douglas fir tree site 2 hole 2 replicate 2 | place: USA:California | collected 2015-04-18 | reverse complement strand
GATCGGGGATCGGCCGCCGCCGGCGACCATCGCATTTCGTTATCGACAATCTATGGGATCTGTGCTACTATAACAATATTCCGATTCGAGTAGCACGGCACATGAGTTCATCACACGCTAATGCGCACCCCGGAGCAATGCGCACCCCGGAGCACCTTTTGCCGAAATGCAGCGCGCGTCGAGCGCCGGCACCCGCTGTTCTTGTCTGCGCCGCGCCCGGGAACTCCAGAGTTTCTGCGGTGCGGACGATGTCGGTCGCTGATAATTTCCTGCAGAAACAGCAAAAACAGCGGGAGCGCCGGTTTGCGAAACTCCGCTAGGGCAATCCCGCCGGCCGACCGCGCGGGTCGCGCGCTTCCATTTCGCCTGCTATTGGCACCCCCCAATCCCGGCTCTGGGCTCTGCTCAACCGGCATGCCGACGACAGGTAGCCGCCGGAACGCCTCTGCGTGCGTCTGCCTTCGATTGACAAAGTGGCCGATTAAGGGTTTCGGCACTCTGCGAGATGCTCTATTTCTTCAAAACGGTTTTCTTTTCCGGAGGTTGGGGGTAGGCCGTCATGCAAGTTGCGGAAACCGAGATTGCTGACATCAAGCTGATCAAACCTGTCCGTCATGTCGATCCTCGCGGGTTCTTCTCTGAGGTATTCAAGGAGAACGTGCTGCGGGAACATGGAATCGACGTTCATTTTGTCCAGGACAATCATTCCTTGTCGGCGAGCAAGGGCGTGGTTCGCGGCCTCCACTTCCAGATTCCGCCCTTTGCCCGATATTCGCTGGGGCTCCCCCAGTTTCGGCCGGCATGTCGCGGCGGTGCTGAGCGCCTCGGAGGGCAACCAGATCTTCATACCCGAAGGGTTTGCTCACGGTTATTGCACGCTCGAACCCGATACCGAGGTGATTTATAAAGTGAGCGACTATTATTCGCCTGAGCACGATCGCGGCCTGCTGTGGAGCGACCCCGCTCTCGGCATCGCCTGGCCGGTATCGGGTACTGAAGCGCTGATCTCGGACAGGGATCGGCAGCATCCGGTTCTGTCCCGCCTGCCGCGGTCTTTCCGGTATGGGCCGGCGGCGGCACCTGTGGCCGCACTCGGCGGGTGATCGGTGTGCAATGAAAGGCATCATCCTCGCCGGCGGTTCCGGCACGCGGCTCTATCCGGTCACCTTGGCGGTCAGCAAGCAGCTTCTGCCGGTGTACGACAAGCCGATGATCTATTACCCGCTGACGACGCTGATGCTGGCGGGTATCCGCGACATCCTTGTCATTACGACGCCGGCCGATCGCCCGCGGTTCGAGGCGCTGCTCGGTGACGGCAGCCAATGGGGGCTGTCGCTCGCCTATGCCGAGCAGCCCCGGCCCGACGGGCTCGCGCAGGCGTTTCTGATCGGCCGGGATTTCGTCGGCGGCGACCGCGTCGCCCTGGTGCTCGGCGACAACCTCTTCTACGGCGACGGCCTGTCGACAATCCTGCAGCGGGCGGCGCGGCCGCGCCCCGGAGCCATCGTCTTCGGCTATCAGGTCCGCAGCCCCGAAGCCTATGGCGTGGTCGAGTTCGATGCCGCCGGCAAGGCGGTCGCGATCGAGGAGAAGCCACGTCAGGCGCGTTCGCATTGGGCGGTGACGGGGCTCTATTTTTACGATGAGACAGTTGTCCAGATCGCGGCCGGGCTCAGACCCTCGGCGCGCGGCGAGCTCGAGATCACCGATCTCAACAATGTCTATCTCGAGCGGGGGCTCTTAACGGTCGAGCGGCTGGGGCGCGGCTACGCCTGGTTCGATACCGGCACCCACGAATCTCTGCTCGAGGCGGCCGAATTCGTGCGCACGATCGAGATGCGCCAGGGCCTCAAGATCGCCTGCGTCGAAGAAGTCGCCTATCACATGGGCTATATCGACCGCGAGCGCCTCCGGGCACTGGCCCGGCATCTGGGCAAGGGTGAATACGCGCGATACCTCGATCAGGTGCCCGAACACGAGGGGTGATCGTCGAGCCCGGCGAACGGTGCCGACGCAACGAATATGAATTCCCCTTGACCGGGGATTTCACTCCGGCACGCCCTCGACGCGAAAGATCTCCTCGAGTTGCGGGCTCATCGGCAGGTCGAGCCGCTCGCCGGTCGGCAGGCGTTGCTGAAACCATTTGTTGTAGAGCTGCACCAGCTCGCGGCTCTGGGCAAGGCGGCTGAAGGTGCGGTCGACGATCGCGGCTAAATCGGGATCGTCCTTGCGGTACATCAGCCCATAGGGGTCATAGGACAGGTAATCGCCGACGACGTGGTATTGGTCGCCCGACTTGGCCGTCGCCACAAGGCCGTAGAGCAGCACGTCGTCGGTAGCGAATGCGTCGGCTTTGCCTTCCTTTAGCATGGCAAAGGATTCCGCGTGATCCTTGCCGATCACGAGCTTGATGCCGAGACGCTGCTTGTCGGAAATTGCTCGCACCGCCGCTTCGTTGGTGGTACCCGCGGTCGCGGCGACCGTCTTGTCTCGCAGATCGCTATAGGAAGCGATCGCGGAGGCGCGCCGCACGAGGAGCTTGGTGCCGGCGATGAAGAAAATCGGCGAGAAGGCTACCTCCTTCTTGCGCTCGAAATTGGCGGTCGTCGAGCCGCATTCGAGATCGACCGCGCCAGAACGTACCGCGGGAATCCGGGTTTCCGCCGTCACCTTCTTGTATTTGACCGCGATCTCGACCGCCTTGAGCTCACTCGAAAGTTCGTCGACCACGGCCTTGCACAGATCGATCGAATAGCCGATCGGGTCGCCGACATTGTTGACGTAGGAGAATGGGATCGAGCTCTCGCGGTAGCCGAGCGTCAGCGCGCTGCTGTCCTTGATCTTCTTCAGGGTCCCGGTCAGTTCCTGCGACTCTGCGCCGGGATTTGCAAGCAGCAACGCAATCATCGCAATCAGAACGACAGCCAGCAAAGAGCGCGGCATCACGCCGCTCGCGCCTCCGCCGGCATGCCGATCGATTCCGCCGTCTCGCCCTCCCAACGACCGATGACTGCGGTCGCCAGGCTGTTGCCGATCACGTTGGTCGCGGTGCGGCCCATATCGAGGAACTGGTCGATGCCGATGATCAGCAGCAGCCCCGCTTCGGGCAGGTTGAAGCTCACCAAAGTCGCGGCGATGACGACGAGCGAGGCGCGCGGCACCCCGGCCATGCCTTTGCTCGTCAGCATCAGCACCAGCAGCATCGTGATCTGTTGAGGAACCGACAACGGGATGTTGTAGGCCTGCGAGATGAAGATCGTCGCAAAGGTGCAGTACATCATCGAGCCGTCGAGGTTGAAGGAATAGCCCATCGGCAATACGAAGCTGATGATCTTCTTGCTGACCGGCAGCTTTTCGAGCTGCGCCATCGTCACCGGGTACGCGGCCTCGCTGCTCGCCGTGCTGAAGCCCAACAGGAACGGCTCGCGGATCAGGGAGATCAACCGAAACACGTCTCGGCCGAGAAAGAGCAGCCCGGCACCGATCAGCACGAGCCACAAGACGCCGAGGCTCAGATAAAATTCAACCAGATACTTGCCATAGGTCGCGAGTATCCCGATCCCTTGCGTCGTCACCGTCGCCGCCATCGCTGCGAAAACCGCTATTGGCGCGAGGGCCATAATGTAGCCGGTGATCGTCAGGATGATGTGTGATGTCTCGTCGATGATCTTGACGACGCCTTCCGCCCTCTCGCCGAGCGCCGCCGCCGCGACGCCAAAGAACAGCGAGAAGACGACGATTTGCAGGATCTCGTTGTTGGCCATCGCCTCGACTGCACTCTTCGGCACGAGGTGGGTGACGAAATCCTTCAAAGATAGCGATGCCGCGTTGAGGTTGGTCGCGGCGCTGACATCGGGCAGAGGCAGGTTGAGGTTGTCGCCGGGGCGCAGGATGTTGACCATGATGAGGCCGAGCAACAGCGAAACGAGCGAGGCGCTGACGAACCACAGCATCGCCTTGCCGCCAATGCGGCCGACCGATTTGGTGTCGCCCATATGGGCGACACCGACCACCAAGGTCGTGAAGACGAGCGGGGCGATGATCATCTTGATCAGTCGAAGAAAGATGTCGGTAAAGAGTGAGATGTAGCCGGCGATCGTCTTCGCCGTCTGCGGATCGGGCCAGAGCTCGTGGCAGGCATAGCCGACGGCGATGCCGAGCATCATCCCGATAAAGATGATCAACGTCAGTCGTTGCGAGCGCATGGCTCCTCCCCCTTCGGCGGCCGCTCACAGGATGCGTTATCGCACCGGGTAAGAAAACGGTCATGTCCGACGCGGTACTCCTGGCGCGACGCTAACGCCGTGGCCGCAAGCGGAAGAGGGGAGCGTGGTCGGGCTGGGTGGTGACGATCCCGACCGGCATCACCGGTTTGTCGTCGGCGCGCTCGATTTCGAATGCCTTGAGCATCGCGGCGAGCACCAAGGTGGCTTCGGTCAGCGCGAACTGGGCGCCGATGCAGACGCGCGGACCGACGCCGAAGGGCAGATAGGCGAAGCGGTCGGGCATCGGCGCACCGGGCAGGAACCGCGCCGGGTCGAACACTTCCGGTTGTGTCCACAGCCGGCGGTGCCGGTGCAGCACCCAGGGTGCGATAAACACGATCGCACCGGCCGGCACCGCGATGCCGCCGGCATCATCGGCATTCCGCGCCTGCCGCACGATCGTGTATGCGGGTGGATAGAGGCGCAGCGCCTCGTGCACGACCGCGCGGGTGTAGACGAGCCTGGGCAAGGTTTCGGCCGCATCCCCGGGGCCGAGATCGAGCCTTGCAACCTCGGCAGCCAGTCGTTCCTGGACCGCCGGCGCCGCGGCAATCAGACAGAGCGACCAGAACAGTGCAACCCCGGTCGTCTCGTGCCCGGCGGCGATCATGGTTGCCACCTGGTCGACGAGACCATCGGCAGAGAATAGAGCGCCGCTGACGGGGTCGCGGGCCGTCGACAACAGATCAAAGAGGTCGCGCGGCCCCGCCTCCGAGGCCTTTCCCCGGCGCTCGGCGACAATGCGACCGATCAGATCGACCCAGCGCCGCCGCACCCGCTTCCGCAAAAGATCACGCGGGCTCGGGATCGCCACCGGCAGCAGGAAGTCGAGCAGAGTGGGGCGGCCGAGACCCGCGGAATAGCGGATCATCAGATCGCGCAATTCGGGCCGGTAGCGCTCCATCGCCAGGGAAAACATCGACGTTCCGGCAATCTCCAAGGCAAGCGATTGCATCGCCGCGAGAAGATCGACCTCCTCCCCGCTGGAGGCCATGAGCCTAGTGACGGCAGCCTCGACGGCGCGAGCGACGTGAGATGCCAAGAGCGGCATCGTGCGCGGGGCAAAGGCCGGGGCCACGGTTCGGCGCTGATGCTTCCAGTCCTCGCCCTGGCTGAGCAACAGACCGTTGCCGAGCAGCGGGCGCAGCATCCGTATCGTGGCGGGTGTGCGGCGATAATTTTCGGGTTTCTCGACCAGGATATGGTGAATCCCCTGGGGCCGATTGAGAATGATCTGCTGGCGGCCGAAAAAGCTGCGGAAGACCACCTCATCCTCAAAGGCCTGCGGTGGAAAGGCCAAGAGCGCGTTCTCGCGCAAGGCCTTGGCGATGACCCGCCCCGAAAGGGCGCCAGCCGGCGGCTGAGGGGTCGAGGGAGCAAGCGCCTGTGCTTCGGTCACTTGGCTTATCCCGTGCTGACGATCCGATATGGCAAAGATCGGCATCCCGGCGCCGCGTTCCAACGCCGGGTCATGTCGAATAGGCGCCTTGTCCCGGCTTCCGGAAGAGCGGCAGCGCCAGCATCGACAAGGCGACCAATCCGCCGATCACGAGCCAGGCATCGTTGAACGCGGCAACCAGCCCGGCGCGCTCGACTAAGGGCGCCACAAGGGCGCGTGTCGCCTCGTCGACCGTGCCGATCGGGACGCCGGTGAAGTGCTCGGTCGGCAGCCCGACCAGGCGCGCCGCCGCCGCATCGCCCGCCTGAAGCCGAGCGACGATGGCCTCGGCATAGACGGGGGTTCGCTGGTCAAGCACCGTGTCGATCAATGCCAGGCCGATCGCACCGCCGAGGTTGCGCATCAGGTTGAAGAGGCCGCTGGCATTCGGAACGAAAAATGGGTCAAAGCCGCCGAGTGCGAGCGAAGTGGTCGGAAGGAGACACAGCATAACCGCGGCGCCACGCACGATCTGCTGCCAGAACAATCCCCAGAAGTCCGTCTCAAAGGTCATGAAGCCGTTGCCGATGAAGCCGACCGCGAGCAGCGCGTAACCAGCGGCGGTCAGTAGCCGCGTGTCGGCGCGCCGTTCGAGTGCCGTGGCGAGCGGCGCCATCACGAGCTGTGCGACGCCGGTCACCACCATGATTTCGCCGATCGTCAGCGCGTCGTAATGCCGGATCACACCGAGGAACACCGGCAACAAATAGGTGGCCCCGTAAAGCCCGATGCCGAGAACGAAGCTGAACCAGCACCCGGCCGCAAAGTTGCGGTCGCGGAACGCCGACAGATCGATCAGCGGTATCGGCCGGCGCGACGAGCGCCGGATCACGCTACCACCGCATGCAATGCAAAGGGCCGCCAGCGCCAGCATCTCCACACTCGCCCAGCCGCGCTGGGGAGCCTCCTTGAGAACCAGCTGCAGGCTTGCAAGAAAGACCGCGAGCAGCGGCAATGCGACGAGATCGACCGAGCCGAAAGCGCGCCGGTCGGGGCGATCGACGTCCACGGTCCAGGCGACGAGGAGAGCCACGACGACCCCCGGCGGCACGTTGATCAGGAACAGCCAGTGCCAGGAATAGCGGTCGGTGATGAAGCCGCCGACGCTCGGCCCGAGGGTCGGCGCGAGCATTGCCAGGAGCCCCGCGACGAGCGTCGCCCGCCCCCGCCCAGGCCACTGGAACATCAGGAACACCGCCGAGAAGACGAGCGGGATCAGTGCCCCGCCGCAGAAGCCTTGCACCACCCGCCAGGGAACCAGCGACCAGAAGCTGGTTGAGCCGGCGCAGCCGAGGCTGGCGCCGGTGAAGCCGCAGATCGAGGCCAGAAAGGCGCCGCGCGTCGACATCACCCGGCTCAGCCAGCCGGTCAGCGGGATCGCCACGATCTCGGCCATCAGATACGCCGTCTGAACCCAGCTCAATTGGTCGAGCGCGATCCCGAGACCGGTCTGGATCTCGGGCAGCGAGCTCGCCACGATCTGCGTGTCGAGGATCGCCAGGAACATCCCAAACGCCATGGCGACGAACCCGATCCACGTCTTGATGCCGACGGTTCCGGCCGGTGTCGGGACTGCCGTCACGCCCGCACCCTCACCACGGTCGTCCGGGGGGCGGGGCCTTCGGATGTCCCGATCTCGACGTAGCCTCCGCGCGGTTTATAGCGAGCACCACACAACCCACGATCCCCTTGGCCGGGCTCGGCCCGGCCATCCACGCCTTTTTCCGTTTGACGGAGCGCTTGACAAGACGTGGGTGGCCGGAACAAGTCCGGCCACGGGGCACCAAAGGTTGTGCAGCCGTCTGTAGCACTTTCGCATAGCTGCAGCAAAAAGCCGAACCGGACAGCCGCGGGTTTGTCCCGGCCACGGGGAGCGGGAATAACTGGAGCGCCTCCACCAACTGCAGGAGGACATCGGGACCGACCGCCACGGAATCTCACAGCCCCCGCCGTGGCGCGAGAACGCTCTCCTCGATCCGGATGCGCCGAGCGATCAGTACCAGGTTGAGGGCCGAAAACGCCGTCGCGATCGCGACCGCCCCGAAAGCGAGCGGCAGCACGGCGATCTCCGCGATCACCAGCAGGTAATTCGGGTGCCGAATGTGACGGAACGGGCCGGTTCGCACGAGGGGTGCGCCGGGTAGGGTCACGATCCGCGTCGTCCAGTAGCCCCCCAAGCTGAGAATAACCCAGAGCCGGCCAAACTGGAGCAATGCAAAGAGGCCGAGCAAAGGCCAGACGGGCGCAGCGGAAGCGGGCACGAAGACGGCGAGGCTCGCCAGCCATCCGGCATGCAGCAGTACAAAGAGCGGATAGCCTTCGGAATCCACCTCCACGGCGCCCAGCTGGAGCAGCCGGACGGTATTGCGGTGTGCCCTGGCGAGTTCGAGAACGCGCTGCAGCAAGACCAGCGCGAGCGTCCAGTGGAATACCGTCACCGGTTGTCGAGCACCAGAAAGCCTGCCGTGAAGCCGGGCCCGAGCGCATTCATTAGGGCGCGCTCCCAGCGCTCCCCGGTAGCCCGCGCCTCGGCGAGCATGCGCTCGAGCACGAACATCACGGTCGTCGCCGACATGTTGCCGTAATCGCGCAGCACCCCCCACGCCTCGATCAGGCCGCCTTGCTCGAGGCCGAAGGCGCGCTCGATTGCTGCGACCACCTTGGCACCGCCAGGGTGGCAGACGAAGCGGTCGATGTCGCCGAGCGCTAATCGGTGGCGGGCGAGAAACTCCGACGCCACGTCGCGAAGCTGTGTCGCGACAAGCTGGGGAATATCACGGGAAAAGATCGCGCTTAGGCCGTCATCGGCGATCTCCCAGCCCATCACGTCGAGACTGCCGGGCCAGGTGTGCTCGCCCGCCGCAACGATAGCGGGTCCCTCGCCGTCGGTCGACAGCAGCGCGCCCGCCGCGCCGTCGCCGAACAGCGCCGTCGCGACGATGTTGCTCTTCGACCAATCGTCGCGACGGAAGGAGAGCGCGCACAGTTCGACGGTGAGAAACAGCACCGTTTCACCCGGAGCCACAGCCGCCTGGCTCGCGGCGCGCGCCAGGCCGATGACGCCGCCGGCGCAGCCGAGCCCGAAGATCGGCAGCCGTCTCACCGTGGGCCGCAGCCCCATCCGTTCGATCAGCAGGGCATCGAGGCTGGGCGTGGCGATTCCGGTGGTCGAGACGACGACAATGCTGTCGATCTCGCCCTTGTCGCGGCCGGTGCGGTCGAGCAGCTGCCGGGTCGCCGTTTCGAGCAGATCGAGCGCGGAGGCCAGATAGATGCGATTGCGCTCAGCCCAGCCATGCGCCCGGTCGTACCATTCGATCGGCACGCAGGAGTAACGCGTGTGAATTCCGGTGTTGGTGAATACCGGCAGCAGACGCTCGAGGTTTTGCGAGCGCCCGAACAAGCGCTTGACCCGCTCCACTACGTCCTCCTGGTCGAGGGGGTAGGGCGGGACCGCGGTGGCGACGGCGAGGAGACGCGGGTCAGCGTGCATCGAGGGACCGGATATCGGCGGGGCAAACGCGCTTTCCGAGATTATGCCATAGATGAGCGCCGCGCCGCGTTATTCCTGCGCAACCCCTCCGCCGCCACGTAAATTCGCTGTCTAGCAGCGGGAAAAATTCTTGGACCCAGCGGTGGCGTTGTGTATCCTATTAGGAAAAATTCTGCTAAGATTAATCAATTGAGGATTGGGAGACCGGCCATGCGACGGGGTCCGGTGATCGGCAAGTTCCTGCGAGCAGGCTTGGCGTGCTGCATTTTTCCGACAATCATCGGCTGCAACACCGTCAATCAAATAGTCGGCAATTCCGTTTCAGTCGGCCTTCCGGAGAATCAAGAAGCTCTGGAGGCTCAGATCTACCAGCGCTACTTCACTCCCGAAAAAATCGACCAATGCGTCGCTCTACCGAGAAACTCGGCACAGCGGCAAAGCTGCCGCGATCAGATTACATATGCCAGAATCCGCTATATCGACATTAACTATCAGCAGTTTCGACGTCAGGTGTTTCTTGAGATCAACGGCAGCAATGTCGCGGCGGACATCACGGTGCTCGGGTTGGGAGCAGCGGGAGCCTTGGTCGGAACAGCAACCACGAAGGCGATCCTGGCCGCGATCTCGGCGGGCATCGTCGGCGCCAAGAGCGTTATCAGCAAGGATCTGCTGTATAATTCGGCAATTCAAACACTGATCTTGAAGATGGATGCCGACAGAACGGCGGTACGTCAGCACATCGTCAACAATCTGCAATATAATGAGCTGGCCTATCCATTCGAAGCAGCGGAGCTCGATACCGGCGACTATTTCCGTGTCGGAACGCTCAGCGACGCGCTGATCACGCTCCAAGGCGATGCGGCGAACAGCGATACGGCGAGCTCGAAGCTGATCAACATCCCGGTCTCGTCTACGCCGGGATGGTCGCCGCCGGCCGCGTTGCCACCTCCCGCAGAGGCGCCCGCCCCGTTGGCGCCCGGCCCCGCCACCGGCGCGGCCGTGTCCCCAGTGACGCCACCGCCGCCGCCTCCCCCTCCGCCGCAGACGCTGCCACCACCCGTGCCGCCGCGGCCGCCGCCATCGACCGCCTTTACGCCGCCCACTCCGGCTCGATCGGAGCTGTTCCGCGCCTTGCTGTCAGACGATCAGGGCAATCGCCGATTCGATCCCGCTCGCCGGGCGCTGATGCGTCAATGTTGGAAGGAACTGATCAATCCGCCGCCTGACAACGAAACCACTTGGCTGCTGACGGCAACCGATCCGACGTTGCGGGCGATTGCCAGCTGCATCAACGATAAGGCTGGACGTGCATCGTCCCGTCCATCTACCCCACCCACGACGCCATCGACCGCCTTTACCCCGACGACTCCGGCTCGCTCCGAGCTGTTTCGCGCCTTGCTGTCGGACGATCAGGGCAGCCGCCGTTTCGATCCCGCCCGCCGGGCATTGATGCGTCGATGTTGGAGGGAATTGATCAATCCGCCGCCTGACAACGAAGCCGCTTGGCTGTTGACGGCTACCGATCCGACCTTGCAGACGGTTGCCGACTGCATCAACAAAAAAGCCGGAGGCACGCGCTGAAAGGTGTTGCCCGGAGCGACCCGGATACGCGGATAGACAGCGATCTTGAACAGTCGGCCGATGACGCGTAGCCTGCTCTGAGCAGGTGCCCGCGAAGAAATCAGGAGAAAGCCGGGCGTCTGGACTTGGCCAATGGGGGCCCGCGCAATGATTAGTCGCGTCTTCACCGATGTTCCGCCCGGCGCGTTGCAGATGATGGCGAACACCATAGCCGACGACAACGGGACTTTCACCCAGGAGCCCCAGGACGACGGCAACTTCACCCTGTACGCCGAGTTCCCGGGCGACCCACCGCCCGAGCAACCCTCCGCACAAGGCGCCTCGGCATTTCCTTGGATGGCCATTGCTCGGGGCGAAGTCGGCGTTGAGGAGGGGCTCAGCGACCCCCGGATCAGAGAGTATTTCGCTTCGACGAGCTTAGGTCCGCAGCCGAGTTCGGTCGCGTGGTGCTCTGCCTTCGTCAATTTCTGCGTGAAGAGCAGCGGCCTTACCGCGACCAATTCAGCCTGGGCGCGCTCCTGGCTCAACTGGGGACAGAGTTCGGAAAGCCTCGTTCCGGGTTGCATTGTCGTTCTCTCGCGCGGCAGCCCGGCATTGGGGCATGTCGGGTTCTATGTCGGCGACGAAGGGCAGGACTCGATCCGGCTGCTCGGCGGCAATCAGAGCAACTCGGTCAAGATCTCCAGCTACCCCAAGGCGAACATCGTGGGCCGGCGGATCGCGAGTTCGGCACCCCAGACCGTCGCCCCGCCGGCCGCAACCGCCGAACCCGGCGGCGGCTTTAACCTCGAGGGGATCCTTCCCCTGCGCCGGGCCATGGCCAAGCAAATCGCAGACGCCTTTGCGGCTGCCGGATTCGGCAAAGTCCAGCAGGCGGCGGCCGTGGCCAACGCGCTCGCCGAATCGGGACTCGACCCGAGGGAAAGAACGACGACTTCCCGGGAAGACAGCGTCGGTTTGTTCCAGCTCAACATGAAGAGCGGCCGCGGCGAGGGCCACAGCCCCGAGAAGCTGATGGATCCTGACGCGAATATCGCAATCGTCATCAGCGACGTGAAGGACATCTCCGCCTTTCGCGAGGCGACCTCGCTGCGGGCGGCGGTCGAGGCGTTTGTGAGGTTTTTCGAGGTCCCCAACGATATCCCCGGGGAAACAGCAAAGCGCCTGGAATTCGCACAGCGCCTGATGGCCTAAGAAATCGCACACTCAAGGGAACCGCTGCCGTCGCAGTCAATGCCTCGCTGCCTTTTGCACGCGGAGACCTACGCATCGAGGGTGTGCTCGCGCTCCCATTCGGTCAGGTGGCGCGCGTAGTCGTGCCACTGGGCCATACGCAGCTTGACATAGGAATCGACAAAGGCGGCGCC
>WNFD01006013.1_pt1 | contig 12144 bp, 9 predicted proteins | sample 5400491 | NCBI WGS metagenome assembly WNFD01 (sample SAMN13153343, study PRJNA577476) | soil metagenome | isolation source: 120 cm saprolite under Douglas fir tree site 2 hole 2 replicate 2 | place: USA:California | collected 2015-04-18 | reverse complement strand
CCGACACGATCGAGGAGGCGCTCGCGGACAAGCCCGCCCGCTTCTCCTGGTACGTCATGATGAGCGGCCGGGCCTCCGAGGTGCAGGAATTGCGGCGGCTCATCACCATCAAGCCGATCCTCGACTATCACGCGCTCGAGCCCGGCGCGAAAGCGGCGGCAGCGATCCGCCAGACCGTCGCCGATCTCAACTTGGCGCGCGACTTCGGAGCGACTGTGCGCTTGACCGGGCCGGTCTCGATTGCCGACGAGGAGTTCGGCACGCTGCGGGAAGGGGCCTTCTTGAACGTCGCCGTCACGATCGCGGTGGTTCTGTTGATCCTCTGGCTCGCGCTCAAGTCCTACCGCATCATCATTGCCGTCTTCCTCACGCTCATCGCCGGCCTCGCCATCACCGCCGCGGTTGGCTTGATGCTGGTCGGCGCGCTCAATTTGATCTCGATTGCCTTCGCGGTGCTGTTCATCGGTCTGGGCGTCGATTTCGGCATCCAGTTCAGCGTGCGTTATCGCAACGAACGCTTCGAAACCCCGGACCTGCATGACGCATTGAGGATTGCCGGCGAGCGCGCGGGCGCGCCGCTCACGCTGGCGGCGGCGGCGACCGCGGCGGGCTTCCTGTCGTTCCTGCCGACCGATTACAAGGGCGTGTCCGAGCTTGGCCTCATCGCCGGCCTCGGCATGGTGATCGCGTTCGTCACCAGCATCACGCTGCTCCCGGCGCTGCTCCAGCTGTTCAATCCGCCCGGCGAGAGAGAGCCGCTCGGCTATGCGGCGCTCGCGCCGGTCGACCGCTTTCTCGAGGACCATCGGGTCGCGGTGGTCGTCATCACGTTGTTGGTGGCGACCGCAGGCCTGCCGCTGCTCTGGGATCTGCGATTCGATTTCAATCCGATCAACCTTCGCAGCACGCACGTCGAGTCGATCGCGACCTATCTCGACCTGCGCCGCGATCCCAACATGAATTCGCACACCGCCGAAGTGCTGGCGCCCTCGGCGTCCGAGGCGAACGATATCGCCAAGCGCCTCGCGGCGCTGCCCGAAGTCGCGCGCGCCATCACGATCGACAGCTTCGTGCCGCAGGACCAGGAGCAGAAGCTCGCGCGCATTCGCGCCGCCGCGACCGCGCTGCGGCGCGCGCTTTATCCTCCCAATACAAAGCCCGCGCCGAACGACGCGGAGATCGTCGCCGTCTTGCGGAACGGCGCGCAAAATCTGCGGCAGACCGCGGGAAACAGCTCGGGTGCCGGTCCCGCCGCTGCCAAGCGCCTTGCCGACGATCTCGTCAAGCTCGCCGATGCGCCGGCGGCCGTGCGCGCCTCGGTCAGCAAAGCCATGGTCGAGCCGCTCGTCGCCGACCTCGACGAGCTGCGCGCGGCGCTGCAGGCCGGCCCGGTGACGCGCGACAGCTTGCCGCCTGCGCTCAAGCGCGAATGGGTCGCGCCGGACGGACGCGCGCGCATCGAGGCAAGTCTCAAAGGCGATCCGAACGACAACGAGGCGATCCGCGCCTTCGCGCGCGCCGTGCTCAAGGTCGCGCCGAACGCGACCGGGGAATCGATCGGCATCCTGGAGTCCGGAGAGACCATCGTGCGCGCCTTCTTCGAGGCGGGCGGATGGGCGCTGCTGTCGATCTCGATCCTGCTGTGGATCGTGCTGCGGCGGATCGGCGACGTGCTGCTCACCCTGGTGCCGCTCATCCTCGCCGGCGTGGTGACGCTGGAGATTTGCGCCCTGATCGATTTCCCGTTGAATTTCGCCAACATCATCGCGTTGCCGCTGCTGCTCGGCGTCGGCGTCGCCTTCAAGATCTACTACGTGATGGCATGGCGCGACGGGCAGACCAGCCTCTTGCAGTCGAGCCTCACGCGCGCGGTGATCTTCAGCGCGCTCACCACGGCGACCGCGTTCGGCAGCCTGTGGTTCTCGAGCCATCCCGGCACGTCGAGCATGGGCAAGCTCCTGGCGCTGTCGCTCGTCTGCACGCTTGCCGCGGCCGTGCTCTTCCAGCCGGCCCTCATGGGCCGGCCGCGCGAGAACGGCGACGCCAAGGCCGACGCGAACGCGAGCTGACGGTCGGTTGCGGCCCGGCGGCTGCGCGCCGCGCGGACCCCGGGCGTGTCGCACACGGTAGAATTTTTCGCTCCCGCTGCACCCAATCGGCCATTCGCCCGTATCATGCACGAGGCGCCGCACCATGCGGCGCGGCGGGAGGACCATCATGCGTGTTCTTGCAGTTTTTTGCCTTGCCGGCGTGGCCCTCGCGGCGCCGGGCGCCTTGGCGCAGGAGAATTACGAAAGCTGGCCGTTGTTGCGGAGCACGTTTCCGAGCACCGGCGGCGGCGGGATCATGATCAAGGGCTACGATCCGGTCATCACCGGCGGCAAATGCGTCACCACCTTCATGGCGGTCGAGCCGGGCAACGACCCGAAGGTCTATCCGAACTACATCGAGTTCGAGGCCATGGCGGCGAGCGGCGGCACGCTCTGCCACAATGGCAAATGGCGCTCCTTCGACGGCGGCGCCACCGGCACGACAGCCTATCGGGTGTTTTTCAAGGACGGCGTGTTTCGCGGATCGCCTTGATCCGGAGAGAAGCCGCCCAGCTTAGCGCATGTCCCGGCGAAGTGGACACCGGTTCGCCGACAAGGACAGGCGCCAACGCTCTAGGCCCTGGCACAAGTCCTGCAGAGCGGATAGGAGGAATTTGGCCGCTCCACGGAGACCAGAGTGCGCAAGCTCTTCATCGCTCTGTGCTTGGCGCTCGGGGTCCAGACGATCGCGCATGCCGGCCCGGTCGAAGACTTCTACCAAGGCAAGGCCATCACCCTCGTCGTCGGCAACGGGCCGGGCGGCGGGTTCGACGCCTTCGCCCGCGTGCTGGCGCGGCATTTCGGCCGGCACATGCCCGGCCGCCCGAACGTCGTCGTGCAGAACATGCCGGGCGCCGGCACGCTGCTGGCGGCCAACTATCTTTACAACGTCGCGCCCAAGGACGGCTCCCAGTTCGGCTTGATCGCCCGCAACATGCCGATGCTCGGGCTGCTCGGCCGCAATCCGAATGTTCGCTTCGATCCGAAAAAATTCACCTGGCTCGGCTCGTCCTCGGACTTCTCCGACGATGCCTATGCGCTGATCGTGCGCAAGGATACCGCCGTCGGGTCGATCGAGGACGCGCGCCGTCCGGGCGGGCCGACGTTGATCCTCGGCGGAACCGCCGAGGGCGCCAACAGCGCAGACGTGCCGAAGATTCTGCGCGACACGCTCGGCCTCAACATCAAGCTCATTCTCGGCTATCGCGATTCGGCTGCGATCTTCCTCGCGATGGAGAACGGCGAGGTGGGCGGACGCACGGTCGAACTCTCCGCCGTGCGCGCCACGCGTCCGCAGTGGCTCCGGCCCGAGAGCGATTATCGCATCCTCGCGATGTATGCGCGCGCGAGCCGTCATCCGGAATTTCCCGGCGTGCCGACCGCGCGCGAGCTCGCGCCCACGCCGGCGGCGCGCGCGCTGATCGAATTCACCGAGACGCCGCTGCTCACGATGGCGTGGCCCTTCACCGCGCCGCCGGGCATACCCGAGGATCGCGCGCTCGCTTTGCGCACCGCCTTCATGGCGGCGCATCGCGACCCGGATTATCTGGCCGAGGCGGCCGCCCTCAAAATCGCGGTCAATCCGGTGAGCGCCGACGCCGTCTACCGGGCGATCGACCACCTGAGCGGCGCGCCGCCGGAGCTGTTCGATTACGTGCGCAGGCTGATGGCGAAAACGGCCGACTGACGCAACGGGTCTCGCTAGACAGCGAAGAAGCGCTCGATCGGCTCCGCGCGCGGCAGGCGCCCGACCTCGACGAACATCTCCATCTGGCGCTGCGCCAGCCGGCGTTCGCTGTCCGTGAAGGTGAACTCCATGCGCGGATAGCGCGCCGACGTCAAAAGCGCCTCGCGATCGCCGCCATAGGACGCGAGAAAGACGTCCGCGACCTCGTCCATGTTGCGCTCGCTGTATGCGAAAGACTGGCGCAGCGCGTCGAGCAGCACCGGGCGAAGTTTTGGATTGCGCCGGAGCAGGCTCTCGTTCGCCGCCACCATGTGCTTGATCATCTCGTCGAAGCCGGTGAGCAGCTTCCACGCGTCACCGTCGGTGTAGAGGCACGCAACGCCGTCGGCACGTTCGCCGTGATGGAAGAAGTGGTCGATGAGGACGACCGCGTCGGCTTCGCCGCGGCGCAGAACGTCGAGCAGCGTCTCCTGCGGGCTCGCGGTCCATCGGAGGCCCGCGATGTCGACGCCGTAGGCGTTCTTCAGGAGGTAACTATGGATCGCATGCCGGCCCTGATGGGTCGCCACCCGGCGTCCCGCGAGATCGCGCGGCTGGCCCACCTCGCCGCGCCGCACGAACAGGCCGTTGCCTTTGCGGGTCGACTTCCACTCCGTGCACAGACCGATGATCGGCGCGCCCGCGAGCCGGCGTTCGAGAAAATTCGGCAGGTAGAGGTTGGCGATCTCGACGTCGCCGCGGATGAGGCACTCCTCGAGCTCGCGGCTGGGGGGATCGGGCACCTCCACGACCTCGAATTCGAGCCCGTCCGCCTTCACCAGGCCCGCGCCGAGCGCGTAGTAGATGCGGAACATGGAGAAGCGATTGCGGTAGTGCGCCAAGCGCAACTTCATTGATGGAGATCCCGGATGGCGGCGATCGATTGGCTGGGTAGCGTGCGCCTCAAGGTGCCGCGAGACGCTCGGCAAAGAGAACCATGGTCTTGCGGTAGACGATCGATCGATTCCACTCGCGCATGACCTCGAAATTCGCGGTACCTTCGCCGAACGGCTGGCCGGGGCGCCAGCCGTTCACCTTCAAGAGATTGGCCGTCGAGGCGAGCACGTCGGGCACGCTGTGCCGCAGGTCGACATGGCCATTCCCGTCATAGTCGACGCCATATTTGATGTAGGACGACGGCAGGAACTGGGTCTGGCCGATCTCGCCCGCGTAGGCGCCGATCAGGTCACGCAAAGGAAGGTCGCCGCGCTGGACGATCTGGAGCGCGGCGATCAGCTCGCGCTGAAAGAGTTCGCTGCGGCGGCAGTCGTGCGCGAGCGTGGCGATCGTGCGGACCACCGGCAGCTTGCCGAGGTCGCCGGTGCCGTTGTCGCTTTCGAGCGTCCAGATCGCCATGAGGAGCGTCTGCGGCACGCCGAATTGGCGCTCGATGCGCCCAAGCAGCGCGGCATGGCGCCGCATCAGCTGCTTGGCGCGCTTGATGCGGGCGGGGATGACGCGCGTCGCGGCGTACTGCTCGAAGGTTTTCTGGAACGTGCCGCGCTGACGACGGTCGAAGGCGAGCACCGCGCCGTCCAGCGTGACACCGGCGAACGCGCTGTCGATCACCGCGCGCGAGACGCCGGCGGCCGCCGCTTCGCGGCCCATGGCCGACAGAAACGTATTGAAGTCGCCGCCGCAGGTCGCCGCGCCGGCGCGCGCCGCGAACATGAGGCTACAGAGCAGGATCGCGATCGACCGCAACAGCATGCTTCTGCTCGATGGCAGCGGCTTCAAGGTTCGCACGATTGAGAAACTTGGCTCCCCGGGCCGGATTCGAACCAGCGACCAACCGGTTAACAGCCGGTTGCTCTACCACTGAGCTACCGGGGAACAACGCCGCGAATAGCGGAGGTGTCGGGCCGTATAACAAACGCTCGCCGCCTTGCAAAGCGCCAATTCCCGGACGCGGCTGTCATCCCGGCATGGGCCAGAAACAATGCCGCGACGGACGCGTGTCCGTCGCGGCACCAGGAACAGATGGGTGGCGCGGTCGCCCGCCCGGTTTGTCAGCCGCGCCGGCTGGCGAACACGGCGCGGGGGATGTCCTCGCGCTTGAGCCCGAGCCGCGCAAGCTCGGCGTCGCTCTTGCGCGCCAGCTGCTGGTAGCGGCTGGCGAGCTCGCGACCCTCGTTGATGCCTTCAAACAGCTTGAAGATGAACTCCACGATGCCGAGCCGGCGCGTTCCGCGGCCGGAGGGCAGGGGAAAGGTCAAAGTAGCCATTGTCGTAACCTCCATTTTCGAAATCGAATCGCAACTACTTATGTGGTGCTGGTATTACAGCGATATGATAGTGACTTACCGCATAGCAGCATGGGTTCCAGCGCATGATGCGCGGGTCCGAAAGCGGCTCCCGACAGGCCGCTCAGGCGTCAATGCTTTGGGTTTGGGAGGTGAGTGGAGGCGACGGCCTGAATTGAACCGGCGTAAACGGTTTTGCAGACCGCTGCGTAACCACTCCGCCACGTCGCCATTGATCGGCTTGGCTATATAGGAGGCGGCGCACACCGGCAACACGACGCCCGTCCCGGGCCGGCCGCGGCAAAAGCTTGCCTTTTTCAGGGCCTTGCCACACAAGCGTGGCGCTGCCGCGGGACACCCTCATGATCGATTTTGCCGCCGCTCGCCGGATGATGGTGGACGGCCAGGTTCGCACCAGCGACGTCACAGACCTCGACCTCGTCGCGGCGATGATGGCGCTGCCGCGCGAGCATTTCGTGCCCGCCGCCCAGGCGCCCATCGCCTATCTCGACCGTGACATCCCAGTGGATGCTGGCCGTTGTCTGCTCAAGCCGATGGTGCTCGCCAAGCTCATCCAGGCGGCCGAGGTCGGCCGGGGCGGCCGGGTGCTCGATGTGGCCTGCGGGACCGGCTATTCGTCCGCCGTGCTCGCCCACCTCGGCGCCGCCGTGGTCGCGCTCGAAGACGATGCCGAGCGCGCCCGGCGCTGCGCCGAGACGCTTGCCAAGGTTGCGGTCCCGAGCATCACCGTCGTGCGCGGGCCGCTCGACGCCGGCTGGCCGGCGCTCGCGCCCTATGACGTCATCCTCGTCAACGGCGCCATGGGGAGCGAGCCACGACGGCTGTTCGAGCAATTGAAGGAAGACGGCCGCCTGGTCGGCGTTCTCGGCACCGGCCCGGCCGGCAAGGCGATGATTTATCGGCGCGATCGCGGCGAGTTCGGCGGCCGCGCGCTGTTCGATGCGGCGGCGCCGGCGCTGCCCGCCTTCGCGGAGCGGCCGGCGTTCGTTTTCTGAGCAAATCCACGCAATTTTGGCGCCTCCCGAGCGCTCCAACGCACGGTTTAATTGCGCTTTCCCAGACCCCGGCACCGGCAGTGTGGCCGTGATGCGCCATCGCGTGTTTTTTATTACCGGCGGCGACGGCCAGGGGTTTAAACCGCCGAGTTGGTTGCGTATGGTTGCTGACGGTGGTGGTAGCGCGTCGTTTTTAAGTGGCGTGCGGGGTGTGGCATGGTCAGCGTAGCGGCAGGTCTGAGGGTGATCGCGGCGGCGATCGCCACCCTGGGCTTGCCCGTGGCGTGGCCGCAATCCGCAGTGGCCGACACGCTCGAAGGGGCGTTGATCCAGGCCTATCAAAACAATCCGCAGCTCAACGCCCAGCGCGCGGCGACGCGCGCGCTCGATGAGGGCGTGCCGCAGGCGCTGTCCGGCTACCGGCCGCGCGTTTCGGTGACGGCGAGCGTCGGCAGCCAGTACACGAAGACGACCTTGAAGACCCCCTCCGCCACGGCCGGCGGCCCGATCTACACCACGACGGAGTCGACGTTCACGCCGCACTCGGTCGGTTTGACCGCCACGCAAACGTTGTTCAACGGCTTCCAGACCGCGAACCGCACGCGGCAGGCGGAGTCGCAAGTCTCGGGCGGGCGCGCCGCGCTCGCCGTCACCGAGCAGACGATCCTGCTCAACGCGGCGACCGCCTACATGAACCTGCTGCGTGACACCGCGATCCTCGATCTCCAGCGCCGCAACGTCGAGGTTCTTCAGGAGCAGCTGCGCCAGACACGCGATCGCTTCAACGTCGGCGAGGTGACGCGCACCGACGTGGCCCAGGCCGAGTCGCGGCTGGCGGCCGGCCGCTCGCAGGTGCTGGCGGCCGAATCCAATTACGTGACCTCCAAGGCGGTCTATCGCCAGGTCATCGGCGTGGAGCCGGGCAGGCTGTCTCCGGGCACGCCGGTCGACCGCCTGTCGCCGCCCACGCTGGCGGAAGCGGTCTCGGTCGGGCGCGAGCTCAATCCCAGTGTCGGCGCCGCCATGTTCGGCATCGACGCCGCGGCGCTGCAGGTGAAGATCAACGAGGGCGCGCTCGCGCCGCAGCTGACCGCGACGCTGAGCGCGCAGCAGGCGTGGGAGACGAACGTGAGCACGCTGCTGCGGCAGTTCAACGCCTCGCTCGTCACGCAGCTCACGGTTCCGGTCTATCAGGGCGGATCGGAGTACTCGCTCGTCCGCCAGTCCAAGGAAACGCTCGGCCAGCGGCGCATCGATCTCGACACGGCGCGCGACCAGGTTCAGCAGACGGTGGTGCAGAGCTGGGGACAGCTGGAAGCCGCGAAGGCGCAGATCCAGGCGACGCAGGCGCAGGTCAACGCGGCCGAGATCGCGCTCAACGGCGTGCGCGAAGAGGCCCGCGTCGGCCAGCGCACGACGCTCGACGTGCTCAACGCGCAGCAGGAACTGGTGAATGCGCGCGTCGCGCTGGTGACGGCCCAGCGCGACCGGGTCGTCGCCTCGTACAGCCTGCTATCAGCCGTCGGCCGTCTCCAGGTCACCGTCCTCGGGCTCAATGTTCCGATCTACGATCCGATGGGCCACTATCAACAGATTCGCGACAGCTGGGTCGGGCTGCGCAATCCGGACGGTCGGTAACCGAGGGCCGCGCGGGCGCGTTCGCTCGCGGCAAAGACATCGAAACGCGGCGCATTGCCTGGGGAATTTCCTCGACTTGCTTGCCTTCGGACCTCGACATGCCATACTCCCAAGCGTAGTTGCCCCCGGGGGGAACGCGCGTGATTCGCGCGGGAACGCACACACCTTTGCGTTACGGGCAGGGGATGGGATGACACAGCCGGCAAAAGCGCAAGAGCCGTCGATGGAAGAGATTCTCGCCTCCATCCGACGCATCATTGCCGACGACGATGCTTCCAAGACGCAGGCAAAGGCGCCGGAGCCGGCGAAGCCGGCCGCCGCGCCACGTCCGGCGCCTGCCGTGTCACCGCCACCGCCTGCACCGCCGCGGCCGCCTGCAGCGGCGAAGCCCGCTGCGCCGCCGCCACGTGCGCCGGTTCCCGCGCCGGCGCCGTCCAGCAGCGCCCAGGACGACATCGACTCGATGTTCGCAAATCCGGAGCCCCAGCCGAATGGCGGCGCAAAGCCCGCGCAAAACGACATTCTGGAATTGACCGAGGCGATGGAAGCGCCGAAGGAGAGCGCGCCGGAGTTCCGGCACATCGACGGTCAGCAGGACGTCACGTTCAGCGACCCGCCGCCGGCCCCGCAACCCGCGCCGATGATCGAAGAGGCGCGGCGGCAATTTCAGCAGCACACGGGCGCCGCTCGTTCGCTGCTCTCCGCGAGCACGACCGCGGCGGTCGATTCGGCTTTCAATTCGCTCGCCGAGACCGTGCTGGTGCAGAATTCCCGCACGCTCGATGACCTCGTGCGCGAGATGCTGCGGCCGATGCTCAAGGCATGGCTCGACGACAATCTCCCGACCCTGGTCGAGCGGCTGGTGCGCGCGGAAATCGAACGCGTCTCGCGCGGACGGTAATCACCTTTACGATCAGATTTGAGCGGCGCGGCCGCGCAGCCGCCCCGCAAACCACAGCCCGAGCGCCGGCAGCAGGACCGCCGCCACGATGAAGACCGTCGGCGCGCCGAAGCGATCGATCATGGGTGCGAATGTCGCGACGCCGGCGGTCTGGCCGAGATAGAGCGCGGCGGAAAAGAGCCCGACGGCGGTGCCGCGCGCCTCGGGCGACATCTGCGTCGCGTTGGTCTGCGCCGTGTTGTGCAGCATGTAGAAGCCGAGCCCGATGAGCGTCACGGCGAACGGCGCGAGCCACCATACCGGCGCAAGCGCAAGGATGAGGTAGGCGACGCCGAGAATGATTCCGCCGTTCGCCGCAAGGCCGGGCTGGCCCAGCCACGCCACCAGTTGCTTCACGGTGCCTGCGTAGATCAGGCCGCCCATCGCGAAGCAGCCCACCATCAGGCCGACGAGGGTGAAGCTCAGCCCGAAGCGCAGGTGCAGATCGGCGCCCACATAGGCGAACGCGCCGAACATGAAGGCGAACTCCATGAAGGCGACGAGCATCACGAAACGGGCGAACGGATTGGCGAGCACGGTCCGATAGTCTCCGAGGAGGCCGCGCTGCTCGCGACGCACGGGCGGCCGCGTCGCCGGATTGATCATGAGCTCGCGAAACAGCGCGAGCGACGCGACCGCGAAGATCGCCGCGTGGATGAAGAAGGCGGCGCGCCAGCCGAGCAGGTCGCCGATGATGCCGCCGGCGGCCTGGCCGAACAGCTGGCCGGTGATCTGGCCCGAGAGGTAGCGGCCGAGCACCTGCTGGCGGCGCTCATAGGGAACGACGTCGCCGATATAGGCCATGCCGAGCGGGATGATCCACGCCGCGGTCGCGCCCGATGCGACGCGCGCCAGCGTCAGCGTCGCGAGGCTGCCCGCAAGCCCGCAGGCGGCGACCGTCGCGGCCGACAGCGCGCACATGATGGTGATGGCGCGATATTTCCCGAGCCGGTCCCCGAACGGCCCGATGATGAGCTGCATCGAGCCGTGCATCAGCATGTAGGCCGACACGATCACCGAGGCGGCGCCGACGGTCACCGAAAAATCGATCGCGATCTGGGGCAGGAGCGAATCGGCCGAGCGCACCATCGACTGGGCGGCGAAGCCGGCCACCGCGAGCAGCACGATGGCGCGCGTCTGCGACGGCAGAGGGATCGATGTGGACGGGGCGAGCACGGCCGGGGCTGCTGGTGATGATCGAGCGACCCTATATATCCGGCTCCGGTGGCCGCTGCCCCATGTTCTTGCAGCGATTGCCTATTCGCCCGGTGCATGCGGGCCGGACGTTGACAGCCGAAGGGACGGCGGGCTTTGTACCGCGCGACCAAATCCGATCGATTGGACGATGATCGACAACCGATATCAGCCGGGCGAGATCGAGGCGCGCGTCGCCGCTCTCTGGGAGGAAGCGCAGGCGTTCCGCGCCGGCCGCCCGGACCGCCGCGCGGCCGAGCCGTACTGCATCGTCATCCCGCCGCCCAATGTGACGGGCTCGCTCCACATGGGGCACGCGCTGAACAACACGCTGCAGGACGTGCTGTGCCGCTTCGAGCGCATGCGGGGGCGCGACGTGCTGTGGCAGCCCGGAACCGATCATGCCGGCATCGCCACCCAGATGGTGGTCGAACGCCAGATGATGGAGCGCCAGGAGCCGGACCGGCGCACGATCGGGCGCGAAAAATTTCTGGAGAAGGTGTGGGCCTGGAAGGCCGAGTCGGGCGGCGTGATCGTCAACCAGCTCAAGCGGCTCGGCGCCTCGTGCGACTGGTCGCGCGAGCGCTTCACCATGGACGAGGGGCTTTCGCGCGCCGTCCTGAAGGTGTTCGTGCAGCTCTACGAAGAGGGGCTGATCTACAAGGACAAGCGGCTGGTCAACTGGGACCCCAAGCTGCTGACCGCGATCTCCGACCTCGAGGTGCAGCAGGTCGAGGTCAAGGGCAATCTCTGGCACATCCGCTATCCGATCGAAGGCTCGGACGAGTCGATCGTGGTGGCGACGACGCGGCCCGAGACCATGCTGGGCGACACCGCGGTCGCGGTGCATCCCGAGAATGAGCGGCTCAAGCACCTGATCGGCAAGCACGCGATCCTGCCGCTGGTCGGCCGACGGATACCGATCATCGGCGACGACTACGCCGATCCCGAGAAGGGCACCGGCGCCGTGAAGATCACGCCGGCGCACGACTTCAACGATTTCGAGGTCGGCAAGCGGCATCATCGGCCGCTGGTGACGATTCTCGACGACGAGGGACGGCTCGCGCTGGCCGACAATTCGGCGTTCGTCGAGGGCGTGCCGCCATCGGCCGAGCTCGACGCGACGCTCGCGCTGCACGGGCAGGACCGCTTCGCGGCGCGCAAGCTGATCGTGGCGCGGCTCGAGGAGCTCGGCCTGATCGACAAGATCGAGCCACATACGCACATGGTGCCGCACGGCGACCGCTCGGCCGCCGTGATCGAGCCGCTGCTCAAGGACCAGTGGTACCTCAACGCC
>WNFD01006011.1_pt1 | contig 12145 bp, 7 predicted proteins | sample 5400491 | NCBI WGS metagenome assembly WNFD01 (sample SAMN13153343, study PRJNA577476) | soil metagenome | isolation source: 120 cm saprolite under Douglas fir tree site 2 hole 2 replicate 2 | place: USA:California | collected 2015-04-18 | reverse complement strand
AGCGCTTGTCCAATCCGGTCATAAAAGATGCCGGCGCCGACACGGATGACGGACTTGTCCTTTCCAAAAAGTGAATTCAGAAGTCCGCCTTCAAAATTCGGCGAATACGCTAACGCTATCCGCGGGGCAAAGTTCTTGTAGTTCGGATCGAACCAGGAGTTGGCTCCGTGGTTGGCTTTGCCGGCTAGCCCCCAGCTCAACAGAGGAGAGGCGTCCGAGGGAATGCCTTGATTCATCCCGATCTCACGCTGCGTGAACCACTGCATAAGATCCGTCGTGGGCCGCACCTCAAATCCTTTTGTTTCCCAAGGCGGCGTCTCATAAGAGTAGTGGAGGCCAAGCGTTATGTTGACATTTCGTCTTATCTTCCAACTGTCCTGGAAGTAACCCTCATAAAGGTTCTCAGCAAAATGCCGGATTTCGGGACTTCCTGCTGGGAGGAACGAGCCCTGAGGGGTAGCAAAAATCGTAGCACTTACCTGGGTGATGGATCCGGTGAGAGCCGTGAAGGCGCGAACGAAGGAGGTTGCGTCAGCAGGAGCCGGTACCGCCGACAGGTCAAAATCTGAACACAGGTTTATGCAGAACCCATTATTCACAACGAACGCCGGAAACGAGTTTGTCTCGTTGGTATTCGTGTTGCGAACAAAATACATGGAACCGCCGAATTGAAACGTATGTCGGCCTCGAGTCCAGCTCAAATCGTCGTTGATCTCGTGAACAGGCACGACACGTGCCAGTGGCCGCGCCCCGAAGTCTTGCACATCGGTAAAGCTGCGAACGGCGAAACTCGTGCCCGTGGTTCCAGACTGCGCCACTCCGATTCGAGTCAAGCCGTAGCGGAGAGTGTTCACAATCGCCGGGCTGATTTGCGCCTGGTAATTTACGGCGAACCCGCGGCTATTGTTCAGCAGTTGCGAGTTGGACGGAAGGCCCGGGAATTGCCCCGTAAGAATATCGGTCTTCAGTCCCTGAAGCTGACCTCGCCAGAAAATCGAGTGGTGCCCGTTTTTAGTTAGGAGGAAGTCAAGACGAGCTGTGTAAATGTTATTTAGAGTCGCTTCTGGAGTATTGAAACTCAACGCGTCAAAAGCAAAACCTCCATCAAACGCCGCGGCAGGATTATTGCCGGCCGGAAACAGATTCAAATAGGTAACCATAGCGGGATTGACGCCGATTCCAGCGGGGTCGGCGTTTCTGAACTGATCTTGTGAAAGGCCGAAAGCATTGGCAGGAACAGAAACCTGAGTACCGTCAAATCCCGTTACGGTCGTAGCGGCTGCCGGGCAACCCGCTGAACCCGTGCAGTCATAAACTAGCACTCCATGTTTCAGCGCATCTGATGGTACTTGACGCGGAAGTGCCAGAGCCTCTGTCACGACCTCGCGCCGATCTTCATTATCCACAAAGAAAAAGACACGATTCTTCCAGATCGGCCCGCCCAGTGAACCGCCCGCAATATTCCGCTGATCCTTACCACGGGGAATACCGAGCTGACTGTTGAAGAAATCGTTTGCAGAGGTGCCTGACGTCCGGTAGTACCAGCGTGCATTCCCGTGAAACTTGTCCGTGCCGCTCTTGGTAACCAGTTCGACCTGCGGCCCACCCACGACGCCGCTCGTAGCATTAGCGTTCGTAGTTGTCACGCGGAACTCTTGGACGGAGTCCAAGGTTACCGGCAGGGCGCTGGTAAAGGCCGCTTGATTTTGCCAGTCGTTGGCGTCAATTCCATCCACCGTGACGTTAGTCTGGTTGCCGCGCACACCGTCCACCGCGCCTTCGCGTTGATCCAACGTGGCAATCGAGCCCATCGACAACTTGTCCGTATCCGACATTCCCGTAAAAACAACACCAGGCTGCAACGTCAGCAGGTTCACTACGTTGCGCGCCGAAAACGGAAGAGAGCCGACCTCTCTCTCACCCAAAGAATTTCCTACGGTCGCATCCTGCGTGTTCAGTGCTGGTGCTTCCGTGACTTCCACTGTAATCCGCTCGGTGACGGAACCCAATTCCAGGTGGATATCCAGGTGCGTCGGTGTAGCCACAAGAACAGAGACGTGCTCCTCGACATGGGTTCGGAACCCTTCCTTCGAAATCTCCAATCGATAATTTCCCGGGTTGAGCTGCACGAAGCCGAATGTTCCGGCGGCATCCGTCGTGGCTGTGCGCTGAGCACCATTTACCAAGTCTATTAGTGTGATGTTTGCTTCGGCAACGGTTTCACCACTGGGATCAACAACCGTTCCTTGCAAGCTGCCTACGTTCTGCGCACAAACGCTCGGCACCGTAAACAGAACTAAAACAAAAGAAACCAGAAGATTGCGGCTCACGAAAGACCACATAATAGACGGATCCTTTCACACATGAAGATGAGTTACCTATGCAGGGAAGGTTGAGCAACGAAAAAAAACACAGTCGCTCCAACAATTGAGGTCGCTACCTCGAACGGGGAAGACGATTTACTCTTCTGGCGACCACCCCATCACCGTCGTTATTGTAAATTGCAACTCTTTTAGGACAAAAGCGGTTAAGTTGTCAAGGAAACTTCTTATAATTTACATTTCGTTGACACGTTTAAGGCCGGGTCCATCTAGCCGTCGCGAAAAGCTTTTTTCTTAATCGGCGAAGCGCAGCAGCTTGGCTTCGGTGATGGCTTTTATTTGTAGGATCTCGCTGAGTATCGAATCCTGTACCGGTCCATCGACTCGCACCAGCGACACCGCTTCTGCTCCCCTAGTAGCTTCCCGCCTTCCCAAAGCAAAGGTGGCGATGTTGACGCCGAGTCGACCCAAAGTATTTCCGACCTGGCCGATGACTCCCGGCTCGTCGTGATTGCGTAAATAAAGGATGGTGCCGCCCAGTTGCGACTCGAGGGAAATTCCGTCAATTGCCAGCACTCGCGGTGAACCGTCGAACAACACTGTTCCCTCGGCCATGAATCCGGTGTCGCTGGATTTTTTTGAGAGTGCCGAAACTTCCAGCGTGTTGGGGAATGCGCGTTCGCGCTTGCGGGTCTCTTCTTCCACGGTGAGCCCACGGGCAGCGGCCATTGCGGGAGCATTCACTACGTTCACTTTTTCGTCGAGCACTGCGTTCAGAACGCCGGCCAGTACGGCGCTGCGCAAAAGGTGCGTTCCGACTTCGGCTACTTCTCCCGCGTAGCGAATGCGAATTCTTTCGGGACGCGCGGCTGTAGCTTGCGAGACCAGCGAGCCGAGCCGCTCGGCGAGTTCCAGATAGGGTCGCACGCGACGATACTGATCGGCGGAGAGCGCCGGCAAATTCACCGCGTTGCGAATAATTCCGTCGGTCAGATAATCGCGGATCTGCACGGCAACTTGCGTCCCGACTTCTTCCTGCGCTTCCGCGGTCGAGCCTGCGATATGCGGAGTGCAAATTACGTTCGGCAATCCGATCAGCGGAGAATTCTTTGGCGGCTCTTCCACAAAAACGTCCAGTGCCGCGCCCGCTAGCCGTCCACTTTTCAGCGCTTCGGCCAGCGCCGCTTCGTCGATCAGTTCGCCGCGCGCGGCGTTCACGATGCGCGCCGTCTTCTTCATTTTTTGAATGGACTCGGCATTGATCATTTTTTGCGTCGCGGGACTCAACGCGCTGTGCATGGAAATAAAATCGCTCTCTGCCAGAAGTTTGTCCAGTGTCACCAGCCCGACCTGCAACTCTTTGGCTGCGGCTTCGCTGATGTACGGATCATAGGCAATCACTTTCATATCGAAGGCTTCGGCGCGCCGCGCGACTTCGCCGCCAATTCTTCCCAATCCAATCAGCCCCAAAGTTTTGCCGCGCAGTTCTGTTCCGCTGGATGATTTTTCCCAGCGGCCTTCGCGCAACGCCGCGTCTACTTTGGGAACTTGCCGCGCCAGTGCCAGCATCAGCGCGAAAGTATGCTCGGCGACGCTGACTGCATTTCCGCCGGGCGTGCTCATCACCAGCACGCCGCGCTTGGTAGCTTCGGGCAAATCGATATTGTCGACTCCCACGCCGGCGCGGCCCACCGCGCGCAACTTCGGCGCTTTGTCCAGCAATTCCGCTGTTACCCGCGTGGCGCTGCGCACGATCAGCCCATCCGCGTCCGCCAACTCCGCTGCGATGGTGTCCTTGGTAGTCAGCACGGTATTCAGTCCCGACTTCTTCAACAACTCGACTCCGCGCTCGCTGATCTTGTCCGCGACGATGACTTTCATTACTCCCCTTCTGTGCTGTGAGTAGCCGGCAGCTCGGGTGGCTGAGAATCGGCAGACAAGTATTGTAGAGGAAGCGGAGGAGGTTGAGGAAGTTGAGGAGGCAGAGGAAGTAAAGGAACGGGTGGTTGGGGCGGCCGAGTTTCGAAATGGGACGGGAAATTGAAAATTTGAAAATGTGTGGCAGCTAAAAGACTTACACGCGCGTTTTTCGGAAGTGTGGCAAGGAAAGGGGTTACAGATGTATTTTTCGTAGGTGTGGCAAGGTAAGAGGTTAGTCGATTTTGCATGCTGGGCGAGAAGTTGGCGAGATGCCGGAAGGCGTATCGGAACCGTCGCGCTAACCACTAAAACGTCTATATCATGTTAGTTACTAGGAAGTCGGGGAAAATCGGCGAAACTGGCGCGTAGATCGTTCGGGAGCAAGTTGAACTTCAGACTCACTGCTGAGGCAGGGTTTATCATCGGAACGGACGAGGAGTGCAAAGGGGGAGTGACTAAATGAACTGCGCAAATTTTGGTCGTTATCGGTGGCGAGTTCTGGCCCTCTCGATGTCACTTCTGAACGCCAGGGGAGCTTGCGGTTATGATTTCCCGCTATCCGAGAGTGCGATACGCGACGCTTACTTTTTGGGAACAAAAGGGCCGAGCCAGGGCAGCATATTTCTGGGCGAGTACACTCACGCGGTGAATCAGCTCAAGGTGGCAGCATGCACGTCAGCGATCAGCCTGGAAACGCCGTTCGCTCACGTCGCGCTCCATGCCAGTAAGGCTGTTAATTTCCTCGGCAAGCCAGCTGTTTTCCGGGTGCATCTTGAAATTTGTTCTCTGGCGGGAGTTCCGGAGAACGTCATAAAAATCACGGTGCAACAGAACAAGAAGACAATTCAACGGACGTCCGAAAATCGTTCGGCTTACTTCCCGCCAAGCGATGAATCCACTCAAGTGTCGAATAACGGCGAGCGCATCGACTTGGAATTTCCCGCCGACCGTATCGATTTGTCCGAACTAACCATCCGTATTGACACGCCAGGCGGCCAGCATGCCAAGGCGGTCTTCGCTCTGGAATCTTTACGCTAGTAGTGTGGCAGTCATGACCTTGTCCAAACGTTCCCTCGCTTCCTTGCCTCCCCGAATTCAGAAAAAATAATCGGCCAAATGATCGATGCGAATCAGTCCCGGCTGCGGCGGTCAGGGCCGATCGCGGTCATCTCCGCTGAGCCGTGAAGCCTTTTGCAAAAGGAAACTGGGCGGAATTTCTAGGCCGCCGACTGAGGTGGGTTTCAGGTTGCACACTCTCAGGAAATCCGCCCAGACATTTTCAAGATCAATGGAAAGGGCGTAGGCGAGATTGCTGACGGAAAGGCTGGGCGTCCAGTTCGGCCGCATTAGCCGATGGAATTTGTCCAATTCGACAGCGGTCAGGAATTGACGGAAGCCTTCAAGCTGGTCCAATCGTTCGCGTCCGAGCAGAGTAGGAGTGCGAAGAAGCCGTGCCGGAAGCGCGATATTGAGCACGGTGACGAGGATTAGAGCGTAGTACCCCGAGGGAGTCTCCGTGAATAGAAAAGCCAGAAAACAGAGGTAGCCGTACAACAGCGCAACCATAATCTTTACATCGCCGGTGGCGTGCACGCGGCCGCGAAGGAGTTCATCGGCGCGAGGCAGATAGCCAATGAGCAGGATGACGGCGACCACGCTGGCAGTCACGATCAGCAATCCGAGGAACGGCGCGGAGGGCTCTCCCATGCGGATTGCTTGCGCACGAGCCACGGCAAGAACAAGCAGAAAAGTGGACAGGGCAACACCGGGCAGCACGATCGCCAGATTTCTGGTGAAATATTTGCCCTCCATCTGACTGCGGAGTGAATGTTGGACTGCGAAACCCAGTTCCGCCGCATTCGTTCCTTCGACAGGCTCGAAAAGGAAGTTGTCGCACGGGGGCGCAGGCTGTTCAAAGACCGCGCCGGTCAGAACCGACTTGTACTGCACAACGCCGTTAAACATGGCATCGAGCGCGGCGCGCTCCTCTTCGGGCAAATCGCCGGGTAAGGTGTTAGTGCGTTTGGTGATGGAAAAACTGAAGGTCTGCGGTTCCATGGAAACCAGTCCGCGCGAGGCAAGATCAACCAGCACCGCAGCAAGGGTCTTGTTGTCCGAATTACCAGTCAACAGATAGCGGACCGCGCCGGGTGACATGCCGTCGGGCGGCAAATATTGCGGAAGGATAGCGTCGGGGGAATTCTTGCGCCGCAGCCACCATGAGGCGCCCGAGTAATAGAAAACCAAGAGACCAACAATAAGCATGAAAGAGCGAGCTTCTCCCATGTTGACCGCCAGTTGCGATGCCGCGAGCAGGGTGATCAGCATGAGTGCGACGCGTGTGAACTCCAAGACATTGCTTGCAAAGACCTTCTTGCAGCTTAGCACCGGTACAAATTGATTCACGGGTATGCGCCAAGCAGCATGGCGAATGGATACCTGTACGGAAGGGCAAAGGTCCCGAGATGACTTTAGTGAGTTGCAGGCCCTTGAATTCGCTGCGGTCCTGCGAGCAGGAGACGCTCTTGCACTAAGAGGCGTAAATTCTTCGCGAGGGTCATATGAAACTGGCGCTCGACGCGACTCGCTGGCCTTCGCTTCCTCGCCGCTGCTATATTTGATTTAGGGGAAATTCGATGACGCTTGCAGAACAAATCCAGACTGACATTGTGGTGGCGATGAAGGCACGCGACGATTTCAAACTCAGCGTGTTGCGCATGGTGAAGTCCGCGATTCAGCTGAAGGAAGTAGAAAAACTTCGCAAACTTGACGAGCCGGAATCTATTCAGCTGCTGCAGACCATTTTGAAGCAGCGCAAGGAGTCCATCGACCAGTTCACAAAAGGCAATCGGCCGGAGCTTGCGGAAAAAGAATCCAGAGAAGCCGCGCTGATCGAGCAGTATCTCCCGGCGGGAGCCTCAGCAGAGGAAATGAACGCCGCCATCGACAAAGCGGTTGCGGAAACCGGAGCCAATTCCATCAAGCAGATGGGTGCGGTGGTGAAAGCGGCCAAGTCCGCGCTGGAAGGGAAAACTGTGGATGGTAAAGCGCTCAGTGATCTGGTGCGTGAACGCCTTGCCAAACTCGGCTAGTCTTCGCGCCGGCAATTTTTGTTAGCAAGCGATTTTTCCTTCCTGCCGAAAATGAAATCCGCGACTGATTCACAATTCACGAATGCAAGAGCGATGGCGTTCCTGCGCATCTCGGTAGGAACTCTGTTTTTGATTTTTGGGCAATATAAAGTGCTCGGAAGGCAATTCACGCTGCACGGCGGATTTCAGTTCTGGATCAACAAATTTCTGGAAGATGGCGCGTACCCGTTCATGGTTCCGGTGCTGCGCGGGTTCGTCCTGCCGCACGGCACGGCGATCGCGTTCCTGGTGGCGTACGGTGAACTGGCTATCGGTCTGGCTTTGCTGCTCGGTGTGCTGGCCCGACCGGCAAGCGCCTTCGGATTGCTCTATATGCTTTCCTTGCTGTTCTGTTCCAATTATCCCGGCGCGCACGCACCCGTTTGGCAATACTTTGGCGCATCGCTCGATCACTCTGTGCTGGCGCTGTGCTTCATCAGTTTTCTGATTGGAGATTCCAGCGCTGCATGGTCGCTTCGTGCCCGGCGCGTACAACGAAACGATCGGTCCTGAGCAGTTGAAGTGTTGTCCGACGGATCCAAAGTATGCAGCGGCTTAGTGCGCCACCGGCTTCAGCACTGCGGTGTTGCGCTCGTCGCTGGCAATAATGCGATAAAACTTCTTCAGATCATCCATCTTGTCCATCGGTACGGTGAGTTCCTTGATCTCGAACGTCCGCGTGTACCGCAAAGCATTTCCGGAAACTTCCGTTTTGCTGTGATAACTTGCGAAGCCGTAGTCCACATCCACGGGCGGCGGCAAGTCATCCACCGCGTACCCTGCCGGCAATGCAATCTCAAAGTGATCCGTGTCCTTCCGAGGCCCCTCAAATACCACGGGTAGTTGTCTCGGCTCCTTTGTTTCGAGCAAGCCACTTCCCCGGATCCCGATTAGCCTGGGGCGCACCAGCAGCAAATCTCCAGCGGTCTTTGCGTATCGCTGAACCACAACCGAATAGCTCAGCCCAAATGGCTGGCTCGTATCCTGCAAGCTGGTCATGGATGCTTTTGTGATCGAGAAATTTGCGAGCGATTGCGAGAGGAGTCCTTCAATTACCTTCACGCGATCGGTGTCCCTGGCAACAACCTTCATTCGAGCGCGTTCCTGGGCCGCCGCATCTCCCAATCTGCGCTCCGTAAAGTCTCCGACGAGGTTTCCCCGGTCGTCCAGTTTCATGGAAGCGGTTCGCGTCACTCCGTTCGTGTTTGTCGATAGCTTCGGAAGTTGATAGAGTTCACCGGCTTCCGGCCCAACCAGCAAACCGTAGTTTTCCTGCAAGGCGCCGCTCAGTTGTCCAAATGGTATCAGTTCGTCGGTCGGGTCGAAGAACAGCAGCCTACCCAGCTTTGGGTGTTCCACGGTCGCGACCAAGGCGGCGCTATTTAGTCCTTCTGGTAATTTGATAGCGATAATCGCATGATCAAAAGCGCCGACTTGCGCTGGCGTTGCTGCGTCTACCGAACCCCGCTCTGAATTGATAATCACATAGTACGAATCGATCCCTATTTCCTTGAGCATCGAAACCATCAAGGTGGCCTTGTCTTTGCAGTCGCCATACCGGTGTTGAAACACTTCTCCGGCCGCGTGAGGCTGAATTCCCCCAATGCCCAATTCAATCGCGACATATCGGATGTCCTGTTGCACGAACTTCGCGAGTGCGGCCATTTTATCCGTGGCCGTAGTGGCGCCAGCCGTCAACACTGCTACTTTTTGCTTCATTTCGGGAGTCGCACCTCTTCGACCCTGGGCCAGACCGGTGTACCAGACTCCCATCTGGCGCCAATCCTTGAAACTACGACCGCTTGACCCTCCTGCCGACGGATAGAACGTGACGATCATTTCGCCCGCTACTCCCGGCCACGGCGGCATGTCCTCTTCGGGCCGAATGCCCTTAATATCGCTAACCATCCATTGCCATTGGTTATTGCCAGCCTGTGTCGGCTTCACCTCCTGATGATTGCGCCAAGCAACCGTATATTCCCAACCGGCGGGAAGCTGCAGAGTGAACCTGGCGTCCTTCACTGGATCTGCTCCCTGAAACGACCATGCGCTTTGTAGCACCAACGGCGATTCCTCCGTCTCGTACTCGAACCCAACAATATTCCCCGGGTCGGCCGCTGGAATCTGAAACATTTTGTCTTTCACGTCGGAAATCAGCTCACTGCCCGCAATCTTCGGCAACGATATTTCCATCGAGTCTTTCTCTTTCACCTCATAGTCTTTGCCCTGGGCCGGAATGCACCACCCGTGCATGGCGGTCACTTTGCTGTGCTGGTTGAAGGAAACCAGTACCATCCCGTGATCACGGCCGTTCGGGCGCAAAATCTTGTAGACCGTTCGTACCGTGCGTTTCACTTTGTCGGCGGACTGCACATTGACGATCTCCTCCGAGTACAAGATCACCGCATCCGCCTTCTCGTCATGCGCCGGAACGGACGCGTTCACCAGGTTGTGCATCCACGTGGGAGCGTCTGCACCGGCGGCCCTTGGCCACGGGAGCACTGTCAGGAGCAGGAACGCACTCGCTATCGTTGATTTTTTCATATTATTTCTCCGTGACTGCGTTGCCTGGTTGCAGCACTACCTGCTCTTCGTCACCAGTTCTCACTAATTGGAAAAACGCACGCAGCGCCGGATAATTTTCCTTCGGCACAACGGACAAATCGCTTCTCAGCAACCGCGTCAAATGGAGAATCCCCGCATGATCTTCCGCTTTCATCATGTAGCCTGCGGCCTTCGCATCCTGATCTACCGGTTTCGCCAGCGAACCTAGCTTCCAACCCAACGGAAGATCAATGGTGATGTCGTCCACTTTTTGATAGGGATAGTGAAAATAAGCGGGATGAGTGCGGCCTGCATTTTCGAATACGCCTTTCTCCGGCGCCGAAAACAGTCCGACTGGCAGCAAAGCCCGCTTCCCGGCTCCCGAAACCCAGCCTGTAATCTTCAGCGTGTATTCCGTCACCATCGTCGGCGACGAGCTCTTCCAATCCGGCTGGTTCGCGAGTTCCACATCAATCCCCACGGGCACCATTTCTTTGACCATATCTTCAAGCAGCCTTTTCCGGCTGGTGTCATCCTCGTTTCGCTCTTCCATCCGTAGCGTCTGCGCTTCGCTTCCGCAATAAGTGATGGTTAGCTTTCCCTGCAGCGTCCCTTCATTGTCGAGCCTGAGGCCGGCCTTGCGTTCCACTTTTGTCTCGCGGCTTTCGGTCAGCGGCGCCTGCACCCAAGTGCCTCCCTCCTTGGACAGTTTCAGCCCTGGCGCCATCGTCTCCCACCACGGCAGCATTCCGTACGGTGTGAACGCAGTACCCGGATCGAAGTACATCTCCTTTCCGTTCAGATTCAGCTGTACCGCGTTGTCGTCGAGCTCGCGCGGATTCATAACGACAGTGTTGAAAAAAGTCGCGTTCCGCCGCGAAAACAGTACTGGCGATGCATCGAATCCCGCCGCTCTTGCCATGCCCAGAAACAGCCATGTGATCTCACGGCCGTCTGCATAGCCCAACTTCCAGACGTCTTCGACGTTGTTTGCTTCCTTCTGCTTCGCCCTCTTGAGTTCCTGCTCGGTCTTTTCTCGCTCGTAGCCAGTGTTTCGAATCTGCTGCACACGGGTGTAGATTTTCTGCAGCTTCATTTCGGCCGCATCTCCCGCCGCTACCGTTTGCGCCACTGCTTGCTCCATGGCCTTCTTCTTGTTCACGAAGTCTTCCACCTTGCCGTTTTGCTTCTTCGCGTAATCCTTCCAAAACTTCGCAGGGTCCTTCTCCGGCACGCCGTCGCTATAAATGAAGTCCACTCGGTACTTCAGCGTTGTTTCAGGCGGCATGTAGTCTTCGACGAGAAATGCGGGAATGTTGTGCGCTTCCATCCCGATCTTTCCGTTCTCGTCCTTCGGTGGTTGGGTTCCCGTCGGCAATCCCAACGGCCAGCTCCACCGCAAAGCAAAGTCCGGGTTGGCTTTCAAAGAAAATTTTGCGTACCTCGTAAAAAGCTCATCGCTCAGCACCCACCTCGAGTCGTACACATACCCTTCTTTAAAATCTACTGTGTAGTGATACTCGATGATGCTTCCCGTCTGCACATCTGGCAGCGTGAACGTCTTCGCGAGATACTTCAGGCCCTTCGCCTTGACGATCGTTTGCTCGACAACCTTCCCATCAAACGGCACTACGGACCCGTCCTGCCTCACCGATCTCGCCTTCACGCCATGTACGTTTCCTGAATCCTTCAGGAACGGAATCTCGACGTTCGCGTACTTCCTTCCTTCGTCGGTCAGGATCTTGATCCGCACATAGTTGTCTTCGTGCGCTGTTCTGCCGTCATCGCGGTCCACTTGGCGGTAAAGGATCACCGCGGGCGCACCCGGCGCCTCCGGCAAGCTGGTCATCTTCAGTTCTTCCGGCGAGATCGGCTTCCACTCATCGCCGCTGACGGTTCCTGCTTTCCACAGGCCCGTCGCGACAACCATCAGAGCGAACGTGCACACCACTGCCACTCGCCGTTTGTTCACTGGTTTTCTCCTGGGATCTGGGGTGACTGCCTGGCTGCCTTCCGCGCACACCCATCCGCCGAGGACAAAATGGCGTTCATAAGGCGATTCCGGACTGGGTGCGGCATCGTACTTAGTAATAACCTGAGTACCTGATATCGCGAGAAACTATCCTGTTAGCAAGCGGCTGTCAAGAGAACCGCTGGCCGCTGCCTTCCTTAACGACGCCCTTCCCCAAGCGGCTCTACTGCGGCATAATCCCCGCGCACCTTTTTTCA
>WNFD01006007.1_pt1 | contig 12146 bp, 11 predicted proteins | sample 5400491 | NCBI WGS metagenome assembly WNFD01 (sample SAMN13153343, study PRJNA577476) | soil metagenome | isolation source: 120 cm saprolite under Douglas fir tree site 2 hole 2 replicate 2 | place: USA:California | collected 2015-04-18 | reverse complement strand
ACGCTGGTCTCGTCGAAATCCGTCGAGTCGGTCTTGCGGGTCTCGTCGAGCACGGTCATCGTATAAGCGTTGCGGCCGAAGGTTCCATTCAGCCCGACGCGCGCCGTGCGGTCGCGAAACGCGGCATTGCCGATCCCCGAATTGAGACCGAACTGCGTGCTGATCGGGACGAAGGGCTGCCCGTTTGGACCGACCAGCGAGCCGTTCGATGCCAGGCTGAGCGCCGAAAGATCGTCGAGCGCCTGCTCCTGGGTCGTCGTCACAGACTGATCGTACGAGGCGGTAAGACGAAGCTGGGGGCCAAGCTCGTAGCGGCCGTCGAGCGATGCATATTGGGTGCCGTAGCGGTAGTTCATCTTCACCTTGAGCTCGCTGCGCGCTCCGGTCAGCCCGATGCCGAAATTGCCGATCAGGCCCTTTGGGCTTTGCGCCAGGCTGCCATTCTGCACCTCCTCATAGCCGAACCCGCCGAGCACCGAAAAGACGCGCGTCAGCGCATAGGTGGCGTCGACCGTGCCGGCGCGCCGGGACGTCGAGTTGGTGGCGACCGGCACGGCGACGTTGTTGACGATCTGGCCGGCGTTCGGGGTGGCGCCTTGATCGGTGCGCGAATCCGCCAGTCGGAAGGTCCAGGCCAGGCGATCTGCATCCGAGCCGTTCTTGAGCGTCGCGGTAATCGCGTTGTTGGTCGATGGCGCGATCGCCTCGGACGAGGTCTGGCCGATCCGGTAGCGCAGCTCGCCAAGCGCGAAGGTGCCGAAGGCCTGCTTGTAGATCGGCGTCAGGATATAGCTGTTGAGATCGGAGCGATTGCTGCTGGTCGTCGTCGCGCCAGTCGTCACGGCGGCCTGGTTGTTGATGATCTCGCTGCTCATCGAGATCGAGCTCTGGACAAAAAAATGCTCCTGCCACAATTCGGCCGACGCCGTCCCCAGCAAGGAGTTGTCGAAGCGATCGAGATCGCTGGCGAGGGCATATTTCTGATAGCTCGGCTGGAAGGTCAGCCCAGCCTCGAGCCGGGCCGTGCGGTCGACGATCGACAGCAATGGCGTCAAGCGGGTAACGAGGTCGGAGACCTTCGACGCCGGTGTGGTCACCACCGTATTGTTGGCCAGCACAGTCTGCAGACCGCCGCTGGCAACACCGCGTGCGTTGTCGGTGAATACTTCGTCAAGACCGACCCCGGTATGGATTTCCAGGCCGCGGATGATATTGGGATCGGCCGGAAGCTGGTTCGGTGTCGGTGCCGGCGCCTGAGGCGTTCCGGTCGGTGTCTGAGTTGGCGCGGCCTGCGTCGTTTGCCCCTGGGCGGCGAACGGCACCGACGCCAGTATCGGCGCGAGCGCGACGAGACAGACGGCTCGGCGCGACCGAACGAGTGCCGTCCCGAGGTCCAACGACATCCCTTAAGATCCCAGTCCGCACTCTCTATTCGTTCGTTTCGTAATAGCCATAGCCGTAACCGCCGAACTCGTTCCGACTGCTGCCGGCATCCGCCTTGTTGAAGACCAAGTTGATGTTCGGGCAGCCGCCAATGTGGGTCAGCGTCTGCTCGACGGCGCGGCGACCGGTCCTGCCCGCTTCGACGACGAGGACGATCTGGCCGACATGCAGGGCGAGAACCGAGGGCTCGCTGCTCGCCAGCACAGGCGGGGCGTCGAGGATGATGACGCGGTCCTGGTAGCGGGTCGCGATGTCTTGCATCAGCTCGATCATCTTCTGGCTGGCCAGCAATTCGGTGGTCGCCAGCGACGGTGTCCCGGCAGCCATCAGCGTCAGATTGCGAACATTGGTCCGCGTCAGGACATCTGCCGGCGTCAGCGTGCTGTCCGACAGCACGTCGAGCAGGCCCTTCTGTGGCGGCAGGCCCAGCACCTGAAACACCGAGGGACGCTGGACGTCGGCATCGACCAGGAGGACGTGGATATCGCGTTCCGACGCCATGCTCATCGCCAGATTGATCGCGGTGAAGGTTTTACCTTCGCCGGGCCGCGAGCTGGTCACCATGATCAAGTTGCCGCTGTCGATCTTCTCCTCGCCGGTGGCGAAGGCACGCAGCAAAATCGGCCGCTTGATGACACGAAACTCCTCGGCGATGCGCGACCGGCTGCCGGTCGGGGTGACGAAGCCGGCAACCTGCAGCTTGCCGAGATCGAGCGTCACGTAACGGCCTCGGCGCTCCGTCGCCGTAACCGGCGGCGCGCTCGCCACCGGCTCGCGCGCCTGGTCCGCGGCGGATTGCGCTGTGGTCGCTTCGGCGGTGGCGAATTTCGCCGCGGCCTGTTCGACGATGCTGAGTTCGCTGTTACGCTTCAGCCGTTCGGCGGCGCGCTGTATCAGATCCATGTTCAAATCCGCAAGTGCATCAGCTGAGCGTCAGCGGAATGTCGTGCATTAGCATGAACGCGATGGCGCCGTACGCCATGATCAGTGCGCCCATCGACGTGACGAAGCCGATCGTACGAAAGAGCCAGACACGGCGATCGAGTGGGGTCAGCACCCGCGAGATGCTGCCGAGCACTGGCAAGCCTACGCTTTCACGCAAGTTTTCCACGGTGAAGAACCTGTCGTCGAGCTGCGCCATCAGGAAGGCGACGACCACCCCGCTGCCCAGCGCGCCCAACAGGACCGCCGACATGAACAGGAGCCGTGGCGGACCGCTCGGCACGATCGGGATTTCCGGCGGGTCGACGATGCGGAACTGGATCTTGTCGCCGTTCGTCTCGACGGCGCCAGCCATTTTGGCCGATTCGCGGCGGGCGACCAACTCGTCGTAGTTCTTGCGAAGGACGCCATAGTCGCGGTTCAAGGTCGCTAGCTCGGCCTCGACGATCGGCGCGGTCGATGCCAGCGCCTCGTATTTCTTTGCCTCCTCCTCGACGGCCTCGATATGACGCTCGACCGAGGTGATCGTCGATTCGGTATCGACCAGCTTCAGCTTGACCTGGTCATAGAGGGCATTGGGAACTGTCGTCTTGACCGCCTTGGCGTCGTCGCTGCTGGAATCCGGCTCGTCCTTCAGCTTCTTCTCGGCATCCGCGTATTGCTGCTTGAGCGACGCCAGCTGGCGTCGGGCGGCAATCATATCGGGGTGATTCTCGGTAAAGCGCGTCGACAGGAGATCGATCTGCTTCTCGGCCTCCTGGATGCGGGAGTTGAGCGACGCCAGCGCCGGCGGCAACGGCTTCTCACCGCCGCGCGCGATGATGAATTGCGGCAGGCTGTCGATGGCGAGAAACTGCGGCACGGTCTCCAGTTGCTGGCGCAGCGAGGCGCGGCGGCTTTTCGCCTCTTCGAGCTGGCCTTGCAGTTCGGTGCGCTGGCCGCGCACCGTGTCGAGGCTCTGCTGGAACGAGCCGCCGGCGCGCGACAGCACGTCGAGGTGGCTCTTCTTGTATTCGGCGAGACGCTCCTCCGCGTCATGCAGCTGCTTCTCGTATTGGGCCACCTGGATGTCGAGGAACTGCTGAGCCTTTTCGATATCGGTCCGCGATGCGCCGACATTGCTCTCGACGAATATCGAGAGCAGCGACTGGACGACGCGCTGGGCGATCTCCGGCGACGAATCGGCGTAGCTTACCGCGAAAAGGTTGCGCCCCTGGTTTTGCACGATCTGGATCCGCTTGGCGACGTCCTTGAACAGCGCGTCGCGCTCGCCCTCGGTCCTGGCGCGCAGATCCAGCGCCGCCATCCGCGTCAATTTCTCGATATTCGGCCGGCTGAGCAGCGTGCGCTGCATGAAGTCGACCTGTTGGCCGACGTTGGACTCCACCGAGATGCCGCGGAGCAGCGGTGACAGAAGACTGTCGGTATCGATATAGATGCGAGCCTGCGATTCGTAGCGATCCGGCAACTGCATGACGGCGATCCAGCCGGGAATGCAAATCGCCCAGCCGATGAGCGCAATATACCAACGCTTGCGCCACAGCGATGACGCATAGCCAAGAAATTGCTGATAGATCTCGCTCATTGCTCCCTAATATCCGTGCTCTAGTCTAGTGCAGAGTTTCCCAGAAATGCGAGACGTCAACCATCGAATATGTTCCTGCCGCCGTTCCCGGCCTTGCGTTCTCATGAGTCGGTCTGTCGCGGTACCAGGGATTAGAAATAGCTCTGTGGAATAATTAGGATGTCGCCGGGCAACATTTTCACGTTGGCCGAGACGTCGCCGTCCTTGATCAAGTCGTCGAGGCGCACGCGCTGCTCGTGGTCCTTGCCATCGACCCTGCGCACGATGACGGCGCGGTTGCCAGCCGCAAAACGGGTCAGCCCGCCGACGTCGATCATGACGTCGAGCAGCGACATGTTGGCGCGGAAGGAAATGGCCTGCGGCTTGGCCGCCTCGCCGACGACGCGAACCTGTTGTCCAAACGGGCCGACGAAACCGGTCACGATGACGTTGACGATCGGCTCCTGAACATATTGCTTGAGAACCTGTTCGACGTCGCGTGCGAGCGTCGTCGGAGTCTTGCCCACGGCCGGCATGTCCTCGACCAGCGGCACCGAGATGCGGCCGTCCGGCCGCACCGGAACGGTCGAGGTCAGTTCCGGATTGCGCCAGACGAAGATCTGCAGATTATCGCCGGGCCCAATCAGGTAGTCGGGTCCTGGCGTATTGACAGGGGACACCGCATTGGCCTGTTCGTACTCCTTTTGATCGCCGGAACATGCCGCCACTGCGATCACGCCGACGAACAAGGCCGCGATCGTGCGAAGTCGACTAGGTATTCTCATCCCCTCGCAGAACTCCCAGCGATCGTTGACCCATCGTGACAAGGAATCGCTACTTCATGGTTAAGATTAAGCGCGTGATGCGCTTGATCCCCCTCCCCGGTACCCTGCGAAAGCCCCCCGCCGTGCGGAAAAACTGCACCGCTATCCTGCCGTGCAAGCTCTCTCAAGCCGAATCCTTAACGATAATGGTTAATATTCTCTATGCATAGTCTTCAAATAACCATCAGTAGGCGTCAGTTGGCAGAAAGCTTCGGGTCGTCGAGCCGGCTCACGGTTCTGGCGGCACAATGGCCACGCTGGCTTACTCGTACATTATGAAGACGCGCGTGGGTGGACGCTGTTTTCAGGATATTTTTACCCCGTTGTGGAACTCTCCGAGATGCGTCGCCTGCTCGGCGGGGAGCGCTTCGCCGACGGGGAGCAACGCGGCGCGATGGCTTGTTCGGAGATGTGAGGGGATGGCGGAGTTCTTTGAGAGCCGCAAGCTGCGATATGAAATCCATGCACGCTGCGAGAAGCGCTGGCAGATCGCCGAAATCGTCGGCGATGGCCGCGAGCAGCTGGGTGGGCGTTTCGGGCGTACGAATTTCGAGGAAATCGAGCGTGCCGTCCTCAGCAAGGCAAACGCGCTGCTCGCCGGCGGCGATGTCGAGGCCGTCCGCGTTACGCGCGACCGCGTTCGGGCCGACGGCTTTACCACGACGAGCGAAATCTTCTTCAAGGAGAGCACCGGCGGCAAATCCGAGCCGCCGCTGACTGTCGGCCGTCACGACGGAGCCGTGCCGGTGTGCGCCGAGCCGACCGATTTCTACGCACGCCCCGCCTGCAAGATCATCGGCACAATTCTGCGCAGCTTTCTCGATCGGCAATTCATCACCTCCCTCGAGCTGCTGCATTTCCATCCTTACATCCGCAAGCTGAACGACAACAACTATACGCTCGTTCAGGGCGCTATCCATCAGATCGGCTCGGCCCAGGCCAAGGCGGCCGGGGAGGACGTCAAGAGCCGCGCAAATAAGCTGCACGGTCTGATCGAGGCGGTCGAGACCCAGGCCCGCGAGGCGCTGGCGATGAAAGACCTTCCGGCGATCGAAAAGGGCGACTACCGCGCCTTCGCCGGACGCATCGCAACGCGCTATCAGGGCGATCAGTGTCGCTATTTCACGATGGTCGCGTTGGCGCGCCATTTTCAGGGCGCGTCGAGCTTCCTTGCCCGTCTCGATTTCGTCCTCGATAACCTAGGCGTCGAGCAATCGGCGGACTCGCGTGCCCTCCTCGACTGCCTTGCCGCCGATTGCCTCGACAGTTCGCAGTTGGTCGTCGACCTCCTCGGCCATCAGCCTAACCTGGCTGCGGCGCTCGGAACCCTCAGCGAGCTGGCGCGCGGCGAGGGCGATGCCGGCAAGTCCGATGACAGCCTCGCCAAGCTGCGCCGCTTGATTGGCGAAGGGGCGCTGCCGGTGAGCGCAGATTGCCTGTGGGATCGCGTGCTGCGCGAGCTCAATCGTGGCCGCTCGCTCTCGCGCACCGACGAGAAGCAGGAGTGGAACCTATTGATGAAGCTATCCGACCGGCTGCTCGCCAACTGCCCGGGGGAGCGTCGAGGTTCCGTCGAGACGGCGGTCAAGGAACGAATGCGCCGTCTGCGCGATGCTGCCCTTTTGCGCGATTGATCGTCGACGCGACGCCCTGGTTGCGGCGGCAAATGATTCTCCGCCGCAGTGGCGGCGCCTTCCATTATTATCGGTGACAGTGCTTGACTTTAACCTTCTGCTTCCGTTTCCTGATGTCGGAGCCGGAGCAGGGAGAAAGAACTAAATCTTGAAGACGAACCGGCTGGGAGGTCATTGAAGGTATGGAGGCGCATGGCGACTGGGCGGACGCTTTTTCGCAGGTCTGGACTCTCGCCTTTCACTTTTGCGCGAAGGCAGCGCAGTTCGACATTCGCAGCATGGTCGTCGAGCACGGCCCGTGGTTCTATCTCATTACCTTCTTGTGGACTTTTGTCGAAGGCGAGACCTTCGTCATCTTCGCCGCAACCTTTGCTGCCCAGGGTCTGCTCGACCCATTCCTCCTCCTCATCGCCGCCTGGCTCGGCAGCTTTTCCGGCGACCAGCTCTATTTCTATATCGGCCGGCGTTTCGGCGGTAAGCTGCTGCATCGCTACCCGCGCTGGCGCCCCGGCGTCGACACCGCGCTCGCCTTTCTGCGACGCTACAGCACCGGCTTCGTGCTCAGCTTCCGCTTCACCTACGGGGTGCGGAACTTCTCATCCTTCGCGATGGGGATGAGCGGGCTGCTCTGGCGCCGCTTTCTCACGCTCAACTTCATCGCCGCCGGCATCTGGGCGACATCCTTCATTGGCGCCGGCTATCTGCTCGGCAACGTCTTCGGGGCGGCGTTGCGCCAGATGGCCGATTCTTTCGGCTTCGTCATGCTTGGCATCTTCGTCCTGGTGACCGTCGTCATTCTCGGCCTCCATCGCATCCAGCGCCGCCGGCGGATGACGCCGCCGCGCGGCGCGGCCCAGCTCGCGCCGCCGCCCTAGATCGCGCCGCCGCCGAGCCACGCGGGGGGTATTTCGAGCAGGCGCTCAGGCCTCCGCTTTTGCAGGCGATAGTGTCGTTTCGCGTCGGGCGGGTTGCCATCTGCCGGCGATCGCAGCCGCCAGCGACAGGGTAGCGGCGGCGCCGATGGCGGCGGCAAATCCGGCGCTGAATGACTGGGGCGAGGCGAGGCTTCCGCTCCCGGCAAACACGGCGGAGAGGATCGCGACGCCGAATACACCGCCGAGAAAGCGCAATGTGTTGAAGATGCCGGACGCCTTGCCGATCTCGCTCGGCGCGACCGCGCTGAGGACGGCGTTCTGCGCCGCCGGCATCGCCATTGAAACTCCGGCGCCGGCGAGGATCAGTGGCGCGACGAGCCTGACATAGGCGAGGTCGGGTGCGGCGATCAGCGCGATCCAAGCCAGTCCGGTAGCTTGCAGCAACATCCCGATGACGATGAGCGGCCGCTCGCCCCATCGGTTGACCAGGCGGCCGGCGACCGGCGCGACAACGAACAGCGTCGCTGTCCAGGGCAGCAATCGCATGCCGGCGCCGAGCGGTCCGTGACCTTGCGCGGTCTGCAGGAATTGCGGCAGCAGGAACAACGTGCCGTACATCGCGGCATAGAACAGGAAGCTCGCCGCGATGCCCGACGAGAAGGCGCGCGACCCGAAGAACCGCATCGGTACCATTGGCGTGCCGGCGCGTCGTTCCCAGGCGACGAAGGCGATGGCGAGCAGGAGCCCGGCCGCCAACGCCGCGACGACTTCGCGGCTGGTCCAGCCGACACCGTTTCCGCGCATCAGCCCCCACACCACCGCGAGCGCGGCAACCATCACAAGCACGACCCCGGCGATATCGACGGCGGTATTCGGCCCATGGCTCTCGGGGATGCGCCTGCGCGCGAGCGGAATCGCGATCAACCCGATCGGGACGTTGATCCAGAAGATCCACTGCCAGGCGAAGCCCTGGGCGACCGCGCCGCCGACAACCGGACCGGCGATGAGGGCAAGTCCGGTCAAGCCACTGAAGATTCCGAGCGCGTTGCCGCGTTCCTCGCGCGGGAACGCCGCGCTCAGGAGCGCCATCGCGAGCGGCATCACCAGCGCCGCGCCGGCACCCTGGAGGGCGCGCCCGGCGATCAGCCCGCCAACGCCGCCTGCCAGCGCGCAGGCGACCGACGCGGCGACGAAGAGGCCGAGCCCGATGACGAACACGCGCCGTCGGCCGAAGCGGTCGCCGAGCGCCGCGCCGGTCAGCAACAGCACCGCGAAGCTCAGATTATAGGCGTTCACCGTCCATTCCAGCGCCTCGATCGAGGCGCCGAGGTCGAGCCGGATCGCGCTCAAGGCGGTCGCGACGACCAGCGCATCGAGCGCGACCATGGCGGATGCGGCCGAGGTGAGCGCCAGCACCCAGGTCTTCACGACTTTCTCGCTCGGCTCTTGCATGATCGCCTCCATCGTTCGCTCGCCGTCGCTTAGGCTGCCTTCGGCTTGTGCCCGAGGGGAGCCGCGGCCCCGGCAGCCGTTCGCGTCCAATGCTCGACTTTCGCCAAGCGATCGAAATAGGCGTTGACGTTCGCATAGGGCGACCAATCGAAGGGGACGGCTTGCCGGTATGCTTCGAAGGTGAGCAGCGAATAGTCGGCGATCGTGATGCCGTCGCCGACGACATGCCGGCGGCCCGTGAGATGGCGCTCGAGGACGGGGGAGAACTGCGCGAGCTCGGCTCGCGCACGCTCGACGGCCGCGCCATCTGTCGGCCCCAAACCGAGCCGCGGCTTCGCGACCGACTCGAAGGCGAGGGTGCTGAATGCCTTGTTGAAGTGTGCCAGCTCCCAAAATTGCCAGCGCGCGATATCGGCGCGAATCTGCGGATCGCGCGGAAACAAGGTCGTGCTGCCCGCAATGTCGGCGAGGTATTGCATGATCGCGTTGGACTCCCAAAGCGTGAACGGCCCATCGACGAGCACGGGGACCTTTGCGTTCGCATTGAGCGCGAGGTAGTCGGGCGCGCGGAGCTCGCCGGCGACGAAATCGTGATACTCGACCTCGACAGCGAGACCGAGATGACTGATGACGGCTTGCACCTTGTGACTGTGCGGCGAACCGACGAAGCTGTGCAGTTTCATGGCGGGGTCCTTGCTGGTGTGCGCATCGGCCGTGAGACGGCATCGCCGGCATGAGAACCGCACGGTCGCCGCATCACGACAGGAGGACGAACGGCGACGGGCAAAGGATTCGCTGAGAAAATAATTTTCTTTCACACGAATCCTTTCGCCGCTGACGGACGTCAAAGGGAAGCAGATGGCTGGTCTGACGCGGCGGGGAGCAAGCTCATGAAGCGGATGCTGGTGCACTACAGGACGAAACCGGGGATGGCTCAGGAGAACGCGCGTCTGATCGAGCATGTGTTTCGGGAATTGCAGGCAACATCGCCCGATGGCATTCGCTATCTCGCCTTGCGCCTCGCTGACGGCACCTTCGTCCATTTCGTCGCGCTCGACAGCGCGGACGGCAGCAGCCCGCTTTCCCGGCTCGGAGCCTTCCGGACCTTTCAGAGCGGTATCAAGGAGCGCTGCTTCGAGCCGCCGCAGGCGGGCGATGCGACCATCGTCGGCAACTATCGAATGCTTGCTGCGGGGTGAGACGATGGGATCGAGACAATGAGACGGAAGCGATGACCGCCGCCGTCGATACTCGCGAGGCCTTCGACCGGCTTCTCGGCGAGTTGCGGCCAAAGCTCCACCGCTACTGCGCCCGCATGACCGGCTCGGTCGTCGACGGCGAGGACGTCGTGCAGGAAGCGCTTGTCAAGGCGATCGAGGCGTTCCCGCAGATGGCGTCGATCACCCAGCCGGAGAGCTGGCTGTTTCGCATCGCGCACAATGCGGCACTGGATTTTCTGCGGCACCGTGCCCGCCGGGATGCCGCCCGTTCTGACGAGGATCCGGAAATGATCATCGACCCCGTAAGCGTCGCGGACGACCGTCAGATCGCCGCCGCCACCCTGCGGACGTTCATGCGCCTTCCGGTCGCGCAGCGCAGCAGCGTCATCCTGATGGACGTGCTCGGCTACTCGCTGCAGGAGATCGGCGGCGTCATGGACGCCAGCATTCCCGCCGTCAAGGCTGCTCTCCATCGCGGCCGCGCGCGCCTGCGCGAGCTGGCGCAGGAGCCCGACGATCGTCCCCTTCCGGTATTGGCGGAGCCCGAACGCTCGCTCCTCTTCCGCTATGTCGACCGTTTCAACGCGCGCGACTTCGATGCCATCCGGGCGACCATCGCCGACGAGGTGCGGCTCGATCTCGTCAACCGGGCGCGCGCCAGCGGCCGGCGCGAGGTAGGGCGGTATTTTCACAACTATGCCCAGATCGAGAATTGGCATCTCGTTCCCGGGCTGGTGGACGGGCACCCGGCGGCGCTCGTGCGCGATCCCCACGATCCGTCAAAGACGCCGGCCTATTTCATTCTGCTCGAATGGACGGGCGAGCTTGTCCTCAAGATCCGAGATTTTCGCTATGCCCGCTACGCGACGGAAGGTGCGGAGGTGTTTCTTGCGGGTTGACGCTCATGGCGAAAGGCATGACACCGGGCTGAGGCCGCACTAATCGGCGTCCTTCAGGTGTTTCGCGAAGAACGCGGTGACCCGCTGCTCGGCATCCACCCAAGCGGCCGGGTCGCCGCCGGTTGTCGCGCCGTGGCCGCTGGGGCTGTTCGGGTTGTTGCGCTGTGGGTTGTAGTTGATCCTGGAATTGCTGTCGAAACTGTGCTGCGCGCCGGGATAGACCGTGATCGCGACGGCATAGCCCGCACGCTCGGCCGCTTCGGCCAGGCTTTGGCAATAGGATGCCGGCGTCCAGTCGTCCTTCTCGCCGATCAGAATGAGGAGCGGCGCTGCCGGTTTGTAGACGCCGTCAAAGGTGACCAGCGAACCGCCCGGGCCGCGTCGGCGGGTTGCGCGCCATTGCCCATAGGAGGCGCCGCAGCCGGGATAGAGCGCGATCGCCGCGGCAAAGCCGACGCGCGGGCCTCCGCGATCGACCAGCGTCGCGAGGGTCGTCGAGCCGCCATGCGAGCCGCCCATCAGCCCGATATGGGTGCCGTCGATGTCGGGAAGTGTGCGCAGATAATCGAGCGCCGCGCGCGCGTCGTTGGCGCGCACATAGGGGCTCGCCGCCTGCGCCTCGCTGATGGTGCAGACGCCGTCGGGAAAGCCGCGCGGGGCGAAACTGTCGGGCATGATGACGACATAGCCCTGCGCGACGAGCTTCCGTGCCCAGCGCAAGGGCGCGCCGCTCGAGCGCGGGCCAAGCCCGCTGCAATCATGCAGCATAACCACGGCCGGAAAGGGGCCGTCGCTCTCCGGCCGCAACAGCTTGAACGGGATCTCCACGATGCCGCTGGCCGACTGGGAGGGGAAGCTGCCTGACCAGTTGCCGCTCCGCGCAATGCCGGCCTCGAGGATGCCGGCCGTGCCGCCGCAGCCCACGACGAGGGCGAGGAGCAACCCGGCGATCAATCCTCTGACGACCATCGCAGGTTGATACTAGCGGCGGGGCAATCGTCGCAACCGCCGACGTGGTGTCGAGGACAGTGTCCGAACTTGCTGGCCTCTGCTCTCGGACCTATCATCCCCCGGTTAACCATAATCGATGGAGGAAGCGATGGCCTTGCGCAGATTCATCATCGAGCGGGAGATTCCCAAGGTCGGCACCTTCGCGCGCGATCAGCTCCGCGGCGCCGCGGCAAAGTCGAACGAGGTCTTGCGCGAGCTCGGTCCCGACATCCAATGGGTCGACAGCTATGTCGCCGACGACAAGACGTTCTGCGTCTATCTCGCCAAGGACGAAAGCCTCAT
>WNFD01015852.1_pt1 | contig 12148 bp, 8 predicted proteins | sample 5400491 | NCBI WGS metagenome assembly WNFD01 (sample SAMN13153343, study PRJNA577476) | soil metagenome | isolation source: 120 cm saprolite under Douglas fir tree site 2 hole 2 replicate 2 | place: USA:California | collected 2015-04-18 | reverse complement strand
CGGTGAAGGCCGATCTCAGCGCCTCGGCGTAGGCCGACGTCGGGTTCTCGATGGCAAAGCGCGCCGGCGTGAACTTTCCCAGCTTCCCGCGAGCCAGGCGCGGGATCATGCCAACGAGGGGGCGCCCGGTCAGGTGCTCGATCTGGTCGCCGCTCCGGAAGCCGTTATCCAGTCGTTCCAGCACCCCTATTACAACCACTCCAATGCCTAGGCCGACAAGGATCGCCACAATCATGGTCAGCCCATAGCGCGGATACACCTTGTCCGGCGACACCGAGGGCGGTGACAGGACGCGCGCGTCCGGCTGCTGAATGTCCTGCTGCTCGCGCAGCTCCTGGGAGCGGCTCAGGAAGTCCTCGTAGATGGCCTGCGTCGATTGCGCTTCTCGCTGAAGCTGACGAAGTGCGACTTCTTGCTGCCCGAGCCCTCCCGCCTGTTGCTCGAGTTGCGAGACCTGCTGCTGGAGTTCGGACTCCTTGGCCCGCGCCGCCTCAACATCTCCATTCACGCTCGATATGATCTTCGCAACTTCGGCGGCAACGAAAGCCTGGATCTGCCTTTGCTCGGAGCGGGCCTGCAGGACGCTCGGATAGCTGTCGCCGTAAAGCTTAGCGAGATCGCCGATCCGTCGGCCAACCACGGCCTCCTGCGCTCGCAGCATCGAAATCGTGGGATTGGCCATCACCTCCGTAAAGCCGCTCAGCGTGGCCGGATTGCGGGCCGCCCGCTGAAGGGCAACGAGCCGCGACTCGCGGTCGACGCGCTGGGCGCGCGCCTGGATCAGCTGCGTGTTTAACTCCGAAAGCGATTGCGCGGCAACGGTCGAGTCCTTGCCGATCGTCAAACCGGATTTCTCGCGATACGTCGCCACCGCCCGCTCGGCCGCTTCCACCTTCCGCTTCAGCTCGGCCAGCCGGTCGTCGAAGAACTCCGTCGCCCGCTTGTTCGCATCCAGCTTGGCCTGGAGCTGGTCGACGACGTAGAAATCCGTGGTCGTTTCGACGATCTGTTTCGCCTTCGCCGGAACGGCGGAATCGAGCGACACGGCGATGACATAGGAACGGCTGCGCGTCGCAACCCGGAGCCTCGACTCCAATGACTCGATGGCACGCGCCCTGCGACTGTTGTCGATCGCCTGCGCGGCAAAGCCTGCGAGGCCGCGGGCGCCAAGCTGAAGGTCGCGGTCGTGCTGGGCACGCCCTTTGTTCGCATCGACGCCGATCCAGCGCTCATAGATCGAGCGAACCTCCCTCATGGCGAGACCGAGAGTGCTGATCGGCTCGGCGCCGTACTCGGGGTCCTGGTCGAGCCTGAGCTTGTCGGCAACGCGACCCAGCAGACTGACCGAGCGCAGGACCTCGATCTCGGTCTGCATCGCCGGGATATCCAACGTAAGACCACCGACCACGTCGGGCGTGTTCGTGACCTTTGCCTTGCGGGTGTCGAGCATGACGAGAGCCGTCGCGCGGTATTCCGGCGTGAGCTGCGCCAGAACTAGGCCGGCCAAGGCACAGACCAACGTCGTCACCCCCGCAAGGTGCCACTTCCGCCGGTTGAGCAGGAGCAGGAATGCGCGAACATCGTCGTAGCTGGCGGCCCGCGGCGGCCCCCCCAGCCTGTTGTTGCCGGAGGTCTCGATCCTGTTGGATGTCATGGTCACGCGCATTCTCGCCTGTTTCTATTGTGCCGACCCGGAGGGGCGGCGCCTCCTTGCCCGCGCGGGCTTCTGACGCATGACGACCAGCTACGGTTCTGGCCGATCCCCTACCGTTTAAGCGGGGGCTTCTCGTATGGCAGCTCGAATCTGGCGTCGGATCCCAGCCAGAACGGCAACTCCAGCTTACTGGCGCAGGGATCGATTGCCCGGAACTGCCGAAGGTGCTGCCGATAGAGCCGCCATCGCCACCTCTATCGTCGAAGAAGCCACCGCTACCGCCGGTGCTGCTGATGGAAACGTTGCGGGCGACGGCAGCGAACGCCCTTCGTACTCCACAGACGCATGCCTGTTCCAGCGCATCGTCGACCAAGGAAAATGCCGGCAGATCAAGGGGCGTCCGCGGACTGGCGACATTGACGCGCGGCACGGCGGTGGGCTCGATCCGTTCGCCGGCGTGGAACAATTCCTCGAACAGCTTTTCGCCCGGCCGCAGGCCCGTGAACTCGATCGCCACGTCCTTCCCCGGCTGAAGGCCGGCCAGCCGGATCATCTGGCGCGCCAGGTCGGCGATCTTCACCGGGCTGCCCATGTCGAGGACGAACACCCGCCCCACCAGGGCGGTGTCCGCGACGCCCAGCGCCGAGGCCTGCAGCACGAGCTGGACCGCCTCCCGGATAGTCATGAAGTAGCGTTCGATGTCGGGATGCGTCACCGTCAGCGGCCCGCCCGCCTTCAACTGGCGCTCGAACAGGGGAACGACCGAGCCGCTCGAGCCGAGGACGTTGCCGAACCGCACCGCCACGAAGCGTGTCGCCGCCGGCCGGCCGGCATGTGCGAGCGCCAGCGCCTGGCAATAGCCTTCGGCGCACCGCTTGCTGGCGCCCATCACGTTCGTGGGGTTGACTGCCTTGTCGGTCGAGATTAGCACCATCGCCCGGCAACCGACCGCGACCGCCGCGTCGCAGACGCGGCGCGTGCCGATCGCGTTGGTCCAGATGGCCTCGACCGGATTGCCCTCGACCAGCGGGACGTGCTTCAGCGCCGCGGCATGGAACACGATCTCGGGCCTGAAGGACGCGAAGCAGCCCTCGATCAAGAGGCGATGCCGCACGTCGCTGACGCGCGCCACCCGTTCGATCGCCGGCCACTGCTCCGAAACTTCGGCGTCGATCGTGTAGAGATTGAATTCGGAGGCGTCGACGAGGCAGATCGCGGCCGGACCGATGGCGCAGACCTGCCGCACGATTTCCGAGCCGATCGATCCTCCGGCGCCGGTCACCAGCACGCGGCGGCCGGCGACGAAGCGATGCACGGGCCTGGGATCGAGCACGATCTGCGGCCGCCCGAGCAGATCCTCGACCGAGATCGGCTGCAGTTCGGGCGCGTCAGAGGTGCCGGGCCGGAACCGGGTCGGGTCCGGCCCCCGCGCCACCGTCAGGCCCAGCCGGTCTGCGCTCTCGACCAGCGCATGGAGCCGCGCCGGGGGCAGCGTTCGATCGACCACGACCAGCTTGCGGGGCCGGTCGCCCGCGTCCCTGAATTTCTTGACCACGCGCTCCACGTCGGCGATCCTGCCGAGGACTGGTGCGCCGCCCAGAAGGTCGCCGTCCACGCCGTCGTCGAGCACGCCGACGGGATAGTACTCGGAGGCGTGATCTTCTAGGCTGAGGAGCAGGGTCTTGGCGTCGACGCCGCCGCCGACGATCAGGATCGGGACCTGTCCCGGCGCCATGGGGTGGCGCGCAAAGAACAGGTGGCCCTCGCGGAACAGCCGGTAGCCGATCCGCGAGCCCGCCATCAGCAACAGGAACACCATCCAGGCGAGGACGATCGAGGTCCTGGGGATCAGGTACAGGCGGTTCACGACGAAGCCGATGGGCATGTAGATCAGGACCGCCAGCGTCACCGCCTTGACGATGTTGGTCAGGTCCGCGGTCGAGGCGTGGCGCCAGCTCGTCCGATAGGTCCCCAGGGTCAGCAGGCTGACCGCCGCCGCCGCGACGAAGGGAAGGATCGCGCCGAAAACGAGGCTATAGTCGTCGAGCCCGTTGAAAGCGCCAACGAGGCTATAGTTGTCGAGTCCCTCGAAAGTGCCAAGGCGGAGGATCAGCGCGGCATACATCGCCAACCCGGCCATGGCCATGTCGTAGACGAGAGCCGTCAGCCGCATGTTCTTCGCGTTGACGATGCCAGTCATACCCAAGGATTCCCCTTCGATGGCGACAGGATCGCAGAGAGATTGGAACCGGCTGGACTGGAGTGGGCATCATTCCGCTCGCCCTCAAAGTTGACTTTTTCTTGCGAGGAAAGCGGAGCGTAGCTTCTATTATTAGTAGTATAAGCTCGCGGACGATCTGCGATAAGGAAAACAGCGCCGTGGCTGTGACAATTTTGGGGCAGGCAGCGATCGGAACGGGGCTCGCCGCACTCAATGCTATCGACGGTTGCGCGGCAAGGGCGCGACAATGGGCAACCGAGGATCGCGGCTCTGGCTCTCTTGAAGAATGAGGCTTTAAACAGGCATTTACCGGCGAGGAGGCTACACTGGCCGGCGACCGCACCGACGGCGGTCTCGGCGAAGGGTGGGTATCCAAATGAGGCGCGGGACTAAGCCCAGCGTGCGGCACTGAAGGTAATTCGTGGCAGTCCCGGCACGCGCCGCGTGCCAAAGTTCGAACCGCGCGGAATCAGCATCCTCGAGGCTCCCCCTACTTGGATGGACGAGACGCAGCGAGCGCAGTGGTTTTGCGCGGTACAGAATGCCGCCGCCAGGCCTGCTGACCGGTACAGACCGCGAGGTGCTGGCAGTGTGGGTTGTCGCCTGCGTCGAGCACGCGCGTGCCGCGGCGGAGGTTCGGCGCAGGGTCAAGTCGTCAAAGCCAAGGATGGCAACGCCGTCAACAATCCTTATCTGGGCATCGTCAATCGGCAGGCGTTCATCATGATCCGCACAGCAGGCGAACTCGGCTTCACACCCTCGGCGCGCCCTTCGCTCGGCATGATCGAGGAAAGGGGCGTGGCGGCCCGCGCTTGATCGACGGGTAAATCCGTTCGATGAATTTCGTTAGCGTCGTTGGTGGCAGCAAAAGCGACGCAAAGGCGCGCGGGGTGCCGTTCGGAAGCTGACCCTCGAACCATGCCGAGGGTGTCGGCAGCTTTCCTTGCCGCATAGGCGCGAAGTGCAATGTGGCCTAGTCTTACTGAGTCAGAAAGGTGAGTCAGAAGAGCACAGGGTGAAGGGGCGGAGGCTGGGGTAGAGTTGGAAGATTCATACTGAGCGGGAGAGCTGAGATGAATCTTCGAGCATCTGACGCCGGCGCTCGGCGGTTTGAGCGGTACGTGGGCGAGCTTGTGAGGGTGATCGGCCACGCCGACCGGGGCGGTCCGCTGCGGGCCTATTGCACGGGACTGATGCTGCCTGGGGAGCGCAAGAGCGTCGAGCCAATGGCGGCGCGGACGGCACCGGCGCGAACGGCGGCGCAACACCAGTCGTTGCTGCATTTTGTCGGAGTTGCGCCGTGGTCGGACGGGGCCGTGCTGGGCAAAGTGCGCGAGCTGGTGCTGCCGGCGATCGAGCGCCACGGGCCAATTGAGGCCTGGATCATCGACGACACGGGCTTTCCCAAGAAGGGCCGGCATTCGGTTGGCGTGGCGCGGCAATACTGCGGGCAGGTGGGCAAGCAGGACAATTGCCAGGTCGCGGTGTCGCTGTCGCTTGCAAACCGTCACGCCAGCCTGCCGGTGGCGTGGCGGCTGTATCTGCCGAAGGAGTGGGCTGACGACGAGGAGCGGCGGCGCAAGGCCGGCGTGCCTGAGGAGGTCGACTTCGCGACCAAGCCGCAGATCGCGCTTGAGCAGCCTCGTGAGGCGTGTGCGGCGGGCCTGCCGCGCGGCGTTGTGTTGATGGACCCGGGCTATGGCCACGATGGCCAGTTGCGGGCCGCCGTCACGGCGCTGGGATTGGCTTATGTGGCCGGTATTCAATCGAACAGCACGGTGTGGCCATCCGGCAGCGAGCCCAAGCACGGCGACAGAGCGCCGACCAAGGGGCGCCGCGACGAACCCGACCTGGTCTGGGTCAAGGAGGTGGCGTTGGGCTTGCCGAACAAGGCTTGGCGCCGGATCAAGTGGCGGGAAGGTTCCGCCGACTGGCTGTCGTCGCGCTTTGCGCGCCTGCGCGTGCGCGTCGGCCATCGTCACCGCCGGCCCGACGATTGCCCACAGGAGTGGCTGCTGATCGAATGGCCGAAGGGCGAGAAGGAGCCGACCAAGTACTGGCTCTCGACCTTGCCCGAACGGATCAGCTTCCGCCGGCTGGTCGATCTCGCCAAGCTGCGCTGGCGCATCGAGCGCGACTATCAGGACCTCAAGCAGGAGGTCGGGCTCGGCCACTATGAAGGGCGCGGCTGGCGTGGCTTCCATCATCACGCCACGCTGTGCATCGCCGCCTACGGCTTCCTGATCTCCGAGCGGGAGACGATTCCCCCCTCGGCAACTCGTCGCGCCGCGCTGTTCGCGCAACTTGCCCTTCCCCAAGGTTACCGACCCCGAGGATCCGCCCTTGCGGCCTGAGCGTCACATCCCAAACTCGATCGCCACGATGCGCAGACGATTGATCGATGCCCTCGTCTCGTCCTTGCCGCGATGTCCCTGCTGCCGCGCACGGCCGACAAAAAGCAGGTTCAGCTAATGACGCAGTAAGACTAGTCAAGTCTCAGCCAACTCAACACCCGGGTTCGTGCCATCGACAGAAATAGTCCACCAATCACTACGCCGGCGGCACTGAATGCTAAGTCTTGAAAGGAGGCGTGACGACCGGGCGAATACAACTGTCCCGCCTCAAGAGCCGCTGCGTACATAATTAGCAGAACACACTGCACGGGAAGCCGCGGACTCTTTTGAAACGCTAGTCCCATCAATAATGCTGTACCCAGATAGGCGACAAAGTGTTCAGCATGCCCGCCGAGTATAGTGCGCGTCATGATAGTCGCTGGCAGCCATGCAAGAGTTGCAAGCGCAATGATGCAGCCGATGCACGCGGCGCGGAGAAAAACCGAAAGCGGCTTTTCAATTTTTTTGGGCATTTCGACACTTTTGGCGGTTGGAGCGCGGGAGTGATCTCCACTGACATTCCCCAGATGCCCCCTGGAACGGTGGGAACGCTAGCATTCTGCCGGGTTCCGGGGAAGCCATGGGCGGCCGACACAGTTCTCCCGTCGCTTCCGCCCTTGGGCCGGGCCATTGCTCTAGTTGTGAGCTTTCAGTAGGTTGTCCATCCGGCTCAGGCCGAGGAAGCTGATGTTGTCGAGACGTCAACGTTCCTTGGAAGAGCCGAATGGACATGCACGAGAATGCCCGCCTTACGCCGCACGGTCGAGAGCACCTGGCCAAAATGGTTCTCAGTGGGCAAACGCCGCAGGCCGCCAGTGAAGCCGTAGGCGTTTGCCCTCGCACGGGCCGCAAATGGGCCGACCGCTTCAACCACGAAGGCCTGCCCGGCCTGCAGGACCGCAGCTCGCGGCCCCATCGGCTACGTCAGCCGACGCCACAGCCTGTGATCGACCGTATCGAAAGCCTGCGCCGCCAGCGCCTGCCCGGTAAGGAGATCGCTGCCACTGTCGGCGTCTCGGCCGCCACGGTGAGCCGTGTCCTCAAGCGCCTGGGCCTCAACAAGCTGAGTGGAACCGGCCGAACCACCCCGCCGATATGAGCGCGAGCAGCCCGGCGAGATGATCCATATCGACATCAAAAAGCTCGGCAAGTTCAATCAGATAGGCCATCGCATCACCGGCGACCGCAAGGGCCAGAGCAACAGCCGCGGCGTCGGCTGGGAATACGTCCATGTCTGCATCGACGACGCCTCCCGCGTGGCCTTCAGCAAGCTCATGAAGAGCGAGCGCCAGGGCTGTGCCGTAGCCTTCCTCAAGGCCGCCGTCGCCTACTACGCAACGCTGGGCGTCATCGTCCAGCGGGTCATGACCGACAACGGCTCCTGCTACAGATCCGGCAAGTTCGCCAGGGCCTGCCGGCGGCTGCGGCTCAAGCACATCCGCACAAGACCATACACCCCTCGAACCAATGGTAAGGCCGAGCGCTTCATCCAAACATCCCTACGAGAATGGGCCTACGCCCGCGCCTATCTGAACTCAAAGCAGCGCGCCCAGGAGCTTCCCTTCTTCATGCACCGCTACAACTGGCATCGCCCTCATGCCAGTATCGGCGGCAAGTCGCCCATCACCAGACTCGGCTTAACCGAGGACAACCTGTTGAGACTCCACATCTAGCGCGCGGCCAGCTCAAGCGCTCAGCAGGGAGCGGATCCTCACCGTTCGCGTCGCTTCGAGGCCACAGCTCCGCCGGCGGCAGGTCGAAGGCCCATGTCGAGGTGCAGCGCATGACCTTGGTACTATAGCAGGCGGGCGGGTGGATGCCTCGTTGGCGGATCACACGTGGCGAGGCTGCTGCGGCCAGCCCGTCAAAAAGGGCGGTATTATCGGGATGTTTGGCAATATCGAACGCCGGGGCGGCGAACCTGGATGTGACATGAACTGGCGACAGATCGACCTCAACCTTCTCGTGGTGTTCGACGCAGTAATGCAGGAGCGGAACGCCACGCGCGCCGCCGAAAGGCTCAACATGAGTCAGCCGGCGGTGAGCCACGCCCTGGCCCGCCTGCGCGCCGCGCTAGGCGACGAGCTGTTCGTGCGCACGCCTGAGGGCATGGAGCCCACTCCCCAGGCCCAGCACCTGGCGCCCTCCGTGCGGCAAGCGCTTGCCGATCTCGGCGCCGCGCTGGGTAACAGCGCGACATTCGACCCGCGGACGACCTCGCGGAATTTCGTGATCGCGGTCAACAACTATGCAGCGCTCGTGATATCGCCTCGCCTGGCGGCCGCGGCGGCGCGCGAGGCGCCGCAGGTCACCCTGGACATCCGGGCAAGCGGCAATCTCGACGTCGCCGAGCGCCTCGATCGGGGCGATCTCGACCTCGCCCTCGGCGGCCAGGCGGCCCCGGGCGATCGCTTCCGCGACATACGGCTTTTCGACGATCGCTTCGCCTGCCTGCTGCGCCACGGCCATCCCGCGATTACGGGCGGCAAGATGGATGCACGGCTGCTTGCCGAGCTGCCGCATCTGGACGTGTCGTCAACCGGACAGGGGACTGGTTTCGTCGACGAGGAACTCGCGCGTCTTGGCCTCGAGCGGCAGATCGTGTTGCGCGCTCCGCTCCTGGCTACGGCGGAGATGCTGTCGCAGTCGGACCTGGTCACGGTGATGGCGGAACGCGCGGCCGGCGTCTTTGCCGCCATGGCTTCCCTGCAGGTGATGGCGTTGCCCCTGCCCTCGCCGAGCTTGACGATCGCCATGCTGTGGCACAGGCGCAACGACGATCAGCCGGCCCACCGATGGCTGCGCAGCGTCGTCAGGGACGTCTGCCGGGCGGTCTAATGCCGATGGTGCCGTGGCGGGCGCAGCCCTCGCGATAAGCCGCCGGAATAGCAAGATAACGAGGTCGAATGAGACTTCGCGGCGTCGAACGCTATCTTCGCTGCATGAACACTCACGACTATCGCTGGCAAGACATGGTCATCCCGGAGCGACGCGTTCCGGTCGACCTCGTCTGCGCCCTGCTCGCCGTGTTGCTGCTTGGCTTTGCCTTGTTCGGCAGCAGCAGCGACGGGCCGCATTTCCCTGCGCGGACTGCGATCCGGCTCCCTGTGCCCGTCGAGCAGGCTCCAAGCCTTGCCGAGTCGGCCAAACCGCGCGTGATCCCGCGTACCGAGGACTGGCTGGACCGCCGCGAAATCACTGGACCACATGAGAGACCATCCACCATCCAAAAGGAGTGAGACGCCATGAAGTTTGTGCAAACCTGCCTGGTGACCGGGCTGGTCATCGGCATCCCCTGCGCCGGCTTTGCCCAGCAGAGCAAGGGAAGCTCTTCGGACATCAAGTACTGCGACGCGTTGAGCAAGGCCTACTCCAGCCTTTTCCCGGCGATGGAGGCGATGCCGGCATCGGACGCGGTGACGCGGTGCGATACCGACACGCGCGTGAGCATCGCCACCCTCGAGGAGAAGCTCAGGGGCAAGAAGATCGAGCCGCCGCCGCACGAGAGTTTCGCGCAACAGGTGGAGATAACCGGCAACATACGGTAGCGGCGAGGTCGCTCGCGAACGAAGCGCGCCCTACGATTGCCCGGAGCTCCTCGCCACATGGCCGATCATGTCGTCGACTCGCGAGAGGAAGGTTTTCACGCTTGCCGGCGAAGGGCGCCGGAGACGCCTGAGGAGCGCGCATGGTTCGCTTGACTAAGAAGCCTAAGGATGCGGTCAGGAGACGTGACGCATCGCAGAGGCAGCCGGAGCCAACCACGTTTCATCCAAGTGCTTGCCGTCCACACCTTCTATCCCGACCTCGCAGCCTTCCGCGCGTTGCTCCTTGTTGCGAGCTTCGAGACTTCAAAGCGAAGACGGCGACAAGAATGACGCAAAGGCGGCAATCCCGCCAAAGCGCCGAGTCGCGTCTCTGAGTTAGAAGTTGGCCTAGGGCTTCGTCAGCGCCGCCAGGGCTTTCCCGGCACGCGCGCCTGTACCTAACCTCGCGGGCGCGGGGTCGGCCCGCTCGGGCTCCTCCGGGCAACGCCGGCGCCGAACACGTCGGTTCAGGGGTGAGGAATGAAAGCGCTTTTGGAAGATCGCCAGAGCATTGCCGACCTGATGACCGGATGGATCCATCGGGACCTGGCGGAATGGGACAAGCTTGGCGCGCTGTTTCATGCGGACGCTACCATCGAAATTTCGTGGTTCGAGGGCCTGGCCAGCGATTTCGTCCAGGGCTCGACGCGGATGGCCCAGTCGGATGTGCGGACCAAGCACTTCATTGCCGCGCCCCTCATAACCTTCAACGACAACAAGGCCATCGCTGAAACCAATGCCGTAGTCATTGGCGAGAACGTGCGCCTCGATCTCGGCTGCAGTGCGCATGCCCGCTTCTACGACCAGGTCGAGAAGCGAGGGGGCGTCTGGAAGATCGCCAAGCGCCAGGGCATTTACGACTTTGCCTATTTCAACTTCCCGCAAGGCGTGGTCGAGATCGACCGCGCGCTGGTCAAAAAGTATCCGCGCGAATACGCGGCGCTCGCCTATTGCCTGGAAAAGAGCGGCTTTCCCGTGAAGCGCGTGTTTGCCACCAAGGGAAGCGAGCTGGAAAAGACGATGAAGGCCGATGGCCAGGCCTGGCTGGCGGCTTGAGGCGATTTGCTTTTGCGTCCTGTTGTTGCGTTCTAACCAAAGGAGTTGTGGCTGTAAAAGCATGACGATCACGCAATTTGGCCGCTTTCGAATGGACTTGCACCGCCGTGAGCTTCTCGCAGATGGGCAGTCCCTCTCCTTAGGGAGCCGAGCGCTCGATCTTCTGATCGTGCTGCTTGAGGCTCACGGCAAACTCGTCACCAAAGACGAGCTCATGAGCCGAGTATGGCCAGGGACGGTGGTTGAGGAGAACGCCCTTCAGGCCCAGGTTTCGACAATCCGCAAAGCGTTAGGAGAAGATCGCGACTTGATCAGAACCAGCGCCCGTCGCGGCTATCGGTTTGTCGCAGAAGTCACGACTCACGCTCGCCAAGACGAGCCCGCTTCCGACTCAGCTGCCACGTTGGTCGGGCAATTCCGTGAATCACCGCCGGCAACAAACATCCCGGCATCTATATCGGCCCTTGTTGGCCGCGAGGCCCAGCTTTCGAACGTCGCGGATCTTGTCGCGGCACATCGACTGGTCACGCTCGGAGGCGCCGGGGGCATCGGCAAGACGCGCCTTGGCCTCGAACTGGGTCGGCGCATGCTGCCGAAATTCGCCGACGGGGTATGGATCGCCGAACTAGGATCGTTGTCCGACCCCGAGCTTGTCCTACCCACCATTGCAACCGTGCTTGGGCTCTCGGGCGGCCCACCCTCGCTCGAACGGCTGGCGGCAGCGCTTGCGTCGAAGCGCCTGCTTCTCCTGCTCGACAACTGCGAGCATGTGATCGATGCGGCGGCGCGTAGTGCCGAAGCGTTGCTCCAGGCCGGAGCCAAGCTGCAGGTAATCGCAACCAGCCGGGAGCCGCTGAGGGTACAAGGAGAACGTGTGCATCGGGTATCCGCCCTCGATGTGCCGGCAGAGGATACTGACAATACCGAAGAGGTGCAGCGACATAGTGCTGTACAGCTGTTTGTCATGCGTGCGCGAGAGGTCGAGGCACGCTTCTCGCTTGATGCACGCTCCGCGGCAGCGGCGGCAACGATATGTCGGCGCCTTGATGGCATCCCGCTTGCCATAGAGCTCGCGGCAGCACGTGCAGCAGTGCTTGGCGTGGAAGGGCTCGCCTCGCGGCTCGACGATCGCTTCCGTTTGCTCACGGACGGCCCCCGGACAGCGCTGACGCGGCAGCAGACGCTGCGCGCGACGCTTGACTGGAGTCATGAGTTGCTGCCCGAGGTCGAACGCCTG
>WNFD01020252.1_pt1 | contig 12150 bp, 13 predicted proteins | sample 5400491 | NCBI WGS metagenome assembly WNFD01 (sample SAMN13153343, study PRJNA577476) | soil metagenome | isolation source: 120 cm saprolite under Douglas fir tree site 2 hole 2 replicate 2 | place: USA:California | collected 2015-04-18 | reverse complement strand
GACCGCGTCGCAGTCGGCCAGGCGCCGGCCTGCGCCAAGGCGTGCCCAACCCAGGCGATCTATTTCGGCTCCAAGGAGGACATGATCGTCCATGCCGACCATCGCATCGCCGACCTGAAGTCGCGCGGCTTCAAGAACGCCGGGCTCTATAACCCGCCGGGCGTCGGCGGCACGCACGTGATGTACGTGCTGCACCATGCCGACAAGCCCTCGCTCTATGCCGGCCTGCCCGACGATCCGCGGATCAGTCCGATGGTCGGATTGTGGAAGGGCGTCCTGAAGCCGATTTCACTTGCCGCCATCGCCTTTGCCGGTGTGTTCGGCTTCCTGCACTACGTCACCAAGGGACCGAACGAGGTCTCCGAAGCCGACGAGCGCAAGGGTGACGAGCTGGCCGGAGGAAGGCGTTCATGAGCGAGACCCCGAAGGTCGTCTCCCGCTACACCACGGCTGCCCGCATCAATCACTGGATCACGGCGGCGTCGCTGATCCTGCTGGCGCTGAGCGGCATGGCGCTGTTCCACCCGTCGCTGTTCTTCCTCACCAACCTGTTCGGCGGCGGCCAGATGACCCGCGCGATCCATCCCTGGATCGGCGTGGTGCTGGCCATCAGCTTCCTCGGGCTGTTCTTCCGCTTCTTCACGCTCAATTTGTGGAACCGTGACGACACGGTCTGGATGAAGAACCTCGGCGCGGTGATCAACGACAGGGAAGAGGGCCTGCCCGAGCTCGGCAAGTACAATGCCGGCCAGAAGCTGGTCTTCTGGGGCCAGTCGATCCTGATCCTGCTGCTGTTCTGCTCGGGCCTCGTGCTGTGGGACGTCTATTTCGAGGACTACACCTCGATCGACCAGAAGCGGCTCGCGGCGGTGGTCCATGCGCTGTGCGCGATCGGCGCCATCCTGATCTGGATCGTTCATGTCTATGCCGCCATCTGGATCAAGGGCACCTTGCGCGCCATGACCCGCGGCTCGGTGACTCGCGGCTGGAGCTGGAAGCACCATCGCAAGTGGTTCCGCCAGGAAGTCGGCAAGCCCTGAGCAGCGGCCCGAATACCCCATCCTCCGGCTTCGGCGAGAACACGCTGGGTGACATCGCTCAGAGCGATCCTGTCCGCCTGCCCGATCTCGCCACGGTGTTCGCCCGCCGCGCCGAACGGCTGAATGCGCTGGCCCAGGGACACGAGCTCGAAGGCTTCCTGCGCATGATCGCAGCCCTCGTGGCTGCCCAGCACGAGGCGCTGCCGGGCCTGCCGCCGGGTGGCCTGCCGGGACCGGCCGAGATCGCCAAGGCGAGACTGGCCAAACGCGCGCCGCTCGATCCTGCGACTTGGCGGCGCGACGAGAGCTGGCGCGTGGCGCTGGCGCTCATTCTGGACAAGGTCGACCGCCGGCTGCTCCCCGAACCGGCGCAGCAAGCGCGCCAGGCCCTGGCAACCGCCGCTGAGGCCGATCTGGAAGCCCTGGCGGATCGCTTCCTGGAGGGCGACGTGCCGGCGGGCGACGCGGCCAAGGCGGTGTTCGTCGCGGCGGCACTGCAGGTCGCCTGGACGCGCATGGCGGCCCTCCTCGAGGCATCCGACCTCGACGCCGCCGACCAAGGCCAATGCCCCGCCTGCGGCTCGCCCTCGATTGCCGGCATGATCGCGCCGGGCGGCACCAAGTTCGGCCACCGCCACTTGCATTGCTCGCTGTGCGCCACGGCCTGGCGCTATGTCCGGGTGCGCTGCGTGCATTGTGGCAGCACCGACAAAGTCTCCTTCCGCCAGCTCGCCGGCACGTCCTACCTGCGCGCGGAGTGCTGCGAGAACTGCCAGGGTTATTCCAAGGTCTTCTATCTCGAGAGCGCCAGGATCCTGGAGCCGCTGGCCGACGATCTCGGCTCGCTGGGCCTCGACGTGCTGGTCGGCGAGGAGGGATTCTCGCGAGTGCCCAATCCATTTGTGCTGGGCGTGACGGTCCACCACGACGGAAACAATTGATACCATTGCCGATATGGTTTGGAGATGCACGATACAATCGGGCGCTCTATAACGCTGCGCGGCGCACGGGAGGGGTCCCAGCGCCGGACTGACTAAGGGTACCGGTTTTGCTTTTTGTGTGGGATGAGGCCCCCGTCCGTCGGGCGAGGGCAAGGGTGCTGGCCACCAGGGGCGAGGGGTTCGCTCCGGCCGGCGGGGTCTCTAGGTTTGGGGTTTCGCATGAAAACCGTTATTGCACTTTTGAAGGACAAGACCGCCACTTCGTCCACGACGTATGCGCTCATGATCGGCTTGTCCTCCTCGGCCATACTGGTCCTGGTCCGCGTCGGGGTGGCCGTCGCCGGCCAGTAGGCGGCTTCTACCGGCAGCGGCGTTGCCATTGATCGACCGGCCGGGCTCAGCCAATCTGTCTTGTCCTGGCCTGCCGTCGAAGGGAAATGACCGTGTCGCGTGCCGACCGTGCCGAGAGGAACGTCCTCCTCCGTCCACCATCGATCGATCGCATGGCCAGTTGGCCGGCTCTGCAGCCGCTGATCGCGGGCGCCGGACGGCCGCTGGTGATCGAGTCGCTGCGAGCCTGGGCCGATGCCAAGCGCGGCACCGCCGACGTCGCCGACGAGGCAGCCTGCGCGCGCTGGTGTGAAGCGAGGCTAGCCGGCCTCCTCCAGCCCTCGCAGCGCCGTGTCTTCAACCTGACCGGCACGGTGCTGCACACCAACCTCGGCCGCGCGCTGCTCGCCGAGGAAGCCATCCAGGCCGCCGTCGAGGCGATGCGCTCGCCGACCACGCTCGAATACGATCTCTCGGGCGGCGCCCGCGGCGAGCGCGACCAGCACATTGTGCCGTGGCTGACGCGGCTCACCGGCGCCGAGGCGGCGACCGCGGTCAACAACAATGCCGCGGCCGTGCTCTTGACGCTGAACGCGCTGGCGGCTGGCCGCGAGGTCATCGTCTCGCGCGGCGAGCTGATCGAGATTGGCGGCGCCTTCCGCATTCCCGACATCATGGCTCGCGCCGGCTGCCGGCTGGTCGAGGTCGGCACCACCAACCGCACGCATCTCAAGGACTATGCCGCCGCCATTGGCCCCGATACCGCGGCGATCATGAAGGTCCATCCCTCGAACTACGTCATCGACGGCTTCACCAAATCGGTGGCGGCCGCCGAACTCGTGCCGCTTGCCCGCGACAAGGGCCTGCCGCTGATCGAGGACCTGGGCAGCGGCACGCTGGTCGATCTCGAGACCTGGGGCCTGCCGCACGAACCCACGGCGCGCGAGGCCGTCGAAGCCGGCATCGACCTCGTGACCTTCTCTGGCGACAAGCTGTTGGGCGGCCCGCAGGCCGGCCTCATCGTCGGCCGCAGGCATCTGGTCGAGCTCATCGCGCGCAACCCGATGAAGCGCGCGCTCAGGCTGGACAAGGTGCGACTGGCCGCCTTGGAGGCGACCTTGCGGCTTTACGCCGATCCCGCGCGACTTGCCGAACGGCTGCCGACCATCGGCGCGCTCACCCGGCCGACGTCCGAGATCCGCGCGCTTGCCGAACGCCTGTTGCCGCCGTTCGCCCGTGCGCTGGGCGGCGACGCCCGCGCCGCCATCGAGCCGGTGCGCAGCCAGATCGGATCGGGCGCCCTGCCGGTGGATCTGCTGCCGTCGTTCGCCCTCGCAGTCTACGACGAAGGGCTCGACCGGCTGGCCGACGCCTTCCGCCGCCTGCCCATCCCGGTGATCGGCCGCATCAGCGCCGGCGCGCTCTTCTTCGATCTGCGCACCCTCAATGACGAAGCGACCTTCGTCGCCCAACTGGACCGGCTCGATGTCGTGGCTGGCTAGGACATTCGGCGCCGAGCGGCGGCTTGCCCAGGCGCTCGCCGCCTGGAATGCGGGCGACCATGGCGTGGCGCTCGATCTTTGGGCGCCGCTCGCGCATCGAGGTCATGCGCGCGCACAAAGCAATATGGGGGCAGCATTCCTCGAAGGCCGCGGCGTCGAACGCGACCTGAGCAAGGCGGTGGATTGGCTGCGGCGTGCCGCCGAGCAGGGCGATGCCGGTGGCCAGCGCAATCTGGCGCTTTGCTACTACGAAGGCTGGGGCGTGCCACAGGACCAGGCCGAGGCCGCGCGCTGGTACGAGAAGGCCGCCGAACAGGACGATCCCGACGCCCAGGACATGCTGTCATGGATGAAACTTTTGGGCGGCGGCTGCCCCCAGGACTACGCGGCTGCTCGGCGGTGGGCCGAAAAAGCCGCCGCGCAGGGCCGTGTCGGTTCGATGGCCCGGCTGGGCGACATCTATCACAACGCGCTCGGCGTTGCGCGCGATCCGGTCCTGGCGGCGCACTGGTGGCAGCGTGCCGCAGCACTTGGCCATCCCGAGGCGCAGGCGATGCTGGGCGCAGCCTATCTCGCTGGCAAGGGTGTGGCGCGCGACCGGATGCAGGCGCTGCACTGGCTGGAGCAGGCCGAGGCGGGCGGCGCGGGCGAACTGGCGGCCGGCTTCCTGCGCCAGGCGCGGGCTGAAACATGATCGTCGGCACGGCGGGCCATATCGATCACGGCAAGACCGCGCTCGTCAAAGCGCTGACCGGCGTCGATGCCGACCGCCTGAAGGAGGAAAAAGCGCGCGGCATCACCATCGATCTCGGCTACGCCTATAGCGACCTGGGTGACGGCCGGCAGCTCGGCTTCGTCGACGTGCCGGGCCACGAGCGCTTCGTGCACAACATGCTGGCCGGCGCCACCGGCATCGATGCGGCCCTGCTGGTGGTTTCGGCGGCCGAAGGCGTCAAGCCGCAGACCGTCGAGCATCTGCAGATCGTCGACCTGCTGGGTCTCGACCGCGGCATTGTCGCGCTGACCAAGGCCGACCTGGCCGACGACGATCAGATTCTGGAACGCATGGCCGAGGTCGAAACGCTGCTGTCCACGACATCGCTCAAGGGGGCAGACATCGTGCCGGTGTCGTCGCTCACCGGGCAGGGCGTCGACGAGCTGAAGACCAAGCTTTTATCGTTGGGTGAAAGCGGCAAAGGCGCCACCGGGTTTGCCCGATTGGCGGTCGACCGCTGCTTCGTGCTGGCGGGCGCCGGCGTTGTGGTAACCGGCACCATTCATGCCGGCGAGATCAGGGTCGACGATCGGCTGCTGCTGACCCCCTCGGGGCTGGAGGCGCGCGTGCGCGGCCTGCATGCGCAAAACCGCGCCGCGGAGGTCGGCCGCGCCGGCGAACGCTGCGCGCTCAACCTCACAGGTCCGCGGCTGTCGAAGGATGCGATCCGGCGCGGCGATTGGGTGGTGAGCGCCGAGCTGCACGCGCCGACCGACCGGCCCGACGTGCGGCTTACCCTGCTCGCGTCGGAAGGCCAGCCGCTCAAGCACTGGTCCCCGGTCCATGTCCATGTCGGCTCGGCCCACGTCATGGGCCGTGTGGCGCTGCTCGAGGGCGACAGGCTGGTGCCCGGCGAGACCGCGCTGGCGCAGCTCGTGCTCGAGGACAAGGTGGGCGCCCTGGCAGGCGACCGCATCATCCTGCGCAACCCGTCGGCGACGCGCACGATTGGCGGCGCCACGGTGATCGATCCGTTCGGTCCGCCGCGCAATCGCCGCTCGCAGCGGCGCCTGGCGGAGCTCGAAGCCTTGGGTTGGCCGGACGGCGACGTGCTGGCGAAATTGCTGCGGCTGGAGTCGAGCTTCGTCGAGACCGGCCGCTTCGGGCAAGCGCGCAACCTCCGTCCGGTCGATGTCGATCAGCTCCTGGAGGCGGCCGGCGGCATCAAGCTCGAGGGTTTCGGGTTCCTTGCCGAGACGCTGGCGACGGCGCGCAGGGATATCGTCGAAACCCTCAAGGCTCACCATGAGGCCAAGCCCGATGCGCCCGGCCTGCAGCCCGAGCGCCTGCGCGTCGCGTTGGCCAAGCGCTGGCCGGCGCCGGTGTTCAAGGCGCTGCTCGACCAGGAGGTGCGCGCCAAGACCGTGGCGGTCGACGGCCCCTACCTGCGCCTGCCCGGCCACGCGCTCACCCTGGGCGCGCGTGATGAAGCGTTGTGGAAGAAGATCTCGGCCGAGCTCGTGCGCGAGCGCTTCAAGCCGCCGCGCGTGCGCGACTTCGCCAATGCCTACGCGGTGCCGGAGGCCGAGATGCGCAAGCTGCTGCAGCGATTGGCCAAGGTCGGACGGGTCGTCGAAGTCGCGCCCGACCAGTATTTTCTGCGGCCGGTGGTGGCCGAGATGGTCGCGATCGCCCACGGCTTCGGCCACGACTTCACCGCCGCCCAATTCCGCGACAAGCTCGACAACGGTCGCAAGGTGGCGATCCTGATCCTGGAGTTTTTCGATCGCCACGGCATCACCATGCGCCGCGGCGATCTGCGTCGCACGNNCTGGAGCAGTTCGGGCCCCTGCCGTCGAGCGGCGGCACCGACCGGTGACATGGTGCGAATTCTGGGCGATCATCGACGACGGAGGAGAAGCGCTCCCGGTGGGGCGGCTGGCCTTCAAAGCCAGAGAGGGCCGTTCGCCGGTTCTTAGTGGGTTCGACTCCCACTCTCTTCCGCCAATTCTAATCCGAAGCCGTCCAGAGAAACCCGATGACGCCAAAGTTATCGGGGCTTTTTTCGTGCGCTGTGTCCCGCCTTGTCCGTGGTCGGCCGCTAGAAGCTACCCCCAAACGGGGGGTACCTTTGGGGGTAGCTGCCGCATAAGCTCGAAAGTTACCCCCCACATGCTCACCGAGACCGCAATTCGCAAAGCAAAGGCGCCCGCCGAGAAGGCGCTAACGGCCTTCCAAGCCTGGCTGCGCCAAAGCGGTAGACAGGAACCTATTCGATCCCCAGACCGTTGTCCGTCTTTAAGAGGACAGAATGATCGAGTAGTGGGGGCGTGAAAAACATCTTGGCTTGGAGGAATAGAGATGTTGAGGCTCTTTCTGAGACTGATGCTTGTTGTGGGCATCGGCATGACCGGCGCGGCGTGCCAAGAGGACGGCTATGCCGCACCGAGCGGCTACTATCAGCCGGCACCGACGGGCTACAGCAACCCGTACTACAACAGCGGCTACTATCAGCCGGCACCGACGGGCTACAGCAACCCGTACTACAACAGCGGCTACTACAGTCCCGCACCTGCTCCATCACGGTATGGCTATTCGCAGCCTGCTCCGAACTACAACCAGGCTGACGGCCGTCGCTATACCACGGTGACCGTGACGAACCGCGGCCAGAACGGGTATCGTGACGACGTCGTTCAGCAGCAGGTCGTCTGCGGAAGCCAGTACTACGACGGCTACCGTACCCGCACCGCACCTCGGTGCTGATCGCATCCATGCGCGCGTTCATATGAACCGCGCATTCGACGCTCGCAGAGGCGAAGAGTCACAAGCGCAAGCCCTACAAGTGCTCGATCTGTGGCGCCGAGGTGCCAGACTTGCCGATGCCGGTGCTTTGGCATCAGATGTCGCATGTGAAGCCGCCGCCCTTTACCGAGAACGATGCGGTGGCCTGAACGTGACGTTTTCAGACGCATACAATAGCGGACGTTGATACCGAAGCGCCGTCGGCCGGGCTGTTCAGAAGATGGCCTGGCCGCGCGCTTTCATGACGTACTTCATGGCCCTGAATTCGGAGTTCTGACGGATCGAGGCGGCGACCTGGGCGTCGCCGTCGCGGTTGGTCGCATCGACCAGTTTCTCGGTCTCCGGGGCGCAGGGCATCGCGCGCCTCGAAGGACTTGTCGATTTTCGCCTTACGCCCCACGTCGCCGACGGTGACAAAGCTTCCTTCGCACGCACTCAACAGAAGGACGAGAAAGACAAGCGCAGATCGCATGACGAGCCTCGGGGGAAACGGGCGACGTGGACAGGACAGCAAAACTTTGCCTGCATAACCATTTTGACGCTAACTTCAACACCTGTTCCAACCACAAACATCGGCATCGTGATTATTTTCAGGCGAAATTTTGTGCCTTTTTGTTCTTCCCCCGAGGCGAAGTAACCCTGTATCACTGACGTAGCGGGCTGTTCCGCCGCTTTTTCCGCCCCCTGCCTCGCCAAGAATGTCGCCGCCGACGTCACCACGAGCGCCGATGCCGGCACTATTGCCCGTGCCGTGGCGCTGGCTTGCGCCTCGGAGACCGAGAAACTGGTCGAGGTGTCCAATCGCGACGGCGATCCCAAGGTCGCAAGCGCCATCCGAAAGGACTCCGAGTTCCGCGCCATGGGCTTCGTGGTGCGCGCCCGCGGCCAGGCCAGCAACTAGCTGTCAAGCCACCCAACGCAAACGGCGCGAGATCGAAATCCCGCGCCGTCGCGACCGCCTCAGTGTGCTTCAGGGAGGAGGGCGGTCGACCAGGTTCAGAGGGTGTCCCCGGTTGTCCAACTGTGCCCCGCGGGGCTTACGGCGACCTTACCGACGGTGGTAAAGTAACCCACAGGTCAAGGTGCAAGCCGGCGCGGCTGCATCGTCTGGTGCGCGCCTTGGACGCATATGTGAAATCGGCTAGCGTGCAGCCTTGGAGCAGTCGGTGCGTTGTCTTGCGATTGGCACGGTCTGCTCTGCCAACCTGAAGGAGGATGTCATGCTGCGATCTGTCCTGGCGGCCGCAGGTGCTGCAACGTTGCTCGTGGGTGCTGCAACCAGCGCATTCTCCCAGACTCCGGCGACACCGGGCACGCCGCAGGCTGCCGGCAAGTCCGGCGCCAATGTCGGCTCGCTCACCTGCAATGTCGCGGGCGGCATCGGCTTCGTCTTCGGTTCGTCCAAGGAGCTGAGCTGCCTGTTTGCCCGCACCAACGGCATCGCCGAGCGTTATAGCGGCACGATCAAGAAATTCGGCGTCGATATCGGCTTCACCAAGGAAGCGCAGATCGTGTGGCTGGTCTTCGCGCCGGGCAACATCGGCCCCGGCGCGCTGGCGGGTAGCTATGGCGGTGCCACGGCATCGGCCACGGTCGGCGTGGGCGCAGGCGCCAACGTGCTGCTCGGCGGCAGCAGCAAGCAGATCACCCTGCAACCGGTCAGTGTCGAGGGCAGCGTCGGCCTGAACGTCGCCGCCGGGATCGGCGCAGTCGACCTCGTGGCCGCCAAGTAAAGGCGTTACAGCGCCGCCGGAGTGCTTGCGGGCGGACGGCCGGTCGGGTCAACTTGGACCCGTCATGCCGTCCGCCACCGGTACCCTGATCGCCCGCCTGCAGGCCGATTGCACCGCCGCCGAGGCGGCCGAGCGCGCCGTGCGGGCGAACGTCGAGGCTCAGCTCAAGGAGGCAGAGCGGGCGCGGGCTTTTGCCTGGCGCCGGCTCAGCGCCTTGAGGGATATGGCGCGCATCGCCGCCCTCGAGCCCGACCGCGCCGTCGCTGTCGAGCGCCAGCTGGCCGCCTTGTTTCGCGACATCGGCTGGATCGAGAATGGCCTGGAGGAACTGGGCGAGGGTGCCCGGCCGCTGCTCGACTGGCTGCGGCCGATCGCCGAGGCGCTGCATGCCGGCTCGCACCCGGATGAGGCGGCTGGCGGGACCGTCGAGCCGCCGCCGGTGGCCGATCCCATTGCGGCGTTACGTGCCGCCGACGCCTCTCGTCGAGTTCTAGGATGAAGGCCGACTTCGAGCAGTGGCTCGCCGCCCAGTTCGCCGACACCGGGCCGTTCACGGCCTTGATCGTGCTGGTGCGCATCGCAGGCGAGGAGGTCGTGCCGTTGAAGTCGAGCTATGCCCACCTGGTCGGCGACGACATGGCGTGGAGCGAGATGCGCGCCCTGCTCGACCGCGCGCGCGCGCCATGGGACGGCGTCGCCTTCTTCGTCGGCCTGGGCCATGCCGGCGGACCGCTGCCCGACGCGGTGGCGGCGCGCAAGCTGAAGAATGTCGAAGCCGACATCAAAGCCGATCCGCTCGCCCTCAATCGCGGACTGTTCTTCGACCGCGAGGGTCGGCATTTGCGCATCGACGAGGTCGCGCGATGAGTGACCAGGGATCGGTCCGTCGCGCCGCGCACCGGCTGACGGCCGCCGGCGATGAGGCGCTCGACGAGATCGTCGCCCAGGAGGTGGCGGTGGCGCTGGTCTACAACGGCATCAGTCATGCGGTGATGATGGCCACGCCCTGCGACCTCGAGGATTTCGCGCGCGGCTTCTCGCTCACCGAACACATCGTGGAAAAGCCGTCGGAGATCTACGACATCGAAGTCGAACCGGTCCCGCGCGGCATCGAGGTTCGTCTCACGATCGCCGGGCAGCGCATGGCGGGCCTGCAGGAGCGGCGCCGCACCCTGGCCGGCCGCACCGGCTGCGGCTTGTGCGGGGTCGACAGTATCGATGAGGCGATGCGGCCGGTTGCGGTATCGGCGTCGCGCGTAACGGTGTCGCGCCGGGCGATCGAGCGGGCGATGGCGGCGCTGCCGGGCGAGCAGCGCATCAACCGGCTGAACGGCGCCACCCATGCCGCGGGCTGGGCGGCGGCGGACGGAACGCTGCTGGCGGTGCGCGAGGATGTCGGCCGTCACAACGCGCTCGACAAGCTGGGCGGCGCGATTGCCCGCCTGGAGGGTGCACGCGCTGCGCCGGGCAACTTCGTCGTGGTGACCAGCCGGTGCTCCTACGAGATGGTGCACAAGACGGCGGCACTGGAAGCAGCGGCCATCGCGGCGGTGTCGGCGCCGACCTCGCTCGCCATCGAAATCGCCGAGCAGGCTGGCATCGCCCTGGTGGCCTTCGTGCGCGACGGCCGGCTCACGGTCTACGCCAATCCCCAACGAATCGTGTCGTGAGCCGAGAGGGCGTGAGCCAGCGGCTGGTGTTCGGCGTGACCGGCTGGAAGAATTCCGGCAAGACGACCCTGGTCGAGCGGCTGGTTTCCGAATTCGTGCGACGCGGCTGGACGGTCGCCACCGTCAAGCATGCACACCACGACGTCGACATCGACCAGCCCGGCACTGATTCCTATCGCCATCGCGCCGCCGGCGCGACCGAAGTGGCCCTGGTCGGCGGCCTGCGCTACGCCATCATGCGCGAGCAGGACGAGCCCGGGCTTGCCGAGGTGTTGGCCCGGCTGTCGCCCGCCGACCTCGTCCTGGTCGAGGGCTTCAAGCGCGAGCGGCATCCCAAGATCGAGGTGCGCTCAGGCAACGACGAGATGACAGCGCCGCCTCTGGCGCCGAAAGATGCCAGCATCGTCGCCATCGCCGCCGATCAGCCGCTCGGCGATCAGCGGCTACCGTGTTTCCGGCGCGACGATATTGCCGCCATCGCCGACTTTATCGCCGGACTTCGTCAGCGCTGACCGGCGAAAATGCCGGTGGCTCTGTAGTGCGAATGGCCACCGACCGAGAACGTGCCAGCCTGATACGCAGCGGGATCGCTCGGCGAGGCGAAGAAGCCGCCGCTCAGCTTGCCCGAGCGGTTGCCGCCGCTGAAGCTGCCGGCGAACGTCGTGCTGCCCGCTCCGCCGGTCGCCTGAGTCGTGCCGGCATAGTTTCTGCTGTCGAAGCTGCCGTTGAAGACCCCGGTGCGGCTCTGAAAATTCCAGACATTCTGGTAGCTGCCGGACGCGAGATGGGGGGCATCCCGGGCGTTCTGAGCGACGCCGGCCATGAAGCCAGTGTAGGTCGCGCTCCCCGTCTGCGGCAGCGGCACGGTGGGCACCTTGCCGACGACGTAGGTTCCGAGGGCGGTATAGGTTCTGCCTTCGTGCTGGGGGTCGGGGATGCTGCTGGCCCACCAACCCCAACTGAGAAATTCGCACTTGCAGCCGGGATTGGCCGGCAACGTATTCTGAGCGGCGTTGGCGCTCGCCAGTAATGTTTGGTCGTTCAGCCGCTGGGTGTTGTCGCCCCGTCGCAAGCTCGACAGCCGCGAAGGATCGTTGACCTGGGTCCCGATGACATAGGTGTTGTCGTCGGCGAATCCGCTGTTCGGAGCGCCCAGCCCGCCTACGCCGCCAAGCTGCAGGGTGGCTGTCGAGCCATTGAGGCCGTTGGCCGTGATCGTGGCCTTGGCCTGGCTGTTGGTCGCGTCGGTTGTGATCGAGACAGCGCCCTGTTTCAGGACACGCACGCGCGCTGCGTGCTCTTCGCCCCCCGTTTGCCGGCTGATCGTGAAGACTCCGCTGGAATAGCCCGTCAAGGTCTGGCTGGTGCGCGGTGGGCCAGGCGGGGCTGGATTGGGGTTCGGATTAGGGTTGGGGTT
>WNFD01006003.1_pt1 | contig 12152 bp, 7 predicted proteins | sample 5400491 | NCBI WGS metagenome assembly WNFD01 (sample SAMN13153343, study PRJNA577476) | soil metagenome | isolation source: 120 cm saprolite under Douglas fir tree site 2 hole 2 replicate 2 | place: USA:California | collected 2015-04-18 | reverse complement strand
GACTATGCAGAGCTAAGGTCTTTGCAACAATGGATTTCTCTTCGCTTATTGGCCCGGGGAAGCCAGCTCGCGCGGGAAGCCGCATCGCGATTTAAACGCAAATGCGGCCTGAAACCCTCGAAGGAAACGGAAAATCAGCTGGAAGAAATGAGGTTGCCGTTTTAGAAACTAGGAACTCCGCCGCGAAGCCGTCAACCGCCTCTATTTCCCAGAGACGGCGCCCACAGAGGGCTGAAACTGCCATTTCTAGCCTGTCGGCTGGTCTAGTTTCCTGGCTCCGGGCGTTGAGGGGATGATCCGCGAGAGTGGAGCAACCATGAGAAAGAAACGGACAAGATTCCAAGCGTGTGGATGATGGTCCTTGATGTCCTTGAAACAAACAAGTTCTACGGAACACGGGGGAAAGGTTATGCTCCGGGAGAGTGTGAAAAGACCCCTGAAGCAGCCAGCCTGGACAGCGCGCCTTCGGCTTGTGTTTCCGTCTGGGAAGGCCTGCGCGACAAGCGCTCGACAGTACCGATCAGCGGCTGGTCAAACATACCGTTTTCGAAAGCCAGGGATACAAAGTTCTGCTGTGAGTAAAGCCGGTCCACCAGTTTCTGCTGCCGATGATTGAGCACTACCAGGGGCAGACTGGTGAAGTTGCGAAACGTCCACAGCAGGTACACGCGTTCCAGGAAAGATGGGCCGAGATATCGTGGGCCAAGAGGTGTCAGCACCCGCAGCACGCCATAGAGCAGTCTTTCGATCCACATAACCGCGCTCTTTACCGACAAGAAGATCGTGGGCATGATGCCCATGGCGAGGGCAGCAATTATTGCACCAAATTGAGTGCATTCAATCACATGCCGCGCCAGTCGGGGCGGAGAAGGCTTCGCTTGCTCCCAGCGGCCTCTTGGGCAGCGCGAAGCAGTGTGCAACAGTTTTGACCGAAATAGGAAAAACCTTTGCCGATTGCGAGAACGCAGGCACCGCTCGATCCCTCCGGAGACGCATTACCGGACCTTCTTGCGCCCGGGTACCCCCTGTCAGGCGTAGGAAGAGCTGTTCTAGATACGCAGGGGCGGTCCTGGACCTCGATCATCGATTCACTGCAACTTTCAGAATAAGAATCTGGCACTTCAGCTAGAGAACACCATGGTCCATGGGCAGCTTCTCCTTCGCATGTGCCTGCTCGGTGTTCACTCGCATCGGGAGAAGGACTCATCTACTCTTCTCATACATTCTCATACGTTCCCTTGACGCGGTTTGCGCGGTATCGATACTGAAGATGTAAGCCAATGTCTATGGAAAATGATCCACAAACTGCACATACCCGCCACCAAGGGCGACCTCGATAAACTCGAGGGGAAGCTCGTTGGACAGATGGAGCATCTTCTCTCCGAGCAGACCAAGGCTACGGACCAAAAACTTGATGGCATCAAGAAAAATATGGAGCAGCTTCTGGCCGATCAGGCCACTGTTATTCTTGATGCAGTTGAGGAGCGGCTGGACAAAAAGCTGGGTGACAAATTTGATCCCGTCATTACCAAACTGGACACGGTTCTGAAACAATTTGAAGATCATCGTGACGAAGATATAGCCGGCGCCGAACAACTGCGCCGCCACGAAAACCAGCTTGTAAAGCTCGAGGCTCGCGTCGGTACGTTGGAAACAGCTGCGACGAGGGCATAAGTAATCTGTTTATGGTCTATGCTCATATATCAGTGCGATATCTTTAAGAGAGAAATTAAGAATCGGCATGAAGAGATCGTGGCTGGGCTTCAGTGGGCTACATACTCTTTCTGTTCTCTCTGCGGCAAGCCGATCATCGCATTTTTCAAGAAGCACAAACTTCTGCCTTCGGCTGCCAAGGCGAAACCCTGAACTGAGTCGTGGATACACAATTCCGAAACAAACAAGAGCCACCGTCCGGTGGCCCTTTCTGTTTTCCAAAGCGCTTTGCCCTCTCCCGAAATTATTCGACCTAGTTACTCTGGCTGAATTCTTGGCCGCAGAACGCTCCAACGGCTTGTTGAAAAACCGGTGGCAGGCGACATCATATCGACATACCGAAAGGGAACCTGGTTCCCTGGTCATCGAAGTTGCGTGACAGCTTTTCGGCACAGAACCGTCACGCCAGACCTGCGAGCGTTTCTCGACGAAATAAAGAGCAACCATCAGTCTGGCACTGGCAACTGCACGGACAGCCACGACGAAATGAGAAGAGTGGGGGCAGACCACACCTGACCGTGAACTCTGGCTGCGGGCGAAACCAAGGTACCTTGGAATCCTAAATCTATCGCAAGACGAGATACGAAAGCTCGGCACCGCGTTGGTCGCTGCTTATCAGTATGCGACTTGGATCAGAAGGGAATTGAAGAATCCGCACTATCAGCCATCGCACGAGACGAGCGCATGGACGGACTATCAGCAGCTTTTCTATCTCTGCGACCCTACCGTGCACATTCTTTACGTCGATGGCGACTTCACGGTGCGCACTGGGAACAGCAGCCAGTAATCACGTCTGCTGAAACTGTCTGATGTCATGGCAGAAGCACACGGCAAATCACTCATCTCAGCCTAACCGCCAGTCGTTCTCGTTCATCGCGCCCCCGGTCGCGCTTAGCGGCAGTCTCCAGCAGCAGGCGCGACCCTCTCCGAGCTGAGGGCGTGATCGTCAGATGTTCGGTCCAAGCAGGCCCAACCTCAATTGCCCCAACCGCGGTTCGCCGGGTTCATCAGTTCTAGTGAAGCCAAGAACCACTCATGAACAGCCGAGGACCGACTTGATGCGTTTCGCCGTAGCGACGAGTTGTGTCGCAACCTGACTCGAAATCGCCTTACCAGTTTGCGCGTTGACCTGATTGATGAAGTTACCCAGGTCTGAACACGAACCCGGCAGAGGATCCTGAGCTGCGGCATTCAACTTGCTCTCAAGACTATTTGTCAGCCCTTGGCCCAAATTCAGCGACGCAACATAGGCCTTCAGGTCGGCGATTTGTTGTGCCGCACCTTTGACGGTCACATGGAAGGAAGCGGTCGCGACGTTTCCACTTGCGTCTGTGGCTGTGCAGGTATCGAGAGTGGTTCCAATCGCGAAAGTGCTGCCCGGGGCAGGCGCACATTGCGCAACAGGATGGGGGTCCATGAGGTCCGTGGCGGTGACGGTGAAGTTGAAAGCCGCTCCCGCAGGGCTCGTCGCGTTCAGTACCGTATCCGATGGCACCAGGAGGATGGGCGGGGCCGTGTCCCAAGTTAAATAGGTCACAAAGGCATCACGCGACCCGCCCGGCGCGCTTTGGAAGGCATGCGAAACTGGGAAATTGGCGTCTGTAAAGCCCGTAATCGCGACGCGCCCGCCCGGGGCTACAGCGATGGATAAGCCTTCGTCGTTACTCCCGCCGCCCAGATAGCTGCCAAAGAGCAATCCCGGATTATTTGAAACAGTGGGGTCGAGTTGGACCACAAAAGCATCATCCCCCCCGGCATTTGAGGACTGGATTGCACTTTGGACTGGGAAATCGGCAGAAGTTGCTCTGCCGGTGACGTAGACTCGGCCGGATGGGTCCACCGCTATGGAGGCTCCCGTGTCTGCGTTGCTTCCGCCCAAGAACGAGGAATAAACCAGCGCCGCAGAGCCCTGTAGTCCGTGGTCAATCTTGCTGATGAAACCATTCGATGGGCCACGATTTGCGACTTGAAACGCTTGTGCAGTAACCGGAAAGTCGGACGATGCGGTCTCGCCCGTCACATAGATGTTGCCCAACTGGTCCACCGCAATTCCCCGTCCGGCGTCCCTGCTGCTGCCACCAAGCAAGGTCGAATAAAGCAGTGAGCCGTCAGGGCCGAGTTTGGACACGAAGACATGAGCGTTGCTATTTCCCAAGAAGGGTTGAATGGCATTCGGTGTGGTCGGGAAACAGCAGTCGGCTACACCAGCAACATAGGCATTGCCATATCCGTCTACTGCGATCGCGTTGCCTGAATCAAAACCGAAGCTGCCAAGATAGGTCGAATACAATAAGGAACCCGCGCCGACAGAATTAGTATTGATTTTCGCGACAAACGCATCCGAAGATCCTCCGCCATAATTGCCCTGAAACGCGTTGCGAACCGGGAAATCCTGGGCGCTTGTCGTCCCTACAATATAAGCATTGCCAGAGCTGTCGACTGCGATTCCACGGCCGAATTCGTTACCGGAAGAGTTGCCGCCAAGGAAGCTGGAGTAAACCTGGTTCCCGGATGGATCCAGCTTGGCGATAAAGGCATCCGAAAATCCGCCCCCAAAGTTGGTCTGGAATCCGTTGATAATCGGAAAGTCCGCCGAACCTGTTTCTCCTGTGATATAGGCGTTTCCACCCTTATCGACGGCAATCGCATAAGCTTCGTTGATGCCGCTGCCACCGATACGTGTCGTATACAGGAGCTGTCCTGTCGGACTGAATTTCGAAACGTAGATGCCGTCGGAGCCGGCGAGCGGAGCTACGCTGCCCGGAAATGACACGGAAGTGGTCAATCCGGCGACGTACACGTTGCCATTCGCATCCGTGGCAACGGAAAAACCTTCGTCAAAACCATTGTCGCCGAGATATGTCGAAAAAATCACTCTCGGCGGAGGAGGTGCAACCGTTTGCGCAACAATAGAGCCGGTTAAGAAGAACAATCCTGCTAACGCGTACCACAAACGAGACGGTCTGCGATTCATTCAACCTCTTTTTTATTTACGCTCTGGATTTTCGCTCTGGAATTGTCTGGGGGGATAAAACCGGAATTTCCTTTTTGACCTCGAAAACAGCGGTGATTGTACACCCATTACGCCTGTTCGCGACACTGTGAAACAATTTTCATCCGGAGCGCCCCCACTGGTCTGAGATTGTTCATTGAACCGCAAGTGTGACCTTGGCATTGTGCGTCAACCCGCCAGTTGCAGGCACGCCGCTGCCAAATTGCCCGGTGAACGTCAAGTTGTACGTACCTTTCGGCGTGCTCTTGCTCGTTTGCACGGTTACCGTGCTACTTGCGCTACTAGTTAGCGTGATCGAAGTTGGCACAAAGCTACATGTTGAACCCAAAGGCAGGGCGGTGCAGGAAAGTGAAATGGCTCCACTGAAACCATTCAATGGTGTCAACGTTACCTTGTAGCTGGTCTTCTGTCCGGCCTTGATTGTCTGAGAAGCGGGAGTAGCCGAAATCGAGAAGTCTACTGTCCTGTGCGTGATGCCTGCCGACGTGCTGGCATTGAAGTTGCCGTCGCCCGCGTAGTTGGCGTTCAGCGTCTTCGTCCCCGCCGTGGGCAAGATGAGGGAGCAACCGCCTGCCGCTACCGTCCCCGTACATGTGTCGCCTGCGCCGTCGCTTACTGTGACGTTGCCAGTGGGCGTGCCACTTCCCAGTGATACTGTTGCGACTGCGAAGTTGACCGCGACTGCCTGCCCCGCAAAGGATGGATTTGGTGCCTGGGCGCCGATGGAGGTAGTTGTATTGGCCTTGTTTACCGTCTGGGCCAGAGCTGTGGACGTGCTGCCAGCGAAGGTGCTATTCCCGGCGTAAGAGGCGGTGATGGCGTGAGAGCCCGGAGCAAGGCTGAAAGTGCTTAATGTAGTCTGTCCGGAGCTGTTCAGTGATCCCGCTCCCAGTGTCGTCGCACCGTCGTAGAAGGTCACCGTGCCGGTCGGGACCCCCGCAGTCGATGTAACCGCGGCAGTGATCGTGACCGACTGACCAAAGGTAGATGGATTCGGTGATAGCGTAAGTCCTGTCGACGTCGATACTTTGTTGACTGTTTGCGTCAGAGCGGCGGACGCGCTGGTGGCGAAGTTGCTGTCTCCGCCATAAAATGCAGTGATACTGTGAGAGCCCGAAGTAAGAGCGGAAGTGGTTAATATAGCCTGCCCGGAGCTGTTCATTGGCCCCGTTCCTAGTATCGTTCCGCCATCGTAGAAGGTCATTACGCCGCTCGCGCCCGATGGACTAACCGTCGCGGTAAACGTGACTGATTGCCTCACATAAGACGGATTCAAAGACGAGTTGAGAGTCGTCGTCGTAGCAGTCTTGGGCAATACGGTCTGAGTAATGGCCGACGATGTGCTCCCAGTGAAGGTGACATCTCCGCCGTACACCGCGGTAATAGTGTGTGTGCCAGCGCCTAGAGTTGAGAGCGGCAAAGTCGCGGTTCCAGGAGAAGCACAATTACATGTGACAATGGATGCCGTGCCTAAAGTGTTTGCACCATCCTTGAAAGTGACAGTCCCGCTGGGAGACCCGCCGTTTTGAGCGACGACTGTTGCAACGAAATTGACGGCTTGGTCAACTGTGGAAGGATTCGGACTGGAGCTAAGTGTGGTAGTCGTCTGGGTGCGTGCGATTGTGGAGCTGACGTTTAGCAGAATGGTGACTCCGCCGACTGCCAGATCTGGCTTGCCGTCGAGATTGAAGTCACCCACGGCGATGCCCGGGCCTCCGCCTCCCAAAATCAGAGGTGACTGGAACGTTCCGTCGCCGTTGCCGAGCAGTAAGAAGTCTCCTGCGCCAGACGCGACGTCCAACGTGCCGTTGCTGTCAAAATCCGCGATCGCAAGTTGCTGGACGCCAGTCAATTGTGGTATGGGAGTGACAACTGCCGACTGGAAGGTCCCGTCGCCGTTGCCCAAAAGCAAGCCCAAAGCACCGGTGACACAGCTAGGGATACTGCACTGATTGGTTACAAGCACGTCGGGCTTGCCATCGCCGTTCATGTCTGCAAGCGCCGCCGTGTAGGCATACTTCCCGCCCGACCCATACGTGAAGGCTGGTTGAAAGGTACCGTCGCCGTTGCCCAACAGAACGGCGACCGTGCCGTTCGACTGGTTCGCAGTACTCGCGTACTCGTTTGCAATGAGCACGTCAGGCTTACCATCGCCGTTGACGTCTCCTATGGCCACTGAAAACGCGAACTCTCCGCCCGAGCTGTAAGTAACCGCGGGCTGGAAGGTACCGTCGCCATTACCCAGCAGTACGCCCACAATGCCATTGGCACAATTGACGTTGCTGGCACATTGGTTCGCAACCACCAGGTCAGGCTTGCCGTCGCGGTTTACATCCGACACACCGACCGAATAGGCGTAATATCCACCCGATCCATAACTCACAGCGGTCTGAAAGCTTCCGTCAGCATTTTGCAAGAGCACGCCAATAGTGCCGTTGGCGCAATCGCTGCTACTGGCGCATTGGTTCGCAACCACGAGGTCAGGCCTGCCATCCCCGTTCACATCCGCCACCGCGACCCAGGAGGCCTGATAGCCTCCGGAGCCATAGCTCACCGCTGGCCGGAAGGTACCGTCGCCGTTGCCCAATATTACGCCCACTGTGCCGTTGGCACAGTTGCTGCTACTCTCGCACTGATTGGCCACCAGGAGGTCGGGCTTCGCATCTCCATTCACATCTGCCACAGCAGCCGAATTGGCGGTCTGGCCACCTGAGCCGTAGTTGATCGCCGCAGGAAAAGAGCCATCGGCTTTGCCCAGCAGCACGCTTACAGTGCCAGCGCAATCGGTGTCTCTGGCGCACTGGTTGCTTATCAGCAGGTCGGCCTTGCCATCACCGTTTACGTCCCCCAGCGCAATCGAATTGACGCTAGAGCCACCCGAGGAGTAGGACACTTCCACCTGGAATGTTCCGTCACCGTTGCCGAACAGCACACTAACCGAGCCAACGCAAGAACCGGTACTACTGCTGCATTGGTTTCCTACCAGCAGGTCGGGCTTGCCATCCCCATTGACATCGCCCACCGCGAGCGAAAGTGACCCATGTCCCGACGCGTAGCTAACAGCAGGCTTAAAAGTTCCGTCACCATTACCTAGAAGCACACCCACTGTGCCATTCGAGTAGTTGCCATTGCCCGCATCGTAATTGGCGACGAGCAGGTCGGGCTTGCCGTCCCCGTTCACATCACCCACAGCTACTGAATAGGCATCCAGCCCACCCGAGTCGTATGCGAGTGCTGGCTGGAAAGTCCCGTTGCCGCTTCCCAACATGACAGCCACCGAACCGGTCGCGCAATTACTATCCGCACACAAATTGCTTATCACCAAGTCTGGTTTCCCGTCTCCGTTTACATCCGCCACCGCTACCGAAGTGGTATGCGTTCCCGCAAAGGCGTAAGTCGCCGCGGGCTGGAAAGTTCCGTCACCGTTACCCAGGAGCACACCAACTGTGCCGTTCGAGTAGTCGCCATTGCCTGCATAGTAATTGGCCACGAGCAGGTCGGGTTTGCCATCGCCGTTCACGTCTGCGACCGCAACTGAATCGGCGGTCTGGCCACCCGAACCGTAGTTCAACGCCACTTGAAAGCTTCCGTCGCCATTACCCAAAAGCACGCTAATTACCCCGGAACCGTTTGCCACTACCAAATCGGGTTTGCCATCGGCGTTTACATCCGCGGCAGCAATCGATATCGCAACCTGCCCCCCGGAGGGGTAGGTGATCACCGATTGAAAGGTTCCATCGCCGTTCCCCAGCAGTACGCCCACCGTGCCACCACTCTCACAGGGGCTGGATGGACAGTAGTTGGCCACCAGCAAATCAGGCTTGCCATCCCCGTTGACGTCCGCGACGGCGACCGAATTGGCCGAATAGCCGCCGGAACTGAATACGGGTGCCTCTAGAAAAATCCTGCTTGCGCTCAAACTCGTCCCTAGTGCTGGGCTTGTGGCGGTTAGTGGGTCTGCCAGAGGATTAGTTTGCCGCGTTGATGCTCTGAGCGCATGCAGTCGCTGACGTGGATCGAAGGGTACGCCAGGGACCGGGACTGCTTGCCCGGTTTTTGGGGGCGCTGCCCTGCGAGAACTGACAAGCGATGGTGACGCCAAAGGCTCACTGCTATTTTGTCTCTGGGCAGAGCCGACACCTGTCGGTGTAATGAAGGCAGTCAAGACTACAACTGAGCGAAGGAAACATAGGCGGGACATCTCTTCTCCCCTTTTGACCCATTTCGTACCTGATCCCAGGACCCCGCTAGCCGAGGACGGACCGCCATCGTGCGCGGTTGCTACGCGAGCGCCTAAGGGGAGAGCAACCGTTTCCCGCTGTAGCCGACTGAGCGGAGCACAAGTGTATTCTCAATCGAGCTGGTGTCAAGGTCAAAATTAATGCAAATTAATGAGTAAGGACGCTGAATGCCGTGTCAGATGGTGCTTTTGCGGCCACGCGCATCACAGCCTGTGCAGTGACGATGGGACAGTCGGCCAGTCTGAGTGGCGCAGCAGTGGGAATGGTCTGCGCATTTGGGCCACACCCACCAAGACCGCTAACCCCCGGTCTTTTTTTGGGAAATCGTCTTGACCCGCACAAGTTCTCAGGTGTACGATTTTGTCGCCCTGGGTGAGCACGAAGGGAATAGCGGGCTCGAGGATGAAAGGCCTGCAGCGTACCTGTGCTTCGGCACGTTACACGCACCTCATTGTGCTACCCAGGTTTTGGTGTTTCTTCTGCGCGATCCTTCTTTATCGCCCACAAGCCAAAAAGCCCGATGTGGTCGGGCTTTTTGGTAACAACGGCACGCAAAATCCGCGACCCACACCTCAGGAGAAATCCGGGACCAAATCCCGTAACATTCGAGACCCACCAAGACCGCTAACCCGCGGTCTTTTTCATTTTGTTCCAGTCAGACGAGGCCACTCTTTGATAAAATGCCTCGTCAAGACACGCCTTACCCTGTGAGGGGCCATGGGCAAGAAGCGGAAGAAGCTGCGCGGTACCGTCGACAAAATCCTCAAGCCAGTTGTTCCGAGCCAGCCTGAAAAGGCACAGATCGACATTGAAGCTGCGGACGATCTTTATCGCGAGATTCGCATCGAGAACACCTTGACTGACGAGCACGGTGAGGAAGCGCGTCTTAAACAAGGAGCCCAGGTGGACGTTAGCATTGAGGCGGATACCGTTTTCTCGTCTCCACTGGCAGTCGTCAGGGCTCAATTGAGATAACATAACAAGGATGGGAGTTACCATCGAGGAAGACATCGGCCAAATGGGAGGTGCCATTTGGTACGCTCTCAACACCCACGGCGAGCTTTCGCTCGTGCAGCTCAAGAAGCTGGTGGAGGGCAAGGGCCCCATTTTCGAGTGGGCCATTGGGTGGCTCGCGCGCGAGGGCAAGGTCGTAATAACTCCTAAGAAGCGCTCCTTCAGCATTCGCCTGAAATAACCCCATTAACCCCTCAAACCCCACGCAAAATCGTGACCCAGACCTCCTGAAAATCCGTGACCTCTCTCCTCGCCTTCTCTTCAGTGTAGCGAGCACCCCACCCGCTCAAGGTCCGTGTTTCTAAAGCCCGCCTGCTGCGGGCTGCTTTGTCGTCTCTGCCTCCGGCGTTCCACCTTGACCCGGCGGGGAACCCCACTCGCTCCACTTGAAGCGTGGCGAGTCGCCAGCCAGACCCCACGGTTAAACACTGAGGCTGGGTTTATAAACTCTATGTCATACAGTCTTCCGAAGTACTACTTCCAGGACATCCATCCCGACGTGATGGAAGAAATAATGCACGGGATGCAGGAGGCACTTCCCGAACCCTCATTGGAGGATCTCGACAATTGGCTGAACAACAACATAGCCTCAACCGAGTCCTGGTTCAGGCACCCGAAATTCTTCATCTCCTAGTGGGATGAAGCACAGAGAGGGGACAAAGTCCTGCTCTCTTTCTTTTTGCTCGGAATACAAACCGGGCGCCCTTCGCACTCTCGCGGGAAGACAGGCTTGTCGTGAACCGCGTGGAGCATGACAGGTAAGGGTGTCGCTGACCGGGAGTATAATAATGGGCCGTATGTCCGCCAGGAAAGTGCGGGATGGCACTCTGGCTGCCCGTCGCAGGATGCGCCGCGCTGTCAGTGGCGTTGCCTCTGGCCTCTCGAAAAGACAGCTGATCGCCCGCCTGGTCTTGAGCGTATTGTTCGGCACAATCATCCTTCTAGGTTGCGGCGGAGGCAAACAGAGTATGACAACGTCGCCGCCACCCCTGACATCGCCCCCAACTCCGACGACGCTGCGAGTGTTGTACCGTGTTTTGTACAGTGGCAATGATCGAATGACAAACGTGGACATTGGGGAGCGGAGTGCCTATCCATTCGATGGAGAAATATACTATGTGCCCGATCAGCCAGGCAGCGGACGAACCACGCTGAATCGCTACTTCAATGCCGGAGTGACCGACCACGCCGATGGAACAGACGCCCCCGCTGGCTACACTCTTGAGGAAACACTAGGGTTCCCTTGGGCCGAGCCCTCGCTCCCGGGTCTCGAAGTCCTGTCGGAAGCCGTTAACCCAAGTACTGGTGATTACGCCTTAGTTGCTCCTTCGGAGAGTCTTCCCGGTTACACTGTCAGCCCGCTCGCCGTATATGGCTACCCGCGATTCGTGAACAGCGCCGAGGTGATACTTAGCTTGTCCGCAGGCGGAGTGACAGTGGAATCCAACAAAGCGGCAGGAGGTGTCACATGGCGGTGGTCTTGGAACGGAATGCAGTTTGAGAACCATTTCGCCTACGGCTCCCAAATCCAAGCTGCATTCTACTTCGGTACAAGCTCAACCCTGAATCCTAACGAAGCGGGGAACGGCTACTATCCTGCGGGCGTCGATGCCGGCCGAGGGTCGCCAACGGTGCGCTTTGAAAATCAAGGTAACACTCAGATCACCCGAGCGGTTCCGCTGAACTGGGACCCTACGGTTTTCGGCGGTGACTTAGATCATCCAGTCATCTGGGACAGCCTGATCCTTGGGAAAGACCTCACACTGAATTTCAACAATATGGGGCCGGTGGCTAAGTACACCACGCATGTCACTCTTCCTGCTGCCACTTTGGGCACGCTAGCAATCCCGACCGGCTATCTGCGTGGCAATTTCAACCGGTTTTGGACCTATGATGCACAATCTAAGCGCCTCACCGAAGTGACCAGCCAGGTACCAAACGGTTGCGGCAACGATTCCGGATTCGCATTCGACACCAGCTTTGGTGGCGTGATCATCTCCGATGCAACTCTTGCTTATGCCATGGGCGTGTACGGGGTCAGCACGCTACAAGGGGGATCAGTTAATTACTACGGCTTGAACAGTTATCCTTGTGGCAGCAGTGATACGTCTGAATCTGTATACAACTTCAACGTCTGGGCAGCAGTGCGCGGAAACGAAGTCCCGTTTCCG
>WNFD01006001.1_pt1 | contig 12153 bp, 10 predicted proteins | sample 5400491 | NCBI WGS metagenome assembly WNFD01 (sample SAMN13153343, study PRJNA577476) | soil metagenome | isolation source: 120 cm saprolite under Douglas fir tree site 2 hole 2 replicate 2 | place: USA:California | collected 2015-04-18 | reverse complement strand
TGAATCGGGACAACACCGTGAGCTTTCAGCACCTCAGCTTGCAGATCGAACCGGTGCGCTGGCGCGCGACCCTGGCGGGCTGCACGGTCAGGGTGCATCAGCATCTCGATGGCACTCTTACCATCACCCACGGACCGCACTGGGCCGATATAGCGCGGAGGGCCGGTGGCTGTTGCACACAACGGCGGCGCCACGGGTTGTGGAAAAGACGCGCGATTCCCACTTTCCCACAACCTCGGCGACGGCTAGTTAACTCAAGAACCGGACATATCGTGTGCTACAAAAACCGGACATTTTAATTTGCTACGGACACAATAAAATGATATTGCCGCCAGATTGGCGGAAAGTTCTCGCTGTCTGGAAGAATTGGGGACAGGAAAATGTTTCTCTGCTTTCGTACAGCACATCAGGGACGAAATTTGCCTTGGCGAGGCTGGCGGATTGTAGAATACGTATACCGTGAGCTTGCCGCGTTAATGGTCCCTATTAAGCCGACCAGCAAGCCGTGAAAAGTGCACACACTTTGGCTGAACACCAATCGAAAGCACCCGCCAAATCGGACCCCAACAATTCCAGCCACGTGGGAGTTCAGGACGTCGCTGACGCCTTGGGGATCTCCCGCGGCACGGTGGACCGTGCTCTGTCCGAAGCAAGCTGTAGAGCATGGAAAAGATTGGCGTCCCAATAGGGACATCATTGGACGTGGGACAAATCCTACACGATTTCCGAGAATCTCTTTCTGGCATATCAGCGCGGCGCCGGGAGCGGTATCGTGAGCTGGGGCGGCAGTATCTCGACGATGAGTATTACGAACCACTGGCCGAGGGGCCGCAACGTGCTGGCGGGCAGACATGCCCACAGCTATGTAAATTCGTTGAGCTCGGCAATGCAGGTGTATCTGACTTTAGGCAGTGAAAAACACCTGCGCGCAGCCCAAAACGCTTTCGGAATGTTGTCGAAGCAAAGTTTTGCCAATGGAGGCTGGGGGCCGGATGAGACGCTTCGCGCCCCAGACAGTCCAGATGTTGCCGCCAGCCTCACCGAGAGCCATAGTAGCTTTGAAACACCTTGTGGCTCATACGCGCACTTCAATCTGACGCGCTACCTGCTGCGCGTGACCGGGGACTCGCGATACGGCGACAGCATGGAGCACATGATGTACAACACCGTGCTGCGTGCGAAGCCATTAGGGGCCGACGGGCGAACTTTCTATTGCTCGGACTACAATTTCAAGGGACGTAAGGTACTCGGACCATCGCTGGGCGTGTTGCTCCGGCACGCTGCCACAGCGTCGGCGCCGAGGAGACCACTAAATGACTAGAAACAACCGCAGTTTGGCGGTGGCTATTGTTCTTCTTTCTATTGCGCAGGCTGTCATCGCACAGGCTACGCCATCGAAAATGGACGTGGAGAAGCGCGTTGATTCGATTCTCAGCAAAATGACGCTGGCGGAGAAGATCGAGATCATCGGTGGTATCAATGACTTTTACACTCGGCCGATCCCCAGGCTCGGTATTCCCTCCCTGAGAATGTCTGATGGGCCACTCGGCGTTCATGATTACGGGCTAACCACCGCCTATCCTGCCGGCATCGCCCTGGCGGCTTCCTGGGATACCGAGCTCGCCGAGCGATTCGGTACAGCGATGGGCAAAGACGCACGCGCACGCGGCGTACATTTCATTCTCGCTCCCGGCATGAACATCTATCGCGCCCCGATGAATGGCCGCAACTTCGAATACTTCGGAGAAGATCCTTTCCTCGCGTCCAGAATTGCCGTTCCCGTCATCAAAGGAATCCAGTCACAACGCGTCATCGCGACCGCAAAACACTTTGCCGGGAATAACTCGGAATTCGCGCGCACGACTCTCAGCTCCGACATTGATGAAAGAACCTTGCGCGAAATCTATTTGCCGGCATTCGAAGCCTCGGTCAGAGTAGCAAAGGTGGGCGCGGTCATGGATGCCTACAACCTGGTAAATGGCGTTTACATGACTCAGAATAATCATTTAAACAACGAAATCCTCAAGCAGGAGTGGGGTTTCGACGGCATCCTCATGTCAGATTGGGGGGCGACACACGACGGTGTTGCTGCTGCAAACGGTGGCCTTGATCTTGAGATGCCCTCGCCAACCTTCATGAACAACGACATTCTACTTCCAGCTCTCAAGGAAGGAAAGATCTCGCAGGCGACCCTGGACGATAAGGTTAGAAGGATTCTACGAAAGGCAATCGAGTTCGGGTTCTTCGACCAGCCACAGACGGATACAGACATTCCTTCTTACAGTCAGGAAGGCCGGCAGGTTGCCCTCGATGAGGCCCGGGGCAGCATGGTTTTGCTGAAGAATTCCGGTGACCTACTTCCGCTCAATGAAAGCAAGTTGAAAACCATTGCTGTAATTGGTCCGGATGCCTACCCCGCCGTGCCGGGTGGGGGCGGTAGCTCTGACACCAAGTCGTTCAACACAATCAGCTATCTAGAAGGCATCAGCAGCCGGCTGGGGACCAAAGCGAGAGTCTTGTACGCGGTTGACACGCCTCCTCTCGACGAAGTCTTTGAGAACTCCGAATTCGTTACTGCACCCGATGGCGAGGTCGGCTTGAAGGGGGAGTATTTCAGCAATCAAGAGCTGCGAGGTACTCCTGTTCTAACGCGCACCGACAAGCACATCGAGTTCGACTGGGGCGAAGGCAGCTTCGCTCCGAACCAGCCGGTCGATCACTTCTCGATTCGCTGGATCGGCTATTTCGTGCCGCGGAAGTCCGGAGATTACAAGTTCTTTACGTCCGCGGATGACGGTGTTCGACTCTACATAGGCGACGAGACCGCGATCGATGACTGGCAGCCTCATTCCCAGACGGTTGATAGCTATGCCAGACATCTGGAAGCGGGCCAGGCATATAAGATCCGCCTCGAGTATTTCGAAGCCGTAGGCAGCGCTATCGTTGGTTTCGGCGTGACTCGAGCGGAGGCGTCCATTGGCCGCGAAACCAAAGCTCTCGCCGCAAAATCTGACGCCGTGATTGTTTGTGTTGGGTTCGATCCTAAGACGGAGGGGGAGGGTGCTGACCGAACCTTCCAGCTTCCTGGCGGACAAGACGAGCTCATCCGGCAGATCAGTGCGGTCAACAAGAACACGATCGTGGTGCTCACCGCCGGCGGCAACGTGGACATGACGCAATGGATTGACAGTGTTCCAGCGATTCTGCACGCATGGTATCCGGGACAGGAGGGCGGGACGGCCCTGGCTCAACTCCTTTTTGGCGACTACAGCCCGTCAGGCAAGCTGCCTGCATCTTTTGAGCGCCGTTGGGAAGACAACCCGACCTTTCACAACTATTACCCGGAGAAAGGCGAAAAGCGAGTTCAGTACTCGGAAGGTGTTTTCGTTGGATACCGGCACTTCGATCGTTCCGAAACAAAACCGTTATTCGCTTTCGGTTACGGCCTTTCCTACACAACGTTCGCATATAGCAAGTTGTCCGTAGCGCCACAGACGGGGAACTTAAACGAGCCGGTCACGGTTTCCTTCGACGTAAGAAACACAGGTCATCGTGAGGCGGCCGAAGTGGCGGAAATGTATGTCGGTGAGCCTCACTCCAGTATTTCTCGACCGGTCAAAGAGTTGAAGGGGTTCGCAAAAGTAAATCTGAAACCGGGCGAGACCAGGCGCGTAACACTCAAGCTCGATCGCAGAGCTTTCTCTTTTTATGACGTCAAGAAAAGTGATTGGCGCACGGAAGCGGGTGACTTCACAATTTTGGTTGGCGGTTCTTCCGACAACATCCAATTGCAGGACAAGTTCACTCTAACACGCTAGAAACGAAATGCCGTCACTTCCATGCGAGCGTCGTAACGGAATCGCTCTCCATGGTTAGCGCTGCCCAGCTACGGTATCACTGTAGTCAAAGCTATTCAAAACAAAAGTGTTCTGGCTGGCAGAATGGGAGATCGTAAAACTCACTTCAATTCCGCCCGCCACAAAATAGAATCGCGGCAAGATGCGTGTCGGAGGCATGACATGGGGAACATAGAAGACCTCCTTGCCCGATCCTTTGTGAACAATGGAGGTCACTTTTTCCGCCGATGTCGGGAGAGATCGTCACTTTGATGTATCTGTTTTCCAGCACAACGAAGGTGTATTTCTGAGGAGCCTGTTGGCGGTTTCGCAGTAGCTGACGTAAGGATAGACTCCATTGGGATCCAGAGCGGTGGGGACGGGCCCGCACGCTGTCAGTGGATGCGTGAGGACATAATCCTCGTACTGAGACGAGACAGCTTTGTCCGGCCGCTCCGTTGCCAGGCACGATCCTACGAGAACGGCGGCAACCAAGAAAATTCGCAGAGTGAGCCCTGCCATATGTCCATGCGGTGATGGTCTGTACACCGGATAGGATCAGGAACTACTGTTGCAGATGCCGACGCACGTAGATCATGGCAGCGGGCGATTGACACCAGAAAGATGTCGTGGTGTAGGCTTTCCGCGGGAGAGAATCATGTTCAGGTTCAGACTTCTACAGTTGCCGTTTCTTCTCCTGGCATTGATTTCCCAGGGGAGCGCGCAGTTCGCACACACCGACCACAAACAGATCGTCGATGCCGCGGGTAAACCGCTCTTTCTTCGGGCAACGAATCTGGGTAATTGGCTGGTGCCAGAAGGTTACATGTGGTTGTTCGAAGGTGGCCCGCAATCTCCTGGTGAGATCCGCGCGTTGGTGTTGGAGCTGCTTGGACCTGAAGGGTCGGCCGCATTCTGGCAGAAATACCGCGAGAACTATGTCACGCGGGAGGACATCGCGCTCCTGCATCGGGCGGGCTTCAACGCCGTTCGAGTTCCTCTGCATTACAGCCTTTTTGAGAGCGACGACGCGGACGGGTTCAAGCTGCTGGACCAGTTGATCCTCTGGAGCCGTGTCGAAGGTTTGTATGTGATCCTCGATCTGCATGCCGCACCGGGCGGACAGACGGGCGCTAACATCGATGACAGCGCCGGATATCCCTGGCTATACCAGAGTCCACAAGAGCAAGAACACCTGATCGCTATCTGGCGGCGGCTAGCGACGCACTATCGCGACGAGCCGGCCGTGCTCGGTTATGACCTGCTGAATGAGCCGATCCCGCATTTTCCCAAGCTAGCACCTTTGAATTCTTCGCTTGAACCGGTCTACAAGAAGTTGTCGGGCGAGATCCGAAAGTTTGATGCTCACCATATTCTCCTTCTCGGGGGCGCGCAGTGGGACGGAAACTTTTCGGTTTTTGGCAAACCTTTCGATGCGAACGTCGCATACACGTTCCACAAATATTGGACGGCGCCGGATGAAAGCGTGCTACGGCAATACATTGATTTTCGCGAACGTTATGATGTGCCGATCTGGATGGGCGAGTCCGGGGAGAATACCGATGAGTGGATCGCGCAATTCGTGAAAGCACTGGAAAAAAACAATATCGGATGGGCTTTCTGGCCTTATAAGAAGATGGAAAAGTCGTCGGCGGTTGTCAGCATTATCCCGCCTGCCGATTGGGGAAAGATCGTGGAGTTTGCAAAGCTGCCGCGCGGCACTGCCCACGTGGAAGAACGACTGAAGGCCCGGCCTGAACAGGAGACGATTACCCGTGTTTTCGCCGACTTGCTAGAGCGTGTCCGCCTGCAAAAGTGTCGCGTGAATGAGGGATATTTAAAAGCGCTCGGGATGAGGTCCGATATCGCGCCGGTCAGTGCGGGAGGATCGACGAACTGAACGATTCTTCAATCACTAATTCACTCGTCGTTTCATGTAAATTTCAATGGCACGAATCGCGGGCAGATAACGGGCAGGCCGGAAGTTATCGGTTCGTCCGTCGGATTACTACCGATAAACGCGCTTCTGGGCGGTTATTTGCAGCGGGAAATGCGCCCCATCGGGAATCTAAGGGTCTAGCGTCACACTTACGATGGATTGCACCGAATTGAGGTATTTCGGTGGTGCACACTTGCTGCCAGTTGTGCCCAAACATGGGCTTCGCTGCCCGAAAAGGGCAGTCACACCCCGATGTAAGTCACTGAATCCGAACAGCAGGCCTCAGGACGGCCTAGTTTGCTAAACCGTTATACGGGCTAACACCTGTATCGAGGGTCCGAATCCCTCCCTCTCCGCCACTGTTTCAAACACTTACCAGTTGTCTGGTTTGGGGTCTGCAATCTCAGTCGCCGGCTCATGTGGTAACTGCTGGAACTCGCGGTAGGCGCCAAATCGGGCGAGGCGATCTTCTCCCAGGACCTCGGGAATTGGATCGCAGGCTTCTCTCAGCTTTTCACAGACTTGCAACCACATTCCGGTGCGGGTGTAGGTTTGGTGTACTTTCTGGAATGGAACGGACAAGAGTAATTGCCGGGCGTTTTGAATTTCGCCCTTGTCGATCAGAAGCTGCACCTTTCGCTCGATGATCCATTCGTCCTTCAGCGCCCCTACCTTATTGAGCCACTGCTCACGCTCAGCAAGCGTTTCCGTCCCCAGGGCGCGCAGTATTCTGTCCCGTTCGACCACCACCTGCGGGTGCAACTGAAGCCAGGGTTCCCGAATCGCTTCCAAGGCTGCCGCCGCTTTCCTGGCATCACCTTTCGCCTGGTAGAGCCGAGCTAACAGTGCTGCTGCCACGCCGATCTTAGAGGCAGAGAGTATGCGGATCGCATTTTCTGTCTGTCCTCTGCCGGCCAGCCAAGCCCCATATTGAAATCTCCACAATTCGGTGTTTGCGTCACGAGTATTTTGGATGGCCCATTCGAAAGCAGGGGCGAGGTTTTCCATGCCGGACGGGGCCCAGCGGTTCTGATCGATCGTGGGAGGCTCGGGCAAGCTGCCTTTCTTCGCGTAAGCATGCAACAGCTCATTCCATACCCTGACCTCCTCGAGTCTTGCCCATTCAAACAGGGGAATATCGCTCACCGCCCTTAGATGATTCTCGGGAACCCTCAAGCCATAGATGTCCAACGGCTTGTCAGTCGGTATCCAATACTCGACATGCCATCGCGTTTTCTTTGGCGGTAGTTCCAGTTTGATGGACTGATCGCCGATCGGCCCTCCCTGGATCTCAATATATGGCTGCGGTGACGCTGTGCTTAGCATGGCCCACGCGCGGTCATCGCCGACGCCATAGCTCCACAATTTCATTCCTGGCGAAATAGCTTCATCTGCGACGTGATAAAGACCGGTGCCCAGGGAAGGTGTGTAGGCCCCGAAAGCATTAGCGTCACGACTCTTCCAGAAATAACCTGTCATTTCCTTAATGTCGGATTCGCGTTTGGGTCCTTGCCTTTGCCAATCAATGGTGTCAATTCGTGAAGCATGGGATAGGACTTCGCCCTTGGGGAAATGAAATTCGGTATCAGGGGCTGATGGCAGAGCCGCGTTGGACCACGACATCCATGGGTATGCTGATGTGCCAGGATTGCGGAACAATACGCGTTCCGTTAGGAACGTGTCCTGCGGCCCTAGTGAGTATTCTACGGACCACTGCATTCCGAAGCGCAGCTCACGCTCACCGCACGTGACATAGACTCGGTCCTTCGCGCGGTCGATTCTATAGAGGACTCTTTCGTTCTGGGTGGGAGAATGGGAGATCGGAAAACTCACTTCAATTCCACCCGCCACAAAATAGAATCGGGGCAAGATCCGTGTCGGACGTATGACTTGGGGAGCATACAAGACCTCCTTACCCGATCCTTTGTGAACAATGGAGGTGACTTTTCCGCCGATGTCGGGAGAGATCGTCACTTTGATGTGTCTGTTTTCCAGCACAATGAAGGTGTATTTCTGGGGGACTGGCCGGTTGGCTGTTTCGCAGTAGCTGACGTAAGGATAGACTCCGTTGGGATCCAGAGCCGTGGGGACGGGCCCGCACGCTGTCAGTGGATGCGTGAGGACATAATCTTTGTATTGAGACGAGACAGCTTTGCCCGGCGGCTCGGTTGCCAGGCACGACGCTACGAGAATGTTCCCAAGCAAGGAGATTCGCAGAGCGAGCCCTGCCATATGTCCATTCGGTGATGGTCTGTACATTGGGATCGCTCCAGCGCGAGAAGATTTTCAGCCCCGATGCGGGCGAACTGGTCGCCAGACTTTTCCTCATTGGCATTGGCAAACAGTTCGCGGAGATCGGAGAAGTCGCATCGCTCGATCATGGGAGTGCCGCTCGGAGAGACCATGTTATCGAAAAAGTCTTGAGCGGCGCGCTACAGTTTGTCGGAATATTCGGTCGCGTGATCCATAAAGTGTTCCTTTGCTCCGAGATGTCCGTGGTGGACGTAGCCTTTACGAATACTCAGCCAACTCCCGGATTGTCGGCAAGCGGGAAGTTGGGAACTCCGGCCCGCGACACCAATACAGCAACCGGCAATTTGCGGAATCTTCGATCAAAGCCCCCTCGCCGGCATCATCCTCGCCACAAGACTCCCGATGACCTGCGGCTCATGCTCGCCAGAGGAGCCTTCAAGCGTGTAAGACCGCTCGAAGGCATTGGGACCAGCGATCTTCATTTCCCACCGGTCATTCGCCTGCGAGCCGATGATCGAAACACGCCAATCCCCGGGCCGATCCGCAAGGGCATGTTCAATGATGGCCACAATCTCCGACCGCACCGCAGGCACGCAGCCCGTGTGATGCATCTCCACCGAAACTGCCATGCCGCCGAAAATATCACCGTGCCTCCCGCTCCCGCAAACCCTGCGCTACCCGTGAGGCCCGTATCGATCGGATTCGCCGCTTAGGCAGCGGTGTCATGTATTAATGTATGCAAGGCAGAGATGATAGTGTCGTTCGGGATACGGAGGTCACCCATGTCACTGCGCGACGGCTTGCGCCTGCTCGCCGTAGTCATTCTGACTGTCGGGCTCGCGGACGCTCAAACCATTCCGCCCGCAACTGCGAAGCGTATCGACGAGATCGTTGCGAAGGCGACTACCGAACAACAAATCCCGGCTATCTCCGTCGCCATCGCCCTAAACGGGCAGATTCAGTACCAGAAAGCCTTCGGCAAAGCCGATCTCGAGAACAATGTCTCGGCTACTCCCGAAGCCCTCTTCCGCACAGGCTCGATTGCCAAGCCGATGACCGCCATCGCGGTTATGCGACTTGTCGAGGACGGCAAACTCGACCTCGACGCACCTATCCAAAAATACTGTTCTGCGTTTCCGCAGAAGCCTTGGACGATTACGACCCGAGAGGTGCTCGGCCATATCTCGGGCATCCGCCATTACAAGGAAGGTGAAATGGATAACACTCATCATTACGCCAAGCTGTCTGACGGGTTCGCCATCTTCGCCAACGATCCTTTGCTCTTCGAGCCGGGAACGGAGTACCAGTATTCCACCTATGGCTTCTCCGTCATCGGGTGCGCTTTGGAAGGCGTGACAGGCAGATCGTTTCCCGAAATCATGCAACAAGAAGTCTTCGCTCCGGCGCATATGACGCACACCTTTCCGGATAGTGTTTTCGAGATCGTCCCGCACCGCGCCCGCGGATACTCCAAGCGGGACGCACAGATCATCAACGCCGGACTCATGGACAGTAGCTACAAAATCCCCGGCGGCGGCTACGTTTCCACCCCAGGCGACCTTGTCACTCTTGCGGACGCTCTGCTTGCGGGAACGCTAATGAAACCCGGCACCCTCAAACTCATGTGGACGTCACAGAAACTCCGCAATGGCAATAATACGGGTTACGGTATGGGCTGGGGACTCGGACAGTTTGAGGGTGAGGACATCGCCACCCATGCCGGCGGCCAGCAGGGAGCCAGTTCCAGCCTGACGATCTATCCTGAGCGCAAAATCGTGGTAGCGGTCATGATCAACATGGATGAAGCCGACGCTACCCAAATCGATCATAAAATCAGCGCCGTGCTGATGAAGGATGTCTTTGGCGTCGAGTCAAATTCCAGAGGTGAGGCAGCAGGCCCTTAGCGCAAAAGGGAGAGTACCGCGAACCCTGTCCGCAACGAAATCTTCCGAGAGGGAAAACTCCCCTGATCGCATGGAATCATGCAACAGCAATTCTCAGTTAGTGAAATCGCCTGTGGCTGTTGAAAAACTCCTTCCTCCGAAATTCGCCAAAATTAAATCGCGCCAGGATGCCCTACGAACGACTATCTCGGGTCGCCGAGACATTTTCTATCCCCCCAATTTTGGCTGTTTGGGACGAAAAGTGAGTTTGTCAACAGCCACGCCTGGTTTCGTCAACAAACCCTAATTTTGTGCCGTCGAGATGTGATCAAATGAATTCATGAATGAAGGTTGTCGTTTCGTAGCATCGCTCGAATAGCCTGAAGGAGTCTCTCCTGGCACACTTGGTTGCGGACAAAGCGAACTTCGCCTCCAGCCCGTTTGCAGTCCCGGCCTGCTTCGTTCTACTCGTCTATGGACTGAGCTGGATGATCGAAGTACCTGCGGCCCTGACCGCGCTCGGCCTGCTCCACGTCCACGTCTCGAAGGGGCTCCAAACCCTGGCACAGCTCACGCCAGCTGTCGCAGCTCTGATTACTGCGGGACTATTTAATGGACGTCGCGCTATCGGGCCACTGCTGCTTCCTCTTCTCAAGGTGCACACGCCGTTCCGCTGCTACGCTTTGGCGCTCCTCGTAGCGCCGGCTACGCAAGCAGCAGCCCTACTGCTTTATCAGAACATGGGACATTCTCTTCCCCAGTTTGGTCCATGGTCCGAGGTGCCGGTGATGGGAGTCGTATTAGCACTTTTCAGTGTGGGCGAGGAACTCGGATGGAGAGGTTTCTTCCTGCCCAACCTGATGAAAGGCAACTCGCTGCTGGCCGCAACGGGTTGGATGGCGCTGTTTTGGGGATTTTGGCATCTGCCGTTCTACCTCGCGGCCAACTCCGAAGGTCAAAGCACCTGGCTCCAGTGCCTGTCTTTCTTGTCGGTATCTTCCCTGTTTCAGCATTTTTCGCGCTCATTTACTCACGAACCAGAAGCGTGTTTCTCTGCCTCCTCTTCCACGGATCTCTCAATGCTGGAGCGGCCCATTGGTTCGGCCCGCTGCCGACGGGACAATTGCTGCCCTACGCGCTCTGGATCGTTCTGCTATGGATTGCGGCCATCCCCGTGTTCCGCACACTTACCCGTGCACCTAGGCATGGTTAGGTCCAGGCGGTTGTCCGCGCAGCAGCCAGTTTTATCCGAAGGACCTTCTGCAACTGCGAAGGTCGAAGTTGAGGGCATGGGGGTCGATTACTGTCGAAAAATCGCGTTTACACTAACAATTCTCACTTGGTGAAAATCGCCCGACTCGACAACAATCTCTTGCGCGGCGCTGAGCAGGGCCTCGTCTTGTCATGCGAAGCCCGTGAATGTAGGATTCCCAAGTTATGTTAATAACTCGATCAGGCCCCAGGTCGGCTGCGTTCTACGAGAAGGTATTCGGCTGCAGTATCCGGCATCGTGACAGCGCTCATCCGAGCTTCGATGACGCTACGGGAAACGTGAGCGGCGCATGGTTCACCGGGGGAGAAATCTCCCTCGACCCCGGCCTGCTGCCCTCCATCTGGGTCACAACATTGATGCCGCTCGGCTCAGCCGCTCACGGCGGCATCGTCGTCGAGTCTCCGCACCCCGACTTCCCAGGTAGTACGTCGTGTATTGCCACCTTCGGCGACCCCGCAGGCAACCTGATCGGCCTCTATCAGGAAGGTCTGCGATGAGGTCCCGATCGTTTTGCGCGCTGTGATTTCTGTGGAACGCTGTATATAGCGGATTAAAATGAGGCCGAAGAAACTCTGTGTGAGTCTTAACGGGGAAGATGACGATGCGAATTCTGAGTATCTTGTGCGGAATTGCTGTCCTGCTCACCACACTGCACCTCGGACATGCGGTGCATCACTTTTCTGTTATCGCATCTCAAGAAGGCATCCACGGGCCTGCTTTGTGGGCGGGTATGGCCACCGCGGTGGTTGTGGGGATCTTCTCCTTCATCGGAGGCTGTTTGCTGCTGAGACGTAGCCGCTAGTTCGAGATGAACCTGCTTGATCGCATCCTGCGCGTGTAAGAGCATGGCCGCCGGCTGAGCTGCAGATTCCGGAATTATTCAAAGACTTCCCCCGCGAAATTGTTCCACAAGATAATCGCTGGTGCGTAGGGTGAAGGCAAGAATCGAAAGCGTGGTTGTTTTGTCAG
>WNFD01023838.1_pt1 | contig 12154 bp, 10 predicted proteins | sample 5400491 | NCBI WGS metagenome assembly WNFD01 (sample SAMN13153343, study PRJNA577476) | soil metagenome | isolation source: 120 cm saprolite under Douglas fir tree site 2 hole 2 replicate 2 | place: USA:California | collected 2015-04-18 | reverse complement strand
TGTCGCGCAGCGCCGGCGCCGGCGCGTCCGGCAGCTCGAAGCGGACCTCGTAGTCGAGTTGGACCGCCACCGGCCTTCCTTCCCTGGTGGCGGGCTCGAAGCGCAGCTTGCGCGCGGCCTCCAGCGCCGCCTCGTCGAATCCGTGTCCCGCGCTCTGGAGGACTTCAGCGGAGATGACCCGCCCGTCGGTGCCCACCACGATCCGCACCCCGACCGTCCCGGTCAGGCCCGAGAGGCGCGCCTCCTCGGGATACCTGGCTTCGACCCGCTCCAAGAGCCGCGGGGCGACGAAGCGCGGCGGCGCTTGCGCCTGCGCCAGCGCAGACAAGGAGAGCGAAGCGGCCGCGCAGCACGCGGCTGCGCGCGAACGCGAGGACATGGTGGGCCTCGGGGAACGGATTGGCGAGCGCGGCTTCGGGCGTCAGCCGCGCGGAGGCCCTTGCGAGCGGTCGGGGACGAGGTACCGCGGCGAGAGGTGCGCCGGGCTGTACTCACGAGCGGGCAGCTCCGGCACGCACGCGCGTGGCGGAAGGGGCGGCGGCGGCGCAGCCGGGTGGACCGCCAGCGCCAGGTGCGCCAGCGAGCCCGCGCCGTGCTCCGCACCCGCGGGCGGACCGTGCTGGTGGGAATGCCCGCCGCCGAGCGCCTCCTCGGCGGCGCTCGCCAGCTCCTGCGAGTACCCCGGGCCCCGATCCGGGCGGAAGGCGATCTGGAAGAGCCGCTCCAGCGCGCTCTCGCGCTCGCGCGCGTGCAGCTCCCCGTGCAGCGAAGGCCCGACGCAGAGCCCGAATGCCGACAGCGCCGCCGCCAGGAGAGCACGGTGCCGGCGGCCGGGAGCGGTCACGGCTCGCAGGTTCGCTCACGGCGAGACGCGCCGCAAGCCTCCCCGGCTCAGAACACCGGCGTCTCGACGTACGTCCCGAAAGGGCCCTTGAGGCGCGCGACGATCTCGCCCATGGTCGCGCCCGCCTTCACCAGCTCGATGGTGACGGGCATCAGGTTCACCGCCGGGTCGCGCGCCTCGCGCTCGAGCCGCTCGAGCAGCGCGGAGACCCGGGCGCCGTCGCGGTTGCGGCGGACCTCCCTGGTGCGCGCGATCTGCCGCTGCTCGACCTCGGGATCGATCTTGTGGATCTCGATCTGCTCCTGTTTCGGTGGATCGACGTACTTGTTCACGCCCACCACCGGCAGCTCGCCCGAGGCCTTCTTCCGCGCCGTCCGGTAGGCGGTCTCGGCGATCTCCTTCTGGAAATAGCCTTGCTCGACGGCACGGACGGTGCCGCCCATCGTCTCCACCTTGTCGAGGACGGCGAACACCTCGTCCTCGATGCGCTTCGTGAGCGACTCGACGTACCAGCAGCCGCCCAGTGGATCGGCCACCTGCGCCACCCGCGTCTCGTCGGCGATGATCTGCTGCGTCCGCAGCGCCACCTTCATCGCCATCTCGGACGGGATCGCGTACGCCTCGTCGAGCCCGTTGGTGTGCAGCGACTGCGCGCCGCCCAGCACCGCCGAAAGCGCCTGCAGCGCGGTGCGCACGACGTTGTTCATCGGCTGCGGCTTGGTGAGCGTCGCGGCGGCGGTCTGGCAATGGAACCGCAGCCGCATCGACTCGGGTTTCTTCGCGCCGAAACGCCGGGCGATCTTCGCCCAGCAGCGGCGCGCGGCGCGGAACTTGGCGATCTCCTCGAAGAAATCCTGCTGGGCGACGAAGTAGAAGGCGAGCCGCGGGGCGAACTCGTCAACCTGCACGCCGGCCTGGGTGACCTCCTGCAGGTAGGCCACCGCGTTGCACATCGTGAAGGCCAGCTCCTGCACGGCGTTCGCGCCCGCCTCGCTGATGTGGTAGCCGCTGATGTTGATCGGGTTGTAGCGGGCCAGGTTGCGCGCCGAGTAGACGATCAGATCGCGCACCACGCGCATCGACGGACGGATGGGGAAGATCCACTCCTTCTGCGCCTGGTACTCCTTCAAGATGTCGGCTTGCACCGTCCCCGAGAGCTTGTTCAGGTCGTAGCCCCGCTCCTGCGCCAGCGCGACGTACATGGCGAGGAGGATCCAGGCGGTCGGGTTGATGGTCATCGACACGGAGATCTTCTCCAGGTCGATGCCGGCGAAGAGCGCCCGCATGTCCTCGAGAGTGTCGATCGCTACCCCTTCGCGGCCCACCTCGCCTTCGGAGAGCGGATCGTCCGAGTCGTAGCCCATCAGCGTGGGCATGTCGAAATCGACCGAGAGCCCCGTCTGCCCCTGGTCGATCAGGTACCGGAAGCGGCGGTTGGTGTCCTCGCCCGTGCCGAACCCGGCGATCTGGCGCATCGTCCAGGTGCGCCCGCGATACATCGTCGGGTACGGGCCGCGGGTGAAGGGAAACTGCCCGGGCAGTCCGATCTCCTCGAACGGCACCGCATCCTCGGGCGTGTACACGCGGTGGACGGGGATGCCCGAGGCCGTCTCGTAGCGGTCCTTCGACTCGGGCTGGCGCTTGCGGAACTCGCGCAGCTCGTTCTGCTCCCACTCGAGGCGCTGCGCGCGCGCCTTCTCCTTCTCGTCGCTCATGTCAGCTCCCGGAGACGCCCTTGCGGTAGAGGTCGCGATCGTCGATCACGCGTTTCGCCTTGAACTCGGTGCGCGGCAAGCTGCCCTGCGCCACCAACTCCAGCCGGGGCCGCACGCCCACGCGCGCCTGCAGGCGCTCGCGCATCTCGCGCTCCAGCGCCGGGGCGTCCCGTCCGGGGGCGACCTCCACCCGGACCAGCAGGTCGTCCATCGCCTCGCGCCGCGAGATGATCACGCGGAACTCGCCGCCGAATCCGTCGATGGCGCGCAGGACGTCCTCGATCGCCGAGGGATAGATGTTCTCGCCACGCACGATGAACATGTCGTCGATGCGCCCGTAGATCCCCTGCGGCAGGCGCGGATAGGTGCGCCCGCAGGCGCAGGGCGCGTCGGTCCAGCGGGTCAGGTCCCCGGCGACGAACCGGATCATCGGCTGCGAGGTGCGCTCGAGGTGGGTGTAGACGGGCGTGCCCTCCGCTCCGTAGGGCAGCGGCTGGAACGTCTTGGGATCGCACACCTCGGTGTAGACGATGTCCTGCCACAGGTGCATGCCGCCGCGCGCGCCGCACTCGCCGTCCGTCATCCACGGCGACATCTCGGCGGTCGAGCCCATGTCGATGCAGGCAGCGCCGAAGGTCTCCTCGATCTGCTTCTTGGTGGAGGGGATGCCCGCGCCCGGCTCTCCGGAGAAGAAGAGCACGCGGAACCCGAACGACCGGGGGTCGATGCCCTCCCGCCTGGCCGTGTCGGCGAAGTGGAGCGCGTACGACGGCGTCCCGTAGAACGCGGTGGGCTTCATCTCGCGCGCCCATTGCACGCCCATCAGTGTCTGGCCGGCGACGCCGGCGCCGAACGGGAAGGCGGTCGCGCCCAGCCGCTCGACCCCGATCAGCGCGCCCCAGGAGCCCATGTAGAGGCTGAAGAAGGAGCAGATCATCACCCGGTCGCGCGGCCGGATGCCGGCCCCCCAGAGGATGCGGGCGTGCGCCTCCGCGATCCGCGCCCAGTCGTCGCGGCCGATGCCGAACACCGTCGGGCGGCCAGTGGTGCCGCTGGTGCCGTGGATCCGCGCCACGTCGGCGGGTTCGATGCACAGGAAGTCGCCGAACGGCGGGTGCGCCGCCTGCGCCGCGCGCAGCTCGTTCTTCTGCACCACGGGAAAGCGCGCGAGATCGCGCAGCGTGCGCAGCGAGTCGGGCGAGACGCCCGCTTCGTCCCACTTGCGCCGGTAGAACGGGCTCCTCTCCCAGGCCCAGCGGATCTGGGCGCGGAGCTTGGCCAGGATCAGCTCGTCGCGCTGCTCCGGCGCCGCGCGCTCGATCTCGGGCAGCCAGCACGGTTCGTCGGACCCGGGCCGGTATGCGGGATCGTAGCGGGGCGGCCAGGAGCGCAGGTCGGCGCCGCGCTCGCGCGCGATGCGGGTGAGGTCCAGCGGCACGCGGTCACTCCAGCGGACGCGCGGCCGCGAGCGCGCGGATGCGAGTGACGATCACGTCGGGCGGGGTGTCCTGGGGGAAAATGTCGGCGACGCCCTGGCTGCGGAGCGGCTCGATGTCGTCGTCCGGGATCACGCCGCCGATCACCACCGCCACGTCGCCGGCGCCCGAGGCGCGCAGCTTCTCGACGATTCTGGTCCGGAGTGCGGTGCAGGCCGGTGTAGACGACCTCCATCCCCGCGTCGCGCAGGATGCGCGCCACCACCTTCGCCCCGCGGTCGTGCCCGTCGAGGCCCGCCTTCGCCACCAGCACCCGGACAGGACGCACCATCGTCTCCTCCTCGATGTGGCAAATTCCAGCGCGCCCCTCTCGAGCGCGGCGCGGAGGATAAGCGCGGAGCCCCGTCCGATCAACGCGGACGCGGGCGCGCTGTCGGCTGGCCGCACAGCAGGCGGCCGGGCCACCACGCTCCTGCTGATGCACCCGATCCACTGAATGCCTTCGCCAGGAAAGTCATGAGGAGTTGAAGCACCGAGAGGGCAACGAAGACGGCTGCATCGCACATCGAAACTACGTTTGCAGGTCTCTTTTCCTTGGGCTTCCCAGCAAAGCGGTGCATCTTGAGGCGCCCGTGCTGGGTACGCTACTGCGGTCCGTGGTGCGCTGATATCTTCGACGACCTGACAATAGCCAAGGAACCGTATCCACCAAGGGAATTCTGCCCAAGAGGCGAGGCGCGTACCTTGGACTGAGGCAAAGGCCGAGCACTCGTGCGTCAGATGGCGGAATTGACCGACCGAATCGCTTGCGCGCATGATGCGCTTGGTGACAATCCGACACGGTGCCGCAATGCGCAAGGGCAGGGCTCGCACTCGCCTTCCTTGGTGGCCATTGTTCCAGCGGTACGCACAGAGTCCCAGGATCGGAACCTAGACAATGCAGCACGTGGCTACAGTCGGAAGTTGGGTGACGCACCCGTCGCTTTCGCTCGCTGCTTTGGCGGAAGGCGGCAAAAGGATCCAACTCGGTTCGCTGGAGATCGGGCAGCCCGAAGGAAGCAACCGACTGTATTCGGCTGAGCAACGCGAGCGAGCAGTCAACGTCCTTCGAGAGTTCGCCGACATCCTCGAACTTCACGTCATCTTTTGCGCGTCGTTCGAGGCGGCGGAGAGCCTCGCGATCCAATCGCTGAAGAAGCCAGAGCGCGACGAACTCGACAGGCTCATTCGTGTCGTTCGCGCCCTTACAGGCCTCGAGCCCTCGGACGTCGTTGATCGCGGCAAGCGATTTTTTCCACCCGACCGGCAAAGCGGTGCTGAAGAGCAAGGCAATACCTCGTCTTCGCCGGCAAACCTTGAGGGGGTTTTGCTGCGTTTGAGTGCATCGGCCCTCTCTGGATGCAGCATCACACTCGTAGAGGAAGTGTCTGCTGATTGCGGACGGCACCATCTCGGACACCGTTGCCGAATTGCGTACGACTGGCTTCGCTCCTTTGTGTACCGACATGGTGCGGAACAAGCGAAACAGGTGCGAACCGCGGGAGTAGCGTACGCCGAAAAACGCCTCTCTCTAGATGAGGTCGCGTCCGTGATCGGAGTCTCGGTGGATGAGGCGATCTTCCTGCTCGAGCGCCATGGCTATTCGCGGGCGATCGCAAACATCCGGTTGTCGCCCGAGGAACGAAAGCTTCGCCTCGCCAAACTGCGTTCCGATCGTTTGGCGAGGAACGACCAACCGACAGTCGACAAGCGTCTCGTTCTGCGAGACGTGGTTGCGAGCCAGCGAATTGAAGACCTGGATGCGCGCCCGTGGCTTCCGACGACGACGAAGTAGATCCACTCCGAACCTTCACGGCGGAAGAGAAGCGTCAGCTCACCGAACATCTGTGTGGGCTGACAGAGGCGGCACATGCTGGCAAGTACTCGGATATCGCTGTTCGTCCAGAGTTCATCTGCAGCCTGCATGGGGAGCTATTCACGGAGGTCAGGGACCATGCTGGCAAGATTCGGGCGCGCGGTTGGGGACAGGAGTATCTGACATTCGGGCCAAACCGCTCCAGCCACCGAAACGATGTCAAGAAGGAGATCGAGAAACTCTGCGAGCGGGGAGAAATCGCCGCGCGCAGCATTGTTTCGAGCAAGCTCTCTCACGACTATGAGTACGAAGCACTGAAGCTCGCCCTCAGGTGGCACGCTGACTTCATCAAGATTCATCCATTTGAAGATGGCAATGGACGCACCGGCAGGTTGATGCTCGCCATTCTTCTCGTAAGACTCGGGTTGCGACCAATTCCAGTTGAGGTTCCAAGACTCGAATACAATGAAGCGCTCGATGCTCCCGCTTCAGCACGCCCGCCTCGTACAGCAGCGCCGCCCGCTGGACGAGGCCCCCGATGATCTCGCCGTAGAAGCGGGGCATCGAGCTCCCTCCGCCCGCGCCCCCTGTGAACGAGGCGTGCGCATCGCGGCCGGCGAAGGATGCGAGGAACCCGCGGTCGATCAGCGTCTTGACCCAGGGATAGGTCTCCTCGCTCACCTCGGCGACCGCCGCGCCCTTGACCTTGCCGTCCGGCGCCAGCGCCACCGCCACGCGCACCGGGCCGTGGATGGTGTACTCGGTGAGGAAGGTGACGGCGCCGACGTCGTGCTGCCCCTCGTCCCGGCCGATGTAGAAGCGGTAGAAGTCCTCGTCCGGCGCCCAGCCGGTGTCTTTCTGGATCCCCTGGCGCTCGGCGGGCGTCAGGCGCACCTCGCGCACGAAGTACCGCTTGGCGCCCGCGAGAAGACCGGCCACCGCATCGCGGTCGGAGACGAGCAGCACGGGCGGAGTGATGTGCGCGAGCGCAGGCGCGGCGGCCAGGGCGCAGAGCAGGAATGCGAGTCGACGAGTCACGCTGTCTCCTTCCGCAGCCAGAGGTCGCGCATCGAGAGCGCCGCGATGAGCACGTAGCCGAGCGCAAAGAGCGTGCCTCCCGCGATCACCAGCACGCTCAGCGACGGCGAGACGAAGCGCGTGGCCCACATCCCGCCGATGTCCACCAGTGTCCCGACGAAGGGGAGGGCGACGATCGCCGCCTTGGGTCCCTCGCGCAGGGGCACGAAGAGGAAGATGAGCCCGAGGAGCCCTGCGATCAGCGTCTGCCCGAACAGGTGCGTGTGGCTGGTCTGGATGAGGAGCGGAGTGCGCATCCAGACCTTGGCCGTCCTCGACAGCTCGGCCAGGTCCATCTCCCTCTCGCCGCTCGTCTCGCCGTGATGCATCCCGGTCATCGGCAGCTCGGGCGCCAGGCTTTCGCGGACGGCGGCGGGCGAGACCCCCACCGCCGTCGCGGCCTGGGCGAACGCGGCGAGCGCTCCGCAGCCGATCCCGACCAGGAACAAGGTGCAGAAGACCTTGGCGCTGAGGGGCAAGCGCGACAGGTGGATGCCGTTCATGAGGGCCTCCTCAGTCGCCGCCGATAGGGCGGCGCTGCGTTCTCACAGCGCACATTCAGTAGTTGACCACGAACTGGGCGGTCACCACGTGCGCGGTGTTCGCCGCCTGCGTGATGGGCGTCCCGGGGGCCACGTCCGAGAAGATGGTCTGGTCGGAGAGCCCGAAACGGTATTCGAGCCGCAGATCGACCCAGTCCACCGGATGCCGCGTGCGCGCATAGGTCACGCCGAGCGGCCGGAGCTCCGGGATGAGGCGCGAGAGGTGCACGATGGGGACGACGGTGAACGACTGCAGCAATTGCGCGACGCCGGTCCGCGCGCCGTCGAGGTCGTTGAAGAGCGAGTACCGGAGCGAGATGCCCAGCCAGCGCAAGAGGTCGTAGTGGACCAGGCCGTACAGGCCGAACCAGTGGACGTCCGCGCCGTCGACCGCATCCGCGGCGAAGGGCACCCCGCGCCGGCGGAACGATACGTTCGACTCGCCGCCGTAGACGAATTCGCCGGCGAAGAGCAGCTGAGAGGCCGGCGACCAGGTCGCGTCGGCGTCGACGATCCAGCGGGCGTGCGAGTTGTCGTCGTCCTGCTCCGGGCCCCAGAAGCCGCCGATCCCCAGGTTCAGCAGCCGGCTGCCGGGGATCGGCGTCACGCCGATCCGGCCGCCGACGCTCTTGGCGCGGTTGTTGTCCTCGGGCGGATCTTCGGTCGTCTCGTTCTCCCAGCGGTTGACGACCCACGCCGCCACGTCGAGCCAGGGCGCGAACTGGTAGGCGGCCTGCAGCCCGGTCATGCTCTGCGGCCGGCCGAAGCGCTGCAGCTCGGAGGTCGTGGCAGTCAGGTTCAGCGCCGCGTCGTGGCGCTCGTACCCGAACGGCGCGTCGAAGCGCCCGAAGGAGAGCGCCAGCCCGTTTCCGATCGGCGCGACGGCGGTGACGTTGAACCGATGCAGGCTGACCTCGGTCGCGATCGCCTCGGTGCCAAATTGCTCCGTGCAGGTGCCGGTGGGTCCGACGACGAGCCCCGGGCACCCGAAGGCCGGATCGAAGCCGTGGCTGTGCCGGTGGCCGTGGCGCTCGACTTCGATGCTGGCGCCGGCGAAGAGCCAGGGCGAGAACGTCTTGAACGCTCCGATGCTGAACTGGTCGAAGCGGAAGTCGATCCGGGTGGGCTCGGACGACACCGGCGCGCTGCCCGCGAACTCGGGGACCATCTGGATGCGCGAGTTGTAGTTCGCCGAGCCGACGAAGAACCCAGACAGCCGGACTCCGGCAACCTCGAACGCCGGCCCGTGCAGCGCGCCAGGATCCTCGGCATCGAGGGGCACCTCGCGCTCCTGGGCCGATGCGGCCACGGAAACGAGAAACAGAAACAGCAACGGCAGTGCAACGGGTGCGCGTACGCGCATGAAGGCCCTCCACGACCGCGAGAATGATCGGAACCGAGCGAGACGAAGCTGCGGTTCAGGCCAGTGGCGGCGGTGTGGGGACCTCTCGATCGGGAGACGGCGGCCCTGGGGGTGCGGCGAAGATCGGGAACGCGGTCGGAATGGCCGCAGGCGCCAGCAGGTCGGGCGGCGGCAAAGCCGGAGCTACCTGGATGAGGATGCGCGCGGGCTCGTTCGATCCCGCGCAGGTGCGGATGAAGCGCTGATCCGACGCCAGCTCCCGTGCGTGCGTGCACGTCGGGCAGCGGCACGCGCGCGACTTGTCATGGTGACAGCAGCAGCTTGCCGCCTCGGCGCTCGAGATCAGCGGGAGCGCCCCCGTCGCCTGCAACGACACGGCGCACGCGAGCAGCGCACCCATCGTCCGGCAGCGGCGAGGACCTCGGACCATTGCGGCCCACCTACCTCGTGGACGAACCGACCGTCAATGCCGCGGCGCACGGGCGAGCAGGTACACGTACCCGCCGAACACCACTTGCGAACCGTACAAGCCCTCCAGATCGCTCGGCACACGGCCGACCGACGCGCGCGCGCCGAGGGCGGGCTCGATGGGCCCCAGCGCCGCGAACGAATGCACGAATCCGAGCACCGCGCTGGAGAGGAGATACGACTGCGCGAACGCCGGCAGCCCCGAGAAGCCGGGCACGACGAGGTCGTGCGCGGTCTTCTGCACCACCTCCAGGCGCAGGAAGGGAGCGTTGCGCCCGTCGAGGTCGAAGTTGGCCTCGAAGAGAAAGCTGTCCGTCGGAATGGGCCCGAGGTTCCGCCCCCAGGCGAGCGTCGTGTCGACCTGCACCTGGGGGAGCGGCAGGCTGACCGAGAGGGATCCGGTGACCCGGCTGACGCTCAGCGCGAATCCAACCGTCGCCGGCGGCTCGGGACTGGCCAGGTAGCCGTACGAGACCTGGAGGCTGACCGGCTGCACCGGATTCGCCGACAGCCGCACCGAGAACGAATCGAGAGGGCGGAAGTCGAAGTTCCAGCGGTCCTCGTCCGGCTCGCGCCCGTTGAACCAGGATGCCTCGAGCTTCACCTGCCGGGTGTACAGCCCCGCGGTGGCGACGCCGAAGGTGACGTGGGTCGAGTCCTGCCAGTGGTGCGAGAGCGGCGGAAACGGGTCGCCCTCCGCCGAGGCGCGGTGCATGAAGGCCGGCGGCCCCAGCGCCGGCTCGCCCACCGGCGCCAGGTACAGCTCCGCGCCCAGCCAGTCCGAGAGCGGATGCCGGTAGGTGACCGACGCCTCCATGAAGAGATCGTGCGGGTGCTGCCGGTCGTGGAGGTGCACGCCGCGGTAGGTCTCGCCGGTCTGCAGGAGCTCCGGGAACCCAGAGCCGGGGATGGTGAGCGGCTCGAGCGAGAACATCCCGCGGAGCTGCACCTCCCCTCCCCACAGCGCGTGCTCGGCCATGCCCATCGCCCAGTTGGTGGAGAGGAACCGCTGACCGCCGCGATCGCCGAGCTGATCGTCGAACCCCGCCGAGGCCGCCCCGTGCAGCATGAAGCTCCAGCCGCCGGCGCCGAAATGCACGCCGCGCATGGGCGTGGCGTCGGGCTGCCAGCTGGTGCCGGACGCATTCCGCGTCATCGGGAGCGCGAGCTCGGAAGGCTGCTCCGACGGCATCAGCTCCATCCCGCACTTCGGGCATTGGCCCGGATGATCGGAATGGACGTCCGGATGCATGGGACAGGTGTACGTGACGCGGGATTCGGCCAGCACGGGGGCTGCCGCGCAGAGGAGCGCGGCGGCGGCGAGGCGCTGCAGCATCGGACCCTTGTACCGGGCCGCGGCGCTGCGTGCTACATCGGGGCGATGCGTAGGGCGGCGATCGCGCTCGCGATCCTGGTCTCGTCCGACGCCCGCGCGGACGGCGCCTTTCCCACGGGAATGAGCGTCCTGCTCCCCGCCGGCGCGCCGCAGCGGATCCTGCTGGGAACCACCTTCGGCCTGGTCCTGTCGGAGGACGCGGGCGCGACGTTTCGCTACGTGTGCGAGCCCTACGTGACGGGCTCCGGCGCCACCGTGCTCATCTACCAGGCGGCGTCCAACGGCGAGCTCGTCGCCGCTCACCAGGACGCGCTGTCGGTCACCGCCGACCTAGGCTGCAGCTGGACGCGCGCTTCGGGCCTGGCGCCCGGGCTGTCGGTCGTCGACGCGTTCATCGACCCCTCGAATCCCTCCTCGGTGCTGGCCATCGCGTGGCCTCCCGCCGCGGGCGCCTCCCTCTACGCTTCGACGGACGGGGGCCGGAGCTTCGGCCCGGCGCTGCTGACGAGCGGCACGCCGCCGGTCCACGCCGACGAGCGGCTGGTGAGCGTCGAGATCGCCGCCTCCGCGCCGGCGATCTACGCGACCACCTTCGCCTTTCCCAGCGCCTCCTCGCCCGCCGGCAGCGCCGCCCTGTTGCGCAGCGGCGATGGCGGAGCGAGCTGGACGCGCTTCGAGCTGGGCGTGGGCCCGTCGGTGCAGGTGAAGATCGCCCAGGTCGATCCGGCCGACGCGAATACGGTGTACCTCCTGGTCAGCGTAGGCGGCGCGGACGAGATCCGCGTGACGGCGGACGGCGGAGCGACCGTCCAGCCGCTGCTCGCCCCGAACACGATCCTGGGCGGGTTCGTGCGCGCATCCGACGGGACGTTGTACGCCGGGAGCGCCGGGGGCGACTTCTACGTCCGGGCGCCCGGCGCAACGGGGTTCGAGCGCCGGGCGGGTCCGCACCTGCGCTGCCTGGGCGAGCGAGCGGGCCGCGTGTACGCGTGCGGCGATTCGGTCGCGGACGGCTACGACCTGGCCACCAGCGACGACGGGGGGAAGTCGTTCCAGAAGCTGCTCACGTTCACCCAGCTCCTGGGACCAGCCACCTGTCCCGCGGTGCAGTCGGCGTGCGCCGCGGATTTCGCGGCGCTCCAGCGCACGCTGGCCATCGTCCCCGTCGGGAGCTGCAGCTGCGGGCAACCGTCGGGCGACGCGGGGGCGCTCCTCATCCTGCTCGCGGCGGCGCTGCGGAGGCGGCGTCGAGCGCCTGCGCGAGGTCGGCGATGAGGTCCTCCGCGTCCTCGATGCCGACCGCCAGCCGGATCAGGTTGTCGTGGATGCCGATCGCCTCGCGCTCCTGCGTGGTCAGCTCGTAATAGGACATGAGCGCCGGCTGCTCGATCAGCGTCTCGACCGCGCCGAGCGAGGGCGCGATGGTGGCCAGCTTGCAGGCGTCCACCAGGCGCGACGCCTCGCGCAGCCCGCCTTCGACCTGGAAGCTGACCACTCCGCCGAATCCCTTCATCTGCT